>Ga0247771_1000171_pt1 | contig 24091 bp, 24 predicted proteins | sample UWRJL197509C6_FD_179948 | JGI IMG/M metagenome (GOLD analysis project Ga0247771, IMG submission 179948) | Plant litter microbial communities from Arlington Agricultural Research Station in Wisconsin, United States - UWRJ-L197-509C-6 | ecosystem: Environmental > Terrestrial > Plant litter >... | reverse complement strand
ATCCTCGTCCACGACGCCGTGGCCGTCGCCGAAGCCATCAAACCCGGCATCCTGACCACCCGCCCCCACCAGCTCGACGTGGACACCGCGAACGGCGACACCCACGGCGCGATCGTGCCCGGCCCCCACCCGGTGGACGTCGCCGAGGACACCGACGTCGAAGCCCTGCGCGCCTTCCTCCACGAGCGGCTGAGCGGCTCCTAGATCCGGGGCAGGTACGCGGCGACCTCGGCGATGGCGTCCAACGTATCGTGGTCGAACCCGCTCCCGAGGGCGTTCTCGGCCTCGGCCACGGTGACCGACTTGCCATCGCGGTCGCTGCCGTACCGCAACCCGGTGAACTCGACGTCGGCCATCTCCAGCACCGGAGCCCCCAACGGCCTGATGTCGCCACTCCCCTGCCGCTCCATCAGCGCCTCGAAGTCCCGCGCGTCCCCGGCCGTGCCCAACCCGACCCACGCCACCGACACGACCGCCGTGTTACCGGCCTCGTCGACGATGGCGAACATCATCCGTTCCAGTGAAGAACAGCGCGTGCGGGTGAAGAACTCCCGCACCTCCCCGAACGACACCGCGACGCACTCGGCCTGCTGTCGAACGCTCTGCCGCACCTGCCGAAGCCCCATCCGCTGCCAGGCCCCGTGGTTGTCGCCCTTCCGAGCCGCCTTCTGCCCCTCGGCCTTCCGAGCCCGCAACTGCACGGACACCTCGGAGCCCGCGACCTCCCCGGCCACTGCCCCACCACCCACCGACACGGCCCCGCCGGCGGACGCGAACACACCCAGTGCCACCACACCCGCGACGACCGCCCCCGTGCCCTTGTTCTTGATGAACACAGGTTTCCCGTTGATGGTTTTCCACCCCATGACGACACCCCCTTGTGGACAGGAAAACACCGAAAGATCGCGGACAACGCGCAGAAGTGCGGCTTTCGGGGGTTTTCCGAGCAAGGTCGACACGGCCGGATGCGCCGTTCCCGTCGCCCCGAACTTGGGCCGATGGGACCAGCCGAAGGGGTTTCGTGGTCGATAGGTTCGGGTCCCTGGGGGGATTTCGTCGCTTTCGGCTCGCCGCCGCCACCGTCTGCTGGGCGCCTCCCAGTCGCGCATCCGGGTGGGTGTGCTTCCTGGAGGGAGAGGTGGCTGGTGCGATCCACACGATGGCACGGCAGGCGGTGGGGCGTCTCGCTCGTCGCTTTCGGTTTGGTGGTGGGGTCCGCGCACGTGGCAACGGCCGCGCCGGGCGGGTCCGCGAAGGGGTTCGTCACGCGGGAGGTCGGGTCCGTCACGTTGATCACCGGTGACCGGGTGGTCGCCGGGCAGGGGGCCGGGGCGATCACGCCCGGTCCAGGGCGGGAGAAGGTCGTCTTCTCCACGTACACCGCGCGCGGGCACCAGTACGTGGTGCCGCGGGACGTCGCGCCGCTGTTGGCGTCCGGCAAGGTGGACCGCAGGTTGTTCGACGTCACGGAGTTGATCGCGTCGCGCTACGACGACGCGCACCGCGACACCCTGCCGTTGGTCATCACGCCCCCGCAGGGGTCGTTCACCGCGACGACCGTGGCCAAGGCGACGACGGCGACGTCGTGGCAAGCGCTTACCGCCGGGGACTTCGGCACGATCTGGCTCGACGGCCTGCGGCAGCCGAGCCTGGACCGGAGCGTGCCGCAGATCGGCGCTCCGACCGCGTGGCAGGCCGGTTACACGGGCACGGGCGTGAAGGTCGCCGTCCTGGACACCGGCGTCGACGCCACGCACCCGGACCTGGTCGGGCGCGAACTGGTCGAGAAGAACTTCACCGAGGACCCGGACAACACCGACCTGGTAGGCCACGGCACGCACGTCGCGGCCACGATCGCCAGCACCAACGCCAAGTACCGCGGCGTCGCCCCGGACGCGAAGATCCTCGACGGCAAGGTGTGCGTGACCAACGGGTGCGCCGAGTCGTGGATCCTCGACGGCATGACGTGGGCCGCCGAGCAGGGGGCCGACGTGGTCAACCTGAGCCTCGGCGGCGGCGACGGGCCGGAGATCGACCCGCTCGAAGCGGCCGTGAACACGCTGTCCGCCCAGTACGGCACGCTGTTCGTGATCGCCGCGGGCAACGCGGGCGGCACGGAGACCATCGGCTCGCCGGGCAGCGCGGACGCCGCTCTCACGGTCGGCGCGGTCGACCGCGAGGACGGCATCGCGCCGTTCTCCAGCCGCGGCCCCCGCACCGGCGACGGCGCCGTCAAGCCCGACATCACCGCTCCGGGCGTGGACATCGTCGCGGCCAAGTCGTCCACCGGCACCATCGGCACCCCAGCGGGCGACGGCTACGTGGCGCTCTCGGGCACGTCGATGGCGACCCCGCACGTCGCGGGCGCGGCGGCGTTGATCAAGCAGCAGCACCCGACGTGGACCGGCGCGCAGGTGAAGGCGGCGCTGGTCGCGTCGGCGAAGCCGAACCCCGCGCTGACCGCGTACGACCAGGGCGCTGGCCGAGTGGACCTGACCAGGGCGATCACCCAGACGGTGACCACCGAACCGGCCAATGTCGGACTCGGGCTCCAGCAGTGGCCGCACGACGACGACGTGCCGGTCACCAAGGACGTCACCTACCGCAACGCGGGAACGGCGCCCGTGACGCTGGACCTGGCGCTCGACGTCAAGGGCCCGGACGGCAAGCCCACGACCGTGTTCTCGGTGAGCCGGCCGACGGTCACCGTCCCCGCGGGCGGCGAGGCCTCGGTGTCCGTCACCGGCGACCCGAGGGTCGGCACGCTCGACGGCGGCTACTCCGGGTCGCTCGTCGCCACCTCGGGCACGACGGCGGTCCGCACGCCCGTCGGCCTGTCCCGCGAGGAGGAGAGCTACCAGCTCACGCTGAACTACACCGGCGCGGACGGCGCCCCGTCGTCCACGTACTCGACGTTCCTGTTCGGACTCGACGGCGGAGGGGTGCACTTCCCGTTCGACGCGGACGGTTCGGTGACCCTCCGGGTGAAGAAGGGCCAGTACTACGGCTCGACGATCCTGGAAACGGGCGACCGCCTCGCCGTCCTGTCGAGCCCGGAGCTCAACATCACCAAGGACACCACCGTCGACCTCGACGCGCGGCTCGCGAAGCCGATCGCGGTGTCCCTGCCGGACTCCGCGGCGACGCCCGACTTCGGCGAGGTCAGCGAGTTGCGGACGGTCGAGGGCGGCGCAGGCGTGTTCGGGTCGACGGGCTTCCGCGGCGGCTTCGGCGACAAGGCCTCGATCGCCAACGTCGGCCCGGCGGTGACCACCGGCGACTACCGGGCGATCATCGGCGCGCACTGGACCGGGACGCCGGTGAACGGCACGCCGATCCGCTACCGGTCCGGGAAGTCGTTCCAGGGCAAGGCTCCCACGGGCTACACCCGCGTGCTGGGCAAGCGGGACTTCGCCGAGGTCCGGACCCGGATCGGCCTGTCCGCGCCGGGTCGGACGGCCACGCTCGGGTACGGCGCCGTCGGCCCCGAGGGCTTGGGCGGCGGGTGGGTGACCCCGGTCGCCGCGCCGGGTGAGGTGGTCGACCGGCTCGCGAGCGACGGCGTCCAGTGGCGCGGGTCGTTCCGGGTGTTCGACGAGAGCAACCCGAGTTCGGCGTTCGACTCCCTGCTGTACAGCGGGCCCAAGACCTACACGCCGGGCAAGCAGTACCGGGAAACGCTGAACACGGCCGTGTTCGGGCCCGTGCTCCAGCCGGGCGGGTACCACCTGGCCAGGGCGGAGGACACGCTCTACGTCGACATGGCGCTGTTCGGCGACGGCTCCGGCAACCGCGGCTACTCGGCGTTCGACACCGCCCGCACCACGCTGTTCCGCGAGGGTGTGAAGGTCGGCGAGACCGCGTTCGACGCCTACGGCCAGTTCCCCGTCCCGGCGGCGAGGAGCGCGTACCGGCTGGAGACGGAGGTGACCCGCAGCGGGGTCTCCGACGTGTCCACGAAGGTGAGCGCCGCGTGGACGTTCCGCTCGGCGCACGCCGGTGCGGAGGCGCTGGAACCGTTGCCGCTGACGCTGATCCGGTTCCAGCCGAAGCTCGACGCCGCGAACGCCGCGCCCGCGGGCAGGCTGCTCCGGGTGCCGCTGGTCGTGCAGCAGAACCCCGGCGCGGACAACGGTCGCGTCGGGCGGATCTCGGTCGACGCGTCGTTCGACGACGGGAGGACGTGGCGGCGGGTGCCGGTCGTCGGCGGCGCGGCGCTGGTGCCCGGTGGTCCGGCGGGCGGCTTCACGTCGTTGCGCGCCAAGGCGACCGACAGCAGGGGCAACTCCGTGGAGACCACGCTGATCAGGGCGTACAAGATCGCCAAGTGAGTCGGGCGGGCCCGTGGCGGATCGTCGCCGCGGGCCCGTCTAGCCCTCGGCGGCGATGCGGTCGAGCCACTCGCCGAGCAGGTGCCGTTCCCCCGCGCTCAACGTCGTCTCCGGCAGCGCGGCCCGCAGCGCGCGCGCCGCGCCCGCCGGTCCGGCGTCCGCCACGGCGGACTTCTCGTTCGTCACGGCGGCGACCATCGCCTCCCGCATGGCGGTCAGCAGGGCCGGGTCGCGCCGGTCCTCCGGCAGCGACAACCAGGTGAGCACCGCGCCGCGCGCCGTCGCGTGGATGAGGGACGCGGCGAGCCGTTCGTCGACCCGGAGCCACCCGCCCGCGGCGAGGCGGTGGATGCGCTCCACCAGGATCCGCATGCCCGCCTGGAACGCGGCCGACGTCGTGCCGCGCCGGGGTTCGCCGTACATCAGCGCGTACAGCGACGGGTTGGCGAGACCGAACTCCACGGCCAGGTCCCACCCCGCCCGCAGGTCCTCCACGGGGTCGTCCGGCGAGGTGTCGACGTGCTTGGCCGCGAGGAACGCGGCGTAGCCGTGCTCGGCCACCGCGTCCAGCAGGCCGTCCTTGTCGCCGAAGAGGCGGTAGATCGTCGGCGGCTGCACGCCCGCGGCGGCCGCGACCGCGCGCGTGGTCACGGCGTCGCCGCCTTCGCGCGCGAGCAGCTCCGCGGCGGCCTCGACCACCCGGACGCGGATGGGCTCCCGACCTGGCTCCTCGTGCATGTATCGATGGTACCGCCCGTGGTGGACCGTTGATATTATCGGTGATAACGTCGAGTTGTTTCCACTGGAAACACGACGACGAGGAGCAGACCATGACCGAACGACTCCGCATCACCGCTCTCGAGGAGCACGTCGCACTGCCGGTCGTGCTCGACGCGTGGACCCGCGCCGGGGTGCCGCGGATCCCCCAGCTCGGCTACGGCGACGAGCCCTTCGCACGCCGCCTGCGGGACGTCGGCGAGGGCCGGATCGCCGACATGGACGACCAGGGCGTGGACGTCGCCGTGCTGTCCCTGGCCTCGCCGGGCGTGCAGAACCTCACCGCCGCCGACGCCGTGAGCGTCGCCCGCGAGGCGAACGACGCGCTCGCCGAGGTCGTGGCCACCCACCCGGACCGCTTCCAGGCGTTCGCGACCATCCCGACCCCCGACCCCGAAGCCGCCGCCGCGGAGCTGGAACGCGCGGTCACGCGACTCGGGTTCCCCGGCGCGATGCTGTACGGCCGCACCGGCGACAAGCCCGCCGACGCACCCGAGTTCGACGACCTCTACGCGACCGCCGCCCGCTTGGGCGTGCCACTGCACTTCCACCCGCAGACCCCGGTCCAGCCGGTGCTCGACGCGTACTACTCGGGCTTGGGTCCGGTCGGCATGGGCCTGGCCACCGCGGGCCTCGGCTGGTACTTCGACCTGGGCGTCCAGTACCTGCGGATGATCTTCTCCGGCGTGTTCGACCGCCACCCGGACCTCCAGGTGATCGCCGGTCACTGGGGCGAACTGGTCCTGTTCTACCTGGACCACACGGGGATCATGGCGCACAACGCGCGCCTGGACCGGCCGCTGGCCGACTACTTCCGGCAGAACTTCTGGATCGCGGGCAGCGGCACCGTGAGCGAGCGGTACCTGAGGTGGACGGCGGAGGTCGTCGGCACCGAGCGGATGGTCTACTCGACGGACTACCCGTACACGTTCGGCACCCGACCAGGCGGATTCCCGTTCCTGGACACGAGCGGCGGGGTCGCGCGGTCGTTCCTGGAGCAGGCCCCGTTCACCGACGCCGAGAAGATCGCCATCGGTTCGGGCAACTGGGACCGGCTGACCGCGCGCCACGCCCCGGTCCGGTAGATCCGGTCGCCGACCCGCTAACTGCGGAGTGGTCGACGGCCGCGCGTGCCATCATCGCGGCGGTGCGGGGCGTTGGCGTGGAATCGGGCGGTCACGGGAAATGCGGTTCGGCGGTCAGATCCCGTGGCTGCGGATCATCGGCGCCATCAGTTCCGCGCGCACCCGCCACATCGGCCGCCGGGCCGTGACGACGGTGGCGAACAGCAGCGCGTTGCCCAGCACGGCCGTGACGACGACCAGCGGCACGCTCTCCGCGACACCGCCCAGCACCGCTCCGCCGACCGCGACGACCACTCCGCCGAGGCACAGCGCCGCCGTGCGCACCGGCTCGTCCCAGCGGAACGCCCTGCCGCGCTCGACCTGCTCGGCCAACGCCCGCGCGCGCCGGACGAGGTCCTCGTCGGCGGGCCGCACCTCCGCCAGGCGGTCCACCACCGCGGCGCACTCGACGAACTGGGCCCCGTTGGCGATCTCCGGATCGCCGTCGCGGGTGGTCGACCGGGCCGTGTCCGCGACCGCGAGCAACGCCGCCGCGAGCCGGTCGGCGTCCTCCGGCGACGACTCGGCCCTGGCCACCTCGGCCCACCGCTCCGCGAGGGTCGACTCGATCCGAGTCCGCACTTCTGCCTCCGATTCCCGTTCCAGGAGAAGGGTTCCATGAGCGAACCGCTCGGCCCGAAGATAGCCCAGGACGACAGCGTGGCCCCTCGCCCTCCCGTGTCGCGACGCGATCGGCCCCGGCGGTCGGCACTGCCCGGCTCGCTCTGGTTCGCCGCGACGGCCGCCGCGCTCGGCCTGGTGGTGAGCCTCGGTTCCGGCCTCGGGACGATCTACGTCCCGAGGCTGTGGCCCGCCGCCCCCAGCACCACGCCCCCGCCGTCCGGCACGACGACGTGGCGGACCACCGGTTACCCGACACCCACGACCACCGTCCGCAGTGGACCTCCGGTGGGGTTCTACCGCCGACCGGGCCCTCGGGGCCTGGTCACCGTGCTGCCGAACTCCTTCACGGTGACCAGCGGCCAGGTGACGGGAACCCAGGTGGCGAAGGACGTGGCGGATCCCGACGTCGAGGTGCGGTTCGGCGGCGACACCCAGGAGTCCACCGGCCTCCTGGAGACGATCACGAAGGCCGCCGACGCCGAGTCGGGCAAACCCGGTTACCAGCGGGTGGCGCTGGGAAGCGCCGCCCACCGGGGCCACGACGCCGTCGAGTGGGAGTTCCTGAAACCGAACCAGAACGGCGAACTCCGGCACACCCGCGCGCACTACTGGCGGGTCGACGGCATCGAGTACGTCCTGCTCGTCGCGGCGCCGCCGGACCGCTGGTCCGAAGCCTCGCCGATCCTCGACACGATGATCGACCACAGCGAAACCCCCTGAGGAGCGACACCGACCATGGTCCTGGCCGACACGTGGCGGGCGTGGACCGCCCGCCACACCGAGCCCGATCGCGCCGAGGCCACGCGCCACCTGTGCGCCGCCGCCCACCTCAGCCGCGACTTCGCCGACGCGGCGCTGCGGGAACTGCTGGTGGAGCCGACCAGGCCCGCCGCGCCCGCACCGGGCGTCGACTCCGCGGCGGTGCTCACCGAGGCGCTGGCCGCTCGCCTGCGCACGGACGTGGTCGACGGTCTGGTGCTGGTGCTGCTGGCCCTGACCGTCTACCTCGTCTTCCCGCTGGCCGTGCTGTGGATCGTGATCGCGCTGGTGCTGAGCCTGCCGAAGATCATCCGGGTCTGGCGCGAAAGCAGGGTGCGACGGGGTGTGGCGCGGCGACCGCTGCGCACCGGGCTCGTCGTGGTCACGGCCGCGCTCTCGGTCGCCTCGGTGGCGACCTCGGTCGGCACGTCCTCGAACTCGGACGACCTCGTCGAAGCCGCGTTCGAGGACGTGACCGGGTACGTGCTGCTCGGGGTGGCGCTGCTGGTCCTGCTCGCCAACCGGCTGGTCATCGCGCACCAGGTCACCGACCGCTTCGGCCCGCTGAACCGCAGGCCGTCCCGCCCGTTCGACCGCTCACTGCTGCGCCTGTCCCCCGCTCTCGCGGCGCGCATCGACGAGTACCACGGCACCACCAAGCGACTCCGCGCGGGCGTGTCCGAGCAGGACGACCTGGTCCCGCTCCTGGTGCACCGCGGCTACAAGCCGTTCGTCGGCGCGGGCGACATCCACGACCCGTGGACCATCGCGGTGCCGCTGGAACGCAGGCCGGACGCGCCCCCGACCACAGCCCGGCTCGACACCGCGACGCTGCTGGACGGCATCACGAGCAAGGTCACCGACCTGCGCGCGGCACCGCTGCTCGCCCCCAGCGCCCGACTGGGTTCCCTCGGCGTGGACGACCACGTCGTGGTCGACGCGCGAGGCCTGGTGGACCACTTGGCCGAACAGCCGTCGGCCCACTACCTCAAGGACCCCGGCGTTCCGCCGTACACGCACGTGCCCCGGTCGCACGCGCACGACCTGCGCGACAGCCCGGTGGAGTGGGCGCGCTTCTACCGCCGCTTCTCACTGGTGACGTGGGAGGACGACCTCGTGGTCTCGGTGTTCGTGCACGTGGCGATGGACGACACCACCCTCTACCTGGAGTGGACGCCCTGCGTGCTGCGGCCGCTCGACGCCGACCTCCTGGCCGTGGACTCCGAGCCCGCGTCGGCGTGGGTGCCGGTCGGCCGCGCCCTCGAGGACCTGGTGCTGCTGCCCGCGAGCACGCTGTCCCGCGCGCTGCGCCTGGCCACCCGCCCGCGCGCGCTGCGCCCGGACCGCGGCAGGGTGAACCCGGACCGGTACGGCTGCCTGCTCACCCTGCGCGAGATGGCCGCCGACGTCGAACTCCGCAGCTACTTCCAGCAGGCCGACGTGGAGCGCTACACGCACCTGCTGCGCACCCGCGTGACGCTGGCCGTGGCGGAGATCCTGCGCACCGCCGGCTACCACACGGCGTCCTTCGACCAGCAGGTCCAGTCGATCGTCACCACCACCGTCAACACGGTCACCGTCGCCGACGGCGGCACCCTGACCGGGCACGTCCTGCAAACCGGGTCGCTCAACGGCGACGTGGACATCACGGGGTGACCGGCCACCGGACGTGCACGTCGTCGATGCGGAACGGGTGGGCGTGGCGTGGGCCGCCCGCCGTCACGAGGTGGTGGTGGTTCGGGTCCAGGTCGTGGTGGTCGTGTTCCACGACTTCCGGGTCGTGGAGCGGCCAGAGGCGGATCGCGGCCACGCCCGCGCCTGCCGTGATGACGGCCAACGCCACCAAGGCGGCGGGCAGACCCGCTGTCGCCCCGACCCAGCCCGCGAGCGGGTAGCAGAGCAGCCAGCAGGCGTGGGACAGGGCGAAGTCCGCGGCGAACAGGGCCGGGCGGTCGGCCGCGGCGGCGGAGCGGCGCAGCAGCCGCGCGGCGGGCGTGAGCACGAGCGCGCTGCCCGCGCCGACCACCGCCCACAGCGCCAGGAGCGCGGGCCAGCGCCACGCGCCCGTCGAAGCCAGCACGGGCACTGCGGCCACCAGTGCGGCCGCGAGCAGGAACGCGGCGCGCACCATCACGGTCCGGTCGGCGTGGCGCTCCAGCACCCGTGGCAGGACGAGCGCGACGACCAGCGAGCCGCACCCGTTGGCGCCCAAGGCGAGGGCGACGTCGGCCGCGTCGCGGCCGAGGAGGTCGCGGACGGACGTGACGGTGTTGACGAACACCATCGACCCGGCCGCGGCCACCGCGAGGTGGACGGCGAGCAGGCCGCGCAGGCGTGGTGTCGCCAGGTAGACGCGGACGCCTCCGCCGCGGACCCGACGGGCCGGTCGCGGTGACGGCAGCAGCACCGACACGACGAACGCGGCCGACGCCAGGAAGCCCAGCGACGTGCCGAGGAACAGGTGGTCGAAGCCGACGACGGCCAACGCCGTGGCGGCCAGCAACGGGCTGAGCAGACTTTCCAGGTCGTAGGCCAGGCGGGACAGCGCGAGCGCGCCGGTGTACTCGCGCTCGTCGGTGAGGACGTCGGGGATCGTGGCCTGGAACGCGGGCGTGAACGCGGCGGACGCGGCCTGCACCAGGAAGACCAGCAGGTACACCTGCCACACCTCGTGCACCCACGGCAGGGCGAGCGCGATGCCCGCGCGCACCAGGTCGAGGCTCACCAGCAGCGTCCGCCGGGGCAGTCGGGCCGCCACGACCGCCGCCACGGGGGCGACGGTCACGTACGCGACCATCTTGATCGCCAGCGCGGTGCCGAGCACGGCCCCCGCGTCGGGCCCCGCCAGCCGGTGGGCCAGCAGGCCGAGCGCGACCGTGGCCAGGCCCGTTCCGGTCAGGGCGATGACCTGGGCCGTGAACAGGCGCCGGTAGGTCCGGTTGCCGAGTACGCCGAACATCGTGCTCCCGAGTGGTCCTCGTGACAGGACGCCGGCACTATACGTGCTCATGTACGCACGCGACGACGTTGCAACTACCACCGACTGGCAGCAGCTGCCCCCTGGCGAGCACGTCGACGCGGCCGTGGACGTGTTCCGGATGCTCGCCGATCCGACGCGGCTGAGGATGCTGTGGCTGTTGTGCGGCGACGACTACGACGTCACGACGCTGGCGGCAGCGGTCGGCATCGCGCGCCCCGCGGTGTCCCAGCACCTGGCGAAACTGCGGCTGGCGGGCGTGGTGTCGACCCGGCGGGACGGGCGGCGGGCGGTCTACCGGGCCCGCGGCGGCCACGTCCGCCGACTGCTGAACGAGGCGGTCCAGGCGGTGGACCACCACCTGACCGGCACCCCCGACCACGATTGACGATCGCCGACGCCGCTCCGGTGGGGCGTCGGCCTCCCTGCGTCACTCGGCCGGGGAACGAGCACGGGGGTCAGGCCGCGTACGACGCGCGCAGGCCGGGCACCGGGCCGCTGCTGCAGTGCACGCTGAAGGCCAGGAAGTCGAGCTGCCTGCCGTTGGTCGGACGGTCGAACTCGAAGATGACCAGGTCCGCCTCATCGGTCAGGGCGAGGATGTCCGTGGAGCGGGTGGTGGCGTTCATGTCGTTCTCCCCTTGTGTGCGGCTGGCGTTCCTTGCTGCTGGGGAGAAGTCTGCTGTTCCGGCGAACCCGCCGGTAGTTAAGGCATAACGCGCTCAAACGTGAAGTTCTCACACCCCGGACGGGCGTGGAACGGGTGCGCTCGACGTGGCCGCCGCGTAGGGTGCCGCGGCCCGCCGAGCACGCCGCTAGCGCTCCAGCACGATGACCGGGATCAGCCGGTCGGTCTTCTTCTCGTAGTCGGCGAACCCGGCCATCTCGGCCACCATGCCCGCGTACAGCCGGTCGCGCTCGGCCCGGTCCGTGACCTCCCGCGCGGTGGCCTCGAACTTCTCCGTCCCGACCTCCACCGTGACCCGCGGGTTGGCCTTCACGTTGTGGTACCAGTCCGGGTTCTTGTCGGCCCCGCCGTACGACGCGGCGATGACCAGCCGCTCCCCGTCCCGGCTGCTCACCAGCGGCGTGGTCCGCGGCTCCCCGCTCTTGGCCCCCACCATCGTCAGCAGCACCAGCCGCTTCCCCTCGAACGGCCCGCCGACCACACCCGCGTTCGCGTGGAACTCGTCGATGATCTTCTGGTTCCAGTCAGCCGCTTCGCCAGCCATGCTGTCCTGCCTCCTCGGAGTCGTGTGGAATCAACGTACTTCGACGCCGGTAGAATCGCCGAGGGACAGGAGGTGCACCACGTGACGCGAGCGGCCGGGAAAACGCAGCGAGCCGACGCCGCACGCAACCGCGAACGCCTCCTCACGGCAGCGGTCCGCGCTTTCACCCGCGACGGCCTCGACGCCACGGTCAAGTCGATCGCCGACGACGCGGGCGTAGGAGTAGGAACCCTCTACCGCCACTTCCCCACCAGGGACGCCCTGATCGAGGCCGCGTACCGCAACGAACTGGACCGCCTCTGCGACGCCGCAGACACCCTGCTGACCACAGAGCCGCCAGCCCAAGCGATCCGCACGTGGATGGGCCGCTTCATCGACTACACCACGGCCAAGTACGGCATGGCGGAGGCCTTGAGAGCCATCACCGCAGCAGGCGCGAACCCCTACGCCCACAGCCGCGACCGCCTCATCGACTCCCTCACCACCCTGCTCACAGCAGCCGCGAAGGCGAACACAATCCGCCAGGACACCACCCCGGAGGACCTGCTGACAGCCCTCTCCGGCGTAGCCATGGCCGTGGGAACCGGCGACCAATCCCGCCGCACCCAAGCCGACCGCGTCCTGGACCTGCTGGCAGACGGCCTCCGCCCTTAAAACCCCTCAGACGAAGGCCGCCCACCTCTCACAGCGCGAGCGCGGCCTCCACTTTGGCCACAACGGCGTCCTCAGCGTCGACAACCCGCCCATCGGCCTGAGCGACTTCCCGACAAATCGCCACCACAGCAGCAGAAAACGCCGACACCTCCCCAGGCGCCTTCACCGCAAGAATCCCCACACACCGCCGCAGAGCCTCGAGAACCCCGACCTCCACATCGGACACGGACCCGGCGGGCAACTCCGGCACCCCACCCTTGATCACCTCACGCAGCTCGGGCGACAAGTTCTCCATCGCCTTGGCCCCCGCGTAACTCTCCTTGTCGAGCGCACCGGGATCAGCGGTGGACACCAACACCATCGCACCAAAAACAGCGGTACGAAAAACCCGACCTTCATCTTCCGTGTACTCAGCCATACACACACCCTAAAGCCCACCCACACCCAACCAACCGATCCACCACCCCCGGCCAGTCACACCACATCCCTTCCGCCAAGGCCCTTTGGGCCCCCGCCCCAACTCAACCCCGCGACCACCCCGACCCAGCCCTACTTGCACCGATCGGAACTGCCCTCTCGCTCTTCCGGCCCCCGGCCGACACTCGCACCGATCGAAACCGCGCCGTCTTCTTCCGGCCCCCGGCCGGCACTGGCACCGGGACCAACCGCCTGGGCCCTTTGGGCCCCCGGCCGCCACTCGCACCGATCGAAACCGCGCCGTCTTCTTCCGGCCCCCGGCCGACACCCGCACCGTGCGGGACTGGCCTAAAAATCCTCCGGCCCCCGGCCGGCACTCGCACCGATCGAAACCGCGCCGTCTTCTTCCGGCCCCCGGCCGGCACTGGCACCGGGACCAACCGCCTGGGCCCTTTTGGGCCCCCGGCCGCCACTCGCACCGCGCACCAACCGCACCATGCCGGCAGGTTCTTTCAACCCCCACCCCTGGCAGCCCCCGATTGTTTTTGCGCCCCCACCCTCTTTCGCTTTGTCAAGCCATCTTTCCAGGCTTGACAAAGCGAAAGAAGGTGGGACAATCGGCGCACTCGGGGGGTAGCCCCCAAAACCCCCACGTCGCACCACAAACCCGCACCTCACCCCCACGCCAACCAAGGGTCCCCCAAACGCGAGAACCCCCCGACACACACGCTACCCACGGGGTCCGACAAGAACCCCCCACCCAACCCCTCCCCAAGTACCCACATCGGGTGAACCCCCCATACCGACCCCCACCCGAAGAGATCCACTACCCTGTCCTCCGTCCGCAATGGACGACCACGCGGCGCATCCCCTTCTCCAGAAGCCAGACCAGAAGCACGCCCGCGACCCACCGGGCCGACCTCAGGAGTTCCCATGGCTTTGCGCGACCGCGTAGGCGACATCGTGGACGGCAAGCCCTTCCAACGCGTGATCATCGCCGTCATCCTGATCAACGCCATCGCCCTGGGCTGCGAAACCTCCGCCTCCCTCGTGGCCACCCACGGCACCCTCCTGACCACGTTGGACCACATCGCCCTGGGCATCTTCGTGGCCGAGTTGACGGCTCGCCTCTACGCCCACCGCCTGCGCTTCTTCCGCGACCCGTGGAACTGCTTCGACTTCCTCGTCGTCGGCATCTCCCTGCTCCCGGCGGGCGGCGTCCTCTCGGTGGTCCGCTCCCTCCGCATCCTCCGGGCCCTGCGCCTCGTCTCGATGGTCCCGAGCATGCGCCGAGTCGTCTCCGCCCTGGTGAAGTCCATCCCAGGCCTGGTCTCCCTCTCCGGCCTCCTCACGCTCCTGCTCTACGTGGGCGGCGTCGTGGCCAGCAACCTGTTCCATTCCACCGGCGACGCCCGCTTCGCCGACCTCGGCTCCACGGTCCTCACCCTCTTCCAGATCACCACGGGCGACGGCTGGTCCGACGTCATGCGCGACCTGATGCCCGCACAGCCCTTGGCCTGGATCTTCTTCGTCTGCTACCTGCTGGTGGGCACGTTCACGATGCTCAACCTCTTCATCGCCGTCGTGTGCAGCGCCATGGAATCCGAGATCCAGTCCCCCGTCCCAACACCGCGCCCCGCCCCGGACGACTCCCTCGTCCTCGAGGAACTCCGCGCCCTGCGCGAAGAGGTCCGAGCCCTGCGCCTCCAGCCGGCGGGCAAGCCCGACTAACCAACGTCCTCCAGCCGACGCACCAAAAACCGTCGCTCGGCATCGGTGGCCACCAACTCCAACGCCTCCCGATAAGCCTCCGCCGCCTCGGACAACCGCCCCAACCGCCGCAACAAATCCCCCCGCGTAGCGGCCAACAGGTGATACCCGCTCAACGCCCCGGAAGCGTCCAAGGCGAGCACCAACGCCAACCCCACACCGGGCCCGTCGGCCATCCCCACCGCCACGGCCCGGTTCAACTCCACCACCGGCGACGGCACCAACCGCACCAACTTCCCGTACAGCGCGGCGATCTGCGGCCAGTCCGTCTCCTCCGCGGTCACGGCCGACGCGTGGCACGCCGCGATGGCCGCCTGCACCTGATAAGGACCCACGGGCCCGCGCCGCAGCGCGGACTCCACGAGCGCCTCGCCTTCCGCGATCTGCGCCCGGTCCCACCGGCTCCGGTCCTGTTCGCCCAGCACCACCAGGTCACCGGCGTCGTCCACCCTGGTCGCCCGGCGGGCGTCGTGGAGCAGCATCAACGCCAGCAGCGCCACCGCTTCCGGCTCGTCCGGCATCAACCCGACCAGCACCCGCCCGATCCGGATGGCCTCCGCGCACAGCCCCTGCCGCACGAGGTCCGCTCCGGCCGTGGCCGAGTACCCCTCGTTGAACAGCAGGTACAGGGTCGCCAGCACGGCCCGCGTCCGCTCGGGCAGCACGTGGTCCGGCGGCACCCGGTACGGGATGCGGGCGTTGCGGATCTTCCGCTTCGCCCGCACCAGCCGTTGCGCCATCGTCGCCTCCGGCACCAGGAACGCCCGCGCGATCTCCGCGGTCGTCAGCCCGACGAGCGTCCGCAGCGTCAACGCCACCTGCGCCTCCACCGCCAGCGCGGGGTGGCAGCAGGTGAAGATCAACCGCAGCCGCTCGTCGGGCACGCCGCTGTCGTCGTCGGGTTCGTCCGGGCCTACCACCACGGCAGCCTCCCGTACCTTCACGGCCTCGTTCGCCTTGCGCCGCAACCGGTCCAGCGCGCGGTTGCGCGCCGTCGTCGTCAACCACGCCCCAGGCCGCCGCGGAACCCCGTCCAGGGGCCAGCGCTCCACGGCGACCGCGAACGCCTCCTGCGCGCACTCCTCGGCCAAGTCCCAGTCACCGGTGGTCCGGATGAGCGTCGCGACGACGTTCCCCCACTCCTCCCGGAACACGTCCTCGACCGAGGTCATCAGTCCTCCCAGAGCGGCCGGACCTCGACCGTCCCGAACCGCGCCACCGGGTGCCGAGCCGCGATCTCCAGGGCCTCGTCCAGATCCGCGCACTCCACCAGGTCGAACCCCGCGACCTGCTCCTTGGTCTCCGCGAACGGCCCGTCGGACACCACGACCTCCCCACCCCGCACGACCACCGACGTGGCATCCCCGACCGGCCGCAACCGCGACCCGTCCAACCTCCGCTTCCCCACGAACTCGATCCACGGCTCGATCGGCTCGACCACGTCGACCTCGACGCCTTCCTGAGCACAGATGAGCAGCATGTACCGCATGGTGTACCTCCGTGTTGTCGTCGTTCCGCCTACCCGACGAACGAGGACGACCGAAATCGACAGGGTGACGCGACGAGTTTTCCCGACTTTCCAGATCCCCGACGAACCGGCGGCGCACGGCCGCTCGACCGCACCGCGTTCACCCGATCCAGAGGCGTGACCGACCGCTACTCCGCTTTCTCCCGCAGTGACTCCAGGAGTCTTCGGGCCACTTCGACGAGTTTCGTGTTCGTCGTCTGCGACTCCTCCACGAGGCGTTGGAACGCCACGTCGGGTTCGATGCCGTGGACGGCCATGAGGGCCCCCTTGGCCTGGTCGATCTCGGCGCGGGACACCAGGGCCTTCGTGAGGTTCGTGATGATCTGCCGGGACCGCGTCGAGCGCCTCGCCGCGGTGATCGCGCCGGAGGCCGCGGTCGTGAACAGGCGGAGCAGGGCCTCGTCGTACGGGTCGAAGGCCTCGTCGACGTAGCCGTACACGTTGAGCGAGCCGAGGATGTCCTCGCCCACGGCCAACGGCGCGGAGAGGTAGGCGAGGACGCCTGCCTTCTCGGCCGCGGCGGCGAAGACGGGCCAGCGGTCGTGGGCTTCGGCCACCGCCACGCGGACCGGGGCGATGGTGCGGGCGGCTTCGAGGCACGGGCCTTCGCCCGAGGCGTACTGCTCGGCGTCGATGCGGATGACCTCGTCGCTCGTGGAGGCGGCGGTGCTGGCGTTCTCGCCGTCGACGATGGTGATGCTCACCGCCCCGGCGTCGGCGATGACGCGCACGGCGGCCTCCGCCAGGCCTTGGAGGGCTTCCTGGATCGGTTCCTCGGTGGCCAGCACGCCCTGGAGGTCCTCCAGGGCCGCGCTGGCCTCGTCGAGCCGGGCAGCCGACTCCACCTCATCGATGCTCACACCAGCATTGTCTACACCCGAACAGCGATACTGAACCCCCACACGCGGAAGGAGCACCCGGTGCGGGTACTGCTCGTCGAGGACGACGACGGGGTGGCGGACGCCCTCGTCGAGGCTCTCGGCGCCCACGGCCACGAACCCCGGCGGGTGGCGCGGGGTGTGGACGCGCTCACCGCGCACCGGGACTTCGACCTGATGCTGCTCGACCTGGGGCTGCCGGACCTAGACGGGCTGGAGGTCCTGCGCAAGGTCCGGCGCGTGGCGGACGTCCCGATCCTCGTCCTCACGGCCCGTGGCGACGAGCGCTCGATCGTGCGCGGCCTCCGGTCAGGCGCGGACGACTACCTGGTGAAACCGGTCCGGCTCGCCGAACTGCTGGCGCGGATGGACGCCGTGGCCCGGCGCGGCGCGGCCCGCGCGGGAACGGCGGACCGGGTCGTGTGGATCGGTGACGTGGAGATCGACCTGGACGCGCGGCGCGTGGTCGTGGCCGGTCGGGACGTGGCGCTGACCACGAAGGAGTTCGCCGTGCTCGCGGTGCTGGCCAGCCGTCCGGGCACGGCGGTCAGCAGGCAGCAGCTCATGGACGAGGTGTGGGGTGACGCGTACCTCGCGGTGTCGCGGGCGCTGGACGTGCACCTCACGCAGTTGCGGGCCAAGCTGGACCGGCCGGGCGTCATCACCACGATCCGCGGTTTCGGCTACCGGTTGAGCGCGGATGCGTAGACGTCTCCTGGTCGTGCTGCTGCTGTTCTCCGCGACGGCCGTCACGGCGTTCGCCCTCCCCCTGCTGTCCAGCACGGCCGCCGAGCGCACCCAGCGGTTCGTCATCAGCCGCACCGCGGACCTCGACCGGTTCGCCGCGCTGGCGACCGGCGACCGCGAGGCGCTGTCCACCGAGATCACCGCGTTCACCGCCCTCTACGCCGAGCCCGTGCTGGTCGTCGACGGGCAGCGGCAGGTCGTGGCCCGCTCCGGAGACCTCTCCCCCGACGACCCGGCGCTGTCGGAGGCCGTGGACGCCGCCCTGCGCAACCAGCCCGCCGCGCCGATCCCGACCGTCCACCCGTGGTCGAGGAGCACGGTCGTGTTCGCCCGCCCGGTCGGCACGGGGACCGGGGTCGCGGGGGTCGTGGTGCTGCGCGCGTCGACCGACCGCGCCGCGTCCGACGTCGCGGTCGGCTGGGCGTGGGTGCTGGCGGGCGCGCTGGCCGCCGGGTTGGGGTGCGTGGCGCTGGCGCTCGTGGTGTCCCGCTGGCTCCTGCGGCCACTCGCGGAACTGGAGGGCGGCGTCCGCGCCGTCACGTCCGGCCAACGGCGGGCGCACGTGCCGAGCAGCAGCGGCCCGCGCGAGCTGCGGGCGTTGTCGGAGTCGTTCAACCGCATGTCCGACGCCGTGAGCGAGGCGGCCGACCAGCAGCGCAGGCTCATCGCCGACACGTCCCACCAGTTGCGCAACCCGTTGGCGGCGCTGCGGTTGCGGATGGACGTGCTGTCCGCCCAGGTCGGTCCGGACGGCACCTACCGCGCGGCCGTGGCGGAGGTCGAGCGCCTGGAGTCGCTGCTGGACGGCCTGCTGGCGTTGGCGACCGCCGAGAGCACCGCGACGGAGGTCGCGGCGGGCGGTCGGGAGCCCGCGCTGGCCGATCTCGGCGCGGTCGTGGCGGACCGCGCGGACTTCTGGTCGGCGACCGCCGAGATCCCCACCGGGCTCGCGATCCTGGTGCGCTGCCCCGAATCCGACGTCGCCCAGGTGCTCGACGTGCTGCTCGACAACGCCGTCAAGCACGGCGGCGGCGGCCACGTGACGCTCGGCGCGGACCGCGCTGCGGGCACGGCGTGGCTGGAGGTCGCCGACCCCGGTCCCGGCCTGCCACCCGACCAGCTCGCCCTCGCCACGACCCGGTTCTGGCGCGGCGGCACCACGACCCGCGGCACCGGTCTGGGCCTGGCCATCGCCGACCGCGTCGCCACCGCCCGCGGCGGCACCCTGTCGTTGAGCACCGCCGACCCGCACGGCCTGCGCGCCCGGCTCACCCTGCCGCTGGAGCCGCCGCTGTGACCGTCAGCCGCCGCACCCTCCTCCTCGGCACGCTCGCCCTCGCGGGCTGCTCCCCCACGCCCACGACGTCGCTGACCCTCGCGGCGGGCGAACAGGGCGGCCTCTACCTCGACTTCGCCACCCTCCTCGCCCGGCAGCTGGACCCGAACCCGCACGTCACGCCACGCGTCACCGCGGGCAGCCTGGAGAACCTGTCCCTGCTCCGCGACCGCCAGGCCGACCTCGGCCTCACCCTCGCGGACACCGCCACCGGCACGGACCTCCGTGCGCTCGGCCGCGTGTACGAGAACTACTTCCAGCTCGTCGTCCGCGCCGACGACCCCGCCCGGTCCGTCCACGACCTGGCCGACCGCCCGCTGTCCCTGGGCGCGCGCGGATCCGGTGCCAGCGTCTTCGGCGACCGCCTGGTCACCGAGGCCACCCTGGGCGACCGCGTCGACCACCTGCCGCTGGCCGAGGCCGCGCAAGCGTTGGCGGACCGCAGGATCGACGCGTTCCTCTGGTCCGGCGGCGTCCCGACCCCCACGGTCTCCGACCTGGACCGGCAGGTCCCCGTCCGGCTGCTCCCGCTGTCCGACGTCCTCCCGGCCCTGCGCGCCCGCTACGGCCCCGTGTACGAACCGGTGTCCGTCCCGGCGGGCGTCTACCGCGCCGCGGCCGAGATCCCCACGGTCGGCGTCGCCAACCTGCTGGTCTGCCGCCCGGACCTCCCGGACGCCGTCGCGACCGCCATCACCCGCACGCTGGTCGAACGCGCCGCCGACCTGGTCCCCACCCAGGCGTTGGGCACCCAGTTCCTCGACGTCCGCAGCCTCATCGGCACGACCACCATCCCCCTGCACCCCGGCGCGGCCGAGGCCTACCGGGAGCTGCACGGCTAGCCGACGACGCGACCGAACTGGGACTAACGACCACCTGCCGACCACGCTGGGACTAGCGCCCAACTGGTGACCGGGCTGGAACTGGCAACCAACCGGCGACCGAGTCGGGACTGGCAGTCGGCTGGTGACCTCGCTGGAACCGGCAGCCGCTAACCAACCAGCACGGGAAGCCGCAGCCGCCAACCCGACCACCCCGGAACCGGCAGCCACCGGCAGCACCCCGCTGGAACGAGCGCCGCGTCACCGTCAGGGCAGGCGTTGGCCGAAGACCAAGGCCCCGGCGGCGGCGAGCATGGCAAGAATGGTGCCGAGGACGAGCCACGGCTTGCTGGCGTCGGCCTGCTTCTTCTCGTAGCCGATCTGCTCGCCGAGGGTGTCGTAGACGCGGCGGAGTTCCTCGGCGCTGGCCGCCTTGAAGAACTCGCCGCCGGAGAGCTTGGCGATCTCCTTCATCGAGTCGTCGTCGACCGGCACGTCCTGGCGGCGGCCCTCGATCTCGACGACGCCCTGCTCGGTGCCGAACGAGATCGTGGAGATCGGGATGCCCGCGTTCTTGGCGTCGCCCGCGGCGTCGAACGCCTTGCGGGTGCCGACCGTCTCCTTGCCGTCGGTCATCAGCACGATCCGGGCGGGCGGCGGGCCGTCCGCGCCGCCGACGACCTTGCCGAACGAGTCGATCGCGGCCATGGCGGCGACGATCGCGTCACCGGTCGCGGTCGACTGCGCCAGCTTCAGGTCGCCGATGCTCTGGCTGACGGCCTCGCGGTCGGTGGTCGGGGCGACCAGGACCGTGGCCGAGCCGGCGAACGAGATCAGGCCGAGGTTGATGCCGGGGGTCAGGCCCTCGGCGAACGACTTCGCCGCGACCTGGGCCGCCTCCAGCCGCGAGGGCTGGATGTCGGTGGCCTTCATCGACAGCGACACGTCGATCACCAGCATCACGGTGGCGCGGTTGCGCGGGACCTTCTGCTCGGCGGTCGGGCCCGCGAGCGCGACCGTGAGCAGCAGGAACGCGACGAGCAGGAACGCGGCGGGGACGTGGCGGTACCAGCCCTCGCGCTTCGGGGCGACCTTCTCCAGCAGTTCGAGGTTCGCGAAGCGGAGCATCCGCCTGCGCCGCATCCGCTGCAGCAGCACGTAGACGACCGCGAGCGCGGCGACCGCGATCACGAGCAGGAACCACCACGGAGTCGCGAACGCCCCCAAGCTGAGCCCGAACATCAGGCGACTCCTCCAGACCAGCGGCGCTTGCGGGCGACGACGAAGCGCACGACGTCGGCGATCCAGTCCGAGTCGGTGCGCAGCACGAGGTGGCCCGCACCGGCTTGGCGCAGGCCCGCGGCGACGTCGGCGCGGTGTTCGGCGGCGGCCGCGGCGAACTCGCGGCGCAGCAGCGGTGACGCGGTGACCTCGCGCTGCCGCCCCGTCTCCGGGTCGGCGAGCACGACGGTGCCCACGTCGGGCAGGTCGATGTCACGGGGGTCGACGACCTCGATCGCGACCAGGTCGTGCCGGGCGGACAGGGCCCGCAGCGGGCGCTGCCAGCCGGTGTCGCCGAGGAAGTCCGAGATCACCACGACGAGGCCGCGGCGGCGCGGCGGACGGCGCAGCTGCTCGACCACGCCCGCGAGGTCTCCCCTGGTGCCCTCGGGCGCGCGGGGGGTCTCGGCGACGCGGCGGATCAGCCCGCGCGAGTGCGCGAGGCCGCCGCGGGCGGGCACGCGGACCAGCGCGTCGCCGGTCGACACGAGCGCGCCGATCCGGTTGCCGCCGCCCCTGGTGAGGTGCGCGACGGCGGCCGTGGCGGCGATGGCCAGGTCGCGCTTCTCGCACACGGCGGTGCCGAAGTCGAGACTCGGCGACAGGTCGACGGCCAGCCACGTCTCCAGCTCGCGGTCCGCGACGGTCTCGCGGATGTGCGGCACGGTCGTGCGGGCGGTGACGGCCCAGTCCATCCGGCGCACGTCGTCGCCGGGCTGGTAGGTCCGGGCCTCGCCCGGCTCGGAGCCCGGTCCGGGGACCAAGCCCATGTGGTTGCCCTGGAGCAGCCCGTCGAGCCTGCGGCGCACTTCCAGTTCGAGCGTGCGCAGGGCGGCCTCCATGCGGCCGCCGTGCATCACCGGCGGAGCCCAGGACGGGCGTTCGCCGACTTCCCCGGCGCTCACGGCCTGCCGACCATCCCGGCCTGCACGGGCGCGACCGGCTGGCCGGTGGGCGGCTGAGGCCGGGCCGACACCTGGGGCAGCGGCACGGTCTGGAGCACGCGCGTGATGATGTGGTCGAGCGGCACGCCGTCGGCCAGCGCGTCGTAGGACAGCACGAGGCGGTGGCGCAGCACGTCCGGCACGACGTCGACGACGTCCTGCGGCAGCACGTAGTCGCGGCCGCGGACCAGCGCCAGCGCGCGGGCGGCGGCGATGATGCCGAGGCTGGCGCGCGGCGACGCGCCGTACGCGACCCACCCGGCCACGTCGTCGAGCTGGTGCTCCTTCGGCGCGCGGGTCGCGATCACGACGCGGACGACGTAGTCGACCAGCGCGTGGTGCACGAACACGCGGGACGCCACGCCCTGGAGGCGGACGAGCTCGTCCGGGCTGAGCACCTGGCTCGGCACCGGGGCCTCGACGCCCATCCGGTAGACGATCTCGCGCTCCTCCTCGGCGGTCGGGTACTCGACCTGGATCTTGAACAGGAACCGGTCGCGCTGGGCTTCCGGGAGGGGGTAGACGCCCTCGTTCTCGATCGGGTTCTGCGTGGCGAGCACGAGGAACGGGTTCGGCATGGGGAACGTCTTGCCGCCGATGGACACGTGCCGCTCCGCCATCACCTCCAGCATCGCCGACTGCACCTTGGCGGGCGCGCGGTTGATCTCGTCCGCGAGGACGAAGTTCGCGACGACCGGGCCGAGCTCGACGTCGAACGTCTCGCTGCTCTGCCGGTAGATGCGCGTGCCGAGGATGTCCGCGGGCACGAGGTCGGGCGTGAACTGCACGCGGGAGAACGAACCGCCGACGACCCTGGCGAACGTCTCGACCGCGAGCGTCTTGGCGACGCCGGGCACGCCTTCGAGGAGCAGGTGGCCCTTCGCGAGGAGACCGACGAGCATCCGCTCGACCAACCGGTCCTGCCCGACGATGACCCGCTTGACCTCGAACACGGTGCGTTCGAGCAACTGGGCATCACGCGCGGGGGTGTTGGGCGTCGTCTCGCCCACCGCACCCTCGGTACCCGGACCGGACTCGGTCACGTGTCAACCTCCTAGAACACACACAGCACTGGCGGTTTCGCGAGCCTAGTCAACCTGGTCACCGGTATGGCGCTTGTGAAGGGTCGACAGGTCCTCCGGCGTGTCCACGTCGTCCGCCTCACCGGGCCGGGCGGGGACCTCGACCGGGGCGAGCGGGCGCAGCACGGACCTCAGTGGAACCCCGTCGGGTTCGGCGGGCACGGCCGCGCGCAGCACGGACGTCCGCCACACCCCGGCGAGCCACTGGAGGTGCCCGTCGTCGACCAGGACCGCGCCGGACGCGTCAGCGACGGCGGCGCGCAGACGGTCCACAGTGGAGGCCGTGACCCCCGGTTGGTCGACGGCGAGCACGGCCACGAAGTCCACATCGGTCACCACCGCCAGTCCGGCGGCCAGTCCCGCCACCGGGCCCCCGCCGGGCGGGTCCTCCCGTGTCCACACGACACCGTCGGCGGCGCGCTCGGGCCCGACCACGATGACGGGCGCGGCCCCCGCGACGGCCGCCAGCGCCCGGTCGAGCAGCGTCCGGCCGCCGAGCACGACCCCGGCCTTGTCGACGCCGCCGAGCCTGCGCCCGGACCCTCCGGCGAGCACGATCGCGCCCCAGTCGGTCATGCGGTCAACGCTAGGGCAGGCCGGTGATGGCCGTGCGGACGGCGTGGTCGAGCGCGAGGCGGGTGGCGCCGTGCAGCGGGGCCAGGACGCCGAGCGTGCCGTGGTCGACGCGGGCCGGGCTGGGTGACAGGACGGCCAGGGCCTCGCGCACGGGAGCCAGCAGGGTCGGGTGGGTGCCGACCGGGCCGCCGAGGAGCACCACCTCGGGGTCCACGACGGCCGTGACGGAGCCG
>Ga0247771_1000170_pt1 | contig 24119 bp, 20 predicted proteins | sample UWRJL197509C6_FD_179948 | JGI IMG/M metagenome (GOLD analysis project Ga0247771, IMG submission 179948) | Plant litter microbial communities from Arlington Agricultural Research Station in Wisconsin, United States - UWRJ-L197-509C-6 | ecosystem: Environmental > Terrestrial > Plant litter >... | reverse complement strand
CACCTGTTCCATGATCGGATCTTGCGCATGGACCAGGTGACGCTCAACGCGGGCGCGACGCTCGGGCCGCACGGGATCGTGCTGCCGGGCTCGACGATCGGCTCGCACACGACGGTGGGCCCCGCATCGCTGGTGATGCGCGGCGAGGACGTGCCCGCGGGCACCCGGTGGCTCGGAAACCCGATTTCGGCATGGCGCTGAAGGACTCGTACCTCCCAGCGCACGGGAACACGGGATATCGGGTAGCGCACTACGACCTGGAGATCGACTACAAGCCCGTCGCGGCCCGGCTGTCGGGGCGGGCTCGGCTGACCGTCGTCGCCGGTGAGGCGCTGACGTCGTTCGCGCTCGACCTCGGCACGTTCAAGGTCGACCGCGTGCTGGTGGAGGGCAAGCCGGTCCGGTACACGCACGGCGGTGGCAAGCTGCGCGTGCGCGCGGGCAAGCCGATCGCGGCGGGCACGCGGTTCACCGTGGAGGTGCGGTACGTCGGGACGCCCCGGCCGATCCGCACGCGGGCGTGGGGCGACCTGGGCTGGGACCAGCTCACCGACGGCGCGATCGTGGCCAGCCAGCCGATCGGCGCGCCGTCGTGGTTCCCGTGCAACGACACCGTGCGGGAGAAGGCGACCTACCAGATCTCCGTCACGGCACCGTCGCCGTACACGGTGCTGGCCAACGGGGTCCTGGTCGACGGCAAGGTCGGCGGCAGCACCACGACGTGGGTGTACGTGCAGGACGTGCCGATGGCGACCTACCTCGCGACCGTCCAGATCGGGCAGTACGAGGAGCTGGAGCTGGCCGACGGCCAGCCCGCCGCCGTGCCGTCCCGGCTCGTGGCGAAGTTCGCCACGGACTTCGGCCGCCAGCCCGCGATGATGGCGCTGTTCGAGCGGCTGTTCGGGCCGTACCCGTTCGGCCAGTACGCGGTGGTCGTCACGGACGACGACCTGGAGGTGCCGATCGAGGCGCAGGGCCTGTCGGTGTTCGGCGCCAACCACGTCGACGGCAAGCGCGGCTACGAACGGCTGGTGGCGCACGAACTGGCCCACCAGTGGTTCGGCAACAGCGTCGGGCTGGCGGACTGGCGGGACATCTGGCTCAACGAGGGCTTCGCCGCGTACTCGGAGTGGCTGTGGTCCGAGGACTCCGGCGGCCCGTCCGCGTCGGTGCTCTCGACCAGGGCGCGGGCCCTGCTGACCCGGCAGCCGCAGAACATCAAGATCGGCGACCCCGGCGTGCAGGACATGTTCGACGACCGCGTGTACAAGCGCGGGGCGTTGGCGCTGCACACGTTGCGGACCGCGTTGGGCGACGCGGCGTTCTTCTCGGCGGTCCGCGAGTGGACGCACACCTACCGGCACCGCACGGCCACGACGGACCAGTTCATCGCCGTGGCCCAGCGGCACACGGCCCGCCCGCTGGCGTCGTTCTTCCGCTCGTGGCTGTTCGAGGGCAGGCTGCCCTAGGAGTCCAGCATCCGCGCTCGGAGCACGTCGAACTCGCACCCCGGCTCGTCGGGGTCGAAGCCGTGCTCGATCAGCCAGTGCGCCGCCGTGAGGCTGCGCAGCGACCACCAGGCTCGGATGACGTCCCGGTCGGCGTCGCCGTAGCCGACGAGCAGGTCGTCCAGGCGTTCCTCGTGCCCGAGCGTCAGGATGGCGAGGTCGAACAGCGCGTCGCCGGGGGCGGCCTCCGACCAGTCGATGATGCCGGTGACCCGGTCCTGGTCGTCCACGAACACGTGGGTGATCTGGAGGTCGCCGTGGATGAACGCCGGTGTCCACGGCCGGAGCGCGGCCTCGGCGATCTCGCGGTTGCGCCGGACCACCTCGGCGGGCAGCACGTCGTTGGCGAGCAGCCACGCGCACTCGCGGTCGAGCTCCTCGGCCACGTCGTCGAGCTTCCGCCCCGACCACGGCGGCAGCGGGGCGTCGTGCAACTGGCGGATCGCGGCTCCCGCGGCGGCCCACGCCGCGGGCGAGGCGGGCGACGGTGCGCCGAGGACGCCGAGCGCCGTGCCGGGCACGGCGGCGATGGCGAGCACGGGTGGCTCGCACCAGAGGACCGCCGGGGTCGGGACGGGCACCATCGCCATCGCCCGCACCTCGACGTCGGCGTGCGCCGGGTCGACGTCGACCTTCAGGAACACCTCGCCGACGCGCAGCGTCGCGCGCTGGCTGTGGGCAACGACGACCTCGACCTCGTCCATTCCGGCCATCCTGGCGGGAACGGCCGCCGCTGTCGCCGGATTTTGCGGGCCCTCAGATCACGTCCCACTTCGCGACCGCGCGCAACGTGGACGGGGCGAAGCGGCTGAGCAGACGGGCCGCTTTCGCCTCCGCCGTCACGGGGACGATCGGCTTGCCGGTGCGGACGGCGTGGACGATCTCCTTCGCGACGCCCTCGGGGCCGAAGCCGCGCAACGCGTAGAGGCGGGTGGACCTGGCCTGCTTGCGGGCCTGCTCCCGCTCCCCCACGCCGGAGAACGTGGTGGCGGCGGTGATGCCGGTCTTCACGATGCCGGGGCAGATGGTCGAGACGGCGATGCCCGCCGGGGCGAACTCGGCGCGCACGCAGTCCGAGAGCATGAACACGGCGGCCTTGCTGGTGGCGTAGGCGGACAGGACCTTGGACGGCAGGTAGGCGGCGGCCGACGACAGGTTCACGATGTGGCCGCCCTCGCCGCGGTCCACCATCAGCTCGCCGAACGCGCGGCAGCCGTGGACGACGCCCCAGAGGTTCACGTCCAGGACCCGGTGCCACTGCTCGGTCGTGGTGCTGAGGAACGAGCCGGAGTGGCCGATGCCCGCGTTGTTCACCACGACGTCCGGGACGCCGTGGACGGCGGCGACCTCCGCGGCCCACTTGCGCACGGCCTGTTCGTCGGAGACGTCGACCTGGTAGGCGTGGCCGCCGATCAGCGCGGCGGTCTCCTCGGCGCTGTCGATGTCCACATCGGACACCACGACCTCGGCTCCCCGCTTGGCGAACGCGATCGCGGTGGCGCGGCCGATGCCGCTGCCGCCGCCGGTGATGACGACGAGCTCCCGTTTCGGGGTGGTGTCGTGGATGAACTCGGTGACCATGCGGGCGACGGCGGCCGGGTGGGTCAGCGGAGCCCAGTGGCCCGCGGTCAGGGTGCGGCGGCGCAGGGTCGTGACCCAGCGTTCGAGGTCGAGCGGGCGGGTGTCGACGTAGGAGTCGCGCACCGGTTGGACGACCTGCACCGGGATGTCGGTGCGGCGGGCGCGGGGGTTCCGCAGGCGGGCCCGGATGTTGGCCCGGTACAACGAGATTCCCTGGACGGCGTCGCGCTTGAGGGTCGTGGCCGGGGGCCGTTGGACGCCTTCCGCCTTCTGGAGGACCCGGCCCCAGCGCCGGGCCAGGCCGAGCTTCCACGCCAGGGGCGCGAGCACCGGGAGGTGGAACGCGACGATGTACCAGGAGCGCCGGAGCTGCCGGAGGTGGTCGAGCGACGGGCGTTTCCGCAGCCAGTGGCCCAGGTGGTCGAGACTGGGACCGGAGAACGAGGTAAACGTGGCGATGCGCGCACCGGGTTCCGCGACGGCCTCCCACGACTGGATCGAGCCCCAGTCGTGGGCGACCAGGTGCACCGGGCGGTCCGGGCTGACGGCGTCGATCACGGCGAACAGGTCCTGCTTCAGGAGGTCCAAGCGGTAGGCGTCCTGCTCGCGCGGCCGGTCCGAGGCGCCCGCGCCGCGCACGTCGTAGGTGACGACGTGGAAGTCGGCCTTGAGGAGGGCGACGACGTCGTCCCACACGGCGTGGGTGTCGGGGTAGCCGTGCACGAGCACGACCGTGGGGGCGGTCGGGTCGCCGTGTTCCTGGACCGCCAAGCGGACGTCACCGGACAGCACGTTCACAGTTCCTCCAGGACGAGTCGGTCACCGGTCGGGCGGTCGACGCAGACGCGGACGCCGCCGACCTCGCACGTGCCGCAGAAACCCTGGCGGCAGGAGTACGGGACGGTCGGGCGCAGGTCGCGGAGCACGTCGAGCGCGGAGCGGTCGGCGGGGACGGACAGCACGACACCGCTGCGGCGCAGTTCAAGGGTGAACGGGCGTCCGTCCACAATGGGCGGTGGCGAGAAGCGTTCGAAGTGCAGGCGCCTCGAGGCGAAGTCGCGGCGGACGGCGGCGAGCATGCCCGTGGGGCCGCAGCAGTAGACCGCGCCGTCGGGGTGGGCGTCGCGGAGGAGGTCGTCGGTGCGGCCGATCCGGACGTCCGCCCCCGGCGGGAGTTCTTCCAGGAACGGCATGGAATCCGTCGACCGGCCCGTGTAGACCAGGCGCCAGTCCAGGTTCCGGCGGTGGGCTTCCAGGACCATCGGCAGGATCGCGGTGATGCCGATGCCGCCCGCGACGAACAGGACCGGGCCTTCGGCGACGAACGGGAAGGCGTTGCGCGGGCCCCGCACCGTGACCGTGGTGCCGGGTTCGAGGGCGTGGACCTCCGTAGAGCCCGGTCCGATGCGGCGCACGGCGATGCGGTAACTCGTGGCGTCGGAAGGGTTGCCGCACAACGAGTACTGCCTGCGCAGGCCGGAGGCGAGGTGCAGGTCCAGGTGGCAGCCCGGCTGCCACGCGGGCAGTGGGCCGTCACCGACGAGCCGGAGGGCGACCACGTCGTCGGCGACCGTGCGGCGTTCGGCGACCGTGAGCCGCAACGCCTGGTTCGGTTGGCCCGGCCGGGCCTTTCCCATGAGCGGCAACGACTTCAGGTAGCCGTCGGTGAACCGGGCGAGGCCGCGGAGGAAGCGGTCCATCAGTGGGCGTCCCGCGCGGCGGGCGACGTGGCCAGGTACGCGACGGCCTGGCTGGTCGACCCCTCCTGCTTCGGGTGGTAGCCGCGGTGGAAGTAGCGCAGGAACGCGCGGAACAGGTCGTGGCCCGTCGGCAGCAGGCCGCGGCGGCCCGCGCGGCGGAAGTCCCGCAGCGTCAAGCGGCCCGCCGCGGGGTCGCCCGCCATCAGGAAGCGCGCGCCGTGGATCCACAGCCAGAGCAGCGGCGGGGCGCTGAGCAGCATCGCGCGGGCGCGGCGGGCGTAGCGGCGGTCCAGGTGGCGCATCAGGTCGAACGCGACGCTGCGGTGCTCGACCTCCTCGGCGGCGTGCCAGCGCAGCAGGTCCAGCATGGTCGGGTCGATGCCCGCGCGGTCGAGCGCCGTGGCGTTGAGCATCCAGTCGCCCAGGTAGGCCGTGAAGTGCTCGACGGCCGCCACGATGGCGATCCGCTCGATGAGCTGCTCTTTTTGTTGTTGGGTGGTCAGGTTCGGCCGGTCGCCGAGGATGCGGTCGAACACCCACTCGACCCGGTTCGTGAACGGCCGCGGGTCGAGCCCCTTGGCGAGCAGGTGGTCGAGCACCTCGCTGTGCGCCTCGGCGTGCATCGCCTCCTGCCCGATGAAGCCGAGCACGTCCTCGCGCAGGTCGTCGTCGGTGATCAGCGGCACGGCCTGCTGGAACGTCCGCACGAACCACCGCTCGCCGGCGGGCAGCAGGAGGTGCAGCACGTTCATCACGTGCGTGGTGACCGGCTCCTCCGGCACCCAGTGCATCGGCAGCTCGGCCCAGTCGAAGTGCACGTCCCTCGGTTGCAGCACGAGGTTGTCGGGCTCCATCGCGACCTCCGGCAATTACTACGCCTGCGTAGCTTTGTGAAAGCTACGCCACCGTAGCAATATGGTCGGGTGGGCACAACACGTCGCAAGTACGCCGCCCGACTGCCACCCGAACAGCGCAGGGACCAGCTCCTGGACAGCGCGTTGCACCTGATCGACACGGGTTTCGGCGCGCTGACCATGGAAGCCGTGGCGCGCGAGGCGGGCGTGACCAAGCCGGTCCTCTACGAGCAGTTCGCCAACCGCGCCGAGGTCATCGCCGCCCTGCTGGACCGCGAGGCGTCCCGAGCCACCGACCAGGTGCTCGCGGCCCTGCCCGTGGACTTCGCCGAACGCGGCCCGGAAGACGCCTTCGCCTACGCGGTGGAGGTGTTCGTGCGCGCGGTCATCACCTCACCGGAGCGTTGGCGGCTGGTGCTGACACCCCCGGACGGCACACCACCGGAGTTCCGGTCACGCGTGGAGGCGGTCCGAGCGGGCCTGCTGGACCAGGTGGCGGCGTTGGCGGCCCTTGGCCTCCAGACCCGCGGCGGCCCGTCGTCCTTGGACGCCGAGTTGCTGGGCCACGCGATGCTGGCACTGGGCGAGATGGCGGGCCGCTTGGCGCTGTCGGACCCGACGCGCTTCACGCCCGAGCGCTTGGTGGCATTCGTCGGCCAGATCGCGCACCTGCTACCGAAGTGAAAGACCCGTTTCGTGGGTACCCGGTGGCACATGCTCGTAACCACGTTGCTCACGTTCGCAGGCTCGGTCGCGTTCGCCCTGCTACTGGTGGCGCTCGTGCACCGGGCCGCGGTGCGGATCGGCCGAAAGTCCACCCTGTTCGCCCAACTGGCCCGTGACGCCCACCGCCCGGCACAGGTGGTGGCCGTTCTGGTCGCCGTGCAGTTCTCACTGGGCGTCGGCGTGCGGTGGGAGTGGAAGCCCGTCGCGCTGCACGGGGTGGGGTTGGCGTTGATAGGGGCCGGGGCGTGGCTGCTGGCGACGCTGCTGACCGTGGCGGAAGACGCGGCGCTGTCCCGGATCCGGGTGGACGTCACGGACAACCGCCACGCCCGCAAGGTCCACACCCAGATCACCCTGGTGCGCCGCGTGACCGTGGTCGTGGTCGGCCTGCTGGCGGCCGCCGCGATGCTCATGACCTTCCCCGCCGCCCGCGCCGCCGGCACCAGCCTGCTCGCCTCGGCAGGCGTGATCGGCGCCATCGCGGCCCTCGCCGCGCAGTCGTTGCTGGGCAACGTGTTCGCGGGCGTGCAGATCGCGTTCAGCGACGCCGTCAGGCTCGACGACGTGCTGGTCGTGGAAAAGCAGTGGGGCCGCGTCGAGGACATCACCCTCACCTACGTCGTCGTCCACCTGTGGGACGACCGCCGCCTCGTCCTCCCCACGTCGTACTTCCTCAAGACGCCGTTGGTTGAGACCAGTAGTTAGAGGTTCGCTTGGTCTTGAACTAAGTAGCAAGGTCGCATTTTTGCGGTTTCGTCTCTTGGGGTGAATCTCGTGCGACCAGTTCGGGCAAGCATTGAGTAGCGTGCGGTTATGCCCCGGCGGTGAACGTGCGCGGGTGGATGTCGTGAACGGGGCGTGGTCTCCGTAACGAGGAGCGGCTGGGGTGCGATCATCGACTACCGTCCGCGGGCGCACTGGGGGCTTGGGGTGAGGGGATCGGTCATGGTCGGTCGGAGTCGCGCGTGGTGGGTGGCCGGTGGCGCCCTCGCTGGTGGTGGCGCAGTGTGGGCGGTACTGCGGTTCGGTGTACCGGTCTTCCTGACCGACGAGAACCACCCGGCTCGCCCTACCTTGGAAGCGTTGAGCTGGATCGCCGGCATCGGCGGCCTAGCCGTGGCTGTCGTGGCGCTGGTAGTAGCGATGCGGCAAAAACCCGACAGCACCGCAATGCACCGAATGGACACTCCCGCCGCATCGCACACGACCTCTGGTCACGGAGCGATTGAGCGAGACGCAACCTTCGCCGCCGATGCTGAGAAGAACAGCGGCCTAGCGGCTTCGGAGAGTGGGACTGTCGTCAGCGGCACCGCGAACGCCACTGGGCCGAACAGTATCGCGATCGGCGCTGTCGGGCGTGACGCGAACCTCGGGCAGGCACCGGACCCTCACCAGCCGGACCGGGCTTAGAGCACCCCGCCCCCGGAACCACACCCGCTCACCCCACACCCCCAGTCACCTCACAAACCGGATACGCACACGCCAGCCCCGGCGGTGCCGCCGCCGGGACCGTCGGACGAGACTTCAACATCACCTATCAGGCTGCTGCCGCGACCGGTACAGCCGCAGTCGTCACCACACTGAACGGCACGCCAGGCCAGGGCGAGCTATTTGTCGGCCGTACCGAGCAAGTGGAGTACCTGCTGGATCTGCTCGCCCCCGCCACCGCTGAACAGAGCGCGGGCGCAGTGGTGGTATCGGCGGTGGCGGGGATGGGCGGGATAGGCAAAACCGCACTCGCCCGCCACACCGCAACCCTCGCAGCCTCGCGGGACTGGTTCAGTGGAGGCGTCCTGTTCGTGGACCTGCGCGGCTACGACCTCGACGACGACCCAGTCCAACCGGAACAGGTGTTCGCGCCGATGCTGCGCGTCCTCGGCCTACCTGGCGAACAAATCCCGGCCACAGTCGACGAACAGGCCACGGTGTACCACCAGGTACTCGACCAGCTCGCCGACCAAGGCCATCGGGCGCTGCTGGTGCTCGACAACACATCCACCGGCAAACAAGTGTCCGGCCTCCTGCCACGACATCCGGCACACCGGGCGCTGATCACCACCCGCCACACCCTCACCCTCTCCGGTGCCCGGCAACTCGATCTCGATGTCCTGGTCACCGATGACGCCGTGCAGCTGCTCACCGGCATTCTCAACCGGCGGCATCCCGGTGACACCCGAGTCGTTCAAGAACTCGATGCGGCGGTGCGGCTGGTGACCGTCTGCGGAGCACTGCCACTGGCCGTGGAAATCACCGCCTCGATCCTCGCCGATGAACCCACCATGACCATCACCATCCTGCTCACCGAACTCACCCACGGGCCGGGAGTCCATCAAGCCCAGCACGGCGAACGCTCCGTGACCACCGTCTTCGACCTGTCCTGGCAACGCCTACGAGACCGCAACCCCGAAGCAGCCGACCTGCTGCCACTGCTCACCCTCAACCCCGGACCCGACTTCCATACCGACATCGCCGCCGCTCTCACCGGATACCTACCCGCACATGTGGCTCCCTGGCTGCGGGCGCTGCGACAGGCAAGCCTGCTCCGCCACACCAACGGCCGGTGGTCCATCCACGATGTCATCCGCCTACACGCCCGCGACCACCTCGACCCCCAACAACGAAACCTCGCAACACGCCGACTTCTGGAGCACTACCTGCAGATCGCCAACAATGCGGATGACCATCTGCGGGCATTGCCGGGCGACCCCGTACCCGACAGGTTCACCGGCCGCCAAGATGCACTGGACTGGTTCGACACTGAACACGCGAACCTCACCGCCGCTACCGCACTCGCGTTGGACACCGGCCACCACGACCTCACCACCCGCCTCGCCGCCAACCTGAGCCAATACCTGGGCTGGCGTCGTCACCTCACCGACCGGGTCAGCGTCAGCGAACACGCACTCACCGCCGCCCAACACCTCGACACCCCCCGCACACTCGCCGACGCCTGGACCTACCTCGGCCTCGCGCTGCGGCAGGTGCGGCGATTCGACGACGCCATCACCGCCCACCAAAACGCCGCCACCATCTACCAAGAAACCAACGACCGCCACAGCGAAGGACAGACGCTAGGTAACCTCGGGATCGCACTGCGGGAATCGGGGCGGCTGGATGAGGCCAAGGCCACCTGGCAGAACGCAGCGGCCGCGTTCCAGGAAACCGGCGACACGGACAGGCAAGAAATCGTGACCAGTTGGCTGGACAAACTGTCGTAGTGGCGTACCCGCCTCATGTCCCACATGTGACTGGCACGGCGGTTCAGCAAGACGAGTATCTGTCCGGTTCAGTGCGTGGACTACGTGATCGTTAGTTACGTCTTCGCAACACACACCCTTTGCTAGTGCAACGATGACGCTGGCTATCGGGCTGCCGGTGGCCAAGCGGCCACCGCACAACAGGCACCGAAGCGACGCCTTCAGGTAGATGGCCGCTGCTGAGGCCTCCACCACGAACGAGTGAAGCGCCGAAACGTGAACTGCGGGAAGACAGCTGTTTGCGGCATAACGCGGCGGTATCGATGGACGATGCAGGAGCATGGCCGCGGCAACGGGTCGTGACCTTCGAGAGGAGTCAGCACCGATGGGGTTGGAAGTGGTGGTGGGGTTTCTGATCGCGTGGGCGGTCGGGAAGGCACGCCGTGCGAGCAAGGAGTTGGACGGTGTCGCCGATCAGGTGGTCGACGCCACCGCGGTGCGGTTACGGGAGGTAGTTCTGCGCAAGATCGGCGCAGACTCCGCCGTGCAACGGCTGGAACTGGAGGCCGCCGAGACCGGCGAGGTCAGCGACCGCACCCAGCAGCGAGTGACGCTGGCACTGGAGGACGCGGTCGAGCAGGACACACAGTTCGCCGACGAACTGAAGACCGCGCTGGCCGAGGCGGAGAAGAACGGCGGCCCGGTGGCCACGTCCGGCGGGACCGTCGTCAGCGGCACCGCGAACGCCACTGGGCCGAACAGTGTCGCGATCGGCGCTGTCGGGCGTGACGCGAACCTGGGGCAGGCACCGGACCCTCACCAACCGGACCGGGCCTAGAGCACCCCGCCCCCGGAACCACACCCGCTCACCCCACACCCCCAGTCACCTCACAGACCGGGCACGTACACGCTAGTCGCGGCGGTATCGCCGCTGGCGTCGTCGGACGGGACCTGGTCGTCTACCAGACGACCACGACCGGTGCGGCCGCGGTCGTCACCAGACTGAGCGGCACGCCGGGTCAGGGTGAGCTGTTCGTCGGCCGCGCCGAACAGGTGAAGCAACTGCTGGATCTGCTCGCACCCGCGACTACCGAGTCGGGTTCGGAAACGGTGGTGGTGTCAGCGGTGACCGGGATGGGTGGGATCGGCAAAACCGCCCTAGCCCGCCACACCGCAACCCTCGCCGCCAACCGAGGCTGGTTCAGCGGTGGCGTGCTGTTCGTCGACCTACGCGGCTACGACCTCGACGGCGACCCCGTCCAACCGGAACAGGTGTTCGCGCCGATGCTGCGCGTTCTCGACCTGCCCGGCGACCAAGTCCCGGCAACACTCGACGAGCAAGCCACGGTTTACCACCAAGTACTCGATCAACTCGCCGACCAAGGTCATCGGGTGCTGGTGGTGCTGGACAACGCTTCCACCGGCAAACAGGTGTCCGGACTACTGCCACAACATCCGGTACACCGAGCGCTGATCACCACCCGCCACGCACTCTCGCTCGCAGGCGCCCACCAGTTCGACCTCGACGTACTTGCCACCGGCGAGGCCGTGCAGTTGCTCACCGGCATCCTCACCCGACGCCACACTACCGACGCCCGAGCCGCCCAGGAACCCGATGCGGCGGCGCGACTGGTAGCCGTCTGCGGAGCATTGCCACTAGCCGTAGAGATCACCACCTCGATCCTCGCCGACGAACCCACCATGACCATTACGACTCTGCTCACCGAACTCACCAACGGGCCAGGAGTACACCGAGTCCAGCACGGCGAACAATCCCTGGCCACCGTCTTCGACCTGTCCTGGCAACGCCTCCGCACCCGTAACCCCGAAGCAGCCGACCTGCTACCGCTACTCACCCTCAACCCCGGCCCCGACTTCCACACCGACACCGCCGCCGCCCTCACCGGACACTCACCCGTACATATAGCGCCGTGGTTGCGGGCGCTGCGGCAGGCAAGCCTGCTCCGCCAGAGCGGCGGCAGATGGTCCATGCACGACGTCATCCGCCTATACGCTCGCGACCACCTCGACCCCCAACAGCAGAATCTCGCCACACGCCGACTACTGGAGCACTATCTGGAGGTCGCCAGAGCTGCGGACGACCATCTCCGGCCGCTGGCAGGTCATCCGGTACCCAACAAGTTCTTCGACCGGCAAGACGCGCTGGTCTGGTTCGAAACCGAACGCCCCAACCTAACCGCCACAGTCGTACTCGCTCTCGAAACAGGCCACCACGACCTCACCACCAGCCTCGCGGGCAACCTAAGCCAATACCTGGGCTGGCATCGCCATCTCACCGACCTGGTCAACGTCAGCCAACACGCGCTAACCGCCGCACACTACTTGAACAACCAAAACACGCTCGCCGATGCTTGGAACTTCCTCGGGAACGCGCTTCGGCAGGTGCGGCGATTCGACGACGCAATCAACGCCCATCAGACTGCCGTTGCCATCTTTCAGAAGGCAGGAAACCGCCGCGGTGAAGGTCAGGCGCTGAACAACCTCGGGATCGCATTACAAGAGGCTCGCCGATTCGACGACGCAGTCAAGGTACTTCAGTGCGCCGCTACTATCTATCAGGAGGACGGCGACCGCCACAGCGAAGGCCAGACACTAAACAATTTGGGTCTCGCACTACAACGGGTTTGGCGATTCGACGACGCGATCACCGCTCACCAGATTGCCGTTACCATCTGCCAGGAGTTCGGTGATCGCCTTGACGAAGGCCGGGCGTTCAGCAACCTCGGGGGCGCACTACAAGGCGTACAGCGGTTTACCGATGCAATCAGCGCCTATGAGATCGCCGCAGCTATATTTCGCGAGACCAGCGACCGCCACAGCGAAGGCACGGCACTAGTCGGAATTGGGCTAGCATTGCAGGCTTCAGGTCGACTGCATGAGGCCAAGAGCGCCTGGAGAAAAGCAGTAACCGCATTCCAGGAGACCGGCGACACGCACCGGAAATCAATCATGACTGAATGGTTGGACAAGCCACAACAGTAAGTGTTCAACCCCTACGCCCCAGATGCGACTGGCACGGTTGGTCCAGCGAGATGGGTACCTGCGCTGGTCAATGCATGGACTACGGATTGCTTGGTTACGTCTTCGCAACACATACCCTTCTGTGAGCGGGGCAGGGATGCGGGAGCCAGCGCCGTGATCATGGATTCGTTCGACGTTTGCCGATGACGGCTGCGGCGATGATGCACGCGGTGATGCCACCCAGCAGGACTGCGGCCACCACGGAGGGCGGTACGAGTGGCTTGAGGAGGAACTGCGCCGCTAGTGACCAGCCCGCGAGCGCCACGACAGAGGTGAAGACGGCAAGTCTCTTGCCTCGCGATTTCCACCGCACCACACCCGCGACGACGACCAGCAGCAACCCGCCCACGCCGATCAAGTACCCCACCCGAGCCCCCTGTTCGTCCGCTGTCGATGCACTGGGGATACCCGGTATCGCATGACTTCCATTGCGGCGAATGGCCGCCTTCACCGAGGTGGCAATCTTCGCAAGACCGGGCCGATCGAGGTACCCGCTCTGATCAGAGAGCACGGCAGCGGCGTCGATGCTTACGTCTTCGCAACACCCCCTTTGGCAAGACCAGCAGGAGCGACCAGCGGAATGCGGCATGATCACGCCTCCGGCCACACGGTGCTATCGGATGTGTTGGTCGAGTCTCAACAACGTTCACATGTGCGTTCCCACCACGGCCATCCCTCTGGCGCGAGAGGGTTGGGCAATGTTCGCCGATGAAACTCAGCGTCCATCGGAGCAATCAAACGGGTGAGGGCTCGCGCCGACGACGTGGACACCATCGCGAGCACCTCGTCCAGAAGCGCTCGACTCCCGCGACCACAGCACGCACACGGGTGGGATTCCACAGCCCGTGGGGTCAACGCGGTCCGCGACCACCCCGCGAGTGCTTCTGACACCGCACCAGGCCACAGTCCGAACCGTGCCCAGTCGGCCGCGGTCTTGATCTCGATCTGAGCGATTTCCCCTTGCACCGCTGCGGGAAGACCCGGAATGTGCGGCGTGTGCCGCCACATCGCACGATGGCGAGCCATCCGCCTGAGCTCGTGGGGCCGCTTGCGCGGCATGCCAACTCTCTTCAGATACGCAAACCACCGACACGGTCAGGCTATCAGCCACGGCTGCCACTCGACCTGAAGTCACGACCACCGGACTCCCCGGACATGCGGTCGTCACTTGTCGGCCCAATCCACGAGCGTGAACAGCCTGGGCGACGTGGAACGCTACTCAGTGGTTACGGCTTCGCAACACACACCGTTCGAGAACTGGACCAAGACGCAGTCCGAACTGCTCGGGACCGTGGAGTTGGACGTGGACTGGACGGTGCCGGTCGAGGAGATGCGGCAGGAGTTGCGGCGGGCGGTGGAAGGGTTCGACCTGTGGGACGGGCGGGTGTGCGTGTTGCAGGTGACGGATGCCGTGAACTCGTTCGTGCGGGTGCGGGCGTTGGTCAGTGCGCCGGACGCCGGGCGGTTGTGGGATCTGCGGTGTCTGGTGCGGGAGCACCTCGTGGACTGGTTGCGGCGGCGGCAGCCGGGGGCGTTGCCGCAGGTGCGGGTCACCGCACTGGAGGCGCGGTCGGCGCAGGTCGCCACGGCCCACCGGGACGGGCTGGACGGGGACGCGCGGGTGTTCGGGGAGAGCGTGGACGGGGAGGAACGGGTGCGGGCGTTCGGTGGGAACTAGGGGCCGAGTTCGCCACCACGGCTGCGGCTTCACAGGCGGAGCCCGGTCACTTCAGGATGATCGGGTTGCTGAGTGCCGCCATGCGCCTGTCGGGGTGGCGTACCTCGACCCGGACGAACGCCGTGTCCGTCGCGCTGACGCCGCAGGTCACGGTGCCCGATCCCGAGTCGGGCAACGACTCGTGGTGTGCCCGTCCCTGTTCGGTGTGGAAGCTGACCGTGCCCGAAGGCACTCCGCGCACGACCGCTGTCGCCACGGCAGGTTCGCCGCGCGTCTCCACTCGGTCGCCGATCTCGGCGATCAGGTCGCCCGCGGACACCGTGAACGACAACTCGACCGCGTCCGATTCGGCGATCCACGTCCGGCCCGCCCTGATCCCGGCCAAGACGTCGGCGGAGGTCAACCCCTCTGCCCGCACGACGGAATGCGGGAGTCCGATCTGGCCGGTGAGGTGCGCGTCGCTGTTGCCCATCGCGGGCCGCCACACCCCGTGGTGAATGCCCGCCGCCAAGCCGCGACCCCACTCGGCCAGTGCGGCCTCGTTGTCCGCCTGCCACGGCACGTCCGAACCCCACGGCCCGTTCCACACCTCGACCACGTCGAAATCCCGGTACGGGTAGAGGAAAGCGCCCGAGGGGTACGGCGCGTACGGGTGGGCCGCCACGCACACCCCGCCGCCGCGGCGGACCCCGTCCAGGTGCCGGTCGACGACGCCGTAGCGCCAGTCGACCACCTGCCCCTCGGCGACACCGAGGGCCAGCCAGTGGCCGGTCCGCGTGGTGACCTCCTGGCCCAGCACCACCAGCAGGTCGTACCCCTCCCAGGCTCCGTGCGTCTCGGCGGAGTTGTGCTCGGTGATGGCGAGGAAGTCGAGCCCCGCCCCGCGTGCGCCCGCCACGACCTGGTCCGGTGTCAGTTCGCCACCGACCGACACCGCCGTGTGCACGTGGCAGTCACCCCGGTACCAGCCACGCCCTCGGCCCGCCGGACGTCGTGAACTCGTTCGGAAGAGTCGGCCGTCACGCCAGTTGGTCCCGGCGACGGATCAGGTAGGCGGTTTCGGCGGTGTTGCCCGCCAAGGCGATGGCCTGGTCGTAGGCGGTGCGGGCGTCGCGACTTCTGCCCAGTCTGCGGAGCAGGTCGGCTCGGGTCACGTGGTAGGCGTGGTAGCCGGTCAACGTGGGCTCCAGGCGGTCTACGGCGGCCAAGGCCACGTCCGGGCCGTCCACCTCGGCCACCGCGATGGCGCGGTTGAGGTGGACGATCGGGGACGGGTCCACGCGGATCAGCTGGTTGTAGAGGGCCAGGACCTGGGACCAGTCCGTGTCGCGCATGTCGCGGGCCGAGGTGTGGACGGCGTTGATCGCGGCGAGGATCTGGTACCGGCCAGGGGGCACGCCCGTTGCCAGGCGTTCGCGGACCAGGTGGTGGCCTTCGGTGATCAGCTCCGTGGTCCACGAGCCGCGGTCCTGTTCGGCCAGCGACACCAGTTCGCCGGTCGAGGAGACGCGAGCGGGACGGCGGGCCTCGATCAGGAGCATCAGCGCCAGCAGGCCCGCTGCCTCGCCGTTGTCCGGCAGGAGGGCGCGGATCAGGCGGGTGAGCCTGATGGCCTCGGCGGTCAGGTCCTGGCGGACCGGGTCGGTGTCGGGGCCGGTGGCGAGGTAGCCCTCGTTGAAGACGAGGTAGAGGACCGCCAGCACGCCGGTGACGCGTTCCGGGAGGTCCTCGGCGGACGGCAGCCGGTAGGGGATGCCCGCGGCCTTGATCTTCGCCTTCGCGCGGGTGATCCGCTGGCCCATCGCGCTCTCGGCCACCAGGAACGCGCGGGCGATCTCGGGCATCGTCAGGCCGCCGACCATCCGCAACGTCAGCGCCAGGCGGGATTCCACGGCCAGCGCCGGGTGGCAGCAGGTGAAGATCAGCCGGAGCCGGTCGTCGTCGATGACGCCGAGGGGCTCGGACTGGGCGTCGTGGGTCATCAGAGCCTCCTTGTGCTTGTCGTCGCGCTTGGTCTCGCGCCGGATCCGGTCGACGGCCTTGTGGTTCGCGGTGGTGGTCAGCCAGGCGCCGGGGTTGGGTGGCACGCCGTCCGCGCGCCACCGTTCGACGGCGGTCGCGAACGCCTCGGCCGCCGCCTCCTCCGCGATGTCGAGGTCCCCGAAACGCCTGGTCAGCGCGGCGACGACCCGCGCCCACTCCTCGTGGTGGACACGGGTGATCGCCTCTTCGACGTCGCTCACTGGAACGGCCGGACCTCGATCTTGCGGTCACAGGCCTTGGACGCCTCGGTGGCGAGCTTGAGCGCCACGTCCAGGTCCGGGCACTCCCACACCCACACGCCCGCCAGGTACTCCTTCGACTCCACGAACGGCCCGTCGCTGATCACGACCTGCTCGCCCCGGCTGTCGACGACCGTGGCCGCGTCGGTGTCCGCGAGGCCACCGGCGAACACCCAGTAGCCCTCGGCGATCAGCCGGTCGTTGAACTCGCTGATGAAGGGCTGCCGGTCGGTGCTGCCGGGGTTTTCCTTGTCGTCGATGACGGAAACCAGGTAACGCATGCGAAGCTCCTCAGGGGTTTGCGGGGTCAGGCCGACACGTACTGCGGGCGTCCGGCGGGCCGGAAGGTCTGGATCGTCACGCCCCTGGTGTCCACCTGCGACTCGACCAGCTCGAGCGCGACGTCGACGCCGTTCTCCGGGAACAGCCGCGCGCCCTGGCCGAGGACCACCGGGACCACGATCAGCGTCATCTCGTCGACCAGGTCGTTCGCCAGCAGCCACCGCACCAGGGTGCCACTGCCGTTCACCAGCAGCTCGCCGCCCGGCTTGGCCTTCAGCTCCGCGATGGCGTCCACGAGGTCGCCGGAGAGGACGGTCGTGTCGCCCCAGGACGGCGTGGTGAGGGTGGTCGACGCGACGTACTTGGGCTTCTCGGCCAGCGCCACGCCGACGGGGTGGGCGCGCATCGCCTCGTTCGTCCCCCACGAGCCCGCGAACATCTCGTAGGTCCACCGGCCGAACAGGAACGCGTCGGCGTTCTGGTAGGTGCGGGCGATGAACGCCCTGGTCGTGTCGTCGCCCTTGCCGAACGCCCACCCGCCGCGCTCGAACCCGTTGCGGCGGTCCTCCCCCGGCCCGCCGTTGCCCTGCACCACTCCGTCGACGCTGATCTGGGTCATGGTCGTGAGCTTCATGATCGGGGTTCCTCCGCTCTCGGCTCCGCTCCCTGCGGGCCTTTCACCACTGCTACGAACGGCCCCGCCCCGATCCGACAACCCCCGAGGAAGTTCTTTGAAGATTTTTTGCGGGACCGCCTAGTGGATCGTCTTCAGCACGTCCTCGACCGCCGCGGCGACGACCTCCGGGTGCTCGGTCGCGATGCCCTCGTGCGTGGTGCCCTCGGCGACCACGAGCTTCCGGTTCGGGCCGGCCTCGGCGAAGTGCTCCTCCCCGTCGCGCCACAGCCGAGCTCCCTCGGGGCTGTCCTCGAACGGGGTCCCGGCGGACACGATCACGGTGACCGGCACGTCGTTCGGCCAGGTCACCCGGTGGAAGGCGCGGTGGACGGCGGCGTAGTCGACCAGCACGGCGAGCAGCTGGCGGTTGTTCTTGGTCGACGGCTGCGCCATCAGCGCGGCCCGCTGCTGGTCGATGACCGGCGCGAACGCCGTCAGCATCTCGTCGGTGAAGAAGTCCGGCACGTTCGCGTCGACCAGGACGGCCCCGGACACCCAGCCGGGGTTCTTGTTCACGAACGTCGTGGCGACCTCACCCGCGATGGAGTGCGACACCAGCACCACGTCCTTGGTCACCCCCAACTCCCTGAGCCCGGCCTCCAGGTCCGACACGGCGTTCTCCACCCGCCACGGCCCCGACACCTCGGCGCTCTCCCCCTCGCCCGCCCGGTCGTAGGTGATGACCTTCGACCCGGTGGCCTTCGCCAACCGCGGCGCGAGGTCCTTCCAGTACGACGAGTTCAGGCCGCCGCCCGCGTCCAGGACCAGCGCGGGCAGCTTGCCGTCCACGACGTGGAAGACCAGGTCGTGCTCGGCGTTCACCACCTTGCGCGTCCGGAAGTCAGCGGGCGCGGAGGACGGGGACGGGCTGCTCGCGGTGATCGGAGCCGCGCACGCCGTGAGCACGAGGGCAGCGGCGGCGGACAGGGCGATCACCTTGCGGCGCAAGGACGTTGTGTGGTTGACCATGGGGAGAACGGTAGGAATTCCCCGTCCCCCGAACGATCCGGCCAGCCCGCCGATCGGTACGGGGGCAGGCCCACCCCTAGTTCTTCAGCCCCAGCTCGTCCGCGATGCGCTTCGCGACCGCGTAGGTGTCGCCGCTGGGCGTCGTCGGGAACGCCGTGGTCTGCGAGGTCCACTCGGCCCCGGTGGCGCACCAGTCGATGTTCGGCGGCGTGCCGCTGTCGACCGTGCCCGCCAGTTCGGCGAAGAAGCGCTCCCAGCGGGGCTGGTAGTAGCTCGACACCATGCCGTTCCACTCGCGGTTCGCGTAGTCGCGCAGCACGCCGCAGGCCTTCTCCGACCAGATGCTGATGATCGCGCGGGCGTCCCGTTCCAGTGAGGTCTTCTCGGCGGGGTTCGCGCCCCACGCCTTCGCGTCCTCCAGCCACGTGCCCAGCAGCCAGTCCTTCTGCGTCCCCAGCAGCTCGTCCGTGCTCTTCATGTACCCGAGGAACCGGTCGGTGAGCACGTCCAGCGCCACCACGTCCTTGGCCGCGTACGCCTTGGCGATCTCGTCCAGCGTGCCGCGGGCGCGGTTCGCGACCACCTGCCGCGTCACGTCGACGAGGTCGTACTTGTACGTCTCCTCCTCGCGCACCGCCGGGTCGGCCTGGAGGAGTTCGCCGAGCACGGGTTCGAACTCCTGCGCGGAGTACCGGGGCTCGGTCGGCCCGAAGTAGGACGACGACGTCACCTTCAGCGCGGGCAGCGCGGTGAAGGGGCTCTCGTACGGGCCCTCGCCGCTCTCGTGGTTGGTCGCGCGGAACGAGTACGCGGTGTTGAGCAGGATCTCCCACGCCTCGCGCACGTGCGGGTCGTCGCCCGCGCCGTAGCGGCGTTTCGCGTACGCCTGGATCCACTGGTCGAGGTCGACGGCCTTGTCGCGCCACACCATCTCGCCGAACAGGTCCTGCACCACGGGGTTCTGGTGCGTGCCCTCCAGCACCATCGCCGTGCCGACCAGGTCGCCCCGGTCGGCCTTCGACATCGCCCGGACCTCCGGCAGGGTCTGCCCCGGTTCGGCCAGGTTGCCGAACGTGCCGAGCCTGCCGCCGAAGTTCTGGATCGTGCCCCACGCCCACGGCGCGCCCCAGAACGCGTCCTTGCGCTTCCACGCGGGCCCGTCGTCGGCGTCCAGGTCGAGCACCAGCACGCGCTTGCGGTCGATCGACTTGATCAGGTCCTCGTACGGGTTGTCCTGCCACGCCTGGAGCACCCACGTCGAATCCGGGTGCGCCTTGGTCAGCGCGGCCTGCACGGCCTTGCCCGCGTCGCCGATGTCGACGCCGCCGAGCACGCCGCCCTCGTGGATCAGGTCGTTGGAGTAGTGCGTGGTGTCGCCGAAGCGCTTGCTCTGCGCCTCGTAGAACCTCGCGGCCACCTTGGCGTACAGCGGGTCGGTCGGCGCGAGCCAGAACGGGCGCGGGTGCCCGGCGTAGTCGTCCTGCGGGATCACCTTCGCGCCGGGGTTGCGGTCGGCGAACACCTGGTCCGGCACGTGGCCCACGAACGCCGGGAACACCGGCGTGATGCCGAGTTCGCGCATCCGGTCGGCCACGCGCTTGCCGAGCGCGGCGCGGCGGGCGATCAGGTCCGCGCTGACCGGGCCGGTGTGCGCGCCACCGGGGGGCTCGTGGCCGGAGATCTCGCCGTACCACTGCCACGGCTGGAACGAGGGCTGCGCGATCCAGTCGCGCACCTCGGACTCGGACATCCCGAACGACTGGAACGTGTCGTACCAGACGGCCTCCTGGCCGACGAGGACGAGCGCGCGGTTCACGCCGCTGGCCGCGAGGTAGTCGATCTCGCGTTCCCAGTCGGTCCACGTCCAGTACGGCATCGTGTAGCCGTAGACGGTGAAGTTGTAGGCGTAGCGGTCGGTCAGCGTGGTGCGCCTGCTGATCGGCTTCTCCGGGGCGGGCAGCTTCTCCGGCAGGCCGAGGCGGTCGCCGTTGGTCGACAGGTGACCGCCCGCCACGTACTTGAGCCACCAGTTGAAGCCGGAGATGATCGCGACCTCGCTGGTGCCCGACAGCAGGACGTCGCCCGCGGTGCCGCCGATCTGGAACGAGTCCGCCATGCCGGGGCTCGCCGGGGTCGTGGCGAGCTCGAACTGCGCCGCGCGCACGGTGTCGCCGCCGAGCAGGCGGGTGATCGCCGACCTCGCCGACGACACGTCGACGAAGGACTTGGCCGTCATCCGCACGTCCGTGACGACCAGCGCGGCCAGCAGGACGACGACGACAGCACCGGCGAGTGCTCTGCGCTGCACGGGTTGCTCCACTTCGGCGGGTTGTTCCGGATCTTACGGTCGGTGCAACCTCCCGGCCGCCTCACCCCGTCTACGCAGGTGACGGGAAGACAGCGGGTGTCGAGCGCGGTGGTGTTGATCTTGGGGTTGGCGGTGGCGGGCGGGTGCGGGCGGGCTGCCGCGCCGCTGTCGGTGAGCGCGAGCGCGCCGGCGGTGACGACCACCTCGTCCGACGCACGGGTGTCCACGACGGGCCAACCGTCGAACCCGGAGACGCCGACGCTGGCCCCGAGGACCAAGGAGCTGATCGACATGGCCAAGCAGGCCCGGCAGGACGCGGTCGTGCTGACCATCTCCACGGTCCAGGGCGAGACGGAGGCCACCGCGCAGGCCCTCAGGGACCTCGGCGCGACCGTGGAGTCCACCGACGCGACCGTGGGCTACATCCGCGCCAGCGTGCCGGTCGACCTGGCGGCCCAGGCGGCCACGCTCAAGGGCGTGTCCCGCGCCGACGTCGAAGAGCCCATCGGCTTCCCCGATCCGACTCCCTAGCGGGCGCGGCGGCCCCGTGCCCGAGGCACGGGGCCGTCGCTGAATACGCGGAACGGCCCCGCACCCCCTTCAAGGGAGTGCGGGGCCGTCCTTCGAGCAGGAGCTAGACGACCGACTGCACCACGACGGTGCCGCGGCCGACGGTCGCGCCCTCGGCGGTCTGCACGAGCAGCTCACCGCGCAGGACCCGGCCAGCACCGGGCTGGCTGGCGGCGGTCACCGTGCCGTTGACCGTCCACGTGGAGCCCGCCGGGCGGTCGACCTGCGGGTCGGAGACCGACACCAGGCCGAGCGCCGACGACGCGTAGAAGTCGATGTAGTCGTACTCGGTCGTGCCCGCGGGCACCGAGTAGCCGTCCACCTCGACCCGCCACAGACCGGCGGCCGGGTTCGGCGTGATGACCGACTCCTCGGAGTCGCCGTCCGCCGACGTCTTCGACACCACGCACGTGCCCGTGGTGCAGTTGTACAGCGTCAGGTCGAGGTCGGCCGTGAGGTCGCTCGTCCTGCCGATGGTCGCGCTGACCGCGCTGGCGCCCGCGGGCACCTGGATGTCGTAGGTCTGCACGGCCGCGTTGGCGATGCTGGGCCTGGCGATCTTGGCGCTGGTCAGCTGACCACCCACGAGCCCGCCCTTGAACGCGGACAGCGAGTTGGTCACCTGGTAGGTCCGCGCGACCGGCTGGCCGAGCGGGGCGGACGCGATGGTGTCCGGGTTCGGGCTGACGGTGGTGCCCAGCACGGACGCGGTGATCTTGTACGGGGCCTTGTCGACGTCGGACGTGCGACGGGCCTCGACCACGATCTCCCAGACGCCGGGGATCGGGTTGCTCACCGTGCGGCTGGTGGGCGTGCCCGGCGTGCAGCCCGCGCCCGCGTCGGGGTTGTAGCAGGCGGTGGACGCCGTGTTGTCCAGCGGGATGCCGGTCGGGTCGACGCGCAGGAAGCGCACCTGGCCCTTGCCCGCGTCGCCGCCGGCGACCATGTCGACCTTGAGGGCGCTGGCGCCCTGCGGGACCCGCACGAACACGCTGGTGACCTGGTTGCGCGAGATCTCACCGGACTGCGTGACCGCGTACTTGTTGGCCGCGGTGAAGTCGTTCGGCGCGAACACGGTGTTCAGCGTGAACAGGTCGACGCCCGGCGTGGACGGGTTGTCCAGCGTGAGGACGGCCGACTGCACGCCCGCCTTCTTCGGCTTGACCTTGACGTCGAACTTGACCGGGGTGTTCAGCGGCAGCGTGACGCTGTTCGCCGAGTCGAACGACTTGTCGTCGCCCTCCCAGTCGACCTTGTACTTGACCGGCTTCGCCGACCCCGTGGTGCGGGTGAAGGTGTAGGTCCGGGTGTACTCCTTGCCGAGCGTCACGCCCTCGCGGTCGTGGATGCCGACGCCGGTGTTCGCGGGCTTGAGGGCCCCGGACAGCGCGGTGTGCACCTCGACGGAGGACGTGACGACGTCCTGCGCGCCGGTGCGGTTGAGGATGCTGTAGGCCGACTTCACGTCGAAGAGGCCCGCGCCCTGCTCGTAGGCGCCGAACTCCTTCTGGAAGTCCGCGCCGGACTTGATGGCGTTGCGCAGCTTCGCGGCGTTGGGCCGCTCGCCGCCGTGGGTCGCCTTGTACGCGCTGACGAGCAGCGCGGCGGCACCGGTGGCCTGCGGGGACGCCATCGACGTCCCGTTGAACATGGCGAAGCCGGGCGGCAGCTCGTAGGTGCCCGCGACGGGGCCGGGGACCTGCCAGCGGGGCACGGTGGAGATCGCCGAGCCGGGCGCGATGATGTCCGGCTTGAAACCGCCGTCCTCACGCGGGCCGCGCGAGGAGAAGCCGTGCAGGTTGTCGCCCTGCTTGGTGACCGAGCCGTAGTTGGAGAGCCAGGTCTCCTTGGTGATGTACGAGCCGACGCTCACCGCGTCCGTGGCGACCGAGGGGTCGCCGACGGTGTTCGCGCCCGCGCCGCTGTTGCCCGCGGAGATGAAGATCTGCACGTTGTACTCGGCGATCGTGCGGTTGTAGAGCTCCGCGCGGGCGTTGTTGCCGTCGTTGAGCGCCGGCAGGCCGCCGATCGAGATGTTCATGACGTCCGCGCCGTTGCGCGCGGCGTACAGGACGCCCTCGAGCAGGCCGCTGTTGGTGCAGGACGACGAGGTGAGGCAGACCTTGACGGCCATCAGCTTGGCGCCAGGCGCCGCGCCGCTCATCTTGCCGCCGAACATGGCGTTCGCCGCGGTGATGCCCGCGACGTGGGTGCCGTGCGCGGCGCCCGCGATGCCGAGGTTGACGAAGGCGGTGCCGCCGTTGTCGTAGACCGACTTGTCGGTCTGGACGACGAACGCGACCCGCTCGACGATCGGGGTGGCCGCGTTGTCGGTGCCGAAGAAGCCGACGTCCTTCTTGTACTTGTAGTCGATCATCGGCGTCTGGTCGGTGAAGTCGCCGTCCTGGTCGAGGTCGACCCGGACCTCCTTCGTCAGCACGTCCTGGAGCACGGCGAACGTGTCGAGCTTGTCGCCGTCGCGGTTGATGTCGCCGCCGACCTCGCTGGTCGAGGCGCCGAGGTCCTTCGCGGTCTCCTTGAACAGGCCGAGCGCGTACGGGCCGCCGGTCGCCGGGGCGGTGTAGTTCACGCCGCCGGACGTGAAGGCGCCGGTGTAGCGCTCCTTGCCCATCGCGACCCACGTGCCGTCGTTCTCGGTCGGCGCGTTGGCGTTGTACCAGTCGACGATCTTGCGCTCACCGGTCGTGGTGGTCGCGAGCGCCGGGGTGTCCAGGTCGACGCCGGA
>Ga0247771_1000169_pt1 | contig 24175 bp, 2 predicted proteins | sample UWRJL197509C6_FD_179948 | JGI IMG/M metagenome (GOLD analysis project Ga0247771, IMG submission 179948) | Plant litter microbial communities from Arlington Agricultural Research Station in Wisconsin, United States - UWRJ-L197-509C-6 | ecosystem: Environmental > Terrestrial > Plant litter >... | reverse complement strand
CCGGTCTGGCGTCCAGGTTCACCCGAACGATCGAATTCCCGAACTACAGCGTCGACGAGCTGGTCACGATCACCCTCGGGCTGTGCCGCAAGCACTACTACGAGATGACCGAGGACGGCCTCCAGGCACTGACCGAGTACTTCGAACGGGTGCCGAAGAACTCCACGTTCGGCAACGGTCGTGTGGCCCGAAAGCTGTTCGAGGCGATGGTCAACGGACAGGCCTCCCGGCTTGCGATGGCGCCACCCAGCAAGGACTCCGAGCTGAACCGGCTCACCGCGGCCGACCTCCAGGCCGAACTGGAACTGCTCCAGGCCACCGCGTCGGACACGTCCGACACACGCGCCGTCACCGAGGCGGAACCCACGAGCGCGGTGCAGGCCACGCTGGGCTGGAAGGGGTTCCACGAGTTCACCGGGCAGGCGTCGATCCGTGAGGCGGCGGGTGCGAACCTGGTGCGGCTAGTGATCGCCAAGCGCGGTGGGCAGGCGGTCGGCCACACGGCGAACGTCGTGCTCGGTGGGAAGGCGGGGAGCGGTAGGGGCGAAATCGCCCGTCTCTACGCCCAGTGCCTGTCGGAACTGGGCCTGGTCCGGGTCGGGCACGTGATCCGGACCTCGCTCGCCACGGACCTGCGTCCTCAGTGGCACGGACAGGCGGAGGTCCTGGTAGCCACGGCGCTGAAGAACGCGGCCGGAGGGGTCATGGTCCTGGACGTGGACGGTGAGTGGGAGCGAGAGCAGGGCATGGAGGTCGCCGAGGCCCTGGTGGCGGGGCTGCGCCGAAACCCAGCCTGCCCGGTCGTCGTCGTGGTGGGCGAACAGGAGCGCCTCGTCTCCCTGTTCCACGGCCTGCCGCCGCTGGTCGACTGTTTCACCCAAGCTTGGGATCTCGTCGAGTACAGCGTGGACGAGTTGGTGTCGCTCGCGGTGCGTGAACTGGAACGGCGCGGTCACGAGATCCCCGACGACCTGCGTTCGGCGATCACCGAACGCCTGTCCGAGTCCGAGGACCGCGAGACCGTGCGTACGGCTCACCGCCTGGCTCGTGAACTGTCCGGCATCGCCGCGACGAGGACACTCGCCGTCGCCGATCTGGCGGGAACCTCCGCTTTCTCGACCAGGTCTTCCCAGCACCAGGGATTGGCCTCCGTGGGGTGATCAGGAGTCATCCGATAGGGGTAGGTGTCCCATCGGGCAAAGGCGAACCGCCCTCGGGCACAGGAGTTCGGAGCAGCTTGCCCGAGATTGGCACCGCGCCTTTACTCGTGGATATCCGTCCTTGCCGTGAGGAGTTCTCATGTCGTCGTCCCCCCAGGACCAGCTCGACCGGACCCTTGAGGAATACCGGCGCAAGCGTGAGGACCTGCGCGGTCTGCACGAGCGAATGGCGCGGATCTCCGCGACGGTGACCGCGCCGAGGAAGGTCGTGTCGATCACGGTCGGCCAACAGGGAGACGTGACCGCGCTGACCTTCCCCTCGGGCGCCTACAAGAGCATGGTGCCCGCGGAACTCGCCGCGGTGGTGCTCGAAACCGTGCGTCAGGCCCAAGCGAAGGTCCGCGAGGAGTTGGCCACGATGATGGAACCCATGATGCCGCCGGGGTTCGCCGTCCGCGACCTGTTGGCGGGCAAAGCCGATCTCGACCGGCTCCTTCCCGATGAACCAGGTCTCGACGGAGTCTTCCTCCGCCGCGATGGCCAGTGACAGGAGACTGACATGCCCGATGCCGTGTCGACCTCGGTCGACGTTCCCGGTTTGCTGAAGTCCGCTGACCCGATCGAGGCCAAGGGTCACGCCATTCAGGCTGTCGTGAACAGGATGCAGATGCGCAACGGCGGCCTCACAGACCCGACGGTGTTCGGTGTGGGCGACAACGCGGGGGACCAGTTCCACGCGATGTGGAAGACGTACGTCCAGGACTTCGAGGACGGCGTTCGCAACTGGTCCAACGGCGTGATCAACAGCGCTGAAGGCATCAGGACGATGGCCAAGCTGTTCAAGGCCGCCGAGGACAACGCCGAAGAGCGCGCGGCGTTGATCGAGCGCATGACCAGCGCTCTGGCCCCTGGCAATCCCGGCGCCGTCGACTCGGGCGGCGGACACGGAAGCGGTCCCGGCACGAGTGGTGGCACGAACACCGGTCACGGCCCGAGGCACTGAGTCCGGCTGTGGTCCGATGAGGAGAGCGGAGTAGCACGATGGCGGTCACGGGTGTCCGATCGGGACGGTCGTCCCGGTTGGACACCCCCAGGGCGGAAAAGTCCACGGCATGAGCCTGATGGTCCCCGAGGAGTGGGACTGGGTCTTCATCCTCATCGCGGGCAGCAACTGGCCTAAGGGCGACGAGGACCGGGTCCGGGCCGTCGCCAGGAGCATGTACGAGGCCGCCGAGGAACTCGGCACCGCGGGCGATGAGATGCGTGCGGTGCTCGATGACGTGGTGAACTACGTCGGGGAGTCGGTCGGTCACGCGTTCGCCCGCTACGGGCAGAACCTGGTCGACCGCCAGGCGTACTACCGCTCGACCGCCAACGACCTCGGCAAGATGGCCGAGGAGTTCGCATTGCAGGTCGAGGCCGCGAAGTACTCGATCCTGGTGCAGTTGGCGTTCGCCGCCGCCGAGATCCTGTTCATCTTCGCGAACCCGGTCCTCATGCCCTACTACCCGGCGTTCGTGCTGGCGGTGCAGAGGGCCGTTCAGCAGATCATGGCGAGGTTCATCGCCGTCGTGTCGAGGCTGCTCCGCTACGTGGTGAGGTCGCCCGCGTGGTCGGACAACCTCGCCAGGGTCTTCACGATGATGCTGACCCAGGCCGTGGAGGAGGGGGCCGACGAGGTCCGCGAGGACGCCATCGTCCAGGCCGTCCAGTTCGCCGAGGGCAACCGGCACAGGTGGGATGGTCAGTCGACGCTCAACGCCTTCAGGTGGGGCGCGGTAGCCGGTGGGTTCTCGGGGATGCTCGGCGGCGTCGTACACGTGTTCAGGCCGCATCTAGCGCACAACCCGCTCATGTCCGGGTTCAACGAGGCCGCCACGGAGGCGTTCGTCGGCGGTGCCACTGTGCCCGAGGGCGGTGACCCCGGCGAGATCTGGCAGGGGGTGGTCAACGGCTTCGCCTCCGGCGCGCTCACCCAGAGGCTGGAGAACGCGAACCAAGGCCGTGAGGAGCGTGCCCGGGAGAGGTGGGAGAACCGGGTCGACGGCCCGAGGATGGACCAGCCGCTGCCCGACTTCGGCGGTGACACCGGACTCGGCGACCCGCTCTCAGTCGGCAACGACTCCGGCGCGGTGGTCGGCACCGGTGATCACGACGCGAGGGCCGCCGTCGCGCCACCGGTGGGTGCACCTGCGCCTTCCGGCACCGGCAACACCGGCAGGGGAGTGTCCACCACCGGTTCACCGTCTGCTGGCCTGGTGCACACGGGTGGGGCGGGAGGCACAGGGCAGGCGGCGGGCAGCGCGGGTGTCGCGGTGGGTGCCGTCGGTGCGGGCACCGCAGTGGGTGCTACCGGTGCGGGCACCGCCACCGGTTCTACCAGTGGCGCGGCCGGGTCGATCACCGGCACGGCCGGTCAGGGAGCAGCGGTCAGCGGAGCTGGGACCGGCGGCGGTCTTGGAACGCAGTCCGGCGGCACGACGAGCACCACTGGCTCGGCCGGTGGCACCGGCCCTGCCCTGGCTGCAGGCCAGCAGACGTCGGTCTCCGGTCCCACTTCCGCCTCGGCGCCGTCGTCGGTCACGGGTTCCGGGTCGTCGACGACTGCCACGGGAGGTGCCGGGTCCTCGTCGGGCGGAGTGGGTGGTCAGCAGACGGCGGGGGTTTCCACCTCCACCTCCGCTCCGGCGAACGCGATGTCGCCGACCGGTGCCAGCCAGACGCCGGGCGAGGTGGCCGGTTCCCAGGGACTCGCCAACTCCGGCAACGGCTCCACGTCCGCAGGCAACACCGCGTCCGGCAACACCGCGTCCGGCAACACCGCGTCCGGCAACACCGCGTCCGGCAACACCGCGTCCGGCAACACCGCGTCCGGCAACACAACACCGGTCACGGCCTCCACTGCCAAAGCGGACACCGCGGGCACCCAGCAGGCCACGCCGTCCTCGAACGGAGCCGTCCACCCCCAGACGTCGGTACCCGCACCTTCTCCGCTCGCCGAGGGAGCACTCATCCCCGGCTCCCCCCTGGGCACCGAGGTGGGCGCACCTCCGACGGGTGCCGTCGCAACGACCCCGACACCCGCCCAGCAGACCACCGCCCAGCAGGCCGCTCCTCCGGCTGGCAGGCAGACGGGCGGCAGCCTGCCGGGGTCGGCTCAGCCCTCGACCACCGGGGTGTCCACTCCGGACTCGGTGTCGGATCGTCCAGCGGTCACGTCGGAACCCGTGTCGCCAGCAGGGATCTCGAACATCGAGACCGACTTCGGGTCCGAAACGGACAGCGACTTCGACGGGGATTCTCTGTTCGAGGCGGACTTCGACTCCGAATCCGACACCGACGTCGAATCCGACACCAGGACCGTCGACATGCCGGTGACGCACAAGGCCGTCACCGAACTCGACTCCGATCCCGCGTCGGGCGGGGAGGACGGCACCCTCAGCGGTGGCGGTCTCCTGGACAGGTTGAGGGGGACCGCGGGCGATCGGTCCGATGGAGCCGCCGAGTCCCTGGCGGACAAGGTGATCGGCAAGCGCAGCGCGGTCGAGGGCGACTCGCTGTTGCTGCGAGCGGAGGAACTCTTGGTGAGGGCAGGCTCTCAGCCCGTACTCACGCACAGCGAGCCCACGCCGCTGCGCGCCAGGGCGCTCCGGGAACGTGAACGTCAGCGGATCCTTCTGGCGCACGCGCTGCACCTGGTGGCCACGCGGGGCAAGGACATGGCGGAGGTCGACCGGATGGTCGCCGACTTCACCCGCGGGCGTTCCGCTGTGTGGACGTCGGCTCCTCTCGGGGCCGCGCCAGGGGGCGTAGACCTGCGTGCGGAGGCCGAACCCGACCAGACTCCCGGCGCCGGCCCGTCCCGCGCGGTCGCCGAACACGCCGTGGTCCACGAGGACCCGGCCGATTCGTCGCGGACGCTCCACCGCTCGTTGGACCACCTGCTCGAGCAGGTCGACCGTTCCGCCCCGCGCCGGTCGTCGGACGAGGCGCGCCCGCTGGGAGATGTGCTGGACCGGCCTTCCTGGTGGCGGCTGTACCTCGATCCCGCTGACCACGGCGCGGCGGAGACGCGGAACCCGGCTGATCCGGACCGGATGTACGACGACGAGCGGTCGCCGGGTTTCCAGCTCGGGATGGAGCAGGCGTTCGAATCGGTGCTGGACGACCGGGCCGCTCTCACGGCGCCGGTGGACCTGGCCCAGTACGAAGCGATGCACGACCTCGCGACCCGGCACACGCATGCCGCCGACTCGGCACCACACCCGGCCGGCCGTTCCCGTCCCTCCTCCCACCCGACCGGCGTGCCGCGACCCGCCGCGGACCTGCTCACCGAGGTGGTGGGTACGCGCCGTCTGGTGGTGGTCTCGCCGCGCGCCGGTGTGGAGTCCACAGTGGACCATGTCCGGGAGCGTCCGCCGAACGACTCGGTGGCCGTCCTCGCCACCGATGAGAACGGCTTCGTCCACGTGGTGCCGGGGTTCGGTGAACAGGACGTCCCCGTGCTGCTGGACGCGGTGTTCGACCGGTACCGGTCGGAGATCGAGGCGGCCGGCACCGAGCACGAGCAGTTGCGCGCGATCGCACGGGTGGTGCGGACGCTGCACGTGATGCGGCCGTTCCCGGAGGGCAACGGCCGGGTGACCACGCACCTCCTGCTGACCAGGCTGCTCCTGGCGAACGGGTTCGACCCCGTGGTGCTGCACGGGATGTCCGTCCTGTTCAGCGGTGGCTTCTCCCTGGATCAGATCGCCGCGGCGTTGAGCTGGGGGCAGGACCAGGATCTGGACCGCACGCCGGACGCCCGGGAGCTGGAGTCGTTGGCCCCTGAAGCCTCCGAGCGTGGACCGAGCGGCCTGCTGGTGAAGTGGTCGGGTGAATTGCAGAGTGGTGAATTGTCCCTGCTCGAGGTCGACGACTCCCTGGGCGGGTTGATCTCGTACTTCGACCCTTTTGCCATCTCACTCGCCACCGACAGCGTCGCGGCGGCGTCGTTCAGCGCCTGGTTCGACTCCGTGGGCACCGCGGTGCCCACGGTTCTGACTCCAGCCCCGGAGGTGAGGAACCGGGCCGCGGATTCGATCGCCGTCCCGCCGCCGTGGGCTGGCGACGATGAAGACAGGGTGCTCATCGTCGCCGTCGAACCGGAGACCGTCCGCGTCGCCGAGCGCCTGCGGGGCGCCGTCGACCTGGGGTCCTACACCTCCGTCGTCCTCATCGCCTCCACGCCGGTGCCGGATTCCATCGCGGACGGTTTTTGGGCTTCCGTGCGCGAGGAGTTCCCGGACCTGGCCGTGCACGACGCCACGGGTCCGGTGCGCCAGGAGGAGGACGGCAAGGGGAAGTTCTTGTCGATCGTCGGCGGAGGAACCTGGCGCACCAGAGGACGAACGCCGACCCTCATGGTCGAGGACGTCCGTGCCTCGCTGAAATCCTGGCGCTCCTTCGACCAGGACGTGCGTGACTACTACGTGCGCAGCGGCAACGAGCTTCTCGTCGTGGTCGAGGAAGTCGACCAAGCGCTCGAAGTGTTTCGGCCGAGACTGCGCAACACCGGTGTGCTGGACCTGGTGGGGCTGAGACTGGGCTTCGGCGACCGGTTGCACGAGGACCTCAAACTGAGCGCGGTTGTCGCGGAACTGGTCGCCGATCCCGAGCTGTCCGAGTTGAAGGCCGTGATCGACGGCATTCTGGTCAACGGCGCGATGAGGGACCTGAACCTCCCTCAGGTCGTGACGGAGGCGATCACCCCGGTCGCCGATCCTGTCGTGCTGGAGGGGAACCGGTTCACCCCGGCGGTTTGGTCGAGCGCGGCCCAGCGCTACCGCGGCGTGCCGGTCGGCTCCGGCAGGTTGATCGAGTTCTCGTCCGGCGAAGTCGAGTCGCGGCTCATCGTTGACGACGACCGCGAAGTGATCGGCGTCACTTTCGCTGTGGATCCGGGCGATCGGGAGGACCTGACCGCCTGGCTCGCCGATGACGGTCCGCGGCAGGAGACCAGGCTCACCACGGTGCAGCACTTGGGCGACTGGCGGCGGCAGTCGGTCGCGGTGCGCCCTCCGTGGCTGAGGCACTCCGGCAAGGTCCTCTACGTCAACGCCCACGCCTTCACTGACACGTTCACGGTCATGGTCACGATGAGGGGCACCGCGACCTTGATCAACGGTGCGACGTTCGCCGATCTCGTGATGCGGGCGGTCGACCTGGGCGACTACTCGTCGATCGCCCTTGTCGCGTGCAGTCCGGCGGGCAAGTCCCGATACGGTCAGAACGCGGCTGAACGTTTCTGGCACCACGTCCGGTCCCGCTTCCCCGCACTCACGGTGCACGGGGCCACCGCGGAGCTCGTCACCGCACGGGCCACGCCGCGGACGCGCATCACGAACGGCGGGGTCTGGGAGACCTACGGGGAATCGCCCACCGCGGCGGAAGTGGCCGCCGACATCGAGGTCAGTCTCCGCGGCTGGACGCAGGTCATCCAGGAGATCCGCGACCACTACGTGCGCGAATACCCCTACTTCGCGATGGTGCGGGCGGCGAGCGAACTCGTGGACGTCGCCAGGACGGCGCTGGACAGGTCCGGTTCGATCGACCTTCCGGCGCTGTGGGAGGTGGCGGACAAAGACTTGCCGAGGTACCTGCTGATCGCGGCGGCTCTGGACCACCTGGTCTCGGTGTCCGACCGACCAGGCGCGATCGGTGTAGTCGACGGCGTGCGGGACGGTTCATCGGTCTTCGACCGGGTGCGGGAGGTGGCGAGCCCCCTGCTGGAGGTTTCCGAATCCGAAGTGGACGGTGAGCGCGTCCTCTCGGTCGCGTGGGCCGCCCCGCGGGAGGCCGCGGCCGAGGTTCCTGCTCGCCGGCAGCAGCCAATCGGTGATTCGGACCTGTTGGCGGGGATCGAGTGGACCACTCGACAGCGCGATGTCCACCTGTCGTCGTCGTCGAACGGCCTGGCGACCGAGGAACAGCGGTCCGAGCAGGGCGGTCGTCCGAGTTTCGTCGTCGAGGCCGACTGGCTCCGGTCGTCGCGAGAGCAGTCCCGGTCCGGTGGTCGCGGTTCGTGGCCGACCTCCGACGTGGATGCGGAGTCCTACCTCCGGTCGTTGGGCGAAAGCGCCGAACGGGACGACCCGCGCGTGCCGTACCGGGACTTCGACGCGCGGTTCGCCGCCTTGGACCGGAGGAACTTCTCGGACGACTCCGAGTGGGATGCGGCCTGGGATGCCGAATACCACCGCGCCCGTGAAGCGGTGGACGCCCTTCCGGAGGTCGAACGCGGTGCTGTGCGCGGCCTCGCTCGGGAACTGGTCGGCGGTAGACACCTGCCACCTGACGCTGCAACGGCGCTGGGCCTGGAGGATGCCGGGCGGCGCTACGACGGAGTCGTCGACATCGTGGCCGCGCAACTCGCCGAGGACGAAGGGCTGATCGGGAAGCTCGGTGCGGCGAGCGAGTTGTCGTGGTGGCTGGCCCAGGCCAGGGGAACCGAACGACCCGATCCCGAGTCGGACCTCGCCGAGCCGCTCTCGGCGCAAGAGTCGAGCCTCGAGCTGCGCGACAGCGACCTCCTGGCCGAGGAGCACGCCCCCGACCGGGACTACAGCGTCCTGTACTCCAAGCTCGACCGCGGTGCGTTCGCTGACGACGGCGCTTGGCGCGCCGCGTGGGAGTGGGAGTTCGACAGTGCGTTCCGCGCCGTCGACCACCTGCCGGAAGTCATCCGCGCGAAGGCGCTCGATTCTGCGAGGGATGTGGTGGCCCAGCGTCACCTAGCTGTGTCGGAACTCGATCCCGATCGGCAGGCGCTGGTCGACGGGGCCGTCGACCTGGTGGCGCGACAACTGGCCGAGGACGACGGCCGGATCGGCGCCGTTCCTGCGGCGAAGCAGTTGTCGGCCTGGCTGGCGGTGGTGTTCGGCACGGAACTTCCTGACCCCCTGCCGGTGTCCACGCCTCCTCGCCGGGTCCGTGGCAAGAGACTGCCCGACGGTCGGGTCAAGTTCTTCGAGAGTGGCCACGTCGGCGTCGGGGAGAGCGGCTTCTCGTTCCCTCGCGCGACGACCACCACCTCCGTTACCGCCGCCGCGTCGCCGTCACGAGACCGCTCTGCGCCGCGGCGGGGCTTCCAGGCTTGGCTGGAGGGGTTGGCCCGCCGTCACCACGCCGACCCGGAACCGGCACCCCCGAGAGAACTCCCGACCGAGTCGAACCCGGACATCGGGTCCGCCTCGGATTGGTGGCGGACCCAGGTGCTGCGTGAGGACCACGCGATCGCGCTGGCACGCTTCCCGGACAACCCCGGTTTGGTCTACGAAACGGCGGTGCCGGGGTTCCGGGAGGCGATGGACGCTGTCTACACGACCTTCCTGGAGGAGGACGGCCTTCGCGATCTCCGGCTCGGCTGGGATGGCTATTTCGACATCGTGGCCGAGGTCGCGGTGGGCGTGTTCCTCGAGCCGCCAGACGCCACAGGCAAGGGCGGCAGGCAGAACGCGGCGTACTTCATGCTGGAGTCCGACGAGCCCAGCAGGGACACGCTCGACGAGGTCGTCGCGGGCCGTCCCCTGATGGTCGACGCCTCCGACCCGAACGCCGTGCACGATCCGGACGTCGGGATCTCGGTCGTGCGCTTGGTCGGTGACGGGGTCTCCGAACCAGACCGGGTGGTGAGCACGAACTACGATTCCGCCGACCTCCCCGTCTACGTGGCCGAGGTGTTCGCCAACTACCAGCGCGATCTGGGGGCCGCGCGCACCGAGCACGACCAGCTCCGCGCAATCGGGCGGGTGGTGCGCAACCTGCACGTCCTGCACGTGTTGCCCGCGGGCAGTGAACTGGTCAACATCTCCGTGCTGCTGCCCGCGCTGCTGCTCAAGCAGGGATTTCGGCCGGTCGCGCTGCCTCGGGCCGTGGACCTCTTCTCCGGTGGCTATTCGCTCGACCAGATCGCGGTGGCCATCCGGTGGGGGTTGGACCAGGACCCGGCGCGGGACGAGCAGATCCCGATCACCCTGCCCGCGTTCGACGAGGACACCGACCACGAGGCGCGGGACGAATGGCTCCTCGGCCTCGCTTCCGACCACGAGGCCGAGGACTGGCCCGCCTCGCTGGGCGAGGTCCTGGCCGCGCGGGAACGCGCCGAAGCCCACCAAGCAGAACTCGTCGAACGGGAGAACCACGAGGCGGCCGAGCGGGCACGGCGCGTGCTCGACCTCTTGAGCGACGACAGCCGCTCCGCCGTGCTCGCCGAGGCTGAACGAAAGGTCGAACTGCTTCGGGGACCGAGGCCGACGGGAACGGGCGGCTCGGCCTTCGACCACGCCGTGCTCGTGGAAGCGGAGAACTCGCTCTACGACCACGTCGCCGACGCCGTGCACGCCTTCCCGAACGGGGACTCGCTCCTCCACCGAGCGGAATTCGTCGTGCGGGATTCGCACGGGCCTCACCCCGTCGTGCGGTTCGGCGACCGGATCTCGCTCGCCGACGCGGCCCGGCGCACGGGCGCGGTGGTCATGGTTGCCGCTCAGTTCCACCGAGACCGCGATCTTCCGCCCTCCGAACAGCGGGCCAATGCCGTTCGCCTGGCACGTGCTCTGTCCGCGGCACAGGAGCACGGACGGCTCGACCCGGCGGACGACGATTCCGCCGAATCGGTGTCACCGGTCCTGACGAGCCTCGGCGACGTCCACGACGAAGGCGCGGAGGGGTCCTTCTGGAGCACACCGGAACCCGACGAGCCGGACGCCGCAGTGCGGCTCGTCGCTCCCCACCGCGACTTCGACGTCCTCTACGCGGGACTCGCACCGGGAAACACCGACGAGGAGAACTGGCACGAGCGGTGGCACGCGGAGTTCGACCGGGCCGCGGAGACCGTCGGGGCGCTCCCTGACGACCGAGTCGCCGCACTGCTCGTCGAGGCGACGGCGATCGTCGGGCGGACCCACCTGCCTCCTCCGGTGGTGACGACGGGTCTGAGCCCCGACGAGGTGCTGCGACTGCGGCGCTTCCAGGGGGTCGTCCACGTCGTCGCCCGCCAGTTGGCGCTCGACGAGGGGCTCGACGGGAGCACCGACCGAGCGCTGGACCTCTCCCGGTGGATCGCGGAACGTCGGGGGACGGAACCGCCCGACACCACGGGTTCCCCCTTGGGGGACCACACCTCACCGGGCCTCGATCCGGTCGGGTCGGAGTCCGACGAGAACCTTGCCGAGTGGGTGCGGAGCTACGAACCGTTCGCCAGCCGGTCGCGATCCGACCTCGACCAAGACGAGAAGGGGCAACCGGAGGAGCTGGCTCTCCTTCCCGTGGAACCGCTCGATCGACTCGTCGTCGAGCCGGTCCGGATGAACGCCCCGCACGGTGTCGGCCAAGGACGCGGTCGGGTCGAACTCCACGACGAGACCGTCATCGACCGGCTGGCCGAGCTGGTGCGGGACGCGCTGAACAGCAGGCCCGTCTCGCTGCAAGCGCGGCGGGGCTGGGCGGAACAGGCAAGGACCGCCTACGACGCTGTCCGCCGCGCGTTGCCGGTCGGACGGCGCACGGCGCTCGCCCCCTCGCTGCAGGAGTTCAACGTCCGTGCGGTCAACGACACGCTGCCCGCCGAACGGGGCCGGACCCTGCTGGAGCGGATGCTCAACGGCGGGCTGGAGTTGCGCGTCCAGGTGCGGACCCCCATCGGAGTGGTCGAGCAGACGGTCGTGCTGCGGGCATCGCTGGGACCCGGTGTCTACCGGCGCACCGAGGTCGGCGCGACGACGCTGCCCGCGGGCAGTCCGGCGAGCGGCTGGGCCTTGCTGCCGCGCTTGGCAACGGGTTTCCTCGGCGGCGGTGGCTCGCCCGACGAGGCGCCGACGACGTCGCCCAGCCACCTCCCGTCGAACGCGCTGCTCGTGGACGCGGTGCTGGCCGTCATCCGGGGGAGCGACGACCTGCGTGACCACTTCTCCCACGACCTGCGCGTCGCTGTCGACGTGGCGGAGGGTGACTGGTACCGGGACGTCGTCGTGCCCGCCGCGGTGGACGCCGTGGTGTCCCGGAGGGAGACGTTCCCGGACCAGTCGGTCCCGGTGGGCGCCGCGATCCGGACGATGCGGGGATCGCTCCGGAGGCACCAGGGACGCAGCGGCCACATCGGTCTGCGGGACGAGTCGTTCATCGCCGCCCGTCCATTCGCCGCCATGGAACTGCACAACTCACTGCTTGAGATCTTCTACCCCAACGACCCGGCGGGTCCGGACGGCAGGATGAAGCCGCGTCCTGGGCGTTCGGCCATCCACCGGATCGTGGCCACCACGTCCGGGCTTTCCCTGGCGCTGGCCCTGCGTCGGTCCATGTCGGCGGAGGGCCACCGGATCGACGTGCCGAGCGGTCCGCTGTCCGCTGTCACGGTCAAGGTAGACCTCCGCGACCGCGAACTGCTGCGGACCACCCACGGGGCGACGGCCGCGGACCGACGCCACACCGTTCGGGTGACGCCCGTGTGGGACGTGATTCCGACGTACCGCTCCAGCGATGCCAACAGGGTCTGGTCCACGCCGCTGCGCAGCAGGCGGGAGGCGTCCATTCTCGTCGTGGTCGACGACGAGGGCCTCGCCGATCTCGGTCTGGCCGAGCGCACCGCCGTGCCCTTCACGGCGGTGCGCGGTCCGGGAGCCACGCACACGCCCGCCGGGCTGTCCACGATCGCCGAGGAGCCCGAGGACGTCGCGGTCGTCGGCGTGGCCGGGACGAGCACGTTCGGTGGTCGGCGACTCGACGAGAGCGCCCTCGCAGGCCTGCCGGACTACCTGACGCAGAGTCTTGGGTTGGGCGAGTCCATGTCGCACAGCAAGGTCACGGTCCAGAACTCCGCCGTGAAGGAGGCGCTGCGCTCGCTGCTGCCGGTTCCACCGAAGATCATCGTCCGTCGTGATCGGCACCCGGACGGAAAGAAGACCCGCCGACGCCGCAACCGGATCGTCGGCCTCTACCGGGTCCAGCGCGAGATGAAGAACGCCGTGGCGGGCCTCCTCGGCGAGGGCCGCAGATTTCCCATCAGGTACGGCGGCGAGAACTACGAGCTCGTCGTCCGGGCGAAGCTGCACTGGCAGGACGCGGAGGAGTCGGACGGCAAAGCACGCTGGACCTTCTCGCCGGAGACCAGACACCGGCGCTACGGCGGTGTGCACGCGCACGCCGGGACGGATCCGTCCGTCGTCCTGCCCATCACGGCGACCGCCGTGCCGGGCATGATCTTCAACGCCGTCACCTCCTTCTCGACGAACGTCGCCGAGGGGGAAGACCGCGACGTCGAGCAGGAGTACAAGAAGTCCGCTCTCGTCATCGACCTCGACGTGCGCAACATCAAGGCGCACGTCACCTACTCGTTCGAACTCCTGGACGTGAACGAGCAGGTCGTCGGCTCGATCGACCACAACGCCGGCCGCGGTCTGGAAGGCGACTTCGTCTTGGGCAGGCCGGTGAGCGCGCGGTCCAACGCGGACCCGGAGGCACGGCCACTCGAGAACTCGCCGCCGAAGAACTTCGTGCTGGAAGAACTGGTCATCGACACTCCCGAAGGCGCTTCGTTCTTCGAGCAGGCCGTTCGGCTGCTGCCAGCCCACGTGACTAGGGTCGGGTCGTACGGTCGCCAGGTCCTGATGGAGTTCCTGCACCGCTCCAACATCAGCGACTCGTTGCACGGCATGGTCGTCCACGACCCGGAGGCCAACCCGAACTCGGGCTGGCGACGCTCCGAGCCCCTGGTCGTCGGCCCCCTGACCAGTCCGCTCGACCTGCTCCGCCACGGCAACATGGTCGAGATGCGCGTCGTGGCGCGGAGGGTCGCCGTTGTGGAGTCGTTCGACGGAATGGACTACAGCGACTGGGACGCGGGCACGATCGCACGCACGGACACCAAGTCGGCGAAGCGGCGGAGCGGCGTCAGCGGGCTCGTCGCCGCAGGCCAGGAGGCGGGAGTCTTCATGATCGGTCTCGGCGCCATCTTCGACTTCAGCCGTTCCCACTCGCGCAGCAGCAAGCTCAAGCGGGAGACCGCGGCGCGCAACGGACACGACTTCAACGGGAAGCTGATCCGATACCGGACGGAGTACGACTTCCAGTTCCGCTCGCTCGGCCACCCGGCACGGACCCTGCAGGGCGATCTCACCGGCATCCAGTGGACTTCCCGAGAACGCGCGCTCGCCTCGGGCATCCTGCCGTCCAAGCCGGATCAGAGCGGCGCGGAGGTCCCGGGCTTCCGGTCCGGCGCGAACCGGACCCACTTCGGACCCGACCACCTCGAACACGGGTTGTCCCTGGCAGGGGCCAAGGTCGAGACCGTCAGCGGCAAGGACCGCATCTACGCGGCCGTCGTGGACGCGCTGCACAAGGTTCCCGGTCGCCGGTGGTACCACTTCAGCACCTCGTCCTTCCTGCGGTTCTTCGACGATCCCGACCTGGCTTCCGGGCTCAAGGCGCTCGTCCACGACGTCGCCAAGCGTCAGCGCGGAGCCAAGAACAGGCTGTCCGACAAGCAGTTCATGCAGCTCCTCGACCAGATGCTCGGGCCGGGACTGGTGATCCCGCTCGTCAAGCAAGGCCTGTTCCACGACTACACGGTGATGGTGACCGTCAAGGCCACCCTGCAGAGCCTTGCGGACGGTGACATCCAGCTCGATGTCAACGACTCCGCGCTGGAGACGAGGGTCAAGGAGAAGGACGCCCGAGCACTGGTCGACTCGAAGACGACCACAGCGGGCATCGGGCTCCAAGGACGGATCACCGCGGGGATCCGCTCGGCGGCGAACGTGTTCCTCGCGACCGTGCGCTACGGGCGGACCTGGACCGAGGCGAACTCGGTCGGCGCCGACACCGGCGTGGTCGTCGAGCAGAAGCACGGTGAGACCCTCACCGAAACCGGCGGGCTCGGCACCCTGCCGATGCGCCACTTCAAGGCCACGCTGCGGGTCACACCGACCATCGTCAGCCACCACCGGCACAGCAAGCAGATCCGCGCCATCAGCTTCGGCAAGCGCGGCAAACACGTGCCACCGCTGCGGAACGTCCCTCTGGACGGAGAGTGGCCCGACATCGAGCGGGACGCGACGGGCAACTCGGTCTACCAGGACGTGCCGGTGCACATCCTTGTGCCGGACAACCTGGTGTCGACCACCCGGCCCGCCCGCGTCACGATCGTGCCCACACCGGCCACGCCGCTGCCCGAGGGCACTCTGATCGAGGGCCTGACCGCTCCGAGTCGAGTGCTGGACGGAGCGAACGTGCTGTCGGTGGCGGGTACCGAGCACCTGCAGGCGTCCGCGACCGCCATGCTCGTCAAGGCCTCCGGCGACGAGGCGTTCCGGTTCCAAGACCCCTCGAACGCCGAGATGATCGCCGAGCACCTGTCGCCCAGCGGCTTCCTCAAGGACCCGAGGTTCTTCGGCAGGCACCACGTCGAAGGTCTGCACTACGGCAGGCGCCGGGCCGACGTGCACGGCCGTGTCGGTGTGTCGCTCACCCCGATCAGCCCGGTCCGCGTGGGACCGGTCGAGTACCAGCGCACCAAGACCACCACCATCACGGGGACGGCGCTCGAGGGCTCCAAGGGAGTCCTCGACTCCTTCGACTTCGACGCGACGAACGTGGTGGTGCCCACCGGGCCTGTGACGTCGACGACCGGTGACGTCAAGGGATCGCCGTTCGGCGTCTTCATCACCCAGTGGTCGCCGTGGGCGGGCAAGTTCGGCCACAAGCGCACCCAGCGGCTCCTGTCGACCGAAAGGTCGTACACGACACCTGCTCCGCGGAAGCGGGTGCTGGCCAAAGTGGGTGTGCGCGCGGAGGTCGTCGCCGAGACGCAGGTCCGGGGCAACATCGACGGGATGCAGCTGTTCGGGCGCGCTCCCGTGCGGTCGGCGGGAGAGCGGTTCACCCTGCCGGACTCCGTACTGGTGTGGGTGACCGAAGAGCAGTTCGCCGAGCTCGAACGCCTGGACCTCGAACGGCTGGCCGCCGAGGCCGCCGAGGCCGCCGACGCGGATGGCTGGACCGTGGTCGACGTGCCGTCGGAGCACGAGGAGGAGAGCGTCGCCGCCGACGAGCACTCGGCCGATCAGAGCGCCGCCGAGAAGGATTCGGCCCACGAGGACAACCCCGAGCAGGGCTCGGCTTCGCGGATGCTGCCCCAACCGGAGTCGCTGTCCGCGCAAGGTGTCACGTCGCTCGGCATCGGCGCTGTCGACTCGCCCATCGACATCAGTGACGTCATCCCCCGCCTGCGCGCGGCGGTCGCCGCTTCCCTCGGTGACGCGAAGGCCGAGAAGCTCTTCCCGTCCTCACCGCTGACGACCCCTTACAACAACACGCGGATCGCCGAAGAGCAGCTCTCCAACGTCAACCGCTCGTTCAACACCGTGCTGAACGGTGGGATCAGCTCGCCGCTGAGGCTCGAACACCGCTTCAGCGGCGAGACCTACGTGCTCACGGTGAGCGCCGAATGGGAGAACCCCCCGCGGGAGGGCGCGGTCGAAGTCGTCCGGAAGCTTGCTTCGCGCAGCGGTGTCTCCGGAGTCGGTGTCGACGAGGAGACGCACACCCACGTCGTGAACACCATGAACGTCGCTGCGCGCGTGCACGGGCGCATCACGAGCGTCGAACAGCCGGGGCAAGGCACCCATCCCGGAAAAGGGCCGAAATCCGGTGCCCTCGGCGGCGGCGTGCAGAGCCAGTACACACCCACGTCGCGGACGAGGACCGCGACCCACTCCCATTCGTCCGACAACAGCTCCTACGGCGCTGTTCGCGGCCCGGTCGGCTCCTACCAGGGGGAGCTGCGGATCACCGTCAAGGTCGAACGCAAGCTCGGCTTCGACCCGGCCACCCATGAGGAGACGGTGGGCGTCGAGGTCGCGAGCGTCAGCGAAGTCCGCTCGGTCAAGATCCGCAAGATGGCGGAGGAGACCCTGCTTCCCGAGTTCGACGGCGCCAAGCCGCTCGGCAACGAGTCCCCCCTCACCACCCGGCCCGCGTCGCACGCCGCTGTGGACGCGCTCGACCGGTGGCGGTCCAGCGTCGGCGACGAGCCCGCTCTGACCCTGCCCGACCACGGCGACTACGCGATCGAGCACTACCTCGGCACGATGGCGACCCTCCGGCGGGCGGCGGAACTCGCGCTGGCGGAATCCGGTGCCACGGTGGACACCACGACATCCTTGGCACTGCGGGCCGCGATCACCCCGGCCACGCTGAAGGCTGGCCTGCCCATAATGCTGGACGGCCTCTTCAGCATCCCCTTGTCGCCCGGCCTCGACCGGGGATTGGAGCTGCACGCCCGGCTCAAGCCCCGCCCGCAGCTCGCGTCGGCCACCGGCAGGGTCGAGATGGACAGCTCCGTCTCGACCACGGCCAAGGACTCCACGGTCGTGTCCGGTGGCCCGACCTTCCGCAACACCCTCGTCGCGCCGGTCATCGCGGGCGGTACGAACCATCCGACGCCTCCGCCCGAGGGACCGCCGCCGGAGCCCCGGCAGTTCGGCGCCGTCCAACTGCAGACGCAGCGGGAGACCCTGCTCAACGAGACGCGGCCCGACCTGAACCTCAGGACGGCCGCCGCCCTGTTCTCCAGCAGCGACCGCGACCCCAAGGCCTCCCACCGCACCACGCACCCCGACCTCACGACGCGCGGTCTGCTCGCCGACGTCGAGTTCCGCTTCGTGGCGCGCAGGACCCACGACGACCCCCGCAGCCCGTCGAGCCGCACCGGGGTCGTGGACATCGCGGTCGACAACGCCTACCTGGTCCGGATGCGGGACTCGGCCGCTGAGCGGATCGCGGGGAAGCTGCCCGAGCCGCTGCGACACGCGGTGGACGTCCTGACCAGGGCCAGCGAGGAGTGGACCAGCGCGGCGGGCGCACTGGACGGTGCGGTCGCCGCGGCCGGCGCCGAGGCGACCCTCTCCGCGAAGCAGAACGCCGTTCAGAAGGCCGAACAAGCGTGGTGGGACGCTCGCCGCGAGTACCTGCGACAGCTCGCGCTCGCCCAGGAACTGGAGCGGATCACCGCCGAGGAACTGGCGACCGCACAGCAGTCACCCCAGGTCGAGAACGCGATCGTCCGCCCGGCGGCCGCTCCGCCGCACTTGGCCGGTGTCGACCACGGTGGGCTCGATGCTTCCCAGGGCATCGCCCTGCTGCGCAAGCTCGACCTCACCCGCTCCGCACCGCCGAGACGGGAGGAGTTCGACCCGTTCGCGCTCGTCGAGCCCGCCGAGTCCCTACTCGTCTCCGGTGGTCGGTCGCTGCCGAAACTGGTCCACGTCCCGCTGTTCGGCGGGTTCGACACCGACGGCACGACGTGGGACGCCCTCGCCGCGACCGCTCGGGCCGCCACCACCGAGGGCTGGACACCGGTCCTGTGGACCGACGTGCCGCGCGACATGCTGCTTGCCGCCAGGTCCGGTGGGCGGAAACTCGACGACGCGCGCCGGCTCGGAGAACTGGCGCAGGAACACGGGTTCCTGCTCGTCAACGTGGACGAGGTCTTCAACACCGAGTCGCCGATGGCCGAGCAGCAGTCGTTCGCCGCGGCGATGGACGACCAGACCGACGAACGGCTGGACGTGGCCCGAGCGCTGTTCGGCGCGGAAGTCGGGGTCCGCTTCGGCGGCGTGGTCATCCCGGCGGAGCACGTCCTGAACGAGACGGACGACTTCGCCGACGTGCTCGCGGGCGAAACGGGCTTCGCCGTCGGCGGCGATCCAACCGCCACGGCTCCGCCGGCCCTCGTGGTGCCCAGGAACCACGAGTTCGCCACAGCGCTCGGCAGAGGCCTGCGCGATCACACCAGCACGGTGCGCATCGACGGCGCGCGGACCACCGCCGAGGTGGCTCACCGGACGGCCGCGTCGTTCGGTGCCGTGCGCACCGTGCCAGGGGTCGAGCACGCCGCCGTCGTGACCCCGGAGGCGGTCATCCCCGGCAAGCAGGAGATGGCCGATTTCGTCGACCAGATCACCGAAACGCTGGTCCGCGGCCTGCACGCACGGGGAGACCTCGACTTCGCCTCCCTCGACCGAGTCCTGCGCGGGCACCCCGGGGGTGAGGTCGCGATCGAGGCCGCTGTCGCCGCGATCGCCCAGCGGGCGCCGTGGCGCGCACTGATCAGGACGGTGACCAGACCGGTCCTCGATGCCGGTGTCCGCAGCGTCACGGTCGGGGCCGAGGAGTGGCTCACGATCACCCCCGCCGAGACATCGGTGTCGGACGCGCCGACCGACCCTGAACTCCACGACGGCCCGTCCTCGACGCCGCCGAGCACCCTGACCGGGCGCGGACGACAGCACCTCGCCGCGTTCCGGGCCGATCGTGTGACCCTCTCCGGGACCGCTGCCCGTGTCGTCGCCGACGAGCCAGGGGTACGCGTCCTCGACGCCGCCGAGATCGCACTGGCGTTGCAGCACCGCCCCGCGAGCGGCCTCGCACTCCCGACGCCGGTCGCCACGCCGCACAGATCGTCCTGGTTGAACCGTCAGGTGTCCCTGATGCTCCGAGGTCCTGCGCTCGGCCGCGCGGCCTTGGTCAGCGGCCGGGAAGGGACGTTGTCCCTGGCGTTCCAGGCCAGGCAAGCGGTCGACGCCGGTCTCGACCGGGGGATGCTCGACCTCAGGTTGATCGGCCCCTATGCCGACCGGCACAGCGCTCCGGACGTCGTCTGGGCCGCCGTGCTCCTGGACGTCGCCGCCGACGTCGAGCTGAGAGGGAAGCCGCTGACGGTCGTGCTCGCCGAGCCCGTCGACCGGGCGCGGAAGAACGGCTCGCCGATCACCTCGGCGCTCGACCTGCTCGTCCTGGGTGACCAGGAGCCGGACACCGGTGACGGGACGTTCCGCTACACCGCGACCGTGGCCGGCGTCCCCGAAGCCACCCCCCAGGTCCCCGGCACCGTGGTCCAGCAGGCCGTGGCGTTCGAAGGCGACTCCGCTCGGCTGACGCCCGAGAGCAACGAGCGCCTGGACGAACTCGCCGGCTACCTCGCCCACGCCGTGCTGGCCCGTCACGACCGGCGGATGGACATGCCGCTGGTGGAGGTCGAGGGCGGGCGGGAGTTCGGCGCCGAGCGCCGTGCCGCCACCGTCGCCGTGCTCTCCGTGGCACTGGAGCACCACCTCGCCACCGCACAGGCCGATCGCGACCCCAGCAGCCGGATCGGCGTGGCCGACGTCCCGCTGTCCCTCGTCAACGCCACCACGCGGGTCGACCGCACCTCGCGCGTGATCGTCACGATCGACGGCACGGGTGGTCCGGCACGGGCGAACGGCCATGCGCTGCCGGGTGGTGATCTCGGTGAAGGTGCGATCCAGGAGGAGGACGACCGCAGGCCAGACCCCTCCACCCGCGAGGACGCCCTTCAGGATTACACGGCCGCCTACGACAACCTCCGTGAGGCCTACGACCTCACGGAACGTTCGGACGCCTCATTGTCGGGAAATCGGCCCGATCTCCTTCCCGACCTCGGGCTCGAACCCCGGTGGCGGCCGGATCTGGCGGCTGCTCGGGCCGACTTCGCACGAGCCGACACCAACGCCGGGTTGTGGGGGATCGACCGCGCCGACGCGGCGGACGTCGAGCGGATGCTGCGTGTCACGGCGATGAGCAGCGGCGCGGTCGGCGTGCGCGCGCCGGACCAGAGGCTCTTGGTGCCCGCCGAGGTGGCCTGGGTGCTCACCGAACACGAACGTGCGCACACCGGGCTGCCCGCCGACGCCGTCGAGCGCAGGTCGCTGGTGGACCGTGCCGCGACCATCGTCTCGCGCCACCACCAGCCTCCGAGGGGCGACGAGACAGCCGACACCGCCGAGGACGCCGCCTACCGCGAGCTGCACGCGATGGTCGTCGACATCGCCGCGTTCACCCTGGTCGACCCGGCGGACGGACCGGCAGGCGACCGTGCCGCCGCGGTGTACGCCGAGTCCTCGGCACGAAGGCTCGGCACCTGGCGTGGCGCCGACGGGACACCGGTCGACGCGGAACGAACGTCCGACAGCACCGAGGAGCGCGGTGGGGTGGACGCGATCCTCAAGCGGATGTACGCCTCCCGTGAATCCGTCGTGAACCCGATCAACTCAAGGGGAAAGCGACGGGCCGGGGCCGACTTCCCCATGTCACCCGACGACGCGTTCACGTCCTACCGCCGCGCTTACGACACACTTGTCCAAGCGCTCCAGATCGTGGACCTGACTGACGAGAAAGTCGATCCGGTGCTCGCAGACCAGGCCCGGCGCGACCTGGGCGCGGCGCGCATTCAGTTCCGGCGGGCTGAGACGGACGCGCGCGCCTGGGGATTCGACCCGGTCGTCCTGGAGAGGGTCGAGCAGCACCTGCGAGCCGTCGCGGTGGAACGCGGAGTGCTCGCCGCCGAGGAAGCGCTCGACCCGCTCCCCGCCGGTGACCAGGATCCGGGGCCCACCGCCCGGCCGCTTCCCCTCGTGCTCGGTCCCGGCGGCACCCGGCTGATCGACATCGACGTCGCCACCGTGCATGCCGATCGCGCGCACGTGCCCGCGGAGGTCGCCGCACTGCCGGGAGACCACCCGCTGGTGGTCGAGGCCGCGACGATCGCCGCCGAGACCTTCCTCAGCCCCGCGGTGGACACGACCCAGGACGGTGCGGGCGACGCGGCGTACCGCGAGCTCTACGGCGCGGTGGTCCGCGTCATCGCGGCCAAGCTGCGCGAGGACCAGGCCGTCGACCCCGACTCGCAGACGACGGCGCGGGCGTACGCGGTGACGACCGCGCGCAGGCTCGGGGTCCGGCGGACCACCGGCGGCTCCCCGCCCGGTGCGGGCAGGCCGAACACCGGACCGCGACCCGCCGGTGGCGAGGGGGAGCCGTCCGGGAGCAGCCGGTCGGCTGGCGTCGACCTCGATTCGTCCGACGACCTGCCCGAGGTGCGCACGCCATCCGGCGAGCGGATCAAGCCGTGGCTGCTGTTCGTCACGAGGGTCAACCACCGGGCTGCGCTGACCCGGTTCGAGTCCGTGGTGGAGGAGGAGCGGAACCGGTTCTTCGCGTTGGCCCGCGAAGTGGTCGGCCGGCACCACGAGTGGCCCAAGGAGGTCCTGTCGAACCCTGAGGACGCCGACTACGCGGAGTCGTTCGAGTGGCACGTGACGACGGTCGCCGGGATCCTGCACGCGGACGGCGACGAGACGGGTGAGTTGGGGTCGCGGGCGGACGCGTGGGCGGCGGCTCGCGCCGCCGACCACCGCGGCGGTCGCGTCGAGGAGAACGAGGCTTCGCTCGACGACGAGGTGGTCGCGCTCCCCGACGTGCACACCCCGGCCGGTGACGTCGTGCCCGCTACCTCCATGGCGACGGCGTTCTCCGACGAGGTCAGGGCTTCGGTCGAGCAGGACGTCACCCCTGTCGTGCTGCCTGCCGAGGGCGAAGCTGCCGCTGACGACGTGTCGCCGGTGCGGACACCCCTTGGCTCCGAGCTGGCGTCCGAGGACGTCCGCGACGTGCTCGCCGCCGCCGCTGCCGCGAGCGAGCGGATCGAGGCGCTGCCCGAGGTCGACCGCGAGGTCTACCTCGCCGTCGCGAGGGATGTCGTGGCCCGGCACCACGAGCCGGTGCGCGCCGACCGGTCCGAGCCGGGTGACCGCGGCTACGCGCGGCTCGTCGACGCGATCGTCGTCTTGGTGGCCGGTGTGGTGGCCGAGGAAGGCGACCTGTCCACCGGGGACGACTCCAGCGCGGGGTTGCTCTCGTCGATGATGGCCGACGACCTCGGTACGAGGACGGCCTCCGTGGACCGCTTGCCGAGGCCGATGCCCAGGCCTCCGGCGGCGGCGGACTTCGAGCAAATCCTCGCCGAGCGGGTGCAGGTCGTCCCGCCCCAGGCGCTGGGCAAGGGCAAGGGCAAGGGCAGGGTCGTCGACGCGGGGCCCGCGTTCGACCCCGACTTCCCGGACTCCGTCGACGACGCCTGGACCGTGTACCGGATCGCCTACCACGACCTGGTGCACGCCTACGGCTTGGCCGAGGAGGTCGTCGACCGGGTCAACGCCGCCCTGTTCTCGACCAGCAGGACCGCCGCGTTCCGCGCCGCCAACCGGGAAGCCGTCGTGCGCGAGGACTTGGCCTTGGCGCGTGAGCGGTACCGCGCTGCCGAGGGGTACGCGCGGGCGTGGGGCTTCGACCCGGTATCGCTGGTCGAGGTCGAGCGGATGCTGAGGGTGGAGGCCGCCCACCGCGGCCTGGTGTTCGGCGGTTCGGAAGACCCGCCTGCGCTGTGGACCCTGCTCAACGACTCGCTCACCGTGGTGGGTGATCCGTCGACCGAGGACGAGGACGAAACCCCCGCCGCGCCGCCGAGGAGCGTCTCGCTGCCGTCCCACGTCAGCGACAGCCGGGCCCTCGGCCTGGTCAAGAAGACCGCCACGCCCGTGGTGGACGGTGAACCCGGCGTCGGCTCCGAGGTCGCGGACCTGATCACCGGGCAGCTCCCGGCGGGTGCGGAGGTGGACGGGCTCGACCGCGTCCGGTTCCTGGTCGACACCGACAGCGAGTTCGAGTCGTTCCTGGGTGCGGGCCGAGAGATCCAGGTGCGATCGGGCAACACCTGGTACGCGGCGACCGTGACGGCCCGACTGCTCGTGCCCGCCGCTCTCGCGGCGAACGACGGCGTCAGCCCCAAGCACAAGGTGGACCTGGCCACGCTCGACCCGAAGTCCGTGTCGTCCTCCAGCACGGTGGCGACCGGTGGCGACTTCGGCGGCGGCATCGTCGTCAGCACCGGCGTCGGCCCGATCGCCACCTTCAGCGCGCGCACACCGCTCGGTGCCCCGTCCGTGTCGCAGAGCGTCTCCACGTCGACCCAGACGTTCCGAGGCCTGTTCGCGGGTGAGACGGCGGACCAGGTCGACGTCCCGGTCCTCTGGTCGGTCGTGGTGCGGAACGCGTCGGGCGACGAGGTGACCGGTGAGGACGGCAAGGACTCGGTCGAGCGCGCCGCCGTGTTCTCGGTTCCC
>Ga0247771_1000168_pt1 | contig 24181 bp, 25 predicted proteins | sample UWRJL197509C6_FD_179948 | JGI IMG/M metagenome (GOLD analysis project Ga0247771, IMG submission 179948) | Plant litter microbial communities from Arlington Agricultural Research Station in Wisconsin, United States - UWRJ-L197-509C-6 | ecosystem: Environmental > Terrestrial > Plant litter >... | reverse complement strand
AGGGCCGGTGGGGTGGGCCAGAGGGTCGCGGCGGTGGTGGCGTGGACGTCGTTGAGCAGGGCCAGGAGCGGGTGGCAGCGAGGGGTGGCGGTGATGGTGTCCGGGGTGAGGGTGAGCCAGCCGTCGGTGGCCAGTGCGGTGAGCGCGGTGTCGAGGGTGGGCGCGTAGCGGTTGAGGTCGTGGATCACCTGGCGCGGGACCGGGCCGGTGGCCAGCAGGCTCGCCATCTCGGCCAGCAGGCCCAGGCGGGGTGGGCCGTCGGTGACCGCGGCGACGGCTCGTGGGCCGGCGGCGCGGTGCACGGCTGGAACGAGGCGGTGCAGTTCGGGGGCGATCGTGGCGGCGGTGAGGCAGGCGTCGGCGGCGTCCACGGCCAGCTCGGACGAAGCGATCAAGGTCGCGGTCGAGCGTCGGCGCAGCGCTTCCCGGAAGTGGGTCAGCGCGAGGTCCCACCGGCCCTGGTCGTAGTGGCACTTGCCCGCGTGCTGGTGGGCGAAGTGCCGTACGTCGTCGTCCACCTCGGCGACGCAGCGGTCGAACTCGGGGACGGCCTCGGCGAACCTGCCCTGCCACTGGAGCACGTGGGCGTGCCGGAGGCGGGCCGCGACGGTCGGGTTCAGCGCCAACGCCGTGGCCAGGGCGTGTTCGGCCTGGTCAAGGCGTCGCAGCAGGCGGGCCGCCACGCCTGCCGCGGTCCACGACTGGTGGTCGTCGGGGGACTGCCGGTCCAGCCACGCGGCCAGTTCCGCGGGGTGGTCGGGGATCTCGTGGAGGGTTTCCGGGTCGATGTGGAAGGCGTGGATCGTCACCCGCCCGCCCGCTCACCCGCCGACGCGATGATCCGCTGGAGGTGCAGGCCGCGCCGGACGTCCAGCGGGTGCTCGGTGGTGCCGCTGTGGACCATGGCGACGAAGTCGTCCAGCAGGAGCGTGTAGCAGTCCCGCGCGGACGTGCCGGAAGTGGCGAGCCTGCGGTAGCCGTGCTCGCCGTAGACGGTCAGCTCGGCGACCGACGGCTGCAACGGGAGGCTCATGGACAGCGTGGCCGAACTGGTCGCGCCGCCCTCGTGCGCGAACACCAGTCGCCAGAGGCCCGCGTCGGACACGTTCGCGGCGAGCACGTCGGTGATCCGGCCGAGCGAGATGTCGAGCAGGTCGAACACGTGCGGGCCGAGGTCGTGCAGCGCGCCGCGCTCGTGCCGCCACGGCGAGCGGGAGTACGGGCCGGTCAGCAGCGAACCGGACAGCCACTGCGCGTCCGCGCCGGACCACGAGCCGGTGCGGTGCAGCTGGGTCAGCAGCTCCTTGGTCTCCGGGGCGTAGCGGCGGGTCAGCAGCACCAGCGACGCGACCCCGGCCCGCTCGACGGCGTCGGCCAGGCGTTCGGCTTCGTCCACGGTGGACGCGATCGGCTTCTCCAGGATGAGGTGCTTCCCCAGCGCGGCGGCCTTCGCGGCGACGTCCGCCTGCACCTCCGGTGGAACGGCGAACGCCACGGCGTCCACGGTGGACAGCAGTTCGTCCGGAGTGGACGCCACCTCCGCGCCGTGGGCGGCCGCGAGTTCGGCGGCGGCCTCCGGCTTGCGGGCCCACACCGAGGCGAGGCGGGTGCCGGGGTGGTCGGCGATGCCCGGCGCGTGCACCGTGGTCGCCCACGGTCCGGCGCCGACGAGTCCTACGCGCAGTTGTTCTTCCACGCCGCCCATCCTGCCTCTCAGCGACCCCCCGAGTACGAGGACTCGGGGACGAACACCTCCGCGCCGTTGTCGAAGCGCAGCCGCGTGCCGCCGTCGCCGAACACCGCGTCGGGGTCGTTGTCCCACCCGCGCGGGATCGGGACCACGAAGCCGCGCGACTCGTCCGGGCCGATCCACACCTCGTAGCTCGGCGACCCGACGAAGCTGTCGACCTCCTTCACGAACACGCCCGGCCCCTGCGCCGACTGCGGCTTGGAGTGCACCGTCGTGCGGTCGGGGATGAACAGGACCACCCCGGCGACGACCGTCAGCACCGTGCCGAGGATCGCGCCGAGCATCATCACCAGGATCTTGACCAGGCAGCCGGTGACCAGTGGACGGGAGTCGGAGACCATCGGCCCATCCTGCCCGGTGCCCGGAAGTAGGCTCGGCGGCATGCGCGAACTCCCCGCGGAAATGGTGCTGCCCGAAGGAATGGTGCCCGACGAGCCACCGGCGACCCCGGTCGTGCCGAGGGACGCCGCGACCGTCGTGCTGATCCGCGACACCGCGACCAGGCCGGAGGTGTTCCTCCAGCGCCGGGTCACCGGCATGGCCTTCGCGGGCGGCATGACCGTGTTCCCCGGCGGCGGTGTGGACCGCCGGGACTCCGACACCTCGGTCGCGTGGACCGGCCCCGATCCGGCCTGGTGGGGCCGTTGCTTCGACTGCGACCCCGCGCTCGCCACGGCACTGGTGTGCGCGGCCGTCCGCGAGACGTTCGAGGAGTCCGGCGTGCTGCTGGCCGGCCCGGACGCGACGAGCGTCGTCGCCGACACCCGGCCGTTCCACGACGCGCGCAAGGCGTTGGAGAAGCGCGAGTTGTCGTTGGCGCAGTTCCTGTCCGAGGCGGGACTCGTGCTGCGCGCGGACCTCCTGCGCCCGTGGGCCCACTGGGTGACGCCGATCGAGGAGCCCCGGCGCTACGACACCCGCTTCTTCGTCGCGGTGCTGCCGGAGGGGCAGCGGGCCGACGACGTGACGAGCGAGGCGTCCGACGCCCTCTGGCAGACCCCCGCCGACGCCATCGCGGACTGGCGGGAAGGGCGACGCGGGCTGATGCCGCCGACGTGGATGACGTTGGCGGACCTGGACGAGTTCGACAGCGCCGCGGACGTGATGGCGGCGGACCGCACGGTCGAGAAGATCATCCCCAGGGTGGTTCGGCGTGGTGGCGAGCTGCACGTCGTCCTGCCGGGCGACCCCGAGTACCCGACAGCCGACAGTGAGGTGGGACGACGATGAGCCGGTTTCCCGCGATCGGAGACCACGCCCAGCACCCGGCCTACGGCGTGCTCCGCAAGGTCACCCCGATCGCCTCGGTGATGCTCGCCCACAACCCGTCGATCATGACCTTGGACGGGACGAACACGTGGCTGCTGCGGTCGCCGGACTCGGTGTCGTGCGTGGTGGTCGATCCGGGGCCGTTCGACGAGGCGCATCTGACGCGGGTGGCTGCTTGTGGGCCGGTGGCGGCGGTGTTGATCACGCATGGGCACCCTGACCATGCGGAAGGGGCGCAGCGGTTCGCCGAGTTGGTGGGTGCGCCTACTCGGGCTTTCGACCCGGAGTTGTGTCGTGGGGGTGGGGCGCTGGGGGACGGGGAGGTCGTGTCGGCGGCCGGGTTGAAGGTTCAGGTGTTGGCCACGCCTGGGCACACGGCTGACTCGGTGTGCTTGGCGGTGGAGTTCGATGGGGCGACAGTGGTGTTGACCGGGGACTCGATCTTGGGGCGGGGGACGACTGTGGTCGCTCACCCGGACGGGAAGTTGGGGGACTACCTGGCCTCGTTGGAGCGGTTGGCCGGGTTGGGGGCTGGGACGGTGGGGTTGCCGGGGCACGGGCCCGAGTTGGGGGATGTGGCGGAAGTTGCTCGGCGGTATTTGACGCACCGGGAGCAGAGGTTGGGGCAGGTGCGGGAGGCGGTGGCGGTGTTGGGTGGGGCGCCTACGGCTCGGCAGGTGGTGGAGGTCGTTTACGCGGATGTGGATCGGTCGCTGTGGGGGGCGGCGGAGTGGTCTGTGGAGGCTCAGTTGGAGTACTTGCGGGCTGAGGGGTGAGGGTTTTGGCTGGTTGGGGCTTGAGCGGGGTGGGTCCGCATCCCTTGCCCCGGTCGCGCAAGTATTTCACTGCTTGAACCCGGTTTGTCAAGGCTGGAAAGACGCCTTGACAAACCGGGTTCAAGCATGAAGGCGCTTTGGATCGGGGCGGCGGGGGGAGTCTGGATGCGGGTCGAGTTGGTCGGGTCCGTTCAGCCTGCGGCAGCCCACGCCGAATCCAGCCCACGCCGAACTCGGCCCAGCCAGACCAAGCCAAGCCAGACCAAGCCTGCCCAGCCCAGGCCAGGCCAGGCCAGGCCAGCTAAGACCAAGCCAGTCCAAGCCGTGCCAGGCCAGCCTGGCAGGCAGGCCAGCCAGCCCAAGAAGCCAGCCCAGCCAGCCGGGCCAGGCAGTCAGGCCAGCCAGCTAGCCTCGGCGACGCCAGGCCGTTAGTCAGGCCAGCTCATACCGAGCCAGGCCAGCCGGGCAGGGCAGCAGCCAGCCCCAGCCAACAGGGCCCGCCCGGCTGGCCAGCCCCAGCCCTGGCCAAGCCAAGCCCGCCTCAGTCCTAGCCCCAGCCAAGCCAGCCCAAGCCACCCAAGCCCCGGCCCTGGCCAGCCCAAGCCCCAGCTCAGGCCAAGCCAGCCCAAGCCCCGGCAAGGCCCTAGTTCAGGCCAAGTCAGCTGGCCAGCCCCAGCCAGCCCAGCCGGAATAGGCCGAACTCAGCTCGTGCCGAATCCAACCCATGTCAGCCGTAGCTCAAGCCGAACCCGGCCAGCGCCGGGCCAGGTTGGGTGCGGTTCGCGCCGAGCAGGGCTCAAGCTGGGGTGAGTCAGCCGTGTTCCAGTTGGCGCGCGCCTAGCCGAGCCGAGGCTGGCCGCCGGCCTCGTTGAGCCGTCGCTCGGTTGCTTCGGCCCCACCAAGCTGCTGTCCGGTCAAGTCGAGTTGCCGAGTGTCGCCGAGGTCGAGGCAAGCCGTCTGGTCGTTGAACTCGAGTTGGTTGTAGGTCTGGGTCTGTCCGGCCCCCGCTGGCTCACGCGACAGTTCTCATCGGCACCACCAGGTAGGTCAGTTCCACCCCGTCGTCCCCAGCGGGGGATGTGAGCACTGTTGACCGGATGCCGTCCTGGATTCGTAGTTCGATCCGTCTTCCGGTGAAGGCCTTCAGGGCGTCTGACAGGTATCTCGCCTGGAAGGTTTTGGTCAGGCGGTTGCCGTCGACCGTTGCCTTCACCGATTCCTCCGACTCGCCGTTCTGCGGGTCGCTTCCCTTGACCTTCAGTTCGCTGTCGTCGACCTGGATGGTCACCGAGCCGTGGGGGCCCGAGTACGGGGTGGCTCTGCGGACCGCGCCCGCCAGTGCGTCCGCGTCCACGAGGACCGTGCTGTCGATGACCGCCTCCAGGAGTTTTCGTGCTCGATCGTCGGGGAACGGGGCGGCCAGCAACGCTGTGCTGACCGAGCCGCCCGGCCAGGAAAGGGCCAGGCGGTCGAGGTCTGCTTGAAGGGTCACGTCGTCGCCGGGTGCTGGTTGGCGGACCACGTCCGCCAGCAGGGTGGCTGGGGCCAGGACGTCCAGTGGAGTTTGCGAGTGCCAGGGGACGGTGGCGAAGGCCATGCGGTAGCGGTCGGTGGCCAGTAGCTCCAGGCGGTCGCCGACCGAATGGAGGCGGACGCCCGTGAACACCGGTAGTGCGCCGTCGCGGGACGCGGCGCTCGCTACCGGGAGGACGGCTGAGGCCAGGGCGGCAGCGGAGACGGTGCCTGCCACGGGTGGGAGGTGAGGGATGCCGGGGTGGGACGGGAGGTCGAGCAGCGGTAGGGCGAAGCGGGCGTTGGAGGTGCGGATGGCCAGGCGGGAGCCCTCCACGACCAGGCGGACCTGGGGGGAGTCGAGGGTGCGGAGGGTGTCCGCCAACGGTCTGGCCGGCACCAGGACGGTGCCCTCGGTGTGGACCGTGGCCTGTCTGGTCAGGCGGACCGCGCGTTCTCGGTCGCTGCCCGACAGCTCGACCTGGTCGGTGGCGTGCAGGACCAGGGCCGCCAAGACCGGGTCGTGGACCCTGGTGGGGAGGAGGCGGGCGACCTCGGCCGCCGCTCCTGCCAGGTCTGCTGTCGTGGCGGTGAGGTCCATGGTCCGCACGCTAGCCAAGGGGTACGACAATTCTTGGTCGTGCGAGGTCAGCGGGGGTCCGACTAGCGTGGGGGGCGTGAAGAGCGAACCGGTGCCGATGCCGACCCTGCGCGGCCGCGTCCTGGGTGGGAAGTTGCGCGACCTGCGGGAGGCGACCGGGTTCACCGTCGAGGCGGTGGCCAAGCGGCTGGACATCGTGGAGGCGAGGGTCCGGCGGCTGGAGGACGGGGTCACGCCCGTGTGGATGCCGGACCTGCACGCCTACTTCCACGCGCTGCGCATCGAGCGCAAGCTGCGGGACGTGCTGATCGGCGAGGCCGCGCGGGCCCGTGACCTGTACCTGGAGTGCGACTGGGGGCCGGAGGCCGAGTCCGTGCTGACCCTGCTCGGGCAGACCGCGGAACGGGTGGACGTGCTCAGCCCGCACGCGGTGCCGACGGTGCACGTGAAGGACCCGAGCCGGTGCACGGTCTTCACCAGCGAGGGCGCGATGCCGGGTGAGCAGCCGGGCATCACGATCCGCCGGATCCCGTTCGCCAAGGGCGCGTACCCCGGCATCGGCCACCCGTGCACCCTGTTCCACATGGACAAGGGCCCGTCGGTGGTGTTCCTCGAACACGTGCACGCGGCCACCTTCATCGAGGAACCCGAGGAAGTGCGGGCCGCGCGCAGCGTGTTCGAGCGGTTGGACGTGTTCCTGGCCTAGCGGGCCGCGAGGTCCATCTCGACCCGCTTGACCGCCGGGTCGGCGGGGATGCCCGCCGCGACCGTGCCGCGCAGCAGCCACACCGCCGCCGCCACGACCAGGCCCGATCCACCCGCCGCGAGGAACGCGACCGGCGTGCCGACGTGCTCCACGAGGTAGCCGCTGATCGACTGGCCGATGGCCAGGCCGACCGTCACGGCGGTGATGACCCAGCCGAACGCCTCGGTGGCCGTGCCCTTCGGCGCGACCTGCTCGATCGCGGCCGAGTGGGTGGTGGCCTGCGGCGTGACCAGGGTGCCGACCAGCAGCATCGTGACGCCGAGCCAGATCAGCGTGGTCGGGATCGCCAGCAGCAGCGACAGCGCGCCGAACCCGCCGAGCAGGGCGGGCAGCCGCAGGTGCATCGACTTGGGGAACGGCCGCATCGCGTACAGGACGCCGAACACCACGGAGCTGATCGACCACGCGCTCAGCAGCAGACCGCCGAGGCTGAGGTGACCGGCGTTCGCGGCGGCCGCGGGCACGGCGACCTCGATGAACCCGATCGTCACGCCGAAGCCGAGCGCGGCGAGCGCGACCGTGCGCATGCCGGGGCTGGCCAGCGCGCCGAGCAGCTTTCGGTTCTCCACGACGGCAGGGCGCACGGCCCGGACGGTGGGGTTGAGCGCGAACCAGGTGGCGCCGATGACCATGCAGACCACGCCGACGACCACGCCGGTGCCCGCCCACGGGGCTGTGACCAGCAGTCCGGACAGGCCGGGGCCGAGGATGAAGAACACCTCCATGCTGATCGCCTCGTACGCGTAGCCCGCGAGCCGGGTCGAGCCCGCGGGCACCATCCGGGCCCACAGGGCGCGGGACGCCGAGCCGACCATCGGCTCGTTGAACCCGACCAGGAACGCGAGCGGCACCAGCACGGCGACGGGCGCCTTGGCCTCCACGGCGAGGATCGACGCGGTGGAGAACACGATCAGCAGCACGATCGTCGCGAGCAGCGGGCGGGTCGGGCCGAGCCGGTCCATCAGCCTGCCCTGCACGACCGCGCCCACCGCGACACCGACCAGAGCGCCCGCCGACACCAGCCCGGCGATGGCGAACGACCCGGTCGACCGCTGCACGTAGAGCAGCAGGGACAGGCCGACCATCGCGATCGGGAGGCGGGCGAGCAGGGACGCGACCACGGGGCCGCGCATTCCGGGGGTGGTGAGGGCGGCGCGGTAGTCGGCGAAACGGGCAGAGTGGGACATGCGTACCAGTATGCCTTGTAGTGGTACGCCCGTACCAGTCATTTCACCGGTGTGGTCCATCACCCGTTGAGACGGTCGTTGCGATTTGGTCACAACAATGGGATGACTGGGTGAAAGTTGGCAACGAAACCGCTGAACACGACGTCTTACAGGGTGACAGGGCTTGATGTACCGGGGAGTCCCCGTGCGATCGTTGACAACACGGGGTCATCCGATGGAAGGCCCGGTGGAGACGAAGATCGACGCGGGTTTCGGCGGAGATCGGACTGGGTAACCAGGACCTCCACGCTGGCGACGAGGGTCGGGGCCTGAACGCCGGTTGGAGAAGCGCGGTTCGTCGGGGGATGGATCGCGCAAAGCGAAGGGACCGGTGCGCCGCGTCGGGGGCGGCGCCCGGTCCCTTTGCTCTTGCCGAAAACTAGCGAGCCCGGCGAGCCAGTCGCTCGGGGTCGAGGATCAGCACGCTCTTGCCCTCCAGCCGCAACCAGCCGCGGTGGGCGAAGTCGGCGAGCGCCTTGTTCACGGTCTCCCGCGAGGCGCCGACGAACTGCGCGATCTCCTCCTGCGTCAGGTCGTGGGTGACCCGGAGCAGTCCCGCCTCCTGGCTGCCGAACCGCTGGGCGAGCTGGAGCAGCGCCTTCGCGACTCGGCCGGGCACGTCGGTGAAGATCAGGTCGGCCAGCATGGAGTTCGTCCGGCGCAGCCTGCGGGCCAGTGCCCTCAGCAGCTGCTCGGCGATCTCCGGCCGGTTCGTGATCCACGTCCGCAGTGCGGGTCGGTCCATGCTGACCGCGCGAACCTCGGTCACCGTGGTGGCCGTCGACGTCCGCGGGCCGGGATCGAAGATCGACAGCTCGCCGAACATGTCCGACGGTCCGAAGATCCCCAGCAGGTTCTCGCGACCGTCCGGGGACTTCCGGCCGATCTTCACCTTGCCCGACTGGATGATGTACAGCCGGTCGCCCGGCTCACCTTCCGCGAAGATCACGTGGCCACGCGGGAATTCAACGGACTCCAGCGTCTGCGCCAGTGCCTCCGCTGCAGCCGGTTCAACCCCCTGGAAGATGCCCGCGCGGGCCAGGGTCTCGTCCACCTCGTCCCTCCTGTCGAGACGCGACGGCATGGTCGTGCGCCTTCCGCCTTTTGGCGGAGCCTGCGCCGTGCCGTCGATCACTGAGTGCAGTCTAAGGGTTGATCGGTGGTTCGCCTTCCGGCTCGCCGTCTCCACAGGAGACAGACCACTCTTCGCCAACCCCCGGACAGCCCGGTAAGGCCCACGAAGGGTGCTTCGTGGACCTTTAGGTCTTGCGGGCCCTGCTAGCGGCGGGTACGCCGCTGCCGCAGGTTCCTGGCACGACCGCCCAGCCGCCGCAGGCGGAACAGCTCCAGGGCCCGGCCGATGCCGTGCCCGTAGAGCGCCCTGACCTCGTCGGGACGCGCCTGCTCCAAGAACTCCTCGACCTCGTCCTCCTGAACGGCGACGTGGCGCAAACGAGCTTCCACGCGCTCCATGAAGAGCGCGAAGAACATGATGATGATCGGAACGGCGATGACGAACCAGGCAGTCATGATGGCTCCGATCCTTGCGCATCGAGTTTCGGGTGGCTCAAGAGGGGTCCCTCCGGCGGGCAGAGCCTCGGTCGTGAGCGGGTCGAGCCTCTGACGTAAGAGGACGCCTACGCCCGTACATTGGTTCCGTGCCCACCGCGAAGTTTCGCCAAACGCCTGCGGCCAAGACGGAGACCAAGCTGGGTCGTGTCCGTCGGGCCCGACGGATGCTCCGCTTGCTCGAACTAGGCTATCCGGACGCCCACTGCGAACTCGACTTCACCACGCCGTTGGAGCTCGTCGTCGCCGTCGTGCTGTCGGCGCAGAGCACGGACAAGGGCGTGAACCTCGCGACGCCCGCCCTCTTCAAGCGCTACCGGACGGCGGCCGACTACGCCTCCGCCGACCGCGCCGAGCTGGAGGAGCTGATCCGCTCGACCGGGTTCTACCGGAACAAGGCGACCGCCCTGCTGGGCCTGGGCGCCGCGCTGGTGGAGAAGTTCGACGGCGAGGTCCCCGGCAGGCTGGAGGACCTCGTCACCCTGCCCGGTGTCGGCCGCAAGACCGCGAACGTGGTGCTCGGCGACGCCTTCGGCGTGCCGGGGATCACCGTCGACACGCACGTCGGCAGGCTGACCCGCCGCTGGGAGTGGATCACCGAGGAGGACCCGGTCAAGGCCGAGCACGCCATCGGCGCGCTGTTCGAGCGCAAGGACTGGACGATGCTGTCCCACCGGACGATCTTCCACGGCCGCCGGGTCTGCCACGCCAAGAAGCCCGCGTGCGGCGCCTGCTTCCTCGCGCCGCAGTGCCCGTCCTACGGGATCGGCGAGGTCGACCCGGACAAGGCCGCGAAGCTGGTCAAGGGTGACGAGGCCCCGCACCTGCTGGAGCTGGCCGACCGCGTGCGGGAGGGTGAGAAGCTCGGGTGAGGACGGCGACGCGGTGGGCGCTCGTGGCGTTGGTGCTGGTCGTGGCCGGGGTGGTCGCGCTCTGGCCCCGGTCGGACGACCGGGCGTCACCGGGGCCCGCCGCGGTCGAGCGGCCCACCCAGGACCTCGGCGCCGCCCGAAGCCTCGCCGCGCTCCGACCGTGCCCGAGGGGTGGACCGGACGGTCCCGCGCTTCTTCGGGGCGTCACCGCAACCTGCCTGGGTGATGGCGCGTCCATGGACGTGGCCACGACCGTCGCGGGCGGCCCGGCGCTCATCAACTTCTGGGCGACCTGGTGCCAACCGTGCCAGGAGGAGCTCCGGGTGCTGGACGGGTACGCCCAGGAGCCCGGTGCCGTGCCCGTGATCCCCGTCCAGGTGATGAGCGGCGAGTCCGACGGGCTGGAGCTGCTCACCAAGCTCGGCGTCCACCTGCCGTCGCTCTACGACGGCTCCGACGCGCTCCGCAAGGTGCTGAAGGCGCCGCCGAACCTGCCCGCCAGCTTCGTCGTCCAAGCGAATGGTTCAGTGATCCAAGTTACATCTCCGCTGACTTTCTCCACCCCCGACCAGGTCCGGGAGGCGGTCAAGTGACGCTCCTGACCGACCCGGCCGACGTGCCGGACTGGATGGCCACGCTCGTGAAGGCCTCCGCCCAGATCGACGCCGCGACGTTCTCCCGGATGACCGCGCCCGCCCCCGCCACGGCTCGGGCGGCGGCCGTCCTGATGCTGTTCGGCGAGGGCGTGAACGGTCCTGACGTGCTGCTTCTCCGTCGAGCCGACACGCTGGGGTCGCACCCCGGCCAGGTCGCGTTCCCCGGTGGAGCGGCCGACCCGACCGACGACGGACCGGTCGACACGGCCCTGCGCGAAGCCGAGGAGGAGACCGGCGTGCTGCGCGAGGGAGTGCGGCCCGTCGCCGTGCTCCCGGTGCTGCACGTGCCGGTCTCCGGTTTCGTCGTCACGCCCGTCCTGGCACATTGGCATGAACCATGTCCGGTGCAGCCCGTAGACCCTGCTGAGACCGCGGCGGTGGCGCGGGTGCCGATCGCCCATCTCGCGGACCCGGAGAACCGGTTCCTCGTCAGCCACCCCTCGGGCTACGTGGGACCCGCGTTCTCCGCGCCTGGCATGTTGGTGTGGGGGTTCACGGCGGGACTGCTCAACGGGCTCATCGCGCTCGGCGGGTGGGAACGGCCGTGGGACGGGACCGACGTCCGGGACCTTGATCTAGCGCTGCGCGCTACGTAGAAGCTTGTCGGAGGTTGTGGGCGTGAATTGGGTCGACCTGCTGGTGCTGGCGCTGGCCGTGTTCGCGGCGGTGTCCGGCGCCCGGCAGGGCATGGTCATCGCCCTGCCCGCGTTCATCGGTGTCCTGGTCGGCCTCGTGCTGGGCACCCAGCTCGCGCCCCTGGTGGTCTCGCAGTTCGACAACGTGGTCACCAAGGTGGTCTTCGCGGTCGGCATCGTGATCCTGCTGGTGGCGCTGGGCGAGACGCTGGGCGTCTACATCGGCCGCATGGTGAAGCCGCACATCAACGCAGGCCCGCTGCGCGGCGTGGACAACGCGCTGGGCGCGATCGTCCAGGGCCTCGTGGTGTTCGTGGTGGCGTGGATGATCGCCCTGCCGCTGACCTCGGTCGCGGGCGTGCCGTCGCTGGCGAAGGCGCTCAAGCAGTCCGTGCTGCTCAAGACGGTCGACGACGTGATGCCCGCCGCCGCCCGCGAGCTGTCGGACGACCTGCAGAAGCTGTTCGACGTGTCCGGCTTCCCGGCGGCGATGGACCCGTTCAACCGGACCCCGCTCAAGGACGTCGGCCCGCCGAACCCCGAGCTGGCGGCCAACCCGATCGTGCAGAAGCTGCGGCCCAGCGTGCTGAAGGTCCGCGGCAGGGCCCCGTCGTGCTCGCGGGCGCTGGAGGGGACCGGGTTCGTGGTCGCCCCGGAGCGCGTGATGACGAACGCGCACGTCGTGGCGGGCACGAGCGAGGTGACCGTGGAGGTCGGGCGCGGGCAGTTCGACGCCACGGTGGTGCTGTACGACGCGCAGACCGACATCGCGATCCTCGCCGTGCCGGACCTCGAAGCGACGCCGTTGCAGTTCGACGGCGACGAGATCCCGCAGGGCCAGGACGGGATCGTCCTCGGCTACCCGCTGGACGGGCCGTACACGGCGTCCGAGGCGCGGGTGCGCGAGCGCATCCCGATGCTGCGGGGGCCGGACATCTACGACGCGCAGACCGTGACCCGCGACGTGTACACGATCCGGGCGAAGGTCCGCAGCGGCAACTCCGGCGGCCCGCTGGTGGACCTCCAGGGACGCGTGATGGGCGTCGTGTTCGGCGCGGCCGTGGACGACCAGGAGACCGGCTTCGTGCTGACCGCGCAGCAGGTGCGCGACGAGGTCGAGAAGGCCCCGTCGCTGGTCCGCAAGGAGTCGACCCAGAGCTGTGCTAGTTAGGTCGCTGCTCCGCAGACTCCGGCTCGGCCGCCTGAAAGTCGGCACGTCGAGCCTCGATTTTTTCGAGTTGGGCAGAGACTTCGTCCCCGCCCAACTCGAAAAAATGGTAACTCGACCTACCGACGCGGCCTCGCGGGGAAGTCAGGTTTGCGAGATGAACTCCGCTAAGAGCCTGCTGGTCGTGTGGGGGGCTTCCTGGTGGGGGAAGTGGCCGATCTCCGGGAGGCAGCGCCACTTGGAGTTCGGCCCCAGCCAGTAGGACGAGTGGCGGGCCGTGGACTCCAGCATGATCGGGTCCACGGCGCCGTGGAGCTGGAGCACCGGCACGTCCAGGCGGCGGTCGATGGTCTCGATGAACCGGCGGCCGTCGCTGCGGACCTGCGACCGGAGCGCCCAGCGGTAGTACTCCAGCGCGCTGTGGGCCACGCCGGGGACCATCATGGCCTCGCGGTTGCGGCGGACGACCTCGTCGAACTCCGGCGCCACCGTCCACTTGGGACCGGACCAGGAGCGCAGGAGGCCGCCCACGTTGGCCGCGCGGTCGTTGGTCAGCCAGCGCTCGGGGTAGATCGGGGCCTGGAAGCGGAACGCGTAGCTCGCGGCCCGGCCCTGCGTGCGGGGGTTCTTGCGGATCGCCCGGCGCAGCGCCAGCGGGTGCGGTGCGGAGATCGCCGTCACCGACTGGACCAGGCGGGGGTGCATCGCGCCGACCGTCCACGCCAGCAGCCCGCCCCAGGCGTGGCCGACCAGGTGCGCCCGGCGTTCGCCCAGCGCCTTGACCAGGCCCGCCACGTCACCGGCCAGCGTCCAGCCGTCGTAGCCGCGCGGCGGTTTGTCCGAATCGCCGTAGCCGCGCAGGTCCAGCGCCACCGCGCGGTAACCGGCCTCGGCCAGCGACGTCAGCTGGTGGCGCCACGACCACCAGAACTCGGGGAACCCGTGCAGCAGCAGCACCAGCGGACCCTCGCCCATCTCGGCCACGTGCAGCCGGACGCCGTTGGCGGAGACGTCGCGATGGGTCCACGGTCCGCTGATCCGCACCGTGGACGGATCAGGGGGCAGGCGCACGGCCCGGCCTAGTGGGCTTCGCCGCGGTGCCGCAACGTGTCGACGATGCCCTTGGCGGACTCGATCGTGCGTTCCGGCGCCTTCAGCTTCTTCACCTTGCGGTAGCCGAGGAACGCGAACAGGCCCGTGACGAGCAGCATGGCCACGAACACCGTCAGGAACGACAGCGACAGCGGCCAGCCGAAGATGTCGTAGAGGGCGTAGCCGATGGTCAGGAACAGGAAGAAGAGGCTGAACAGCAGCACCGTCAACGCGACGATGAAGTAGACGCTGCCCGTGACCCCCTTCTTGATCTCCTTGACGACCTCGGACTTCGCCAGTTCGACCTCGGCCCTGACCAGCGTCGACAGGTGGCCCGTCGCGTCGCGGACGAGCCCGCCGAGCGACGTCTCCTCGGCGATCTTGGCCGCGTTCTCCGCCGTCAGCGGGATCGACGGGACGGGCGGCAGGCCGTCGCTTCCACGGCCGCCGTTGGTGTTCTCCCTCGCGCTGGTCACCGGCCCATCGTGCCATGCACGCGGACGCGCAGCCGTTCGGCTGGCTGATCACGCCACTTCGTTGTCGGCTTGGTGCACACGGCTGCGCCGAACGAGCAGGACGGCGGCGAGCAGCGAGGCCGTCAACGACGCCAGCAGGACGGCCGCCTTCGCCTGTTCGGCGGCCGCTCCGGTGAGCGCGAGGTCGGCGATCAGCAGGCTGACGGTGAACCCGACGCCGCCCAGCATCCCGACCGCGAGGACGTCCCGAGGCCCCGCGCCGCTGGGCCACACCGCGGCCTTCAGCCACACCGCCAACGCCGCCGAGCCGACGATCCCGACCACCTTGCCGAACACCAGCCCCGCCATCACGCCCAGCGCGATCTTGTCGCTGAACAACTTGCCCAGCGCGTCACCGCCGATCGGCACCCCGGCGGCGAACAGCGCGAACACCGGCACGGCGAAGCCCGCCGAGTACGGCTGCAACCGGTGTTCGAGCCGGACGGCGGGCGAGTGCTTCTCGCGCGGGTCCTTGCGCACCCGCGTCAACAGGCCGAGCGCGACGCCCGCGATGGTGGCGTGCACGCCCGCCGCGTGCACCAGCGCCCAGGTCGCCACCGCGATCGGCACGTACAGCCACGCGGTCCGGACGCGCCTGTGCTGGAGGTACGCGTAGAGCGCCATCAGCGCCAGCGCCCCGAGCGCCGCCAGGACGTTGAACTTCGAGGTGAAGAGGATCGCGATCAGCAGGATGGCGCCCAGGTCGTCGACCACGGCGAGGCTGAGCAGGAACACCCGCAGGCTGCTGGGCAGCCCCGACGCGGTGATCGCCAGCACGCCCAGCGCGAACGCGATGTCCGTCGCGACCGGGATCGCCCACGCCCGCTCGACCCCCGGCTGCCCCCACGCCACGCCCACCGCGACCAGCGCCGGGACGACCATGCCGCCCACCGCGGCGATCACCGGCAGGATCGCGGCCTTGAACTTCGACAGCTCGCCGACGACCAGTTCCCGTTTGAGCTCGAGGCCCGCGACGAAGAAGAACACCGCGAGCAGCCCGTCCTTGGCCCAGTCGCCGATGCTGAGGTTCAGGTGCAGCGAGGCCGGGCCGACGTGGAGGTCCCGAAGGCCGGTGTAGGAGCCGCTGAACGGCGAGTTCGCCCAGAGCAGGGCGATGGCGGTCGCGCCCAGCAGCACCATCCCACCGACGGTCTCGGTGCGGAGGTAGCGGGCGAAATCGGTGACGATGGCCGGGCGGCGGGACTGCACCAGATCAACTCCGAGGTCTAGAGGACAGCACAATGTTGCTGCCGACCAGACTTCCCGGCTCACCGGGAACCACCCTAGCTCACCGGCCGAGCACCCTGATCTGCTTGTTCTCCACGATCTCGGGAGTGTCGGACGACCGGTCCACGGCCGCTCGGACCATCGCCTTGGCCAGCGCGTCCACGCCCACCGACAGCGGGCCGTACAAGGCCCGGACCAGGGCGTTCGTCCCGGTGGGGAGGACCTTGGCGGGCCGGAAGCAGAAGACCTCGACCCCGCTCCGCCGTGCGGCGAGTTCACGCAGCGCGGTCTCCGCGCGGCCCTTGGAGCTGTCCGGTGACGTGCCCCACCCGCTCACGTAGCAGAACCGGAAGTCGCCGGTGGCCGCCGCGGAGGCGAAGGCGAGGGGGAAGTCGACGGTGAGGCGCTCGTGCGCGGCCTTGTCGCCGCCCGGCGCGGTGCGGCTGCCGAGCGTCCAGACGCAGGCGTCGTGGTCGCGCACGCGGTCGTCGTAGCTGGTGAAGTCGTCGAGCACGATCGACCGGACCTTGTCCGACTCGACGGACAACGGTCGCCGGGTCAGGCACGTCACCTGGCTGACGTCCGGTCGGTCGACCAGCTGCCGGAGCACCTCCGCACCGATGAACCCGGTCGCTCCGGTCAACGCCACCTTCATGTGTCCCCTTGTGCACGACGTGGGACCCGCAGAGCCGTCACGGCGACGGCCCCGCGGGTCCCAGGCGGAGGTCAGTCCTCGGTCGTCGTCTTCAGACCGCTGGAGATCAAGTCCATCACGGACGAGTCCGCCAGGGTCGTCACGTCGCCGACTTGGCGGTTTTCCGCCACGTCCTTCAGCAGCCGGCGCATGATCTTGCCGGACCGGGTCTTCGGCAGCTCCGGCACGACCATGATCTGCCGCGGCTTCGCGATCGGCCCGATCTCCTTCGCCACGTGCTCGCGGAGCGCCTTGATCGCCTCCGCGCCGGACGCGCTGTCGGCCACGCCGCCGCGCAGGATCACGAACGCCACGATGCCCTGGCCCGTGGTCGGGTCGGACGCGCCGACGACCGCGGCCTCGGCGACAGTGGGGTGCGAGACCAGCGCGGACTCGACCTCGGTCGTGGAGATCCGGTGGCCGGACACGTTCATCACGTCGTCGACCCGGCCGAGCAGCCAGATGTCGCCGTCGGCGTCGTACTTCGCGCCGTCGCCCGCGAAGTAGAAGCCCTCCTTCTCGAACCGCGACCAGTACGTGTCGCGGAAGCGCTCCTCGTCGCCCCAGATGCCGCGCAGCATCGACGGCCACGGCTCGTCGAGCACCAGGTAGCCACCGCCGCCGTGCGGGACCTCGACGCCCTGCTCGTCGACGACCTTCGCGCCGATGCCGGGCAGCGGGCGCTGCGCGGAGCCGGGCTTGGTCGAGATGACGCCGGGCAGCGGCGAGATCATGATCGCGCCGGTCTCGGTCTGCCACCACGTGTCCACGATCGGCGCCTTGCCCGCGCCGATGTGCTCGCGGTACCAGATCCACGCCTCGGGGTTGATCGGCTCGCCGACGCTGCCCAGGACGCGCAGCGAGGACAGGTCGTACTTCGCGGGGATGTCGTCGCCCCACTTCATGAACGTGCGGATCAGCGTGGGCGCCGTGTAGTAGATCGAGACGCCGTACTCCTGGATGATCTCCCAGTGCCGACCCTCGTGCGGGGTGTTCGGCGTGCCCTCGTAGACGACCTGGGTCACGCGGTTGGCCAGCGGGCCGTAGACGATGTAGCTGTGCCCGGTCACCCAGCCGATGTCGGCGGTGCACCAGTACACGTCGGTGTCCGGCTTGAGGTCGAACACGTTGTGGTGCGTGTACGCGGTCTGCGTGAGGTAGCCGCCGGTCGTGTGCAGGATGCCCTTCGGCTTCCCGGTCGTGCCGGACGTGTAGAGGATGAACAGCGGGTGCTCGCTGTCGAACGCCTCGGGCGTGTGCTCCTCGGACTGGCCGTCCACGACGTCGTGCCACCACACGTCGCGGCCCTCGACCCAGTCCACTTCGGACTCGGTGCGCTTCACGACGAGCACGTTGGTGACGCTGGGGGTCTGCGCGACGGCCTCGTCGACGGCGGCCTTGAGTGACACGGGCTTGCCGCGCCGGTACTGGCCGTCGGTGGTGATCACGATCTTCGCGGAGGCGTCGTCGATGCGGGTGCGCAGCGCCTCGGCGGAGAAGCCCGCGAAGACGACGCTGTGCGTCGCGCCGAGCCGGGCGACGGCGAGGATCGAGAAGATCGCCTCGGGCACCATCGGCATGTAGATCGCGACCCGGTCGCCGGTCTCCAGGCCGAGCGAGACCAGGGCGTTGGCGGCCTTGGAGACCTCGCGCTTGAGGTCGTTGTACGTGATCGTGCGCTTGTCGCCGGGCTCGCCGACCCAGTGGATCGCGACCTGGTCGCCGTGGCCGGACTCGACGTGCCGGTCGACGCAGTTGTAGGCGACGTTGAGCTTGCCGCCGACGAACCACTTCGCGAACGGCGCGTTCGACCAGTCGAGCACCTGGCTCCACTCGGTGTCCCAGTCGAGGCGCCCGGCCTGCGCGGCCCAGAACGCGTCGCGGTCGGCACTCGCATCGTCGTACAGCGCGGACGTCGCGTTCGCCTGCGCGGCGAACTCCGCGCTGGGCGGGAACGTCCGGCTCTCCGTGTGCAGGTTGTCCAGGGCCGGGCCCTGGTCCGACGGCTGGGTCATGGTGCGGGACCTCCTACGTTCCTGACCTACGTGCAGAGCGGCTGTGCTGACCGTAGTGCCGGACGACCCGGATCGACAGGCGCGGCACGCGAAAAGGTTCAGACCAATTCTGGCTACAGTCGAAACACCTGGGTAACTGTGTAACCCCGCTCGCGCGCCGGTGCCACCGTTCGTCGGTCGAACGACCCGTCCGTTGCGACGAACGGACCCGTGGTGACGCCGCTCACCCCTGATCGGACTAGTTCCCGCTGGTCAGCCCCTCGCGGACGGCGGGCCACTCCGGGGCCGTCACGGAGTACACGGCCGTGTCGCGCAGCGTGCCGTCCGGCCGCACGCGGTGGGCCCGCAGCGACCCCTCGAAGGTCGCGCCGAGCCTGCTGATCGCGGCGCGCGACCGGGTGTTGAGCATGTCGGTGTGCCAGCCGACGCGGTGCGCGCCGAGGTCGTCGAACGCCCGCCCGATCAGCAGCAGCTTGGAGTTCGTGTTGAGCCCGGTGCGCTGCCAGCGCGCGCCGATCCACGTGTGTCCGATGTAGACGGCGCGGTGCACGGGGTCGATCTCGTAGTACGACGTCGTGCCCGCGACCTCGCCGGTCCTCGGGTCGAGCTGGACCCACGCCCGGCGGTTCGGGTCGGCCAGCGCCTTGGTCACGAACGCCCGCATCTCGTCCAGGGTCGTGGGTTGCGGGACGCTCAGCCACGTCCAGATCGCCGGGTCCTCGCCCGCCGCGAGCAGGCCCTCGGCGTGGTCCTCGGTCAGCGGCTCCAGCCGCACGTGCGGGCCGGTCATCACGGGGCGGTCGAACCAGTCGGTGGTCACGGTGCTCACGCTATGCCGCAAGTGGCATCTCCCGAACGGCCAATGAAGGGCAATTCCGAATAGCCACTTTACTCACGGGTAATGTCCGGCCCCGTGACCGATCCGCTGGCTCCGCTGCTGGACCTGCCGGGCGTGGCCGACGCCGTGGCCGCCGCCAAGACCGCCGTCTTCCAGGTGCACCGACACCGGGTGAACCTGCGCGGCTGGGCGACCACCGCCGCCGAGGCGTCCGTGCGCGCCGCCCGCGCCTCCGCCGCGCTCGACGGCGGGCCGACCGCCATCCCGGAGGACGGCTCGGTGACGGACCCCGTGCTGGCCGGGTCGCTGCGGGTCGCCGAGGCGCTCGGCACGCTGCTGCCCACGTGGGAACGCGCGCCGTCGCAGGCGCTGGCCCGGCTGCACCTGCTCGCCGCGGCGGACTTCGACGGCGAACTCGGCAGGCCCCGCCTCGACCCCGGCGTCGCCGACCGGCTGGACCTGCTCGCGGGCCTGCTGACCGGCGGCACGAAGGTCCCCGGCCCGCTGCTGGTCGCGATCGTGCACGGCGAACTGCTGGCGCTGACCCCGTTCGAGAGCGCGAACGGCGTGGTCGCGCGGGCCGCGGCCCGGCTGACGTCGATCGCCACCGGCCTGGACCCGAAGGGCCTCGGCGTTCCCGAGGTCCACTGCCTGCGGCGGCAGAACGAGTACGACGCCGCCTTGGTCGCCTTCACCTCCGGGGAGCCGGAGGGCGTGGGCCGGTGGATCCTGTTCTGCTGCGCGGCGCTGGAGGCGGGCGCCCGCGAGGCGTCGAGCATCGCGGACGCCGCCTCCGCCTGATCAGCCGAAGTAGTCGCCGACGTACCCGAGGCGCGCCGGGCCGGTGAGCGAGTTGGGCCACGCCACCGTCACGGTCCGGTCGGCGGCGGTCGTCGGCAGGGTGAAGGTCGCGGACGCGACCGGGTAGCCCTGCGCCGTGCCCTTCTTCGAGGCGATGTACACGACCTTCGGGTGGCCGGGCGAGACCACGACCCGTTCGGCGCCCGCGGGGTCGGGCGTGACCACGCCGATGGGCAGCGCGACGCCGTCCGGGTCGTGGAACACGAGGTCGCCGAGCGTGCCGCGCATCGCGCACGCCCGTGAGGCCTCGAACTCGACCTGGAACAGCTGGTCGGCGACGTTCGGCGAGACCCGTTCGCCCGCCCTCACGGTCAGGGCGGACGCCGTGCACTGCGGTGTGGCGGCGGCGGACGCGGCGGGGGCGCCGAGCACGCCCAGCGCCAGGACTCCGAGCAGAACCGTTGTCGTCTTCATGGGCAGTCCACGCTCGAAGCCCGGTCCCGGTTGCCCCGTCAGAGCACTTCGGCGAGCACCTCGGCGGCCCGGCGGGCGTCGGAGTACCGGATGTAGAGGGGCGCGAAACCGAAGCGCAGCACGTCCGGCGGCCGGTGGTCGCCGATCACGTCCCGCTCGATCAGCTTCCCCATCACGGCTTCCGCGTCGGTGTGCCGCAACGAGATCTGGTGCCCGCGCCACTCGTCGGCGGGAGTGATCACCTCGATGCCCGGCAGGTCCTCCACGAGCGACCGGAAGTACGCGGTCAGCTTGAGCCCCTTGGCCCGCACGTCCGCGAGCGACACCTCGTCCCACACGTCCAGCGCGGCGTCGAGCGCCAGCATGGACAGGATGTCCGGCGTGCCGCACCGGCCCCGCGCGATCCCGGCGTCGGGCGTGTACGTCTCCTCCATCGCGAACGGCGCGCGGTGCCCGGTCCAGCCGGTCAACGGCTGCTCGAACGTGGCCTGCGCCGCTGTGGGCACGTAGAGGAACGCGGGCGAGCCCGGCCCGCCGTTGAGGAACTTGTACGTGCACCCCACGGCCAGGTCCACGCCCAGCGCGTCCAGCTCGATCGGCAGCACCCCGGCGCTGTGGCAGAGGTCCCAGACGACCTTCGCGCCGACCGCGTGCACCTGCTCGGTCACGGCGGCCATGTCCAGCATCCGGCCGGTCCGGTAGTCGACGTGGTTGAGCAGCACCACGGCGGTCCGCTCGGTCAGCTCCAGCGCGTCCGGCGTCGCGGGCCTCAGCTCCAGCCCGGTCAGCTCCGCCACGGACCGGGCGATGTACCCGTCGGTCGGGAACGTGCCCGCGTCCACGACGATCTCCGCGCGGTCCGTCCCCTTCACCGCCGCCATCAGCGCCTTGAAGAGGTTCACGCTGGTCGAGTCGCCCACGACGACCTGCCCCGGCGCGGCCCCGACCAGCCGCGCGACCTTGTCGCCGACCCGTTGCGGGGCCTCCCACCAGCCCTCGGACCAGCTGCGGATCAGCCTGCGGCCCCACTGCCGCCGCACGACCTCCTGCATCCGCTCGGCCACCGCGCGCGGCGGGGCTCCGAGGGAGTTGCCGTCCAGGTAGACCACGTCGTCATCCAGGTCGAACAGGTCGCGCACGCGCGCGAGCGGGTCGACGGCGTCGAGGTCGGTCACACGAAGCTCCTCGCGGTCCACAGTTCCGGGAACACCGAACGCTGGGTGCGCTTCTCCAGCCAGGCCACGCCCGCGGAACCGCCCGTGCCCACCTTGGCACCCATCGAGCGCCGCGTGGCGAGGAGGTGGTCGTAGCGCCAGCGCGCGAACTCCTCGGCGATGTCGGTCAGCGCCTCGCCCAGCTCCAGCAGGTCGCGGTCGTCGCCGCGGTACACCTCGGCCCAGACCTTCTCGACGTCGGCGTTCGGCTCGTAGGCCTTGGACAGGTCGCGCTCCAGCACGTCGACCGGGATGCCCAGGCCACGGCGGTGCAGCGCCGCGAGCACGTCGTCGTACAGGCTGGGCGCGTGGAGCTGCGCCTCCAGGGAGTCGTGCAGCTTCGGCACGGCCCGGTGCGGCACCAGCATCGAGCGGGACTTCTCGCCGAGCAGGAACTCCATCTCGCGGTACACGCCGGACTGGAAGCCCGAGCCCTCGCCGAGCGCGTCGCGGAACGAGTTGAACTCGCCCGGCGTCATCCGCGCGATCGGCCGCCACGCCGCGTTGAGGCCCTGCATGTGCAGGTCGCTGCGGTGCAGCGTGCGCACGGCCGCGCGCAGGTCGTCGGCCCGCAGCTCCGACTGCGCCTGCCGCCACTCGAACACCAGCAGGCCGAAGTACAGCTCCATGATCTGGGTGATGACCAGGAACGACATCTCGCGCGGGTCGTCGGAGGCCTGCTTCTGCAACGTGTGCAGGACCGAGGCGTGCACGTAGTCCTCGTACGGCGTGGTGCCGCCGAAGTCGAGCTTGGGGACCTCTTCGCCGCCGTGGACGACCGGACAAGTGCTCATGGCGTCATCATGCGTGCTCGGATGGCATTTCTGAATGCACGTCGACGGCGGTCCGGGGGCCAAAGTTTTACAGCCGAAAGCCGTTTGGACGGATAGCTTTGCGTTCATGAGCATCGACCTGGACACCGTGGACTGGGCCCTGCTGGAAGCTCTCCAGGAGGACGCCCGGCTGTCCTACAACGAGCTGGCCCGGCGCGTGCACATCTCGCCGCCGACGGTCGCGCAGCGCGTGCGGCGGCTGGAGAACGCGGGCGTGATCACCGGCTACCGGGCCGCGGTCGACCCCACGGCGGTGGGCCGCTCGGTCGTCGCCCTGGTGCGGATGAAGTGCTACGGCCCGAGGTGCATCACCGTGCACCCGGAACTGCTCGACGACTGCCCGGAGGTGGTCGAGGTCGTGCGGCTGACCGGCGACATCTGCTCGGTCGTGAAGGTCGTGACGACCTCGGTGCAGGAGCTGGAACGGCTGCTCGTGCGGCTCGGGAGCCACGGCGAGACGTCCAGCGCCATGGTCCTGTCGACGCCGATCCCGTGGCGGCCGGTGCTGGCCGGCAGGGTGCTACCCGGCGGTGCTCAGTGACACCATCGCCTGGCGCACGTGCCCGTCGGAGCCCACCAGGGCCTCGGCGGCCCGCGCGATCGTGGCGCCGGACAGCAGGTGCACCAGCGCCACCTTCAGGTCGCCGCCCGCGTCGGACAGCGCGTCCGTGCACTCCTGCTCGGCCAGCCCGGTCGCCTCGCGCAGGATCCGCACGGTCCGGCCGCGCAGCTTCGCGTTCGTGGCCCGCATGCTGACCATCAGGTTCGAGTAGGTGCGGCCCAACCGCACCATCACCGCGGTGGAGAACGAGGTCAGCACCAGCTTCTGCGACGACCCGGCCTTCATCCGGGTCGACCCCGCGATGGCCTCCGGGCCCGTGTCGAGCGCGATCAGCACGTCCACCTCGCACGGCGGGGGCGTGATCGGGTTGTTCGACACCAGCACGGTGTGCGCGCCCAGCGCACGGGCCTCGAGCAGCGCGCCGACGACGTACGGCGTGCGGCCGGACGCCGTGACGCCGAGGACGAGGTCGCCCGCCGAGGCGAAGCGGCGGATCTCCGCCGCCCCGCTGCCGTCCTCGACGTTCTCCATCGCCCGCACCAGGGCTTCCGGGCCGCCCGCGTGGTGCGCCATGAACCAGTCCGGCGGGGTGTTGAACGTGGGCGAGAGCTCGGCCGCGTCGAGCGTGGCGAGCCTGCCCGACGTGCCCGCGCCGACGTAGTGCACCCGGCCGCCGGAGCGGAGCGCGCCGACGGCGAGGTCGGCGGCGTGCGCCAGCTGCGGCAGCACCGCCGCCACCGCGTCCGGCACCGAGTGGTCTTCGACGTTGATCGCTCGCAGTATGTCCAAAGTGGACATCCGGTCGATGTCGAGGGTGCGCGGGTTCCGCATCTCGGTCGGGGAATCCACGCGTACCGCCACACCGTTGCCGGGCGAGGTCATTTACCGGTCTCCCGTCGTCGTCTGCCGTCGGGCCGCGCTCCCAGCCGGTGGCCGGAAACCGCGTCGTAGGTCGCCTCCAGCGCGGACTTCGCGCTGTCGACGTGCTGCTGCGCCACCCCGATGAACAGGCAGTCGACCACGGTCAACTGGGCGATCCGGCTGGCCATCGCACCCGAGCGGAACGTGGTCTCGCGCGCGGCCGTGGTCAACACGTGGTCGGAGACCTCGCTGATC
>Ga0247771_1000167_pt1 | contig 24217 bp, 22 predicted proteins | sample UWRJL197509C6_FD_179948 | JGI IMG/M metagenome (GOLD analysis project Ga0247771, IMG submission 179948) | Plant litter microbial communities from Arlington Agricultural Research Station in Wisconsin, United States - UWRJ-L197-509C-6 | ecosystem: Environmental > Terrestrial > Plant litter >... | reverse complement strand
CCGCGTCGGCGAGGCTCTGCAACGGCTCGTCGACCGGTTCGCGGTAGACGCCCTCGCCGGTCTCGGTGTTGTTCTCCACCTTGACGGTGAGGTCGCCGCCGACGGTCTCGACGAACACCTCGTCCTCGATGGAGATGTGCGGGTGCCTGCCCAGCACGTGGTTCTCGCGGACCGTCGTGGTCCACTCGAAGTCGTGCGACGGCGGGAAGACGTGGTCGCGCTCGCCCCGGTTGTCCACGTAGGACACCGAACCGTCCGGCGCGACCTGCCAGCGCAGCACGCGGATGTCCTCGGTGCGGGCGCCGGTCTGGAAGACGGCCAGCACCTTGCTCTCCACCCGGCGCAGCTGGAGCAGCCGGGTGTCGCGGTAGTACCGGTACAGCTCGGCGAAGTCGCGCAGGAACCGCGGGTCCCGCAGCAGGCCGGGCAGCGCGTCCGGACCCGCGTCCTCGAACCGGAACGCGTCGCCGTCGCGGGTGAACCGGTGCAACGAGAACACGTCGTCGACCGTGGTCTCCGGCTTGAGGCCGATGAACACGTTGTACCCGAACAGCATCAGGCCACCGACCTGGATGCAGTCCCTGGGCACGCAGTTGTTCGCGGTGCGGATGCGTTCGGTGCCGATGAGCCGCAACTCGGCCCCGCCGAACACCCGGAGGCGTTCGGCGTTCAGCTCCTCGGCCCGGCTCGCGAGCGCGCCCGCCTGGTCGGCGAGCCGCGCCCGCAGCACCTCGTAGGTGCCCGCGTCCAGCTGGGTCGGCTCCTGCGTGACGGTCACCGCCGCGTCACTTCGCCGCGAGGGCGGCGACCGGTCGCTCGGCGAGCCCGAGCTTCTTCGCGGTGTCCAGCAGTTCCGTCAACTTCCCGGAATCCGGCCCGCCGACGGAGATCAGCCGCATCAGCAGGGCGGACACGGTCAGGTTCTGCACGTCGTTCGAGCCGAACGAGCCGAGCACCCTGGTGATGTCCTGGGTGAAGTCCGCCGACCCGTTGAGCCACGGGCCCGCGAGGCTCTGCGCGGTGTCGGAGTGCTCCACGAACCCGTCGACGCTCTTGCCGAGGGTGATCGCGCCGACCACCCGGTCGAAGAACATGCTCTCGCCGCCGACGATGTCGATGTCGGCGTGCTCCAGGCCCGCGGCCAGCACGGACGCCTGCGACACGGCGAGCTGGCGCTGCACGTCGAGGCCCGCGAGGCGGACCTCCTTCTCGGCCTCCAACCGCAGCCGGTACTCCTCGTGCCCGCGCGTCGCGTCGTCCAGCGCGTTCATCGCGGACGCCTTGTCCGACAGGCCCTCCGCCTCGCCCTTGAGCTTCTCGCGGATCGCGGCGGCGGCGACCATTGCCTTCTCCCGCTCGACGACGGCCTCGGCCATGCCGACCTTCTCCGTGCCCTCGGCCTCGGCGAGCTGCTTCTCCCGCGTCACGACAGCCTCGGCCAGACCGACCTTCTCGGTGCCCTCGGCCTGCGCGAGCTGCTTCTCCCGCGCCACCACGGCCTCCGCGCGGCCGACCTTCTCGATCGCCTCGGCGTCGCGCTCGCGGACCTGCACCTGCGCCAGGCCCTCGGCGGCCGCGGCGGCCTGCGTGCCCTCGGCGAGCCGGATCTTCGCGCGGGTGTCCAGCTCGGCGGTCTGCTGCCGGGCCTCGGCGAGCGTCAGCTCCTCGCGGGCCTTGTGCTTCGCGGTCTGCTCGGCGGCCTCGGCGGCCTTGATGTCCTTGACCAGGCCTTCCTGGGCCTCGGCCTCGGCGTGGATCACCGTGGTCTGGCGGAAGCGCTCGGCCTCCTCGACCGACCGGAGGCGCTTGATGCTCTCCTCCTGCTCGGCGACGGTCTTCTCGACCGCGATGCGCTCCCGGACCACCTCGGCGATGTTGCGCTTCTCGCCCTCCAGCTCCTTGTCCTTGGAGATGCTGGCGAGCTGCGTCTCCCGCTCGCGGCCGATCACCTCGAGCTGGCGGTCCTTCTCGATCCGCTCGGTCTCGATCGCGATCACGCGCTCGCGGTTCTTCTCCGCCACGGCGATCTCGCGGAACTTGTTCTGGTCCTGGATGCCGAGCTGCTCCTCGGCCCGCATCTGCGCGCTGCTGGCCTTGAACATCTCCTCGGCCTGCACCTTCGCGGTCTCCGCCTCCTCGCGGGCCCGCATGGTCTGGATCTCGCGCTTCTGCTTGGTCTCCGCGTCCGCCTGCCTGCGCTCCAGCTCGAGGATGGCCTCCCGCGCGTCGACGTTCTGGCGGGTGATCTCCTTCTCCTCGCTGCGCTGGAACTCGTTCGTGCGCACGTGCTCGATCGCGGTCAGCTCGGTGATCTTGCGGATGCCCTGCGCGTCGAGGATGTTCGCCGGGTCGAGCTGCGACATCGGCGTCTGCTCGAGGAAGTCGATCGCCGCGTCCTCCAGGCTGTACCCGTTGAGGTCGGTGCCGATGACGCGGATGATCTGGTCGCGGAACTCGTCGCGCTTGGTGTAGAGGTCGACGAAGTCGAGCTGCTTGCCTACGGTCTTCAGCGCCTCGGAGAACTTCGCGTTGAACAGCTCCTGCAACGTGTGCTCGTCGGACGCCCGTGCCGTGCCGATCGCCTGGGCGACCTTGATGACGTCCTCGACGGTCTTGTTGACCCGCACGAAGAACGTGATCCGGATGTCCGCGCGGATGTTGTCCTGGCAGATCAGGCCCTCGTTGCCCGCGCGCTTGATCTCGATCGTCTTCACCGAGATGTCCATGATCTCGGCGCGGTGCAGCACCGGCAGGACGACGGCGCCGGTGAACGTCACGTCCACCTTGCGCACCTTGGACACGATCAGCGCCTTGCCCTGCTCGATCTTGCGGAACAGGCGGCTCACCATGAACAGGAACACGAGCACTACCAGCACGACGACGGCGATGAGGATGCCGAATCCCGTGGTGATGACGTCCATTGCAGAGGCCCCCTAGAGGTTCGGGTCGAGCGGCGCGACCCAGAAGAACTCGCCGTCGCCGTCGTAGTCGAAGATCAGTGCGGTGCTGCCCGCCACCAGGGGGTCCTGGCCCGGTTGGCGCACCTGGACGACGGCGGACGAGCCGTCGGACGCCGTCACCTCGGCCTGGCCGAAGGTCCGCGTCACGGTGCCGGTGCGGATGACGCACGGCCTGCCGATGAAGTCGTTGCGGGACGCCTGCGGCGGGTTCGGGAACAGCTTCCGCAGCGGCCACGCCAGCAGCCGCGTGAGGAGCACGCCGACGACCAGCGCGACCAGCAGCACGGCGACGCCGAGCGCGATCGCGACCGGTGACGACAGGTCTAGGCCGTTGAGCAGCACGGAGCCCCCGAGGCAGGCGAACCAGGAGAAGGCGGTCAACAGCGACAGCACGACGGTCGCGGGCACGCCGTCGATCCCGAGCCCGGCGAGCACGCCCTCGAGCCCGAAGCCGCCGTCGTCCCCGTCGAAGACGCCGACCGCGGCCAGCAGCCAGTAGAGGACGACCACCAGGAGGAGCACGCTGAGGAACGCCGTCGGGAAGCCGAACGCCGTGCCGATGAACTCCGCCAAGTGCCCCTCACCAGTGCCGTGTCGAGACGGACTTTATCCGGCTGACCTCGGGGTTCGCGGGCTTTTACGCATTTTCACGCTGCGCGCCGACTCCGTCACGGATCTTCTAGCATGGGTGTGTGGCCAAGCAGCGGATCCCGGTCGTCGTCGTCGCGGGCTTCCTCGGGTCCGGGAAGACCACGCTGCTCAACCACCTGCTGGCCACCGCGGGCGGCACCCGGATCGGGGTGCTGGTCAACGACTTCGGCAGCGTGAACATCGACGCGATGACGGTCGCGAGCCAGGTCGACTCCACGATCTCGCTGAGCAACGGCTGCCTGTGCTGCGCGGTCGACCCGTCCGAGATGGACGACATGCTCGCGCGCCTGGCCAGGCCGTCCGCCGGGGTGGACGTGGTCGTGATCGAGGCCAGCGGCCTGGCCGAGCCGCAGAGCATGGTCAAGCTGGTGCTGGCGAGCGAGCACGAGCGGCTCGTCTACGGCGGGCTGGTCGTGGTCGTCGACGCCGCCGAGTTCGCCGCCACCAGCGCCCGCCACCCGGAACTGGCCAAGCACCTGCGCCTGGCGGACCTCGTCGTGCTGAACAAGGTCGACCGGGCGGACGACCTGGCCGCGGTCCGCGCGGCGCTGCCCGCGGACACCCCCGTCGTGGAGACCACCCACGGCCGCGTCGACCCCGCGCTGCTGTTCGAGACCCGCCCCCGCACGCCCACCGTGGGGCAACTGTCCTTCGAGGACCTGGTCTCGCACGACGACCACGTGCACGCGCTGTACGACAGCGCGAGCTTCACCTCGACCACCCCGCTGCACCCGCGGCGGCTGATGAGGTTCCTGGCCGAACGGCCCGCGGGCGTCTACCGGGTGAAGGGCTACGTCGACCTCGGCACGCCCCACCGCTACGCGGTGCAGACCGTCGGCGACCACCTGACCGTGGAGCGCGGCCCGTGGCCCCGCGACGCTCCACGCGGGACACAACTCGTCCTGATCGGCACGGGACTGTCCGAACAGGACGTCACGGCGGGCTTGGCGGCGTGCGCCACGACCGAGCCCGTCGACCCGCAGGTCCTGCTCGACGTCACCCGCTACCTGCGGTCCTAGGCCCCGCCCTGGCCCCACGCGCCGACCGGCGTGATGTACGTGCCGGGGTGCGTGGCGGCGTCCTGCCGCACGACCGGCCCACCCGGCCACGGGAACGTCTGCGACTCGGTGGTGTTCGGCGGCGTGACCACCACCGACTTCACCGCCCAGCCGTTCGCGGCGTCGGTCTTCAGGAACGTCAGGTAGCTGGTCGCCTTCCCGTTCGGCTCCAACCGCACGTCGTTGATGGCGTCGGCGGACCGCACCAGGTCCCATCCGTCACCGTCGGCGCCCTCCAGCCGAGCGCCGGGGAACCCGCGCAGCACGCAGGCGGCGGACCCGGAGTTCGTCATCGTCAACGGCAACCGCATCTGGTCGTTGCCCGCCTCGGCCGCCACCGCGTCCCCCAACGCCACCTTCACCGTGGCGCACGGCCCGGCCGCCTCGGCCGACTTGCTCGTGAACGTGTCCGGCCCGGACGACTCGGCGGCACCCCCACTCGCCTGCCCACCACCACGAGCCCCGCACGCCCCCAACGCCCCGACGGCGGCCAGCACGACGACCGCGACCCCGGCTCGACGTCCCCAGGTGGTGTTGTCGCGCATTGTCATCTCCTTTTCCGTCGTGCCGATCAGACAAGTGCAAGATGTGCGACACCACAATTCGGATGCTCCGAAGTGATGTGGATCACTCAGCACAACCGGCGCCCGAGCCGCCGCCATCCGACGCCAAGGGAGACGGGCCGCACCGGAGTCGATCACGCCCGGATCGCCCTGAACTGCGGGTTCTCCGGGCGACGATTCGGGCCGCGTGACACTCCAGTGACGAAGTCGACCACCCTGCACCGCGTGACCGGTTCAGTCGGTAGGCTGCACACGAGGGCTGCTAGCTCAATTGGCAGAGCAGGAGACTTTTAATCTCTTGGTTCAGGGTTCGAGTCCCTGGCGGCCCACCACGGCGCTGTTTCGCCAATTCCCGTACGGCAATCCGCCGGCGTTCGCTGGACCGGGTGATGCGACTGGCCCGGTGGGCGGCCGGACCGCTACTGATGGCCCCATGCACCTCGCCGCCGCCGCTCTCGTCCTCAGCGCCGCACTCGCCCCGCCCGTCCACACCTCCGGTCCGCTGACGGTCTACGACATCGCGCTGGCGCCCGTCGGGTCGGAGGCGACCGTGCTGTCGTGGGCCACGCCGGGTGGGGGGACGTTCGTGCTGCTGCACACCGAGGGGCTGCTGCCGAACCGCGCTTACGGGGCGCACGCGCACACCAAGCCGTGCGGGCTCAACCCGGCCGACTCGGGGCCGCACTTCCAGCACGTGCCGGGTGGGGCGACCGATCCCGTGTACGCCAACCCGGACAACGAGATCTGGCTCGACTTCACCACCAACGCGAAGGGGTCGGGGCTGGCCGTGGCGCAGGTGGACTGGACGTTCACCGACCGGCGGGCCGCGTCCGTCGTGGTGCACGCCGAGCACACGCACACCGGCGCGGGCCACGCGGGCACGGCCGGGGCGCGGCTGGCGTGCCTCACCGTGCCGTTCTAGGGCCCGGTGACGGCCGCCTCAGCCATCCGGTGCACATCCGGTCGTGCGGCGGGTGACAATGGGCGGGATGTCCACGGCACTCCAGACCACCAAGTCCTTGCGGATCGGCCCCTACGAGGTCGACCCGCCGGTCGTGCTCGCGCCGATGGCGGGGATCACCAACGTGGCGTTCCGGCGCCTGTGCCGCCAGTACGGCGCGGGGCTGTACGTGTGCGAGATGGTGACGGCCCGCGCGCTCGTCGAGCGGGACGCGACGACCCTGCACATGATCACCTTCGACCGGGACGAGCACCCGCGGTCGATGCAGCTCTACGGCGTCGACCCGGTGACCATGGGCGAGGCCGTCAAGATGATCGTCGACGAGAACCTCGCCGACCACGTCGACATGAACTTCGGCTGCCCGGTCCCGAAGGTGACCCGCAAGGGCGGCGGGGCCGCGCTGCCGTACAAGCGGCGGCTGTTCGGCGAGATCGTGCGGGCCGCGGTGAAGGCCGCCGAGCCCGCCGGGATCCCGGTGACCGTGAAGTTCCGGATCGGGATCACCGACGAGCACCTGACCTACCTCGACGCGGGGCGGATCGCCGAGGCCGAAGGCGCGCAATCCGTCGCGCTGCACGCGCGCACCGCGGCCCAGCGGTACTCCGGGCAGGCCGACTGGTCGGCCATCGCCCGGCTCAAGGAGGCCGTGACCGGCATCCCCGTCCTCGGCAACGGCGACATCTTCAGCGCGCAGGACGCACTGCGGATGGTCGACGAGACCGGGTGCGACGGGGTCGTCGTCGGGCGCGGGTGCCTCGGGCGGCCGTGGCTGTTCCGGGACCTCCAGGCCGCGTTCGCCGGGATGCCGATCCCCGAGGGGCCGAGCCTCGGCGAGGTGTCGGACATCCTGCGCACGCACGCCGAACTGCTCACCGAGCACTACGGCGAGGACAAGGGCGTGCGCGACCTGCGCAAGCACATGGCCTGGTACCTGCGGGGCTTCCCGGTGGGCGGCGACCTGCGGCGGAGCTTCGCCATGGTGAGCACCCTCAGCGAACTGGACGACCTGATCGGCCAGCTCGACCACGCTGCGCCCTACCCGTCGGAGGCCGAAGGGCCGCGCGGGCGGCAGGGCTCCCCGGCGAAGGTCGTGCTGCCCGAGGGGTGGCTGGACGACCCCGAGGACGCCACCGTCCCGATGGGGGCGGAAGTGATGCACTCGGGTGGGTGACCGGTCCCGGTTAGCGTGCGCGCTGGTCACGACCGGCGCGCTGCTGCTGGGCGGCTGCGGCACCCAGATCGCGGGCACGGCGGTGCCGCTGCGGATCACCGAAGTCGAACGCGGGCAGGTCGCGGGCTACTTCACCGAGCTCAACGAGGCGGGCGACAAGGGCAACGCCGAGCAGCGCAAGCTGCTCCAGGACACCCAGCACCCCGACTACCGCAAGCAGGCCTGCGAGCTCAAGGCGGGCACGCTCAAGATGGAACCCGCGATGTCCACGCTGCGGACGGACCCGGACTGGGAACCGCCCGGCCAGCGGACGCACCCGAGGGGCGTGGTCTACGTGGTCGCGGCGACCGTGACGCTCCAGGACGACGTCGGCGCGGTCGGCACGCTGATCGGCTCCCTGCACGTCGTGGTGATCGACGACCGGGCCTACGGCTTCGCCCCCTGCGTCGGCGGCTGACGCCTCCGGCGGAACAGGGCACGGAGAGCCAAGTTGATCACTGACCGTCACTAGTTCGGAGCAGTGGGCAGTCAACCAGACGGGGGAAATAACGCGTCCACGAGTCCCGCTGGCTCAAGCGCCGCCTCTCAGGAGACGACACCTGGCAAGTAGGGAGGTGAGCGCGATGACCGCACTGCGACCCGAAGTCGCCGAATCAGACCCGAGCAGGAAGCCCGACGAACGCCCGCTCGCGGTCGACGCCACCCCCTCCGAGAGCACCGGCCTCGTCGAGCTGCACGAGTCGATCGCCGCGCTGCTGGCGTCCCGCGGCCAGTGGCGGCAGGCCTACCAACACCTGCGTTCGGCGCTGGACCTGGTGTACGCCGACCAGGGCGAACAGCCGAGGGTGCCGGAGCAGCTGCGCCGCGAGGTGGACCGCCTGCGCCGCGAGCACGCCGAGGCGCGCGAGCAGAGCCTGCGCGACAGCCTGACCGACAGCTACAACCGCCGGTACCTCGACCAGAGGCTGCTGGCCATCCTGGCGGAGCGGGGGACGTCGAGCCACGGACTGGCGATAGCCCTGATGGACCTCGACTGGTTCAAACGGGTCAACGACACGTTCGGCCACGTGCTGGGCGACCGGGTGCTCCAGCGGGTCGTGGAGCTCCTGCAGACGGACCTGCCGTCGGACGCGTTCTGCGCCCGGTACGGCGGCGAGGAGTTCGTCCTCGTCCTGCCGAGTGTGACGGCGACCACGGCCGTGGCGATCGTCGAGGCGGCCCGTGAACGTGTCGAGCGTCACGACTGGTCGGGCATCGCCCCGAAGTTGCGCGTGACGGTGAGCGGGGGCATGGCCTACGAGCCGCCCGCCGAGTCCGATCCGTCGCGGCCCCCGGTCAGCGCTGAACAGCAGTTGCTCCGCGCCGACAGCCTGCTCTACACGGCCAAGCAGTCGGGCCGGAACGCGGTCGCCTACCGCGAGAACGGGCGGGTGAAGCTCGCCGGGCCCGCTTCGGGTCGACGGGCCGTGTCCGATTCGCGCGTTCTCGGTTACTACTGACACACCTGTTTCGCCTAGTCGTTCACCCGTTCGGCCCTGCCAGACTGCTCGGTACCGACCACTTACTCCAGAGGTATCACCGGGAGTGGTCGTCAGGAGCCGCTGTCATCCGTACTATCGACCGGACTGACACGCCGGTGGTGCAACCACTGTGTCCTTGCCGTCGTCAACTTGTGATGACAACCCAGTAGTGGACTTACCTGAAGGGAGACCGGGTGCCCGACGAGCCCCGCCGTGGCGGCCCCGGATCTCGAGGTGCCGAGGAACCCGAGGAAGAGCAGCCGTCCGGTCGCCGACGCCGCGCCGAAGGCGGTGGCGGTCTGAGCGTGTCGGACCTGGTGGAGCGGCACAGCCGCACCAACATCCCCCGGCCCGTTCCCGCGGATCCGCCTCCCGCTCCGACCGGCCGGAGGGCGGCTCCGCCACCGCCGCCCCAGGTCCGCCAGCCCGCGCCCACGAGGCCGAACGGCGCCGAGCAGCCCGTGCGGCCCGCCGACACCGGCCGCCGAGCCGCACCGCCTCCCCCGCCGCCCGCGGGCCGTCGTGCCGCGCCCCCGGTCGAGCCGACCGGCCGCCGGGCCGCGCCCGACCCGAACGGGCACCGCGCCGCTCCTCCGGCGGACCCGAACGGGCACCGCGTCGAGCCGACCGGGCGTCGCGCGGCTCCCGAACCGCCCCCCGCCGAGCCCACGGGCCGTAGGGCAGCGCCGGAACCGCCGCGCGCGGAGCCCACCGGCCGCCGCGCCGCACCCGAACCACCCCAGGTCGAGCCCGACCCCTTCTTCGGCGAGTCCACGGGCCGCCGTGCCGCGCCCGAACCGCCTCCCGTCGAGCCGACCGGCCGCCGTGCCGCCGAGTCGACGGGCAGGCGTGCCGAGCCCACCGGCAGACGGGTCACCCCCGAGCCCCCGCTCGCCGAGCCGACCGGCCGTCGCGCCGCGCCGGAACCGCCGCGCGCGGAGTCCACCGGGCGTCGCGCCGCGCCCGACCCGTTCTTCGGCGAGCCCACCGGCCGTCGCGCGGCCCCCGAGCCGCCCCCGGCCGACCCCGACCCGTTCTTCGGCGAGTCCACGGGTCGGCGCGCCGCGCCCGAACCGCCTCCCGCCGAGCCCACGGGCCGCCGTGCCGCCGAGTCGACGGGCAGGCGCGCCGAGCCCACCGGCAGACGGGTCGCCCCCGAGCAGCTCAGCGGTCAACGGCCGATCCCGCCCGTGAACCGTCCGCCGCTGCCCCCCGAGGCGGGCCACCGCGCTGCCCCGCCGCAGCCGCCCGTCGAGCCGACCGGCCGCCGCGCCGCGCCGCCCGTCCCCCCGGTCGGGCATCCCGGCGAGGCCACCGGCACCCGTCCGCGACCCGTCGTCCCGCCGCCTGTGCCGCCCGCTGACGGCACGGGCAGGCGTCCCCGGCCGATCGCACCCCCGCCGCCCGGCGCGGCTCCCCAGCCGCCGCGTGGGGACCTCACGGGCCCCCGGCCGATCCCCGGACGCGACGCGACCGGCCCCCGTGCCGTGCCGCCGCGCCCGGACGCGACCGGTCCCCGGCCGATCCCGCCCGGCGCGGGTCCGCTGCCGCCCAACCCCGGCTCCAGCGGATCGCTGCGGATCCCGGTGGACCCCTCGGGTCCCCGCCGCGCGCCCGTGGACAGCAGGCTGAACCCCCCGGCGGGCGACGCCCCGGAGCCGCCGCGGCCGTCCGGTCCCGAGCGCCGCGAGGAGATCGACCCGGCGAGCCTCACCACGGAGATGGAGGCCATCGGCGACGACGTCAAGAAGCGCCGCGAGGTCGACCACACGCTGGCGCGGTTCTCCGCGGTGCACGACGAGCTGGCCGAGCAGGAGCGCAAGCGCAAGGAGCGCAAGCAGAAGCTCATGCCGTGGAAGGCCGAGGAGGACGAGGACAAGACCGAGTACGCCGAGCCCGTCGTCCTCGACGAGGACGGCGAGGTGCTGCCCCCGCGCGGGCGGACGCCGAAGCACTCGAAGATCGTCCGGATCCTCAAGATCATCTCGTTGACGTCGGCCGTGCTGGTCTTCGTGTCGGTCGGCCTCGGCTGGGGCGCGCTGCAGTGGGTGGACAGCAAGTTCACCGAGATCGACGCGCTGGGCTCGAACACCGCCGCCGTGCAGGACGCCGAGAAGCAGCTCGGCGACGAGAACTTCCTCATCGTCGGCTCCGACACCCGCGCGAACGCGAAACCGCAGGACGGCGTCGGCGACGCCCAGAACGAGCAGGGCGCCCGCTCGGACGTGCTGATGCTGGCGCACGTCCCGGCCGACCGGAAGCGCGTCGTCGTGGTGTCGCTGCCGCGCGACGTGCGGGTCGACCGGCCCGCGTGCGAGGGCTGGGACCCGGCGACCGGCGAGTACAACGGCGAGCAGATCGAGGCCGCCAAAGGAGCCATGGCCAACGAGGCCTACGCCGTCGGCGGACCGAAGTGCGTGACCGCGATGATGAGCGAGATCACCCACCTCAACATCAACCACTTCATCAGCGTCGACTTCAACGGCTTCAAGAGCATGGTCGACGCGGTCGGCAGCGTGAACGTGTGCGTGCCCAAGCCGATGAAGGACGACGAGCTGGGCGTGCTGTTCGACAAGGCGGGCAAGTACGACATCTCCGGCGACCAGGCGCTGAACTACGTGCGCGCCCGCAAGGTCTCCGGCGAGGTGTTCGGCGACTACGACCGGATCACCCGGCAGCAGAAGTTCCTGTCCTCGTTGCTGCGCAAGGCGCTGTCCAACGAGATCCTGCTGAACCCCGGCAAGCTCAACTCGTTCATCAACGCCTTCGCCGCCTCCACGCAGGGCCAGAACGTCGGCGCGGACCAGCTCCTCACCCTCGGGCAGTCGTTGCAGGGCCTCGAAGCGGGGCGCGTCAGCTTCGTGACGATGCCGCACCGCACCGAGGAGGGGCCGACGCTGAGCCCCGACGACAACACCGAGGAGTTCGTGCCCGAAGAGGCGAACCGGTTGTTCCAGGCGATCATCAACGGCACGCCGCTGCCCGGTGAGACGCCGGACGCGAACCCGACGGGCTCGCCGTCCACCGGCGCCGCGCCACCCGCCCAACCGGGCAAGGGCAAGGTCGTGGACGCGAAGTCGGTGAAGCTCCAGGTGCTCAACGGCGACCCGGACAACCCCGGCGCGGCGACCAGGCTCAAGGACTCGTTGAAGGACGTCGGCTTCGACGTCGTGCGGTTCGACGACAACCCGCCGGTCGACAAGACGATCATCAAGTACGGGGCGGGCGGCGAGGACGGGGCGGCGACCCTGGGCGCGGCCGTGCCCGGCGCGACGCTCCTGTTCGACGCGTCGATGGGCAGCGCCGTGGCGCTCGTCATCGGGCCCAACTTCGACGAGAAGGTCGTGTCACCGCAAGGCGGCACGGCGCAGAACACCGCGTCGGGCCAGACCGCGCCCCCGGCCGATCTGTCCATTGTGAACGGTGGAGCCGACCCCTGCGCCTAGTGCGCCGCCAGGGGATGGACCCGTCGGACACCAGCGGTTCATCCGGGGTTCATGCGACGATGTCGCTGCCGCGACACGGCCGAAGTACGCTGTCGGCATGCGTGAGGCCTACCATGACCAGCTCGGACAGCTCGCCAACCAGCTCGCCGACATGTGCGGCATGGTCGGTGACGCCATGGAGCGCGCGACCACCGCGCTGCTCGAAACGGACCTGGCTCTCGCCGAACAGGTGATCGGCGACGACGCCAAGGTCGACGACGTGCGCGCCAGCATCGAGGAGCAGTCGTACGCGCTGCTCGCGCTGCAGGCGCCCGTCGCGACGGACCTGCGCACGGTGCTCGCGGTCATCCACGCCGCGGAAAGCGTTGAGCGCATGGGAGATCTGGCCCTGCACGTCGCCAAGGCCGCCCGGCGGAGGCACCCGCAGGCGGTGCTCGGCGACGACGTGAAGCCGTACTTCGCGGAGATGGGCCGCATCGCGGTCGAGCTGGCGCGCGAGGCGACCGACATCATCCGGACGCAGGACGTGGAGCGGGCGCGGCAGATCGAGGACGCCGACGACGCCATGGACGACCTGCACCGCCACCTGTTCACCGTGATCATGGACAAGGACTGGCCGTACGGCGTGGCCTCGGCCGTCGACACGACGCTGCTGGGCCGCTTCTACGAGCGGTTCGCCGACCACGCCGTGTCCGTGGCCAAGCGCACCGTGTTCGTGGTGACGGGCCGGATGCCCGGCTACGGCACCGAAGGCGACCAAGAGCTCTGACCCGCTGATCCACCGAGGGGCCCCGCCGCCGCGGGGCCCTTTTCCTTGCCCGGAAGTCGTTCGGGGACAACGGAAAAGACCCGCCCCGAACGAAGTTCGGAACGGGCCTCCGGGAAGTCCCCGACTCAGCCGAAGCGGCCGGAGATGTAGTCCTCGGTCGCCTTCTGCGTGGGGTTCGAGAAGATCTTCTCCGTGTCGTCGACCTCGATGAGCTGGCCCGGCTGGCCGACGCCCAGGAGGTTGAAGAACGCGGTCTGGTCGCTCACGCGGGCGGCCTGCTGCATGTTGTGGGTGACGATGACGATCGTGTAGTCCTTCTTCAGCTCGGTGATCAGGTCCTCGATCGCCAAGGTGGAGATGGGGTCCAGCGCGGAGCACGGCTCGTCCATCAGCAGGACGTCGGGCTGCACGGCGATCGCCCGCGCGATGCACAGGCGCTGCTGCTGGCCGCCGGACAGGCCGCCACCGGGGCGGTCCATGCGGTCCTTGACCTCGTTCCAGAGGTTCGCGCCGCGCAGCGACCGCTCGGCCACCTCGTCGAGCTGCTTCTTGTTCTTGACGCCCGCCAGCTTCAGACCGGCCACCACGTTGTCGCGGATGGACATCGTGGGGAACGGGTTGGGGCGCTGGAACACCATGCCGATGGTGCGCCGCACCTGCACCGGGTCCACAGTGGACGCGTAGATGTCCTCGCCGTCCAGCTGGACCGAGCCTTCGACCCGTGCGCCGGTGGCGACCTCGTGCATGCGGTTCAACGACCGCAGCACGGTGGACTTGCCGCAGCCGGACGGACCGATGAACGCCGTCACGTTGCGCGGCGGCACGGAGAGCGAAACCTGCTGGACGGCGTGGAACTTGCCGTAGAAGAGGTTGAGGTCCTTGACGTCGATGCGCTTCGCCATCGGTGGTTACCGCCCGCTCACTTGGTCTTCGGCGCGAGCCACCGCGAGATCACGGTCGCCAGCAGGTTGAACAGCGTGATGATCAGGACAAGGGTGATCGCCGCGCCCCAGATGCGGTCGAAGCCCGCGTCGGTGGGGTTGTTGCGCTCCGACGTCATCAACAACGGCAACGAGGCCATGGGGCCGTCGAAGAGGTTGTAGTTGATGTACGGGGCGTACGCGGCGAGCACGAGCACCGGCGCGGTCTCGCCCATGACGCGGGCGAGCGCCAGCATGACGCCGGTGAGGATGCCGGACAGCGCGGTCGGGATGACGATCTTCACGATCGTCTTCCACTTGGGGATGCCCAGCGCGTAGGACGCCTCGCGCAGCTCGTCCGGCACGATCTTGAGCATTTCCTCCGTGGTGCGCACGATGACCGGCACCATGAGGAGCACCAGCGCGAGCGACACCGCGAAACCGCTGCGGCCGAAGCCGAACGTGGTGATCCACAGCGAGTACACGAACAGCGCCGCCACGATCGACGGGACACCGGTGAGGATGTCGACCATGAACGTGGTCGCCTTCGACAGCCGCGAGCGGCCGCCGTACTCCACCAGGTACACCGCGACGAACAGGCCGATCGGCACGGAGATCACGCCGCAGACCAAGCCCTGCACCAGGGTGCCGTAGATCGCGTGGTAGACGCCGCCACCGGTCTGCCGCGACAGCAGGCCGGACAACGACTTCTGCCACCAGTCGGCGTTCAGCACGACCGGGAGGCCGCGCTGGACCACGGTGTAGAGCACCCACACCAGCGGGACGACCGCGATGAGGAACGCCAGGCTCACCAGCACGGTCGCGAAGAGGTTCTTCGCCTTGCGGGCGCCGCTCACGCTCTGGAACGTCGGCGGGGTCGCCAACCGCGTGAGGTCGGTCGTGTCGGTGCTCATTCGTACTCCTTACGACCGGCGACGATCGACCTGGCGGCCGCGTTGACCAGGAAGGTCAGCACGAACAGGACGAGGCCTGCCGCGATGTACGCGCCCGCCGACTTGGGGTCGTTGAACTCCGGGGCGGCCAGCGCGATCTTCGAGGCGAACGTGGCGCCGCCGTCGAAGAGGCTCCAGCCGAAGTTGGAGCCGGTGGCGCTCAGGATGATCGTCAACGCGATGGTCTCGCCGAGCGCGCGGCCGAGGCCGAGCATCGAGGCGCTCACGTACCCCGCCTTGCCGAACGGCAGCACGGTCGTGCGGACGACCTCCCACTTGGTGGCGCCCAGCGCGATGGCCCCCTCGATGTGGGTCGGGGGCGTCCGGTCGAACACCTCGCGGCTGACCGCGGTGATGATCGGCAGGATCATCACCGCCAGGACGATGCCCGCGGTGAAGATGGTGCCGCCCAGCGCGATGCTGACGTTGCCCTTGGCGAACAGCGGGATGAACCCGAGCGTCGAGGTCAGCCACTCGCCGAACGGCGTGAGCACCGGGCCGAGGACGAACAGGCCCCACAGGCCGAAGATGATCGACGGGACGGCCGCGAGCAGGTCGATGACGTAGGCGAACGGCCTCGCCAGCCTGCGCGGCGCGTACTGCGTCAGGAAGAGCGCGATGCCCATGGCGACCGGCATGGCGATGATCAGCGCGAACGCGGCCGACACCACGGTGACCAGGAACAGGTCCAGGATGCCGTACCGCATGTTGCTGACGTCGCCGGTCGACCACTCGCGGCTGAAGAGGAAGTTGACGTTGTCCAGCGCGAGCGACGGGATCGCCTGCACGAGCAGGAAGATGCCGATCGCCCCGATGAGGACCACGATGAAGATGCCGGATCCGGTCGCGAGACCCTTGAAGATCCGGTCTCCCGGTCGGACGTGGGGTGACTTCGGTTCGACTTCCGTCTGGGGCGGAATCGGAGCCTCCGGGGGTGGCACTGGGGTGTGGGCCGAAGCCCCCCGAGGGGCACCGGCGTCACCGGTGCCCCCTGGGGGCTTGACCACGACGGGGTCGCTCATCGTGTGCTGGCGTCGACTCTGGAGTCTGCCGGCTGACTCAGGCGATCGCCTTGATGGCGGTCAGGATCTTGTCCTGGAACGCCTTGGGCAGCGGCGAGTAGCCCGCGGCCGAGAGGCCCGCCTGGCCGTCGGTCGCGGCCACCGTGAGGAACGCCTTGACGGCCTTCGCGGTGTCGGCGTCGTAGCCCTTGGAGCAGACGATCTCGTAGGTCGCGAGGACCAGCGGGTAGGTGCCCGCGGCGGTGGAGGCGTAGATGGAGTTCAGGTCGAGGACGAGGTCGTTGCCCTCACCCTTGATCTTCGCGCCGTCGATCGCCTTGCCGACGGTCTCGGGGGTCAGCTCGACCGCGCCCGCACCGTTGTCGATCTTCGCCACGGACAGCTTGTTGTCCTGCGCGAACGACCACTCGACGTAGGTCACCGCACCGTCGACCGAGGCCACGGCCTGCGCGACACCGGCGGACTTCTCCTTGCCCTCGCCGAGGCCGCCCTTGAACGCCTTGCCGTCGCCCTGGGTCCACGCGCCCTTGGAAGCGGCGGTCAGGTACTTCTGGAAGTTGTCCGTGGTGCCGGACTCGTCGGAGCGGTAGACGACCGTGATGTCCTTGTCCGGGAGCGTCGCGCTGCCGTTCAGGGCCTTGATCGCCGGGTCGTTCCACTTCTTGATGCCACCGTTGAAGATCTTGGCGGCCACCTCGCCGCTCACGGTGAGGTCCTTGACGCCGTCGAGCTTGTAGCCGATCGCGACGGGGCCGAACACCAGCGGGATGTTCCACGCCGGGTTGGACTTGCAGCGCGTGGCGGCCGCGTCGGTCTCGCCCTTGTCCTTGGACAGGGGGGAGTCCGAGCCGCCGAAGTCGACCTGCGCGGCGTTGAACTGCTTGACGCCCGCGCCGGAGCCGGACGGGTTGTACGCGAGGTCCGCGCCCTTGCACTTCTGCTGGTAGACCTGCACGAAGGACTCGATCGCGGTCTTCTGCGCGGACGAGCCCTCGGCGCTCAGCTTGGCCTTGCCGGTGCAGTCGACCTGCTCCGTCGAGGCAGCGGCGGAGGATGCCCCGCCGGTCGACCCCGCCGGAGCGTTGTTGTCGCTGCCACACGCGGTGAGCAGGAGCGCGCCGGCCGCGATGAGGCCGAGCGTTGCGCCGTGCCGCTGGATCTTCACCTGAGGGTCCTCCACCTACCGAAGCTTTCGCGGTTTCGCGACGGACGTCGCCGCTCGCTACGGAAGGTAGGCAGCGAGAGTGGACGGCTTCCCTAGTCGAGGTGAACGAAAGGTGAACAGGACAAGGGCACTCGATCGGGAGACGTCATCGATACACGTCCGTGACCTGCGTGTTCGCCTTGCGTGACGACCCGGCTACTAGCGGCCGTACTGGACGTCGGCGTCCCAGAGAGTGAACCCCAACCGGGTGTACACCCGAACGGCGGCCGCGTTGTCGGATTCGACGTAGAGCATCACCTGGCGTAGTCCCTGGTCCTTCAAGTAGCGCAGACCCGCCACGGTCAGGGCCTTGCCGAGACCGCCGCCCTGTGCCTCCGGGTCGACGCCCACCACGTAGACCTCGCCCAGCGGTTCGGGCAGGTCGTGGACCTTCGTCCAGTGGAAGCCCTTGAGCTTGCCGTCGGGGTCCACGGCGAGCAGGAAGCCCTTGGGGTCGAACCACTCCTCGGCTTCCTTGTGGGCCACGTCCTCGATGCTCATGGCGCCCTGCTCGGGGTGCCAGTCGAACGCGCGGTGGTTGACGTAGACGACCGCGGCCTCGTCCTGGCCGGGCACGAACGCGCGCAGGCTCACGCCCTCGGGGAGCGGGGCCTCGGGGAGTTCCGCCTCGAGGCTCAGGCGCATGCGCAGCAGCTCGCGGACCTTGCGGAAGCCGTGCTTGGTGGCGAGGGCGTCCGCGTCCGGGTGGCCGCCGTGCGCCCACACGCGCAGGGTGGTGGCCTTGGCGACCACCGCCTCGCCCAGTTCGGCGCCGAGGCCCTGCTTGCGGTGGGCGGGGTGGACCACGAACTCGGCCACCTGATTGCCCGCGGTGTCGCCGAGGAGGTCGAGGTGCGCGTAGCCGACCACCTCGCCGTCGACCCGCGCCAGGAGGTGGGCGCTGCCGTGGGCGCCGGGGCGCATCCGGAGGCGGACGTGCTCGCCCACCGGGGCCACGCCGTCGGTGCGCTCGGCCGCTTCCAGCACCACGACGACCTCGTCGGCCTGGGACTCGGACAGCTCGGTGAACCAGCTCAGTTCCGCCACGGGAGCGACGCTACCGCGTGGTCGGGCGGGGAGATCAAGGTGCGTGAGGTGGAGGTTCGGACGCGAACTCGCCCTCGACGGCGACCCGGTGTAACTTCCTAGGAAGATGACTTCCCAGGAAGTTAGCTTCTTAGGAAGTTCGGCCAACAGCGGAGGGTGGTTCGCGATGCGGGTTCGGCGGAACGGGGCGAGCCGTGGGTGAGCACCTGCCTCCCCGACCGGAGGTCGTCGCCGAGCAGTGGGAACGGGAACTGGACGGCCTGGACACGACGACGTTCCTGCTGGTCTCCACGGTGCAGCGGCTGCGGCGGCACCTGGAGCGGGCCTTCACCGAGCTGGCGCGGGACCACGGCCTGCGCCCCGCCGACCTGCGCGTGCTGCTGGCGCTGCGCCGGTCCGGCCCGCGCTACCAACTCAGCCCCACGGCGCTGTTCCGCGAGCTGATGATCACGTCCGGGGCCGTGAGCAAGCAGATCGACGCGCTCTGCGACCTGGGCCTGGTCACCAGGGTGAACGACCCGGACGTCCTGCGCGGCCTGCTGGTCCGGCTCGAACCGGGCGGCCGCGACATCGCCGAACGGGCGATGCGCCGGATCAGCACGTCCTACTGCGGCCTCGAAGACCTGGACGGCGAGCAGGCGGCCACGGCTCTGGCCGCGCTGCGCTCGCTGCTCACCACCGTCGAGAACTCCTCGGCGGTCACCGGCGCTCCCCAGCGCCAGAACTAGGAGGAACCCCGCGATGCCCAAGATCCTCATCGTCCTGACCGCCGCTCGGGTGTGGAGCCAGAACGACGGCACCCAGCGCCCGACCGGGTTCTGGGCGGAGGAGTTCGTCGCCCCGCACCGCGCCTTCCGCGACGCGGGCGCCGACATCACCATCGCGACCCCCGGCGGCAAGACCCCGGTCCCGGACGCGATGAGCCTCGCCCTGGAGGCGAACAACGGCGACGCGGCCCTCGTGGCCGACGTGACCGCGTACCTGGAGGAGGTCGAGGACCTGCTGGAGCACCCCGCGAAGCTGGAGGACGTCGACCCGGCCGACTACGACGCCGTGCTCGTCCCCGGCGGCCACGGCCCCATGCAGGACCTGGCGGTCAACCCCGACGTGGCACGCGTGCTCGGCGCGATGCTGCCGGACGGGTCGAAGGTCGTCGCCGCGCTCTGCCACGGCCAGTCGAGCTTCCTGTCGGCGGGCACGCCGGACGGGACCTGGCTGTTCAAGGGGCGCAAGCTGACCTCGTTCACCGACGAGGAGGAGACGATCACCGGTCTCGCGCTCAACGCCCCGTGGCTGCTGGAGAAGCGCCTGCGGGCCGGTGGCGCCGAGTTCACGTCCGGCCCGGCGTGGGGGCCGTTCGTCGTCGTGGACGGCAACCTGGTCACCGGCCAGAACCCCGCCTCCGGCAAGGCCGTGGCCGAGGCCGTGCTCGAAGCGCTGGCCGCACGGGTCTGAGAGAACACGACGAGCCCGCCCCGTTCGCACCGGGGCGGGCTCGTCGGCGTCCTAGACGCGGAAGAACTCCGCGTCGTCGAGCGAGGTCGTGTCCGCCGAGTCAGCCAGCTGGTCCACGCCGCCGCGGCGGACGGCGCCCGGACGCGGAGGGCGGACGAACTTGTAGCCCACGTTCCGCACGGTGCCGATGAGCGACTCGTGCTCGGGGCCGAGCTTCGCGCGGAGGCGTCGCACGTGGACGTCCACGGTGCGGGTGCCACCGAAGAAGTCGTAGCCCCAGACCTCCTGGAGCAGTTGGGCGCGGGTGAAGACGCGGCCCGCGTGCTGCGCGAGGTACTTGAGGAGCTCGAACTCCTTGTACGTGAGGTCGAGCGGGCGGCCCTTGAGCCGGGCCGTGTAGGTGGCCTCGTCGATGACCAGCTCGCCGAGCTGGATCGAGCCGTCGCCGCCGGTCTGCGCGGTGCCGCGCCGGGAGCGCACGAGGCGCAAGCGGGCGTCGACCTCGGCGGGGCCGGAGGTGGGGAGCAGGATCTCGTCGACGCTCCAGTCGGAGGTGACGGCCACCAGGCCGCCTTCCGTCACGACGGCGACGACGGGGACGTCCACGCCGCTGCTGTCGAGCAGGCGGCAGAGGCTGCGAGCGCCCGCCAGGTCGGTCCTGGCGTCGACCAGCACGATGTCGTGCGGTCCGGCCTCCAGGAGTGCGGAGACCTCGGGTCGGAGCGGCCGAACCTCGTGGGGCAGCAGGGACAGCGCGGGCAGCACCGCCTCGGGGTCTGAGTCGGTGGTCAGCAGCAGCACGTCGATGCTCATCGCGGGCCCTCCTAAGTGGCTGGTGACTGGTCACCGAACCAGCCCAGCAGCGTACGGTGACCGGGCCCCGTTGCCTGCGGATGACGGAGACAATACCGGTGCGATCCACGAAAGACCCAGGTCAACAGGTCAGAGTCACAGTTGTTTCCACAAGCGTCACGCCTGTTACATCCATGTCACATGACGGCGTGCTCCTGCACGGAGTGCACATAACTGCTGTACAGGGCGTTACCGATCTTGCTTTCGTGATCGGCCACGGCTTCACGAACAACGTTCGGAAGCCCGCCGTGAGCCGCGTGCTGAATCGATTTGCGCGGCACGGAGGAGTCGTCGCCCTGGACTTCCGGGGCCATGGACGGTCCGCCGGCCGTTCCACGGTGGGCGCGGACGAGATCCACGACCTCGCCGCCGGGGTTTCGCTGGCCCGCTCGCTGGGGTACCGGCGGGTCGTGACGGTGGGGTTCTCGATGGGCGCGTCGATCGCGATCCGGCACGCCGCGCTGCTGCCGGACAAGCCGGACGCGGTGGCGGCCGTGAGCGGCCCGTCGCGGTGGTGGGTGCGGGAGACCGCGCCCATGCGCCGGGTGCACTGGCTGCTGGAGCAGCCGCACGGCCGGTTGGCCGCGCGGGCTCTCGGCGTGCGGCTCGGCAAGCGCTGGGACGTCGTCCCGGAGAGCCCGCTGGAGGTCGTGCACCGGATCACGCCCACCCCACTGCTGGTCGTGCATGGTGAGGACGACCACTACTTCAGCCCCGACCACGGCGTCGCGCTGCACAGGGCGACCCGCGGGCACGCCGAGCTGTGGCTGGAGCCCGCCACCCGGCACGCGGAGTCGGCCATGACGCCCGCTCTGGTGGACCGGATCGCGGCCTGGCTGGCCAGGGCCTCCACCCGAAGCCACGCGCCCACACGAGAAGGAAAGAAATGACGACCGCCCCGATCCGCAGGACCGCTCCGAAACGCCGACCGTCCAGGGGCCGCAAGTGGATCATCGCCCTGCTGGTGCTGGCCGCGCTGCTCGTGGGCGCCGACTTCGCGCTGGCCGCGGCGGGCGAGTACCAGGTCGCGCAGAAGATGCGGACGAAGCTCCAGCTCACCGAGGACCCGTCGGTGCGGATCAACGGGTTCCCGTTCATCACGCAGGCGCTCAGCGGCGACTACCAGGACATCGAGATCAGCGCGACCGGCGTGCCGGTGAAGGACCAGCTGCGCGACCTCGAGGTCCAGGCGAACCTGCTGCACACCCGCATCGAGCTGTCGAACCTGCTCGCGGGCGACACCAAGGGCGCGAAGATCGACCGCGTCCAGGGCCGGGTGAAGATCAAGGCCAACGACCTGAACCGGCTGGTCAACCAGGTCACGCCGTTCACCGACATGGCGATCGAGCCGGACACCCGCGCCGAGAAGCCCGCCGAGGCCACGGCCGCGTCGCGCACCACGGCGGCGGTGAAGCTGACCGGCAACACGACGCTCGCCAGCCGGAAGGTCTCGCTGACCGCGTTCGGCACCGTGACGCTGGTCAACGGCCAGGTCGTGCTCGGCGTCAACGAGCTGAAGATCGACGACGTGTCGCTGGAGCCGTTCATCGCGCAGCTCAAGCAGGCGCTCAGCATCACCATCGACCCCGGTGTGCTGCCGTTCACCGTGACACCGACCGCGGTGCAGGTGGAGAGTGGGGCTTTCACGGTGGAGGGCACCGTGGACAACATCCCACTGGACCAGGGCAACGGGTGACATGACCGGAGTGTGGGCACTGCTGGCGGTGCTGGTCGCGGTAGGCGCGATCGGCTTCCTCCTGCGGGCCCGCGAAGGTCGGATCAAGGCCGCGAGGACGACGACCACCGGGCCCGCGCTGCCGGGCCCGGTGCGGGAACTGCTGCACCCCGACGAGCCGGTGACGCTGGTGCAGCTGTCGACGACGTTCTGCACGCCGTGCAGGCAGACCCGCGTGCTGCTGGCCGACCTGGCCGGGAAGACCGGCGGGCTGCACCACGTGGACCTGGACGTGACGAACCTGCCCGAGGTGGCCGCGGAGCTGGGCGTGATGCGCACCCCGACCACCCTGGCGCTGACCCCGACGGGCGTGGAGATCCTCCGGATCGGCGGCGTTCCCCGGCGGGACGCGCTCCTGGCGGCACTGGAGGACCACCTTCCTGCCTCCAACGGGTGAAAACCGCCTGTTCCAAGTAGTGGACACCACTCCCGACAGGGGAGAACTGCGGTTACCCTCGATGACATGCACGTGCTGCTGACCAAGCGACTCGCGGTGGACCTCTGCCGCGTGCACAGCAGCCTGTGTCGACCGATGCGCTGACCGGGTAGTTCCCGGCGGTCCCCGTAGCGCGCGACCGCCCCTGAACCGCCCTGACGGACACCTCTGTCCCCGAGTCAGGAGTCGCATCGTGGTCAAGGACGCCCCGGTAGACCCGCGCGGTCCGCGGTTCACCGCGTGGATGACGGCCGTCGTGCTCGTGGTGGTGCTGCTCACGGGCTGGTGGCCGCTGCTCGCCGCGCAGGCCGTCGTCTTCGCCGTCTCCGGCTTCGTCTCGCTCAAGCTGAACCCGTGGAGCCCGGTGTTCCGGAGCCTCGTCGCGCCCCGCCTCGGTCCCACGACCGAGCGCGAGGACGCCGCGCCGCTGCGCTTCGCCCAGGCCGTCGGGTTCGCGTTCGCGCTGGTCGGCACGCTCGGCTACGCGACCGGCCTGACCGGTCTCGGCGTCGCCGCGACCTCGCTCGCACTGGTCGCGGCGCTGCTGAACGCCGCGTTCGCCTTCTGCCTCGGGTGCGAGATGTTCCTGCTCCTGCGCCGTTTCGCGCCCGCACTCGTCCGCCAGCACTAAGAGAAACAAGAATTGGGAGCCACTCCGATGAGCCGTGAGAACGTCCTGGTCTCGGCCGCCTGGTCAGAGGAAAACCTCGAAGCGCCCGGCGTGGTGTTCGTCGAGGTCGACGAGGACACCACCGCGTACGAGGGCGGCCACATCCCCGGCGCCGTCCGCATCGACTGGAAGACGGAGCTCCAGGACCAGGTCCGCCGCGACTTCGTGGACCGCGAGGGCTTCGAGAAGCTGCTGTCCGCCAAGGGCATCTCCAACGACGACACCGTGATCCTCTACGGCGGCAACAACAACTGGTTCGCGGCCTACGCGTACTGGTACTTCAAGCTGTACGGCCACGACGCGGTGAAGCTGCTCGACGGCGGCCGCAAGAAGTGGGAGCTGGACGGGCGTCCGCTGGACAAGGACGTCGTCGAGCGCGCGGAGACGTCCTACTCGGCGAAGGAGCAGGACCTCTCCATCCGCGCGTTCCGCGACGAGGTCGTGGCGGCGATCGGCACGAAGAACCTGGTCGACGTGCGCTCCCCCGACGAGTTCTCCGGCAAGCTCCTCGCGCCCGCGCACCTGCCGCAGGAGCAGGCGCAGCGCGGCGGGCACATCCCGTCGGCGATCAACGTGCCGTGGAGCAAGGCGGCCAACGAGGACGGCACCTTCCGCTCCGACGAGGAGCTGAAGGCCATCTACGGCGACGCGGGCCTCGACGGCTCGAAGAACACCATCGCGTACTGCCGCATCGGCGAGCGCAGCTCGCACACCTGGTTCGCCCTGCACGAGCTGCTGGGCCACGAGGACGTGAAGAACTACGACGGTTCCTGGACCGAGTACGGCTCGCTCGTCGGCGTGCCGGTCGAGCTCGGCAGCCGCAA
>Ga0247771_1000166_pt1 | contig 24278 bp, 22 predicted proteins | sample UWRJL197509C6_FD_179948 | JGI IMG/M metagenome (GOLD analysis project Ga0247771, IMG submission 179948) | Plant litter microbial communities from Arlington Agricultural Research Station in Wisconsin, United States - UWRJ-L197-509C-6 | ecosystem: Environmental > Terrestrial > Plant litter >... | reverse complement strand
CAAGACGATTTTTTTATGGTGATATTCCCGGCGAGGCTCTGGGTGGCGGCGGCCAGTCTACCGACAGGGAATGGCCTCTTTGGGAGGTATTCATCCGCAGCCGCCAAGGATTAGATCATAAACACGTGGGCTCTCTCCATGCTGCCGATGCGCAGATGGCCATCGAGAATGCCCGCGACGTTTATACCCGTCGCCAGGAAGGAATCAGCATCTGGGTGGTGGAAAGCAAATATGTTCATGCCTCCAACCCCGATGACGCCGGCAGCTTTTATGAACCGGCCAATGACAAGGTATACCGCCATCCTACCTTCTATGATCTTCCCGAAGGACTGGAACACATGTAGATGCTCCTTCAGTACGCAACGTCAAAAGATTGAACCACACGCCCATGAATCTAACACCTTCGTTCTTTAGCTACCTCCTGCACCTTGCCGATGATACCCTGATCCTCGGTCAGCGCAACAGCGAATGGACTGGGCACGGACCGGTGCTGGAGCAGGACATCGCCATCACCAATATCTCCCTCGACCTCTTCGGACAAACAAGAAATATTTTTCAATACGCAGCTACCCTTTATAACGAGTCCGGCGAAGACGCGCAAAAGGAAATAGAGGCCCTGTTGCCCCAGCCCTGGAAATCTTACGGGCGTGAGCTTCAGGAAGACGACCTTGCCTTTCTCCGCGACGAGCGCCAATACCGTAATACCCTTCTTGTGGAACTGCCCCGGGGCGACTGGGCACATACCGTGCTCAGGCAGTTTTTCTTCAGCGCCTTTCAGCATCTTCAATACCACGCGTTGACCAAAAGCAGTGACCAACAACTAGCCGCCATTGCCGAAAAGGCCCTTAAGGAAGTGACCTACCATCTGCGCTGGAGCAGCGAGTGGGTGATCCGCCTCGGCGATGGTACCGAAGAAAGCCACCGGCGCATGACTCAGGCCCTTGGTACGCTGTGGCCCTTCACCGGCGAATTGCTCCTGCCCACTGCTTACGAACTCGAAGCAGCGCAGGAAGGCCGCGGCATAAATCCTTCCGGGCTGCGCGATGCCTGGACCGAAAAAGTTGATGCCATTTTTTCGGAAGCGGGCCTCGAGCGGCCTTCAACCGCCTGGATGCAAAGCGGCGGCAAGGAAGGCCGGCATAGCGAACACCTTGGCTTCCTGCTGACCGAGCTTCAATACTTGCAAAGAACTTACCCGAACCTTACCTGGTGATAAGCGAACAGGCGATATGGCAACTGCTCGAAGAAGTGAAAGACCCCGAGGTACCCGTGCTTTCGGTCGTGGATCTGGGCATCATTCGCTCGGTGCATACGGAGGGCGAACGGATCGAGCTGGTGATCACACCGACCTATTCGGGCTGTCCCGCCATGGATACGATTCGCATGGATATACGGCTCAAGCTCCTGGAAAAAGGTTTCCGCGAGGTCGACATTAAGCAGTCCCTTTCCCCTGCCTGGACCACCGACTGGATGACGGAGGGCGGAAGACAAAAGCTGGAAGCGTATGGCATTGCAGCGCCCCTGCCCCGCCAGCAATTCTGCTCATCCGACCTGTTCCACGAAGAAGCCGTTTCCTGCCCGCGCTGTAAATCCTATCATACGGAGCTGATCAGCCAGTTCGGCTCCACGGCCTGCAAGTCGCTCTACCGCTGCCTTGACTGCCACGAACCTTTTGACTATTTTAAATGCCATTAGCTGCGGGGACATGAAACCGACAAACAGCGTTCCGCCATATTGAGCGCCAACTACACCGCATTGACCTTTACCATGAGCCGACAATAACATCATGAAAAAACTGATATTATTTTTCCTGTTATCACTGACCTTGCTGCAACGCCCGGCCGCGCAAACTCTAACCTTCGTGGACACACTTGATATGATCGCGCGTTCCTGGAAGCTGGTTTCTGCGGAAGGAGCGCGTGACACGTCGATACACCTTGAGCTGCTGGTGGGCCGCACCATCCGTTTCCGCCGCGACTTCACCTATACCACCCTGTTGGGCGACTCGATCATCGAGCAGGGCGCCTGGGCCCTCGACCGGGAGAAGAAGTGGCTCATGTCCATGCCCGACAGGAAGATGACTTCGATCTGCGGGATCGGAAAGCTGACGGCGCTTGAATGGAAGCTGTTTATTGAAATAAACGACGACAAGATCTGGCTAACGATGATACCTTCGGACCATAATTAGAACCTATGCCTTCCATCCTTTTCGAGATCAGCGACTCGGTTGCCTTCATCACCTTCAACCGCCCCGACAAGTACAATGCCTTCAACCGGGAGATGGCCCTGCTGCTTCAGGAAAAGCTGGCCGCCTGCGCCGCTCCCGATGTGCGCTGCGTATACCTGACCGGCGCCGGCAAGGCCTTTAGCGCAGGCCAGGACCTCGAAGAGGTAACGGATCCGAACGGCCCTAAGATCACGACCATACTTTCCGAACATTATAATCCGGTCATCCGGCTCATCCGCCAGTTGGAAAAACCGGTGGTGGCAGCGGTGAACGGCGTTGCGGCGGGTGCGGGGGCCAACATTGCCCTCTGCTGCGACATAGTGGTAGCGGCACAATCGGCCTCTTTCATCCAGGCTTTTTCCAAGATCGGGCTGATTCCGGACAGCGGCGGTACCTATTTCCTTCCCAGGCTGGTGGGTTGGCAGAAGGCCTCGGCGCTGGCCTTCCTCGGCGACAAAGTGAGCGCGGCGGAAGCCGAACGCATGGGCATGATCTATAAGGTGCTGCCTGACGGGGACTTTGCAACGGAATCGCGGCGCATTGCCACTACGCTGGCGCAGATGCCCACCCGTGGGCTGGCCCTGACCAAGCAGGCGCTCCAGCAGTCATTCACCAATGATTATGAGACGCAGCTTCTGCAGGAAGAAACCTTTCAGGCCTTGGCGGGAAAGACCCATGATTTCGAAGAAGGCGTGCAGGCTTTTCTCCAAAAGAGGGCGCCCCGGTTCAAAGGCGAATGACGAGCTGTTTACTTATGCGGCTTAAGTAATCCGCCGTATCAGCTCTGTTTGTTCCAGTCTGATTTAAGAACACAACCAGTTTTGCATTTTATGTCTTAAAAGGTAACTGCGATTTTAGGGCGGGTTCTTCTTGTGCGCTAAACTGATGGAATAAATTCATACGATTCACGTCCCTTAAAATATCCCACCTTATATTATCTCTTGATCATTATATGTACCAAATCGCTGCACTGCTTTCATTCATGAAACCACTTCATTTACGCGCATACGTATTTATACAGGTATATAAAGCTTGTCTCAGGCTGCCCTTATCAACTCATTTTCAATTTCATTTTACCTCCTTGTTTTAAACAAAGTTGACTCGATCCATTTTGCTTAACAAGGGAAGATCACCAAAAAATAAAGGGAATATTCCACAGTTATTTTGTGAATTAACCTTTGGTGTTCCTTGCGCCATAATAGAATTTTGTTCCTGCAATCAATGATACCCGAACGCGAGATATTTCTCATTAAGATTCGCCGAGGCAAAGCAGCAAAGCATTATAAAGAGAGATGATGCTGTAAGAAACCAAAACGCTGAATAAATAGTTAACCCAAAGGATTAATGAACCATGGCTGGATGGCGTCATTGATCACCAATCAAGCTATTTATTACAAGCGTTTCGAAAGTATACAGTCTGACAATAGCTTCTGCTAATGCGGCCACATATAAAAGGCGGACTGCTTAAGGCTGATAAGCCCGACCAGACATAAGTGAAGCGCTTTGTGTGGTGGCAAAGCATAACGAGGATATGACGCTTGCGGATAGATTAAGCAATAGGGCTTCGTGAGGTGTAGTGCACAATCACTATGGCGGTGGCGTGCGTAGAGCAGAACGTAGAATGATGCCGGCGCTCTATACCCACGTCGCAGGTTGGTCACATATCGTTAAATACGTTATCATTAGCGGGTGGTCAGGGCGACACTTTGCCGTAAGTGAGGTTAGCTCAAATCCTAACAGCCCGAGTTCTTTGACATTCGATCCTTTCTTCCTGTGGGGGAGCAATTTGTGGTGATATTTATGTCGCAAGAAGGCAAGAGTGTACTGCCTGCCTGTATATGCAGGGCAGTACATCAAGGAAAATGATAAAATAGGATAAGTGTTGTACGAGTGTGTTACATATACAGTCCGCCGTCAACGCTCAGAACCTGGCCGGTGACGTAGCTGCTCAGATCAGACGCAAGGAACAGTGTGACATTGGCAATATCCTCGGCGGTGCCGAAGCGGCCAAGCGGAATACCGGCTTTGTATTTATCGGCCTGCTCGCCCTCTTTCAGGTAGCCGGTCATATCGGTTTCCACAAAGCCCGGCGCAATCGCGTTGCAGCGGATATTGCGGCTGCCCAGCTCTTTGGCCACAGACTTGGTAAAGCCGAGAATACCGGCCTTCGACGCGGCATAGCTGCTCTGTCCCGCATTGCCCATCAGGCCGATCACCGAGCTCATATTGATGATGCTGCCCTTCTTCGCCTTCATCATGGGCCGGATCACCTGCTTGGTCATATTGAAGACACTTTTGAGATTGGTGTTCACCACATCATCCCATTGCTCGGCCGTCATGCGCAGCAGCAGGTTGTCTTTTGAAATACCGGCATTGTTCACGCACACGTCCACGGCGCCGAACTCCTTTACCACATCGTTGACAAAGGCTTCACAGGCAGCAAAATCGCCGGCATTGCTCTGGTAGGCCTTGGCGCGTACACCCAGCGCTACCAGCTTTTCCTGGAGGGCGGCAGCCTTGTCGGCACTGCCGTCGCTTACATAAGTAAAGGCGATGTGCGCGCCTTCTGCGGCCAGCTTCAGCGCGATGCCTTCCCCAATACCCCGGGCGGCTCCCGTAACGATCACAACTTTGTCTGCTAGTAATTTCATGCTAGTGTATTTGATTGGTTACAATCACAAATAAAAGAAATTTGTAGAGGCCCTGAACAATTATCCCGTGCATGAACGCAAACAGCAGAGCAAGGGCAATAGCCTGCACGGCCGTCAGCTTGTAAAAGCGCCTTGCGGCAATAGCCACATAAGAACATAATACAGTATAGAGGATGGGGCCAACGATCGCATCGCTCATCGGTATGTACCGGCCCGAGACCGCATGCGCAATTACTTCTATTAAGCCCAGCAAAAGCGGGAAGAGCATAAAGCCCCACAGAAGAAAAAACGAATTTACCTCGGAGGAAAAAACCATCTGGTCGAAAAAATAACCACGCCGCCGGAAGGTGAACAGCCAGAAGAAAAGAGCGGTTCCCAGGATCAGAACGGGAAGAAGGAACTTGGACACTTTTTCCGATTTATGGGCGAACAGCTCCGTCAACTGCTGCATGCTCAGGTGATGGGTAGTCATGAGCGCCTGGACCTTCCGCGTGGCATAGCCGCCATAAAATGAATTGGTAAGGTAGTGGCTCATTCGCATGTTCAAGCCCTCGAAAACCGGGAAGAGCAGGTACACTACCACCAACAGCAGGAAAAGCGACAGGGGCTTGAAATAGCGCTTGCGGATGCCTCCGCAGTAATTATCCGAAAGCCGGCCGGGCCGGGTGAACATGACGCGGAGCGTGTTAAAAAACTTGCCGTCGAAGTGGGTGATAAAATGGAAGCCTTCCTCGAAAAAATGAAACAGGGACCGGTCGTGGTCGGTGTAGATTTTTTCGCCGCAGTTATTGCAATAGCGGCCGGTGAAAAGATGGTTGCAGTTTTTGCAGGCCGTAAGTTGTGGCTCCATGTAGTCTCGGTCTTGGCTTGAAAATACGCATTCTTCCCATACAGAACGAACGTGTTCTTTCACGCATCTTACCGCTTGTTTGTGTCTGCTGGATTAATAGCCAGCAAGAAATCAGGCGGGCATGAGGGAAAGGATTTCCTGGAGCACGGTGCGGTCGTTGCTCAGGCGCGGCACCTTATGCTGTCCGCCCAGCTTGCCCTTGCTGCCCAGCCATGCCGTGAACGTATTCCTGGGCACCGGCCGTACGACCGGCATACGCAGGGCAATGTCCTTGTGACGCTTGGCTTCGTAATCGCTATTGAGCGACTGAAGGGTGCGGTCCAGCTCGGCGGTGAATGCGGACAGGCTTTCGGGTTCCCTGTCAAACTCGATCAGCCACTCGTGCGCACCGTTACCATTTTCGGAAAAATAAACCGGGGCTACCGTATAATCACTGACAACGGCACCCGTCTCGCGCCCGGCAAGAGCGATGGCGCGGTCAGTATTATCAACGATAACCTCCTCGCCGAAGGCATTGATATAATGTTTCAGCCGGCCCGACACGCGAATGCGGTAGGGTGACAGCGATGTGAACTGAATGGTATCTCCCAGCAGGTAGCGCCAAAGTCCACCGTTGGTGCTGATCACGGGCGCGTAGTTCTTGCCGATCTCCACTTCATCGAGCTGAAGGGTTTCGGGCTTTTCCTTATCGAACTCGCTAACGGGCATGAATTCGTAAAAGATGCCGTGGTCGCACATAAGCAGCATGCCTTCTTCGGACGTATCGTCCTGCGCCGCAAAGAAACCTTCGGATGCATTATACATCTCGAGGTAGTTGATCGGCCGCCCGATAAGACGCTCGAACTGTTCGCGGTAGGGCACGAAGGAAACGCCGCCATGCATATACAATTCGAGGCCGGGCCATACTTCCTGGATGGTTGACTTGCCCGTAAGCTCGAGTATCCGCTTCAGGAGCACGATCAGCCAGGTGGGAACGCCGGCCATGGAGGTCACGTTTTCATGGATCGTGGAACGGGCCAGCTTCTCGATCTTGGTCTCCCATTCGTCCATGAGGGCGATGGAAAGATCGGGCGTGCGCAGCCAGTTCGACCAGAACGGTGAGTTTTGAAGGACAACTGCGCTCAGGTCGCCGTAGTGCACTTCTTCGTTGACGCTGTTGATCTGGTGGCTGCCACCGATCACCAGGCCCTTGCCGGTAAGCAAACCGCTCTGGGGATGCGCGGCATAATAAAAGCTGAGCACGTCCTTGGACGCGCGGTAATGATTTTCCTTGAGGCTCTCGTCGCTTACGGGAATGAACTTGCTGCGATCGCTGGTTGTGCCGCTGCTCTTGGCGAACCAGCTGACCGGCGTATTCCAGAGCACATGCTCCTCGCCCTTCATCATGCGATCAATATAAGGCTTGAGGGCTTCGTAATCGTGTATAGGCACCTGCCTTTTAAACTGCTGCAGCGATTGGATCTGCCCAAAGAGATGCGCACGTCCGAACTCGGTGTATTGACCGGCAGCCAGCAGGTCCTGCCATACCAGGAATTGCGCGGCCAATGGATCATTCTTCCATTGTTCTATAGACCAGATGCGCATGCGCGCAAGCCTTGATATCGCCGGGCTTAATATTTTCATCTAAACAAGCAAGTTATAAAAGTATGATCAGGGACCCTTGCGGATACCGCGAAAGTTAGGTTGTTTTTCAGATGTTCCAGCACAAAAAACCTTGCCCGGCTACGGCCGCGCTTAGCTTTGCTGGTTCAGGGTCTTCCACAACAGGTCTTTCAGCTCCACCATATTTTTATTGGCGAGCGACGAGATAAAAATGTGCGGCACATTGGAGGGCAGCTCTTTTTCGATCTCTTTCATCAGCTCCGCATCCAGCATATCGCTCTTGCTGATGGCGATGATGAACTGCTTGTGCAGCAGCTCGGGATTGTATTCTTCCAGCTCGTTCATCAGCACATCGAATTCTTTCCGGTGATCCTTGCTGTCGGCGGGGATGAGGAAAAGAAGGATCGAGTTGCGTTCGATATGGCGTAAAAAGCGGTGTCCCAGGCCTTTGCCTTCGGCGGCACCCTCGATGATACCCGGCAGGTCGGCGATGCAAAAGCTCTTTCCCTCGCGGTAATCGACCATACCCAATTGGGGTGTGAGGGTAGTAAAGGCATAGTCGGCGATCTTGGGACGCGCAGCCGTTATTACGGATAGCAGGGTGGACTTGCCGGCATTGGGAAAACCTACGAGGCCGACATCGGCCAGAACCTTTAGCTCCAGCACCTTCCAGCCTTCCTGGCCGGGGAGGCCGGGCTGCGAGTGCTCGGGCGCCTGGTTGGTAGGGGTTTTAAAATGGGTATTGCCCAGGCCGCCCTTGCCACCGGGAAGCCATATCTTTTCTTCACCGTCTGCAAGGATCTCCACCTCTTTTTCTCCGGTTTCCTCATCACGGGCAATGGTGCCGAGGGGTACTTCGAGGATGATGTCCTTGCCGTTACGGCCGGTGCGATTGTTATCACTGCCTTTGTCACCGTCTTCGGCCAGTACATTCTTATGATAGCGAAGGTGCAGGAGGGTCCACACATTGCGGTTACCCCTGAGGATGATGTGGCCGCCACGGCCGCCGTCGCCGCCATCGGGGCCGCCATAGGCCGTAAGCTTATCGCGCCGGAAATGTTTAATGCCCGCTCCTCCATGCCCGCTCCGGCAAAAAACCCTGATCTGATCTACAAAGTTCGTCTTCTCCAAAAAATATTGTTTTGCAGCGCAAAGATATTGTTCCTGCAGCCAAAGGAAGCCAGACAGGTTGGCGAGGCCGGGAAAGAGACTACTTGTACAGGCAACTGGCTGACCAGCAAGATGGAAGAAAAACTGCCGGTACGGCCACGAATCAGTGGTCATACCGGCAGCACGTTCTTTATTATTTACTGTACTACTACTTTCTGGGTAAAGACGGACTGGTTGTCCGCATCGATTACCTTAACCATGTAGACGCCGCGCGAATTGCTTTGCGTGAGCGACAGGGTCTGTGTCTGCGTTTCGGAATTCAGCGCGATCTTTTTTTGGAGCACGCTGCGGCCGAGCGCATCGCGGAGCTCTACGGTATAATTACCGGCCGGCACACTCCTGAACTGAAGCGTGATCTGGTTGCCGGTAACGGGGTTGGGGTAGATGGCGATGGCATTGGAATATTTTTCGACAGCCACGGTCTTCATACTTTCCGTCCCGGTGTAGAAGGGATCGTTGTTCTTGCGCGAAGAAAGAAAATTGCTATTGGCGAGGTCCGAGCTCTTGAAGATGCCGGCAGCCGACTGGTAAGGCACGGCCGACCAGCTGGAAGGGTTCACCACATAATAAGTATTGCCATCGACGGCACTGCTTACGAGCAGCTTGCCATCACCATCCACGACGGCGCCGTTGACCGTAAAGTTTTCGCCAAGGCCGCTGATCACGCCGAGGTGTTTGGCAACTTTCGTATCGATAGTTACCTGGAACACGTGGTTGCGAGCAGAGATGATGAAGAGATTTCCCTGGTCATCGCTGATCATGTCGCCACCGAAGCTGCTGCAGCGGTTGTGAATGGAGATGCCCTTGTTGGAAGGATCATCCACCAGCGTGCCGAGCTGCTCGATCTTCGGATTCTTGCCGGTGGAGAAGCGGATAAAGCTGTTGGCATCGTTCGTGATCGCGTAGCCGTTGCCGTCCGGTGCAATCACCATGCGGGTAACTACCTTGCCTTCGTCGTTGTGCATGTCGCCGAGGGTGGTGAAGGGCTTGCCGGTTACATAATAAACCTTCATGGTCTTCAGGTCCACGTAGCGCAGCTGGTCCACGAACATGGGCGTGAAATAAAGGCGGTTGTGTTTTCTGTCGTAGGCCGCCGCCGCTACGCCGGTGCTGAAGGGCGCCTGCAGCATATTGCCATAGCGCGCGTCGGGCGTAAAGGACATGGCCTTTTTAGACGTGGCATCGTAAACCGTTAATTTCTGGTCGGTGCCGTTCAGCAGCACGTCGCTGTACTGACCCGTTTGCAGGTCCAGCTTGCGCAGCGCATTCCACGAAGCGCCATCCTTTGTCAGGTCGGTGATGGCATAGGCGAAACGGTCGTTCTGCGCGTGCGCTAAGGTAGTAAGGGCAAGGGCGGCCGATAAGAATGTCAGGGGTAAAGCTCTCCTCATAATGGTTGTTTTTAACGGTTAATTGGGACTAGTAAGTTACAAACTTTCCAGGCACACGCCTTGGGTTTTTACACGTCTTTCTCTGTGTTTTTTCTGAACGGCTGGTAGTCCGGTCCGGGCGAAGACACATCGCCTTCCGGCTCCTCCAGCGGGGTGCAGGGCTTCAGGGTTTCGTGGCATTGCCGCGGCAGCTGCTGGTAGATCTTCGTGCCCTCAGTTTTCCAGGCCAGCATATCCTCGCTCACCTCGCGCACGATGCGCGCGGGGTTGCCCACCACCAGGGAGCGCGGCGGTATCTTCTCGCCCTGCCGTATAAAGCTCAGCGCGCCAACGATCGATTCGTCGCCCAGCTCCACCTCGTCCATGATCACGGCGTTCATCCCGATAAGACAGTTGCGGCCGATGACCGCACCATGCACGATAGCGCCGTGGCCGATGTGCGCGCCCTCGTGCAGCACCACCGTCACGCCCGGGAACATGTGCACCGTACAGTTCTCCTGCACGTTGCAACCGTCCGAGATGATGATCTTCCCCCAGTCGCCGCGGAGGGCGCAGCCGGGGCCGATGTATACGTCGCGGCCGATGACCACCTGGCCCGTTACCGCCGCCTGCGGATGAACGAAAGAGGAAGGATGCGCGACCGGCCTGATGCCGTTAAACTCGTAAAACATAATACCGTATTTATACGTATGTACTTTATTCAGCAATAATTTGCCTGTCCAAACTTATCAACCAATAGCTCAAACATTTCTGTACTAATCATTTCCGATCCTGCAAATCGCACCTTATATAGATAAAAATCATATTAATTATATATTCAACTATATATTCCGACCCCTGCTTAAAAATAAAATCGATTCATCGCGCTTAAAAAATTTCGATCGGCAACCGGGAATCCGGATTTATCACCGATCACAGAATCAATGCCGCAATGAGGACAGAGCAGCGTCATTCCTTTTTCATTATCCTCATCTACCAACTCAACAAGCGCAGCAGGAATAAAGGTTTCAAGGCAATAGAAGCAACCGCATAAATTACTCTCCAACCCCTCCGCCTTATTAAAGATCGAGTGCTTATGCGCAGCCTCCAAGGTATTGCGATCGAAACTCATTTAATCTTTTTATATCTATTCCGGCTTTACATCGTTGATATAAATTCAGAACAGGTTAAACCTATTTCAGCAGCGGCTTGCCCGTGCGGAAACAGGTGCCCTTGAAAAGCCCGACCTGCTCGCCGCGCTGGTTCGTGATCGTTACCAAGTACAAGCCCGTACGGCCGCCGTTGTGCAACTCGCTGGCCTCGCCGGTAAGCACATCGCCGGGCATGACCGGACGGGTAAAGGTGATGCTCGTATCGAGGGCCACGGACAGGTTGTTGCGGCTGTTGCAGGCGAAGGCAAAGGCGCTGTCGCCAAAGGAAAAAGCAATGCCGCCATGCACGACGCCGAAGCCGTTGATCATTTCCGGGCGCACCGTCATTTCTATCTTGCAGTAGCCGGGCCGCAGGTCCAGCAGGCGGATGCCCAGCCACTGGCTGAACTGGTCGTGCGCAAGCATGTGGTCCACCACGGCCTGCTCGTTTGGTTCGTTTGCCAAGTTGATTTTTTTAAGGTTAATGCAGCAGCTTGATGTTTCTTTTCCTGATGTAATAGTGCCAGAAGATCATGGTGGCGATCGTGCGGTACGGCTTCCACGCCTCCGAAAGCACAAGCAGCTCTTCACGCCCGGCCGCAGGCAGCCCCTTCACCATCCTGACCGCATTGACCAGGGCCAGGTCGCCGAGGGGGAAGATGTCCATCCGCCGCAGCACGTGAATGAGGTAGATGTCCACCGTCCAGTCGCCGATGCCCTTGAGCGCTTTCAGCTGCGCGCGCACCGCATCGTTATCCAAATCTTCCAGCTTTTTCAGATTCAGCTTGCGGCTGACGATCGCCGCCGCCAGCCCACGCGTGTAGGCGATCTTCTGCCGGCTGAAATAACAGCTGCGCAAAGCGTCATCATCCAGCTTCAGGAGCTTCTGCGGCGTGATGGCACCGATGCTGTCCTTCAGCTTTTTGTAGGCGGCATAGGCTGAAGCCAGCGACACCTGCTGCTCCAGTATGGTCAGCACCAACGTCTCGAAGGTGTTGGGCCTCGTCCACATCGGCGGGTAGCCATACTCCGCAATAATGGCCTGCAGGTCGCGGTCCTTGCGGGCCAGCGCATCGCAGGTGGTATAAAAGTTCGCGTCGTCAAAGCTTGCCATCATGCAGACCGTTCGTTTTGATGGTAAATATCATCGAAACGAAACAACCGGCAACAAGGTTCATTCAATCAACCCGCTTCTTCAACCACCTTCTTGTCTCTATCCTTATTTCTTTGCCTTGAACTGGCTGATGGCTTCCTTGGTGAACTGGCTCGTCACCAGGCGGCCGCTGATCTCGGCGCGCTGGGCCAGCAGGTCATCCCAGTGAGCCGTGCCTTCCCAAAAGATCTTTTTCATTTCCGTCATCGCTTCGGGGTTCGAGTGGGACAGCTTTGTAGCCAGCCGGTGGATTGATTCATCCATGCCCTCGATCGTCGTATGCAGCTCGGAATAGAGGCCCTTGCGCCGCGCCCAGTCGCCGTTGCGCCACATGGAGGCGTCGATGGCCAGCTGCGAGAAGGAGGACAGACCCAGCTTGCGCTGTACCGCCGGCCCTACCACGAAGGGTCCGATGCCTACGGCCAGCTCGCTCAGCTTGATCTCCGCGGCCTCGAAGGCAATGGCGTAATCCGCCGCCGCCGCCAGTCCTACGCCGCCGCCCACGCATTTGCCGTGCACGCGGGCAATGATGAACTTGGGACATTTGCGCATCGCGTTGATCACGTTGGCAAAGCCGCTGAAAAACTCGAAACCCTTGGCTTCCGTTTCGATAGCCGCCAGCTCGTCGAAGGAAGCGCCGGCACAAAACGCTTTTTCACCCGCGGAGCGCAGCACGATCACGCGCGTGTCCTTGTCCTGACCGGCATCGTGGATCTCGTTCGCCAGCTCGTCCAGCAGGCGGTGGGGCAGCGAATTGCTTTGCGGATGAAAGAATTCGATGGTCGTAATGCCATTATGCGTCTCTACCGTAACATAGCCATTGGTCAAATCCTTACTCATGTCTTCTTTTTTGTAAAATTATAATCAACAATCTTACCTATGCAAAAATGAAACGGCACGGCGGCCATTCCTTGGGATTTATCTCTTTTTATGATCGTTTTTTCACCATGGTCAATATGGTGGCAATCCCCACGTGCTCGCCGGTTTCGTCCAGCATTTCCACCAGCCACTTCACGATGCCCCTCGGTATATCGCCTTCCTCGCGCTGGTCCTGCGGCAGCTTTTCCTTGCAGGTAAAGCGGATCGTCAGCTCGGCGCCGGGGTAAACGGGCTTGGTGAAGCGCAGCTCGTCGATGCCGTAATTCAACAGCACCGGCCCCAGCTCGCTGCCGTCCACGAAAAGCCCGGCGGCCGCGCTCAGCACGAAATAGCCATGCGCTACCTGCTGCTCGAACATGGTGCCCGAAAAATCGGTTTCCTTTTTATGCGCATAAAAATGATCGCCGCTCAGTTGGGCGAAGGCATCGATATCTTCGGAAGTGATCTTTCTTTTTTCGGTCACGATCTGGTCGCCGACCTCGAGCTCTTCGAAATATTTGCGGAAGGGATGCACCTTCGGATCGAGGCCCTGCGCCTGCGGCTGATAGGATTGGGTGATGGCCGTGATGGCCGTGGGCGAACCCTGCACCGCCACGCGCTGCATATAGTGCTTCACACCGCGCTCGCCACCCATCTCCTCGCCTCCGCCGGCGCGTCCCGGTCCGCCGTGCACCAGCATCGGCAGCGGCGAGCCATGACCCGTGCTTTCCTTTGCGCAATCGCGGTCAAGCACGAGGATGCGGCCGTGATGCGTAGCCGCGCCCACGACAAATTCGGTGGCGATGCGGCGGTCGGCCGTAACGATCGAGCAGCAGAGCGAGCCCTGGCCCTTCTTCGCCAGCGTGATGGCTTCGCCGAGGTCGCGGTAGGGCATGATGGTGCTTACGGGGCCGAAGCATTCCACATCGTGAATGACGGATGCCTGCATCGGCGTTTCGTTGAGCAGGAGCATGGGTGATAAGAACGCGCCGAGGTCCGCATCGGCATCTACCACATCGACGCTGTCGAGGGAACCGTGAACGATCTGGGCGGCGGCCAGCAGCTTCTGCACGTTCTGCCGCACCTCGTCGCGCTGACCGCGGCCGGCCAGCGCGCCCATACGCACTTTTTCGTTGAGGGGATTGCCGACGGTCGTTTGCGCCAAAGCCTTGCCTATGGCCTGCTGCGCGGCATCGAGCAGGTGGTGCGGCACGAATATGCGGCGGATAGCGGTACACTTCTGCCCGGCCTTCACCGTAATTTCCTTTCGCACTTCCTTGATGAAAATATCCCACTCGGGCGACTGCGGCTCCACGTCGCTGCCCAATACGATGGAGTTGAGCGAATCGGCTTCCATATTGAAGGGAACGCTCTCGCCCAAAATTGTTTTATGTCCTTTCAGCTGCAGGCCCGTGCTCTTGGAGCCGGTAAAGGTCACCACGTCCTGCGCCGTCACATGATCGAGGAGGTCGCCGGCGCTGCCGCAAACGAGCTGCAGTGCGCCTTCGGGGAGAATGCCGGAGGCGATGATCTCGCGCACCACGGCTTCGGTAAGATAAGAGGTGATGGTGGCGGGCTTGACGATGGCGGGCACGCCGGCCAGCCAGTTGACCGCGCATTTTTCCAGCATCCCCCATACCGGGAAGTTATAGGCATTGATATGAACGGCCACGCCTTCCTTGGGCACCAGCAGGTGATGGCCCATGAAGCTGCCGCCCTTGCTCAGTCCTATCGGATCGCCGTCGGTACAGTAGGGAAGATCGGGGAACTTGCGGCGCAGCGAGGCATTGGCGAAGAGGTTGCCGATGCCGCCTTCGATGTCGATCCAGCTGTCGGCGCGGGTGGCGCCGGTATGATAGCTGATCGCATAAAATTTTTCCTTGTGGGCAGCGAGGTGAATGGCCAGGGCCTTGAGCATGCGGCCGCGTTCGTGAAAGGTGAGGCGGCGCAGGGCGGGGTTGCCGGTCTCGCGGCCGTAGCGCAGCATGGCGCCGAAGTCGACGCCCCTGGTGGTGGCGCTGGCGATGATGGCGCCGGTAACGGCATCGTGGAGGGGCTGGCCTTCGCCGTCGCCGGTGATCCAGCGGCCGCCGGTATAATGTTCGAGCTTTTTCATGCTGTTGTTTCGTTGGTGGTTGACACGCCGAACTGTCTCAGGTGGTGTTGTGCGTGCTTGGTGAGGAGTTGAAGGTTTTCTTCGAAATTGAGGTCGCCGAAGAAGGGGTTGCGGGTGATGCCGAGGTTGTTCTTTTCAAAAACGTCAAAGAAAAAATCGATCTCCTGGCGGAGCTCTTCCAGCGCGTCTTCCAGCGATTTGTTTTTTACCGGCGCGGGCACCGCGGGCATGAGGGGGTTGGCGGTATTCTCGCGGAAGGGCTTGTCGCTGTTCATGAACTGGCGCATGCGCAGCATTTGGTCTTCGGGGAGTAAGATCTTTGTATTGCCTGATTTGCCGGAGGCCATGCGCAGGGCGTCGGAGAAGTGCTCGACCATTTGCTGCAGGGTCATGCGGCCCCAGGCGGGCGGCGTATCGTAGGGGATGGTGCGCAGGAGCAGGAGGAGGCGGTTGCGCAGAAAATCTTTTTTATCCATTCAGCAATCTTTAGGACTGCAAGTTCTGGAAAAAATCAGCACTTCGCCTCAACGAATGGCTGCTCATCATTTACAATTCAGGTAAACGATTGCGTGCAGCGGGACGCATTCTTCTTTAAGGATCCAACTGCAAACTGCCTACTGCTTTATCCGCCTGGTAAGGTGGATCACTGCTGCGAGCTGGAAGCCAGCGCTTCCTGGTTAGCCATTTCCTTGCTTATGCAGGCGCTCAGCACATCGAAGATCTCGGCCACGGAGCCTACGCCCTTGACGACCTCGAACTTATCCTTGCTCTTGTAGTATTCGGCTACGGGCGATGTATCGCGTTTGTATACGGCAAAGCGTTCGCGGATCACCTTCTCGTCCACATCGTCGCTGCGGCCGGAGGTTTCGCCGCGCTTGAGCAGGCGGGCGGTGAGCTCGTCCTCGTCCACCTCGAGCGCCAGCACTTTGCAGATGGAGGTTTTCTTGAACGACAGGAGCTTGTCGAGGGCTTCGGCCTGGGCTACGGTGCGGGGAAAGCCGTCGAAGAGAAAGCCCTTGGCATTGGGGTGCTTTTCGAGGCTGGAGTCGATCATGCCGATCACTACCTCGTCGGGCACCAGCTGGCCTTTTCCCATGATATTTTTGGCTTCCAGTCCGAGCGCGGTCTTGTCGGCGATCTCCTGCCGCAGCAGGTTACCCGTCGACAGATGGATCAGTCCGAATTGCTCCACGATTTTCTCAGATTGCGTACCCTTTCCGCTCCCCGGAGGGCCAAACAGAATCAAATTGAACATATATTGCTTGCTAACCTTTAGTAACAAATATAACGGAAAAACTGAAACGCAAGCCAGGGTGGGGCGAGGGTGGGAAAGAGAAAAGAGAGCGGGGTCCGGAGGGTTTTCAGTCTTAGCATTTCCTTTAAATCCGGAGCGGGCCGTCAATCGTAACTTGGGGTGATGAAAGAATGGTGCGCATTGATCTGCCTGGCGCTGTGTTTGCAGTGCTGTACACAGGCCCAGAGCTCAAAAAACAAGACTATGGCTACAAACGATAAAAACAACCCGGTCTACTCCCACACCGATTCCGAAAAGGTGAACCTGACCGAAGACGAATGGAAAAAGATCCTGCCGGAAGACGTCTATTATATCGCCCGTAAAAAAGGCACGGAGCGGGCGTGGAGCAGCCCGCTCGAGCATATAAAGGACAAGGGCACTTACTATTGCGCCGCCTGCGGCAACGCCCTTTTTATTTCCGACACGAAATTTGAAAGCGGCTGCGGCTGGCCCAGCTTTTACGAGCCCGTCAGCAAGGGCAGCGTCATCTATGCGCCCGACAATGCTTACGGCATGAAGCGCACCGAGGTGATGTGCGGCCGCTGCAAGTCTCACCTCGGCCACGTATTCGACGATGGTCCTCCGCCCACCGGCCTGCGCTACTGCATCAATGGCGTGGTGCTCGATTTCAAGAAGGCCCAGGAAGCCGAGCAGGCTTACGAGCAGAACAAGGATAAAAAAGAATAAGGCCTTTACCGTCCGAAAGACCAAACCCTCCATGCGGAGGGTTTTTTATTGGAAAAATTTGGGAATATTCTATTTAATTAAGTGAAATACAACAAGGCCTGGAAATTCTGTCGGGCTACATTGAGCCCGGCAATATTTTTCCTGATGGCGTATTTTTTATTCATAGACGAAAGCGGCCAGGATCATCACAATTCTCCGTATGAAGTGTTAGCCGGGTTTGCGATAAGGGACATCGACCTTTGGGAATTTATCCAGCGAATCCATCTGATCGAATACGACTGCTTTGGCCGAACTTACAGAGAAGACAGGGATGAGATCAAGGCGACCAAATTCCTGAAGAAAAAGACCTTTAGGCTCGCAGCCCAGCTACCGCCCATACCTCAACCGGAGCGAAGAATACTGGCTAAAGAAATTCTTGACGACGGATCGAAAGCAAGCAAGAAGGGATTAACAGCGCTGGCTCAAGCTAAACTGGATTATGTAAAACGCGTGCTGAAATTATGCAGGGAGTATAAGTGCAATGCCTTTGCATCCATCGTATGCAATCCTAAAACCCTGCCGCTTAATAACACCTTATTACGACGGGATTATGTCTATCTTTTCGAACGGTTTTTTTATTTTTTAGACGACAGGCGCGACCATCCGCAAGGGATAGTTGTTTTTGATGAGTTGGATAAAACGAAAAGTCATTTGCTCCTGAGCCAGATGGATAAATATTTTAAAAACACGCATAAGGGCAGGGAGCGCGCCTGCCTCATTATTCCTGAACCGTTTTTCGTACACAGCGACCTTACGACAGGCATACAGATTGTCGATTTTATTGCCTACATAATTTCCTGGAACTTCAGAGTAAAAAAACTGGGAAAGCCGAAACGGGAAGAATTGAACGGATTTATGTCGCTCGTCGCCGGCTTGCGTTACCGGAGCCCGAGAAAAAGGGATGGGAAGCAATATTATATCTGGAGCTTCACTGCGGTATAAAAAGAAAAAAGGCAATGCCGATTGCTCGGCAAAGCCTCCAGTACAAAAGTAATAAATAAATCGATATAAAAATTTCCGCTCTAAAAAAATTCTCCCTTTCTAAATTTTTAGCGACCCGCTTTCGCGCTTTGTAGGAAAGAGTGTAGGGATCAGTCTTTATTTACTAGATCCTCGATGGGCACAAGCTCCAATGCGCGTACGGCGGGGCCGGTAAGCACCTCGCCATCGGCCGTGTAGCGCGCGCCGTGGCAGGGGCAGTCCCAACTCTTCTCGGCCGTGTTCCAACCGACCGTACACTTGGCGTGGGTGCAGGTAGGATTGATGGCGTGAATGCCGCCCTCCTCGTCCTTGTAGAGCGCCAGCTTGTGGCCTTCATAGCTTACGAGGCGGGCTTCGCCGGGCGCGAGGTCGGCGAGGTTAACGAGCTTTTCGCGGGCGAACAGCTTGCCCACAAATTCCTTCACCACATCGGCATTCTCCTTCACGAAATTGGCGAAGCCGGCAACGGGCTTCAGGCGGTCGGGGCTGAAGAGCTTTTCGTAAACGCTTGAGCCTTTCAGTACGAGGTCGCTGAGGGTGAGGGCGGCGATATGGCTATAGGTCATGCCGTTGCCGCCGAAGCCCGTAGCCACGAGCACGTTGTCGGGATTGCCCGGCAGGTGGCCGATATAGGCAAGTCCATCGGCCGGCTCGAAATATTGCGATGACCAGCCAAAGGCCACTTCATCCACGTCGAAATGCGTGCGTACGTGGGCTTCCAGGCGCTTGAGGCAGGCGTCGGTATTTTCTTCATGGGCGGTCTTGTGGTCTTCGCCGCCGGCAATGAGGTATTTCTGTCCGTCCACTTCCTGCGTGCGGTAGTAGTGGTAGGGATCGTAGAGGTCGTAGGCAAGGTTGTCGGGGTAGGCGCCGTCCTTCAAGGTTACGCCAAGGGCATAGCTGCGGTAGGGTGCGCAGCGGAAGTGCAGCAGGTTGATGCCCGGCGGTATGTGCGTGGCCCAGATGAGACTGCCGGCCCTGATCGTGCCGATGGAAGTTTCTACATCGAGCACCTTATCGCCGCTGACCTTTTGCACGAGGCAATCCTGCACGATGACGCCGCCGGCCGCTTCGAAGGCTTCGGCCAAAGCATATACATAGCGCGTGGGATGGATCTGTGCCTGGTCGTGGAAGATGATGGCTTTGGTAAAAGACACCGGCACGGGTATGCGATCGGTGGGCGCCACATCCACGCCGACTTCCTTTGAAGCCTTTAAGATCTTATCGAGCTCTTTCTCCTGGCTTTCATCCTGGGCGAAGAGGTAGGCGTCCTTGCTGTCGTAGCCGCAATCGATCGAATAGGTTTCGATATTGGTGCGGAAAAGCTCAAGGGATTGCATGGCGGCGCGGGCCAGCAGTTGGGCATCTTCCTCCCCAAATTTCGACTGCACCATATCGTAGCTCGTATCGAAGAAATTATTCAGGTGGGCGGTGGTGCCGCCGGTAGTGCCGAAGCAAAGGCTGTGCGCTTCGGTAACGAGGCAGCTCTTGCCGGCCTTCTGCAACAGGAGGGCCGTGGTTATGCCGGTGATGCCGCCGCCGACGATCACCACATCGTATTGCTTGCTGGCCGTGAACTGATTCTTAGTAATATACCCGGGCATCCGGTTTTGCCACAGGCTTGTGCGTGCTCCATCTCTTTTCATACCGTCTTTTTTGCTAAAGCGGAAAAAATAGTGCCGTTGCCCATCAGAACTTTTCCACTACGCCCAGACCGAAAAGCGCGAAGTCGTACTTGGCGGGATCGTGAGGATCGAATGTTCTGAGATGGGCGGTAAGCTCAAGAGCGGTGAGCCAGTCGATGGGCTTGCGTTCAACCAGGCTGAAGCGCCTGGCAACGCGGGCTACGTGCACATCGATCGGGCAAACGAGCTGGGCGGGGCTGATCTTTTTCCAGAGGCCGAAGTCGACGCCTTTATCGTCGCGGCGCACCATCCAGCGGAGGTACATGTTGAGGCGTTTGCAGGTGGAATGGCGGAAGGGTGTGGCGATGTGCTTGCGGGTGCGCACGGGCGCGTCGGGCAGGGAAAAGAAATAATCGTGAAAGCCGGTGAGGGCGCGCTCGATGGTCGCGTCGCCGGGCAGCATCCATTGGGAGAAGGCGGTTTCGAGTGTGCGTGACCGTTGGTAATGCTCTTTCAGGAAAAGGATGAAGTAGAGGAGGTCGGTAACGTTGAAGGTGCGGTGCCTGAAGCGCAGCAGGCGGGCCAGGTCTTTTTCGCTGTGGGTGGTGATGAACGCGTGCGGGGCATTGTCCATGAGGGCCATCAGCTCGGTGGATTTGTTGATGATGGTGGTGCGGTTGCCCCAGGCGAAGATTGAGGCGAAGAAGCCGGCGATCTCGATGTCCGCCTTTTTTCTGAAGCGGTGGGGAATGCAGATGGGGTCGGGTGCGATGAAGGCGGGCGTGTTGTAGGCCTCTACCTTGCTGTCGAGGAAGTCCTTGAGCTTCCGGCGCTCGTTCGCTGATGATGGTTGTCTTTCGATAGCCGCAAAGTTAAAGCGAATCCTTCTGCCGTGCACCGCACGACACTCCATTGTCACGTATCAGGCAAAACATTCACAGCACATCCATCCTGCTGATATTCATCCCTCAAAAAAAGGCGGGTCGGCAATGCTTCGCATTGCCGACCCACCGCATAAAGTATCCCCGGTAATATCAGCTCCGAACGCCTCGCTCTACTTCGCGCTCACATTATCTATGGCTTGCCTCAGGTCTTCGATGAGGTCTTCGGCATCCTCGATGCCCACGCTGAGGCGAATAAGCGAATCGGACAGTCCGTTTTTAATACGCTCCTCGCGCGGTATGGAAGCATGGGTCATGGAAGCCGGATGGTTGATGAGCGATTCCACGCCGCCCAGGCTCTCGGCCAGCGCAAACAGCTTCGTCGATACCAGTAATTTCTTGGCCATTTCCACGCTGTCGTCCTTCAGCGTAAAGCTCATCATGCCGCCGAAGCCGCGCATCTGCCGGCTGGCGATCGCATAGCCCGGATGGTCTTCAAAGCCGCACCAGTACACATGTCCCACACCGGGATGGCTGCGCAGGAAATGCGCTACCTTCTCGCCGTTCTCGCAGTGGCGCTGCATACGCACATGCAGGGTTTTGATGCCGCGCAGCACGAGGAAGCAGTCCATCGGTCCGGGCACGGCGCCGCAGGATTTCTGAATGAAATATAATTGCTCGCGCAGGCTGTTGTCGTTCAGCACGAGGCAACCCTGGATCACGTCGCTGTGGCCGCCGAGGTATTTGGTGGCCGAGTGCATCACGATGTCCGCACCCAGGTCCAGCGGGTTTTGCAAATAAGGCGAGGCAAACGTATTGTCGACGCAGAGCAGCACCTTGTTCTCTTTTGCGATCGCGGCGATGCCGGCGATGTCGGTGATGTTCATGAGGGGATTGGTCGGCGTCTCGGCCCAGATGAGCTTAGTGTTGGCATTGATGTGCGCCCTTACTTCCTCAAGATCCTGCTGGTTCACATAATGGAACTTGATGCCGAAGCGCGCGAATATGCGGGTGAACATGCGGTAGGTGCCGCCGTACATATCGTTGCCGGCGATCACTTCGTCGCCCGGCTGCAGCAGCTTGATGACGGCATCGGTGGCCGCCACGCCGCTGCTGAAGGCCAGCCCGTGCCTGCCGTTCTCGATGGCCGCGAAAGCCGCTTCCAGCGCGGTTCTTGTAGGGTTTTGGCTGCGTGCATATTCATAACCCTTGTTCTGTGCCGGACCTTCCTGCACATAGGTGGACGTTTGGTAGATCGGTGTCATGATGGCGCCGGTGGTAGGGTCCGGCTCCACGCCTGCATGAATGAATTTCGTTCCCAGCTTCATATAAGTCTTTTAGTGGTGCAAAGATGATGAATAATACATCATGCTAGAAAAGGAAGGAAGCCGACCAGTATTTCCAGTCGCGCCCGGTGGCCGAATAAGCCTCGTGCGGCTTGTAATTTTTAAGTACGGCCGGGCTCAGTATGCCCGCATCCACCAGCTTTTTCTTTCCGGCGGCGACCGACGCTTTCACCCCGGGCTGCTCCATCCATTGCTTTTGCGGCGGCTCGAAACCTTTTTTGTCGCGGCGCCACACAATCTCTTCCGGAAGCTCGTCCGCCACCGATTTGCGGAGCAGCCACTTGGTCCAGCCCTCATGGATCTTCAGCGAGGGCGGCAGGGTGAAAAGCGCTTCAACGAGCTCGTGCTGCAGGAAGGGCAACCGTATTTCTACGGCATGGGCCATGCTGTTGCGGTCGGCGAGGCGCAGCAATTCCTCGAGGCCCTGCACCACCGTGTTGAAGTAAAGCGCACCGTTGAGATCAAAGCTTGTCGGTGTGCTGTAGTAAAGCGAGCGCTTGTGCGCAAAAGCAAAATCACGGTCGAGGTCGGGATGGAGAAAAGAGTCCTTGGCCTTGCGGCTTTGCAAGAGACCCGCGGCCAGTTCGGGCAGCAGCGCGGCGGCTTTTTCCTTCCACGACAGACCCGTATTTATACCGATCCTGCGCGCGGCTTCCAGCTCGCCGCTGGCGCCCAGCTTGCGCGCACGATAAAGCTCCTGCCAGTACCAGCGATAGTATTTGTGATAACCGGCCAGCACCTCATCCGCGCCCTGGCCGTCGAGCAATACGGTCACTCCGTTCTTTTTTGCCAGCTCGTACACCTTGTATTGGGCCAGCACGCTGGCCGAGCTGAAAGGCTCTTCCTGCCACCGCATAACGTCGGCCATAAGGTCGGCAACGCCGTTGCCGTCCATCTCCGCAATGTGGTGCTCGAGACCGAAGCGGCTTGCGACTTTTTCCGCCCATGGCCGCTCATCCACATCGCTGCCGCCAAACGATACCGTAAAGCATTTGTGCGAATACTGCCCTGCCGAATGATGCTGGCAAAAGGCCACCACCGCAGAGCTGTCAAGCCCGCCGCTGAGGCTCGTGCCGATAGGAACATCGCTGCGCAGGCGCCGCGCTATGGACCCGTCGAAGCGCGAACGAAATTCGTCTATGGCCTCCCGCTCGGACACGTTGCGGCTGCCCGGCTCCAATTGCCACCAGGTTTGTACGGTCACTTCCATATCGTGCAGGGTGCAGGTGAGGAAGTGCGCCGCGGGCAGCTTGTATACGTCGTTATAAAAAGTCTCTTTGCCATCGGCGGGATTGGTGGTATAGCCGATCGACAGGAAATTATAAACCATGGCGCGGTTCACCTCTTTCGGTATGCCCATCGACCAGAGCGCGCGCAGCTCGGAGGCGAAGGCCAGCTGCTCGCCGTCGCTGTAAAAGAACAGGGGCTTCTCGCCGAAGCGGTCGCGGGCGGCGAATAGTTTTTTCTCTTCATCGTCCCAGATGGCGAAGGCAAACATGCCGTCGAATCGGCGCAGGCAGTCGCTGCCCCAGGCGGCGTAGGCGGCTACGATCACCTCGGTGTCGGATTGCGAAATAAAGTCTGCGCCCGAACCTTCCAGCTCCCTGCGCAGCTCTACGTAGTTATACAGTTCGCCGTTGTGGATGATGGTGTAGCGGTTGCGGTAATGCATCGGCTGGGCGGCGGCGGGCCCAAGGTCTATGATGCGCAGGCGGCTGTGGCCCAGCGTGGCCGTGCCGTCGGAGCTTGTGTAAATGCCTTGGCCTTCGGGTCCGCGGTGGCGGAGGCAGCTCACCGCATCCTGCAGGCGGCGGCCAGGCAGACCCGTATTTCTACTGATGATGCCGGCGATGCCACACATGCTAAGGCTTTGCGAATTGAAGAGGAAGACGGGCCTCTACATTATCCCAGGCCATCACGAGGTCGGCCGTAGTGCCCGTATCGTTCTGAAAGGCCATCGAGAAAAACTCCACCGACTGGTCCTTTTGCTTTGCCGGTATATCGAATTTATAGAGGTCCTTGCTGCGGTCGGGCGTGAGGCCCCAGCTATTGAGGTTGCTGTTGAAGACCACCGTCCAGTGGTCGGCCTCGGGAATGCAGTAGAGGATGTAGCGCCCGCGGGGTATGGTCTTCGACTGTATCGTCACGGGTTCGAAAAGCTCGATCTCGGTGGCTTCGTTCGCGCCCAGGCGCCAGGGCTCGCCGTATTTCAGGAGGGAACCGAAGATGGTGCGTCCCTGCTTGTGCGGCCGGCTGTAGATGACGCGGGCCACCGGC
>Ga0247771_1000165_pt1 | contig 24338 bp, 25 predicted proteins | sample UWRJL197509C6_FD_179948 | JGI IMG/M metagenome (GOLD analysis project Ga0247771, IMG submission 179948) | Plant litter microbial communities from Arlington Agricultural Research Station in Wisconsin, United States - UWRJ-L197-509C-6 | ecosystem: Environmental > Terrestrial > Plant litter >... | reverse complement strand
ACCCTGGCCGATCGGATGCTGCAGATCACCGGCGTCGTCGACCCGAGGTTGATGCGCGCCCAGTACCTGGACCGCATGGACATCGAGCGCGAGCGCGGCATCACGATCAAGGCGCAGAACGTGCGCCTGCCGTGGCAGATCGACGACAAGCCGCACGTGCTCCACATGATCGACACGCCGGGCCACGTGGACTTCACCTACGAGGTGTCCCGAGCGCTGGAGGCCTGCGAGGGCGCCGTGCTGCTGGTGGACGCCGCGCAGGGCATCGAGGCCCAGACGCTGGCCAACCTGTACCTGGCGCTGGAGAACGACCTCGCGGTCATCCCGGTGCTGAACAAGATCGACCTCCCGGCGGCCGACCCGGACAAGTACGCCAAGGAGATCGCGCACATCGTCGGGTGCGACCCCGACGAGGTGCTGCGGGTCTCGGCGAAGACCGGGTTCGGCGTCAAGGAGCTGCTCGACGAGGTCGTGCTGAAGGTGCCGCCGCCCGTCGGCGACGCCGACGCGCCCGCCCGCGCGATGATCTTCGACTCGGTCTACGACACCTACCGCGGCGTGGTGACCTACATCCGCGTCGTGGACGGCAAGATCACCCCGCGCGAGCGGATCAAGATGATGTCCACGGGCGCCATCCACGAGATCCTCGAGGTCGGCATCATCTCGCCCGAGCCCAAGGCCAGCGTTGGCCTCGGCGTCGGCGAGGTGGGCTACCTGATCACCGGCGTGAAGGACGTCCGCCAGTCGAAGGTCGGCGACACCGTCACGTCCGAGCGCAAGGGCGCGACCGAGCCGCTCGCGGGCTACCGCGAGCCGCGGCCGATGGTCTACTCGGGCCTCTACCCGGTCGACGGCTCGGACTACCCGGAGCTGCGCGAGGCGCTGGACAAGCTCCAGCTCAACGACGCCTCGCTCGCCTACGAGCCGGAGACGTCGGCGGCGCTGGGCTTCGGCTTCCGCTGCGGCTTCCTCGGCCTGCTGCACCTGGAGATCACCCGCGACCGGCTGGAGCGCGAGTTCGGGCTCGACCTGATCTCGACGGCCCCGAACGTGGTGTACCGCGTGGTCATGGAGGACGGCCGGGAGCACGTCGTGACCAACCCGTCCGACTGGCCGGACGGCAAGATGGCCGACATCTTCGAGCCGGTCACCAAGTGCACGATCATCTCGCCCAGCGACTACATCGGCGCGATCATGGAGCTGTGCCAGTCCAAGCGCGGCCAGCTCGGTGGCATGGACTACCTGTCCGAGGACCGCGTGGAGCTGCGCTACACGATGCCCATGGGCGAGATCATCTTCGACTTCTTCGACAACCTGAAGTCCCGCACCCGCGGCTACGCGTCGCTGGACTACGAGGAGTCGGGCGAGCAGAGCTCGGAGCTGGTCAAGGTCGACATCCTGCTGCAGGGCGAGGCCGTCGACGCGTTCAGCGCCATCTGCCACAAGGACTCCGCGTACGGCTACGGCACGCGGATGGCGTCCAAGCTGCGCGAGCTGATCCCGCGCCAGCAGTTCGAGATCCCGATCCAGGCCGCCATCGGCTCACGGGTGATCGCTCGCGAGAACATCCGCGCGATCCGCAAGGACGTCCTCGCCAAGTGCTACGGCGGTGACATCACCCGCAAGCGGAAGCTGCTGGAGAAGCAGAAGGTCGGCAAGAAGCGGATGAAGATGGTGGGACGCGTCGAGGTCCCGCAGGAGGCCTTCGTCGCCGCGCTGTCGACGGACGACGACAAGAAGAAGAAGTAGCAGCTGCTCGAACCGGAAGCGCCGTACGCCCACCAGCGTGCGGCGCTTCCGCGTTTCCGGGAGAACCGGGAAGTCCGGGAATGACGAAGGCCACCCTCGGCAGCGTTGCCGGGGTGGCCTCTGGGTGAGCGTCGAACCTGCTGTCAGATCGCGGCCTCGGGATCAGGCGCGCAGACGCGTTCGACGGTGAACGGCCTTGCGGTCAGCTTCCGGTGCGGATGATCCGCTCCATCGACTGGGAGTGCAGGATCGCCTTGATCTCGGCGGTGTCCTTCGAGTCGTGCCGGGCCAGGATCGCGTCCAGGTCCAGCCGCTCGCTCGGGGTGGTGTAGCTGGCCAACTGCCGTTCGAGGCTCTGACGGCGCCTGCGGGCCGCGCGGCGGCTCGACAGGGTGGCCCGCAGGGTCCTGATGGTGGCGGTGGGGTGTGTCATCTCGTCCTTCGACTAGTGGTGCTCGATCTTCTGGCACCACCTATCCTTCACCTTTTTCCGCACAAGTGCATCGATTCAGAGGGTGATCTGTCTCGCATACCGCCGTTACCTGTGGTATACGGCACGGTCACCCGTTCTCGTAATAATCCAGCAGTCGCAGGGCCGTCTCGTACTTGTCGCGGAGGCGCTCCCGCTCGGACGGTTCGAGCAGCGCGGTGCGGTCCGGCGAGAGGTTGTCACCGATGTCCGCGCGCTTCACCACGAGCGCGATCGGGTCGGCCGCGACCCTGGCCAGGTAGGCGTGCTGCGGCTCGTCCGGGAAGTGCGTCAGCGCCTCCACGGCCCGCACCACGACGGTCGGGCACTCCAGCTCGACGAGTTCGTCGAGCGTCACGGTCGTGTCCTCGACGACGTCGTGCAGCACGGCCGCCATCTGCTCGGCGACGCCGTCGACGCGGGTCATGACCCGCAGCGGGTGGTCGATGTAGGGGTTGCCGGACTTGTCGATCTGGCCCTCGTGCGCGCGGCGGGCGAGGTTGACGGCATCCGGCAGCGTGAACGTCATGATCTTCCTCCGACCTCCACGGTCGAGCGACCGTGTCGCCTGCTCTGAACGGGTTCATTCCCATCCCACCACGGGATAAACGCTTTCGGCCCGGTTCAGGCCGTTCGGCCCAGTGGAACCACCGCCTTCGGCCCAACAGGTCCGGAACCCTTGACATCCCGTAGTGGTCTAGTCCATTTTTCGGGTGGCCCACATCACGTGTCCGGGCCGCGGCCGCCGAAGTGGATCTGGTGAGGTGCACGTGGGTACGAATGCAAGACGAGCGCTGGTCGCCGTCCTGAGCGCGCTGGTGGCCTTCGCGGGCCTCGGCTTGATCGTCGTGGGCAACGCGTCCGCGGCGAACCTGGTGGGCAACTTCGGCTTCGAGGCCGGGAACACCAGTTCGTGGACCTGTTCGGGTGGCGCCTCCGCGGTGACCAGTCCGAAGCGGACCGGGTCGTTCGCGCTGTCCGGGGTCCCCGCGGGCCAGGACAACGCGCGCTGCTCGCAGACCGTGACCGTGGTGCCGAACACGGCGTACAAGCTGTCCGCGTGGGTGCAGGGCAGCTACACCTACCTCGGCGTCACCGGCGCGAGCGGCGGCGAGAAGAGCACGTGGACGCCCGGCTCGGGCTCGTGGACCCAGCTGTCGCTGGACTTCACCAGCTCCTCGGCGACCACGGTGACCATCTACCTGCACGGCTGGTACGGCCAGCCCGCGTACTTCGCGGACGACGTCGCCGTGGACGGTCCGGGCACCCCGCCCACCACGACCAGCACGACGTCCACCACCACGACGACGACCACGACCACCACGACGACCACCGGCCAGCCGCCGGTGACGTCGCTGCCCAAGCACGTCCTCACGGGCTACTGGCAGAACTTCAACAACGGCGCCAGGGTGCTGAAGATCGCCGACGTGCCGACCACCTACGACATCATCGCGGTGTCGTTCGCGGACGCCGTTCCGGGCACGCCCGGCGCGGTGACGTTCAACCTCGACCCCGGTCTGTCCAGCGCGCTCGGCGGCTACACCGACGCGCAGTTCAAGGCGGACATCCGGACCGTGAAGGCCCGCGGCCAGAAGGTGATCCTGTCCGTCGGCGGCGAGAAGGGCACCATCAGCGTCGGCGACTCGACCGCGTCGAACAACTTCGCCAACAGCGTCAACTCGCTGATCGCCACCTACGGGTTCGACGGCGTGGACATCGACCTGGAGAACGGCATCAACGCGACCCAGATGGGCGCGGCGCTGCGCAAGATCTACGCGGGCGGCGGCAAGATCATCACGATGGCGCCGCAGACCATCGACATGCAGTCCACCGCGGGCGGCTACTTCCAGCTGGCGCTGGCGATCAAGGACATCCTGACGATCGTCAACATGCAGTACTACAACTCCGGGTCGATGCTCGGCTGCGACCAGAAGGTCTACAGCCAGGGCGGCGTGGACTTCATCACCTCGCTCGCCTGCATCCAGCTCCAGAACGGCCTCCGCGCCGACCAGGTGGGCCTCGGCCTGCCCGCCTCCCCGTCGGGCGCGGGCAGCGGCTACGTCTCGCCGCAGACCGTGAACAACGCCCTGAGCTGCCTGGCCAGGGGCACGAACTGCGGCAGCTTCAAGCCGTCGACCACGTACCCGTCGATCCGCGGTGCGATGACCTGGTCGATCAACTGGGACGCGTCCAACGGCTGGGCCTTCGCGAACGCCGTGGCTCCGCACCTGGACTCGCTGCCGTAGTCAGTAGTGTCGGGTGCATGCTGGAACGACTGGCCGCACCCGTGATCGCCGCGCCGATGGCGGGTGGCGCGTCCACCCCGAAGCTGGTCGCGGAAGTGGGGTCGGCCGGTGGCCTGGGTTTCCTGGCCGCCGGCCTCCTCGCGGTCGACGCGCTGGCCGGTCAGCTCGCCGCGCTCGCGGAGCTGACCGACCGGCCCTTCGGCGTCAACCTCTTCGTGCCGGGCTCCAAGTCCACTGTGGACCTCTCGGTCTACCGCGAGCGGGTGGCCGCGCAGGCCGCCCTCGCGGGCGTCGAGCCCGGCGATCCGGTGTGGGACGACGACTCCTACGCCGCGAAGCTCGAACTCGTGCTGGCGTTGCGGGTTCCCGTGGTGTCGTTCACCTTCGGCCTGCCGGACGTGGACGAGGTCCGCAGGCTGCGCGCGGCGGGCTCGTTCGTCGTCGTCACCGTGACCACGCCCGCCGAGGCGAAGCAGGCCGCGCAGATCGGCGCGGACGCGCTGTGCGTGCAGGGCTTGGACGCGGGCGGGCACCGCGCCACCCTCACCGACGACGGCGTCTCGCCCGGCGGCGGCGAACTGCTCGGCACCCTGGCCGCGCTGCGGCTCGTGGCCGCCGTCGTCGACCTGCCGCTGATCGCGGCAGGGGGACTGGCGACCGGCGCGGACGTCGCCGCGGTGCTGACCGCGGGAGCCGCGGCCGCGCAGCTCGGGACGGCGTTCCTGCTGTGCCCCGAGGCGGGCACGGCTCCCGGCCACCGGCTCGCGCTGGAGGAGAAGACCCGGCGCACGGCGTTGACGCGGGCGTTCAGCGGCAGGCCCGCGCGCGGACTGGTGAACCGGTTCCTCAGCGAGAACACCCCGCACGCCCCGGCGGCCTACCCGAACCTCAACGCGCTGACGAAACCGATCCGCGCCACCGGTGATCCGGAACTGATGTCCTTGTGGGCCGGGCAGACCTACTCTTTGATCGAGGCCGCACCGGCCGCGGACGTGGTGCGGAGGTTGGACGTCGAGGCGCGGACGGCGATCAGGAAGGCCGCCGCCAGGTTCACGGGGGAGTAGCGGGTGGGCGAACTAGCGGATGACGTGGTGGAACTGGTCCTGGACGCCGATCCGCTGTTCGCCACGCTGCTGGGCATCGCGGGCCGGGACGACCGGCTGCGGGACGTCAGCGAGGCAGGCGAGGCCGCGTTGCGGGCACGGGCCGTGGAGATCCTCGACCGGGCCACCGGGGGCGAGGACGACCTGACGCTCGCCGTCGTGGTGCACCAGGCCCGAGCGGTGATCGACCGGATCGACGCGAAACTGGTCGAGCACACGTACTCCGCGTCGTTCCTGGCCCCGGTCACGGGCCTGCTCGCCACGCTGCCGCTGGTGCGGCCGACCGCCGAGTCGGCCCAGCGCGACTTCCTCACCCGGCTGGCCGCGATCCCCGCCTTCCTGGACCAGGTGACCGCGCGGAACCGGCAGGGCGTCGCCGCCGGGCGGCTGCCGCTGGCGCACCTCGTCCGCTCGGCCGTCACCCGGATCGAGCGCTACCTCGCCGCCGCGGACCCGTTCCTCGGCGTGCCGCTGGCCGACGGGCTGCTCGCCGAACGCGACCGGCTGTTGACCGATGTCGTGCGGCCCGCGTTCGCCGCCTACCGCGAGTTCCTGCTCGCCGAGATCGCGCCGCACGGCCGGTCCGAGGACCAGCCCGGCCTGTGCGCGCTGCCCGGCGGCGACGTGGCGTACGCGAACCTGCTGCGGATGTTCACCACCACCGACCGCACTCCCGAGGAGCTGCACCGGACGGGGCGCGACGTCATCGCCCGGATCACCGAGGAGTACGCGGAGCTGGGCTACCCGACGCTGGCCGCCGTGCGGGACCGGATGAGCACGCTGAAGTGGCGGGACGCGGAGGAGATGCTGGCCGTCGCGCGGGCCACCATCGACCGCGCCGAGCGGGCCGCGCCGTCGTGGTTCGGCCGGGTGCCGGTCGCCCGGTGCGTGGTCCAGCGGGTGCCCGAGGCGGACGAGCCCACCGCGCCGCTGGCGTACTACCTCGACCCCGCCAGGGACGGCTCACGGCCGGGCACGTACTTCGTCAACGCGTACCGCGCCCAGGAGCAGGACCGCCTGGGCGCGGAGGCCATCGCGTTCCACGAAGCCGTGCCGGGGCACCACTTCCAGCTCGCGCTGCTCCAGGAGTTGGAGGACCTGCCGCTGCTGCGCCGGGTCGCGTCGATCGACTCGCACATCGAGGGCTGGGGCCTGTACGCCGAGCGCCTGGCCGACGAGATGGGGCTGTACGGCGACGACGTCGCCCGGCTCGGGATGCTGTCGGCCGACCTGATGCGGGCCGCCCGGCTGGTGGTCGACACCGGTCTGCACGCGTTCGGCTGGAGCCGCTCGCGGGTCGTGGACTTCCTGCGGGAGTCCACCGTGATGTCCGAGGTGGACATCCAGGCCGAGACCGATCGGTACATCGAGATGCCGGGCCAGGCGTTGGCGTACATGGTGGGGCGCCTGGAGTTCGAGCGCCTGCGGGCCGAGGCCGCCGACCGCGCGGGGGAGGCGTTCGACCTGCGGGCGTTCCACGACCTGGTGCTGGCCAACGGTCCGCTGCCGATGGACGCGCTCGCGCGCCTGGTCGAACGGCGGTTCCCGTGACGGACCTCGCCGACGAGATGATGGACCTGCTCCTCGACGACGAACCGCTCTCCGCCACGCTGCTGGGCCTGCCCGGTCGCGACCACCTGCTGCGCGACCTGGGCGCGGACGCGGAGCTGCGGGCACGGGCCGAGGACGTGCTGCGGCGGGCGGTCGGGGACGACGTGACCACCGCCGTCGTGGCGAACGAGGCCCGGTCGCTGATCGAGAAGCTCGACGCCGGACTGGTCGACCTCACCTTCGCCGACGCGTGGAACTCGGCGGCGTCCGGGCTGCTGACGATCCTGCCGCTGGTCCGGCCCGGTGACGACGCGGGTCGGCGGGACCACCTGGCCAGGCTCGCCGCCGTGCCGGACTTCCTGGCCCGGCTCGAAGTCCGGCAGCGCGCGGCCGTGACCGCCGGTCGGGTGCCGCTGGAACGCCTGGCGCGCAAGGGGATCGCGTTCCTGGACCGGTACCTGGCCGACCCCGACGGTGATCCGCTGCGCGGCGCGGACCCGGATCCCGAGCGGGAACGGCTGCTCGTCGAGGAGGTCCGGCCCGCGTTCGCGGCGTACCGCGACTTCCTGGTCGCCGAGGTGCTGCCGCGCGGCCGGTCCGACGACCGACCCGGCCTGTGCCACCTGCCCGGCGGCGAGGCCGCGTACACCGCGCTGCTGCGCCGGTTCACCACGACCGCCGCGACCCCGGCCGAGCTGCACCGGACGGGCGTCGAGCTGATGGACCGGCTGGAGGAGGAGTACCGGGACCTCGGGTTCCGGGTGTTCGGCCTGGACTCCGCCGCGGCCACGCGCGACCGGGTCCGAGCCGATCCCGCGTTCCGCTGGCGCGACGCCGACGAGGTGGTCGCCGCGGCCAAGGCGACCCTCGACCGGGCGTGGCTCGTGGCACCGCGGTGGTTCGGGACGTTGCCGCGCGGCGAGTGCGCGGTGGAACGGGTCCCGGAGGCCGAGCAGCACCACGGGCCGCTGGCCTACTACGTCGACCCGGCGCTGGACGGCTCGCGGCCGGGCACGTACTACGTCAACACCCGCACCCCGCACGAGCAGGACCGCACCATCGGCGAGTCGCTCGCGTTCCACGAGAGCGTGCCCGGCCACCACCTCCAGATCTCGCTGGCGCAGGAGCGCGGCGACCTGCCGCTGCTGCGGCGCACCGCGCTGATCGACGTCTACATCGAGGGCTGGGGCCTGTACGCCGAGCGCCTGGCCGACGAGATGGGGCTCTACACCGACGACGTCGCCCGGCTCGGCATGGTCTCGCAGGACCTGGTGCGGGCGGCTCGACTGGTCGTGGACACCGGGATGCACGCGTTCGGCTGGTCGCGGGCGAAGGCCGTCGACTACCTGAGCACCAGGACGGCCATGCCCGACGACGACGTCGAGTCGCAGGTCGACCGGTTCGTCGAGACACCGGGCCAGGCGCTGGCGTACATGGTCGGGCGGCTGGAGATCCAGCGCCTGCGCGACGAGGCCGCGGCCAGGATGGGGGACCGGTTCGACCTGCGGGCGTTCCACGACCTCGTGCTCGGCGGCGGTCCGCTGCCGATGGCGGTGCTCGCGGGCGTGGTCGAGCGGTGGTCCGCGGGCTGACGGGAACAAGGTCCGGGAACCGGGTGTTGGCACCGGACGTGAGACTCGAAGTGTGGTCGGACGTCGTGTGCCCGTGGTGCTACATCGGCAAGCGGAAGATGGAGAGCGCCCTGGAGGCGTGGGACGGCGAGCCGGTCGAGGTGCGCTGGCGGCCGTTCCAGCTCGATCCCGGATCGCCGAACGACGGCGCGCCGATGACCGAGGCGCTCGCCGCGAAGTTCGGCGGCGCGGACGCCGTGAAGGCCGCGCACTCGCGGGTCCAGGAGGTCGCCGCGGGCGTCGGGCTGGAGTACCACCTGGACAAGACCAGGCAGGTGAACACGCTCGACGCGCACAAGCTGATCAGCCTGGGCTACGAGCAGGGCGTCCAGGGAGCCGTGCAGGAGCGGTTCTTCCGGGCGAACTTCACCGAGGGGCAGCACCTCGGCGACCCGGAGGTGCTCGTGAAGCTCGCCGCGGACGCCGGGCTGACCGGGGCCGAGGAGGCGCTGCACGACGAGGCGCTGACCGCCCGGATCCGCCAGGAGCTGGCCGAGGGCATCGCGATCGGCGTGCGCTCGGTGCCGACGTTCGTCGTCGGCAACCGGGGCGTGTCCGGGGCGCAGGACTCCTCGGTGATCCTGGAACTGCTGCGCGGGGCGTGACCGCTAGCGGGTGAAGACGACCTTGCCCGCGGTCTCGCCGTCGAGCATGGACCGCAGCCCCTCCTCGGCGCGGTCCATCGGCAGCTCCAGGCCGATCTGCGGGCGCAGGTCGTTGAGCGCGCAGAACGCCAGCAGGTCGCCGAGCTCCTCCCGCGTGCCCATGGTCGAGCCGACCACGCGCAACTGGAGGAAGAACAGCCGCTGCAACTCGGCGGCCGAGGCGTCGCCGCTGGTCGCGCCGGAGATGACCACGATGCCGCCGGGCTTGAGGGCCTTCATCGAGTGCGACCAGGTCGCTTTGCCGACGGTCTCGAACACGGCGTCCACCCGCTCGGGCAGGCGCGCGCCGGACTCGAACGAGGCGTGCGCGCCCAGCGACTCGGCCAGCGCGCGCTTCTCCTCGGTCCGGCCGGTCACCCACACCCGGAACCCGGCCGCGCGGCCCAGCTGGACCAGCGCCGTCGCCACCCCGCCGGACGCGCCCTGCACGAGCATCGTCTGGCCGGGGCGCAGCCCGGACTTCACGAACAGCATCCGGTACGCCGTCAGCCACGCCGTGCCCATGCAGGCCGCCTCGGCGAACGACAGCCCGGCGGGCTTGGCCAGCGCGTTGCGCCTCGGCACCACCGCGTAGTCGGCGAACGTGCCCTGGTGCTTCTCGGTCAGCAGCGTGCGACCGGGGTCGAGGGTCTCGTCGCCGGACCAGTCCGGGTCGCCGATCACGGAGTGCAGCACCACCTCGGTGCCGTCGTCGAGCACGCCCGCGCCGTCGCAGCCCAGGATCATCGGGAACCGGTCGGCCTTGATGCCGACGCCCCGCAGCGTCCACAGGTCGTGCATGTTCAGGCTGGCCGCGCGCACCGCCACCCGCACCCAGCCGTCCGCCACCTCCGGATCGGGACGCTCACCCACCCGGAGTGCGGCGAGGGGGTCCTGCGGGCTCGGCTCGGCTGCGTAGACGGCGAACATCCCTGGAACATAACGCAGCCGAGCCGGTCGGCCTGCGGTGAGGCGCGTCACCGGGCTAGGCTCGGTGGCGTGCTGGAGGGTATTTCGCAGTGGTGGGACGGGGTCGAGCTGTGGCTGACCCAGTTGCCCTTCGTGCTCCAGTTCCCGCTGATGATGGGGCTGATGCTGCCGTTGTGCCTGTTCGCGGCCCGGCTCATCGACCGCGTGGTCGACCGCGCCGTGGCCCGCGTGACCCCGCACAAGGATGCCGAACCGCCGGTCGGGACGCTGCCGACCGACGTCCGGGAGCCCCACCCGCTGCACCGCGGCGGCGGTTCGTAGGCTGACCCGGTGACTCCTGGTAGGCGGCTCACCGTCGCACTCGTCGGTCTGGTCGTCCTGGTCGTCTTCGGGTGGGTCTTCAAGGACCTGACGTCGTCGTCCACCCCGTCGAGCGGACCGACCACCTCGTCGTCCGCGGGGGCCAAGCCGTCCGCGCCGGGGAAGGCGACGTCCGGCGCGGTCGCGGGCTCGGACTCCGGGCTGGAGGTCAAGGCCCTGTCGAGCCTGCCGTCGCAGGCCGCGGACACGTGGAAGCTGATCGAGAAGAACGGCCCGTTCCCGTACCCGCGCAACGACGGCGTGGAGTTCCAGAACCGGGAGAAGCGGCTGCCCGCGAAGTCGGGCGCGTACTACAAGGAGTACACCGTGCCCACTCCCGGCAGCCCGGACCGAGGGGCCCGGCGGCTGATCACCGGGGACAAGCAGGAGCTGTACTACACCGGCGACCACTACGACACGTTCGTCGTCGTGGACGTGCGGAAATGACCGTCCAGGAGGCCGTGAAGGCCGCCCGCGAGCGCGGCGCGCACCCGCACGTGCTGCGGGGCGACACGATCACGACCCGGCACGAGGCCATGGAGGCCATCGCCGCCGCGCTGTCGTTCCCGGAGTGGTTCGGGCACAACCTGGACGCCCTCTACGACTCGCTGACCGACCTGTCGTGGCTGCCCGAGGGCGAGCACGTGCTGATCTGGCCGCGGTCCGCGGAGCTGGCCCGCCGCGACCCGCGCGGCCACGAGAGCGTGACCGCCGTGCTGGACGACGCCGTGCGGCGCACCACCGAACTCGGCGACCGCGTGCTCACGGTCGTCCTCGCCGACTAGCGACCGGCCTTCCGCCACGCCGCCGGGGTCACGCCGTGCGCGGCGCGGAACCGGCGGACGAAGTAGCCCGTCTCGCGGTAGCCGACCCGGTGGGTGATCTCCGCGATCGCCAGGTCCGAGTCGGCCAGCAGCCGCCGCGACTCCCGCATCCGGCGCTCGGTGATCCACTGCTGCACCGTGCGGCCGGTGCGCCTGCCGATGACCGTGGTGAGGTGCCCGGTCGTGAGGCCGACGGCGTCGGCGACGTCCCGCAGGGAGATCGGCTCGTGGTAGCGGTTCTCCACGACGTCGAACACCGCCGCCAGCAGCGGTTCGACGCCGAGGTCGTCGGGAACGGCGACCTGGAGGCGGCCGAGGCGGACCAGCAGCAGCGTCAGGTGGGCGCGGGCGGCGTCGGCGTACCCGTCCCGCCTGCCGAGCAGTTCGGCGTCCAGGTCGGCGAGGTGCCCGAGCCACGCCGGGCGGTCCTCGGGCGGCACCCGGAACCGCTGCCCGCCGCCCCGGTGGTGGCCGATGAACGGCGACAGCAGCGGGTGCGTGCGCCACGAGACCAGCGACGACGCGGCGGCGGGGTCGACGGCGTCGGCCGGGAAGAACACCGCCCAGGCCTCGACGACCCCCTCGTGGGCGTCCTCCTCCGGCCCGATCACCGCGCCGGGGGCGATGACGAACGCGTCGCCCGTGGTGAGCGGCCAGTCCCGGTCGTCCACCCGCATCTCGCCGTCGCCGCGCTCGACGTAGAACAGCACGAGGAAGTCGTGGGCGTGCACGCCCATCGACCGCGTGTGGTCCCGGACGTTCCCGTTGGTCCAGTGCGCGACGGTCACCGAGGGGAGCCCGGCGGTGCGGACGTAGTCGACCAGCGGCACGCCCTGCGCGTTGCGGCCGGTTGGGCGCAGTGCGCCGTCGTGATCGTGTTCGTGATCGCGATCGCGATCGGAAGAATGTGCCATCGGAGCCGCAATTCGTGACTGGTGGGCAGGTCAGGGTGTTGACAGGCTAGCAGTCGGCAACCGAACTTCGTTCCTACTGGAGAGCGTGATGACGACCCACCAGGACTACCTGCCCGCGATGGCCCAGCGCTCGCTGCGGTTCTACGACCCGCTCAGCAAGCTGATGGGGGCCAAGGACGCGCAGTGGCAGCTCGTCGCGCAGGCCGCCATCGAGCCCGGTTCGACCGTCGTGGAGATCGGCTGCGGCACCGGGAACGTGCTGCTGCTGGCCAAACGGGCGGTGCCGACCGCGACGGTGATCGGGCTCGACCCGGACCCGGAGGCGCTCGCCCTCGCCCGGCGCAAGGCGGCGCGGGCGGGGCTGGAGATCCGGCTCGACCGCGGGTACGCGGGGCAGCTCCCGTACGCCGACGGCAGCGTGGACCGGGTGCTGTCGTCGTTCATGCTCCACCACCTGCCCGGCGGGCAGAAGCTCGAGGCGTTGCGGGAGGTCCGGCGGGTGCTGGCGCCCGGCGGGAGCCTGCACGTGCTCGACTTCGACCACCAGGAGCCCGCGCCGCTGCGGAAGCTGGTCAAGCGGGGCCACGGCCACGGGCACGCGGCGGCCGCGTCCGCGCTCGGGCTGATGGCGGAAGCGGGGCTCGTCGACGCCGCGGAGGTCGCCCGCGGGAAGTCGAGGCTCGGCGGGTCCGCGTACTACCGCGCCTCCCGATAACGGCGTGATCTCGGTCGGCGGGCGCGGGGACGGGGCAGGCGGGACAGTGGCGAACCATGACCCCGCTCCGCCTCGTCGCCGTGCTGACGACCGCCGCCACGATCACCGCGCTGGCCACCGCCCCCGCCCTCGCCGCCTCCGAACCGGGCTGCGACTACGAGCACGCGATCACGCCGTTCGACGTCGCCGACGGCGACAACCCGATCGTCATGGTGACGGGTCGGGTCGTCGAACTCCGCGCGTCGAACACAACGCAATGCGCGTGGGGGCGGATCTCCGGCGGCACCAACGGCGAGGAGATCTGGACCGACCGCCGCAAGCCCGACGGCTCCGGCTACCAGGGCTTCCTCGGGTACACCCGGATCGACAACAGCGGCAGCAAGCACACCGACGCGTTCAAGAACGACAACCGGCTGATGCGCGCCTGCGGCTCCTCGCAGGGGCACATCGAGTGCACCGGCTGGTTCTAGTCGGGCACCCAGGAGGGCTTGCGCTTCTCGACGAACGCCGCGATGCCCTCCTGGCCCTCCGGGCCGCCGAAGTGCCGGGCGGACAGCTCCAGCATGTCCGCGAACACCTCGCCGAGGTCGGACGGGCGCGGCTCTTGGAGCATCTGCTTGGTCGCGGCCAACGCTTGGGGCGCGCCCAGGGCCAGCATGTCGGTGTACCGCTGCACCTCGGCGTCGACCTGGTCGGCGGGCACCGCGGAGTTGATCAGCCCGATCTCCTTGGCCCGGCGCGCGTCGAACGCCTCACCCGTGAGGAACAGCTCGTGCGCGGCACGGGGCAGCAGGCGGGGCAGCACGGTCACCGAGATCACCGCGGGCACGACCCCGATCCGCACCTCGCTGAACGCGAACGTGGCGTCCTCGGCGGCCACCGCGATGTCGCAAGCCGCCACCAGCCCGACACCCCCGGCCCGCGCCGGACCGGCCAGCCGGGCGACGACCGGCTTCGGACTCGTCCAGATCTGCTCCAGGATGGCGGGGAACTCGTTCACCCCCTGCTTGCTCGCACTGGCCCCACCGGCCTCCTTGAGATCCATGCCGGAGCAGAACACGGTGCCCGTGTGGCTCAACACGACGACCCGAACGGCGTCGTCGACCGTGGCGGCCTTCAAGTGCGCGGTGAGTTCGCTCCGCAACTGCGCGGAGAGCGCGTTGCGGTTGCGGGGGGAGTCCAGCGTGACCGTCGCGATGCCACGCCGCACCTCGTAGTGGACCAGCTCGTCTGCCATGCCCCGCACTCTACGATCCCGGCCGCGGAGGGGCTTGGGCCACACGATGGGCTAGTGGCGTGGCATCGGCCACTCCGACCTCTGCTTCGCGTGACGTGGTGGTGGTTCGCGATCGCGTCGCGACTCCGACTTGCCCGGACGGCAATCTGGTGAAGTGTGAAAGTGATTGCTGGACCAGTGGTCCATTCGGCGAGGCTTCGTGGATTTGCCGAAATACAAGTTCTTCACACGTTGGGGTCAAAGGACTTTCGGTGTCGGCCGCCGGTGAAATACGGTGATCACGTGCCTTTCCCAGTAGGGGAAGGAAGTGGGCTCAGGTGCGCGTCCGGACGGTCGCTGCGTGGGTTTCGCGCTGTCGGGGCTGTGCCGCTTGGAGTTCTCCGGAGAACTCCACGCGGCGCTCGGTCAGCCGATGGTGGTTGTCGTGAGGACCGGGTTGGGGTCTGGGTAGCCGGTGGCCGGGGCGCTGATCGGGAAGCCGAGGGCTGTGATCGTCGCCGTGAAGGTGAGGCCTGGGGCGGTGTAGCTGGTGCCGCCCAGCTGCGTGGTGATGGTGCCGGACGCTGCTGCTTGCAGGGTCAGGGTGATGGTGGGGAGTTCGAAGTTCGCGCCGCCCTTGATCGGGCCCGGCACCTTCAGGACCACGTCCGTGCCCGAGAGGGCGATGGTCGGGGTGCCGCCCAGGCCCGCGCCGCCGGTGGCGGTGGCCGACTGGAAGGTGCTGTTCGCCGGCACGGGCAGTTTCAGGGTGATGGTCTTGATGTCGCGCACGGTGTAGCCGCCCGCTTGGGCGGGGACCTGGTTGGGTGCGGGGTCGATGACGGCGGTGACCGTGCCGCCCGGTGCGACCGCGGTCGGTGCGGTCGCGTCGAGCGGCTGGTCGAGGAGGAACTCGGCGGTCTGGCCCAGTGCGGTCGCCCGCAGCTTGTAGGTGACGGCGGCGGGTGCCGCTGAGGCTGGCACGCTCGTGGCCAGCAACAGCGCCAGAGCGGTGAACACGGCTGTCTTCATGGTTTCCCTCTCCCCGTTGAGGTGGGAGGGCGTCCAGCGGAAGCGGCGTACCTCAACTGACTACTTGTGAGTAAGTTTCACGTCAAGCCCTCGTCGCCTGATCGGACTACGCGTACTGCCGCGAGTCCAACGCCGACAACGCCGCCGTGTACCGGTGCAGCACGAGTTCCGCCACCTCCGGATCGGCCCCCAACGGCTGGGCGATCCGGGCGTCCGGATCCAGGTCCAGCGTCTGCTGGGTGATCCGGTCCGGCAGCAGGCCCGGCGCCAGGAACCACGACGCCACGGCGATCCGAGCAGCACCCCTGGCCCGCAACCGGGCCACGGCGGTGGCGACGGAGGGCTCGCCCGCCGAAGCGAACGCCGGTTCCACGCCCGCCCAGCCCGACTGCGCGGCCCAACGCTCCGCGATGGCCGCCACGGCCGCGTTCGCCGGGGCGTGCGAGGAGCCCGCGCCCGCGAGGACGATGCCCGTGGTCGGGTCGGCGGGACGGACGCCCGCCTCGGCCAGCCTGCGCAGCGCCGCCGATTCGAGCCACGGGTCGGGGCCGAGGACGTCGCCGACGGTGACCGCGAGCCTGGGGAACTGGCGCTGCACCTCGGCGACCGCGCCCGGCACGTCCACACGGGCGTGGAAGGCCTTGCCCAGCAGCAGGGGCACGACGACCGCGCGCTGGTGGCCTTCTCCGTGCACGGTGCGGAGCACGTCGCCGAGCCGAGGCGCGGACAGGTCGAGGAACGCCGCCCGCACGTCGACGGCCGGGTTCAGGGCGCGGACCACGTCCAGCAGCGCCATGACCGCGGCCGCCGAACGCGGGTCGCGGCTGCCGTGCGCGACGGCGATGAGCGGGGTCATCAGAGTGCTCCGGTCAGGCCTCGGGCGCGCAGGACGGCGCGTTCCAGCGGGCGGAAGAGGAGGAGTTCGATGCCGATGCCGACCAGCAGGATCAGGAAGATCGCGGCGATCACCATCGAGATGTCGTTGAGGGACTGGCCGTTGTGCAGGAACTGGCCGAGCCCCAGCCCCAGTTGCGGGGAGGTCGCGATGATCTCCGCCGCCATCAGCGAGCGCCACGAGAACGCCCAGCCCTGCTTGAGCCCGGCGAGGTAGCCGGGCAGGGCGGCGGGCAGCAGGATGTGCCGCGCCGACGACAACCTGCCCGCGCCGAGAGCTTGACCGACGCGGGGCAGCAGCGGCGGGATCTGGTCGATGCCGGACACCAGGCCGTTCGCGATCGACGGCACGGACCCCATCAGCACCACGAAGTAGATCGCGGACGGCGTGAGGCCGAACCACAGGATCGCGGCGGGCACCCACGCCACCGACGGCAGGCTCTGCAACCCGGTCAGCAGCGACCCGATGGCCGCGCGGACGACCCGCACCTTCGCGATCAGCAACCCGAGCGGGGTCGCGATGATCACCGCGACGACGAACCCGAGCACCGCGCGGGACACCGACGTCCACAGGATCTCGCCCGCGTCGCCGGACCGCACCGTGGCCCAGATCGTGTCCCACACGGCGGCGGGCGCGGGCAGCTGGTACTCCGGCCAGAACGCCGCGGCCCACAGCGCCTGCCACGCGCCGAGCAGCAGCGCGAACGCCACGATCGGCGGGAGGGCCGTGCGCAGGAACCGCTGCCACGGCGACCGCCGCTGGTTCTGCGACGGCGCGTCGAGCGCGTCCAGCCCGGCGCCGACCGCGGCGAGCCCGCGGTCGGCTTCGAGCGTCTCAGGAGGCTGCGGCGTGGCCACTGATCACCTCTCGCAGGTGGGCGGTGATCTCGTCGATCGACTCCGCCTCGTCGGCGCCGGTCAGGCCGTCGACGGCCCACTCGCGCACGACCCGGCCGGGCCGCGACGAGAGCAGCACGACGCGCTGGCCCAGCCGGACGGCTTCGCGGACGTCGTGCGTGACGAACACGATCGCCGTGCCCGTCTCGCGCCACACCCGCACCAGCTCGGCCTGGAGCACGTCGCGGGTGATCGCGTCGAGCGCCGCGAACGGCTCGTCCATCAGCAGCAGACCCGGCGTCCCGGCCTCGGCGCTGCCCAGCGTGGACGCCAGCGCGCGGGCCAGCGCCACGCGCTGCCGCATGCCGCCGGACAGCTCGTGCGGGCGCTTGCCACCCGCCTCGCCCAAGCGCACCAACGACAGCAGCTCGCTGGCCTTGGCGCGCCGGGCACCCCTCTTCAGCCCGGCGAGCCTCAACGGCAGCTCCACGTTGCGCGCGGCCGTGAGCCACGGCATGAGCGCCGCTTCCTGGAACATCACGGCGGGCCGCGACGTCGTCAGCTCGATGCTGCCCGAGGTGGGCGCGTCCAGTCCGGCGACCAGGTTGAGCAAGGTGCTCTTGCCGCAGCCCGACGCACCCAGCAGGCACACGAACTCCCCCGGCTCGACCCGCAGGTCGACGCCGTCCAGCGCGACGACAGCGCCCGCGCCGTGGCCGAACACCTTGCGCACCCCGGACAGCGACACGGCGGCGTCGACGTCGGAGGGCGTGGGGGTCTCAAGTGTGGCGGTCATGGTGTGCCTGCCTTCCCTCGAGTGTTCGGCTTACTTCTTGTCCAGGCCCGCGCTGTCGACGGCGGGCTTGCCCGCCGCGGAGAGGACCTTGTTCAGCAGCGTGAAGTCGGCGAAGCCGCTCACGTCCGCCGCGTCCTTGGCCACGCCCGCCGTGACGGCGTCCTTCGCCAGCTGCGGGAACTGCTTGGCCTGCGGGTCGACCGTCAGCTCGATGTTGTCGAACGCGCGGTCCAGCACCGGCTCGCCCAGCGCCTTGCTGGTCAGCTTCTGCAGCGAGTCGTTGACGGCCTTCTTGGCGTCCGCCTTGTTCGCCGTCGCCCAGTCGATCGCGGCGACCTCGCCCTTGAGGATGGCCTCCACGGTCTGCGGGTAGTCCTTGAGGAACTGGGTCCGCACGATGATCACCGTGGTCGGGAACTTGCCCTGGTCCCACAGGGTCTTCTCGTCGACGAGCACCTTCGCGCCCGCGTCGAGCACCAGCCGCGACGACCACGGCTCCGGTGCCCACGCGCCCTGGATCTCGCCCTTCTTGAACAGGTCGAGGCTCGCCGAGTTCTCCGTGTTGGTCACGTTGACCTGGTCCGCGCCGCTGCCCGCGGCGATCTGCTGACCCACCAGCCACTTCTTGAACGACACGTCCTGCGTGTTCGCCAGCTGCGGGGTGCTGATCGTCTTGCCCTTGAGGTCCGCCGCGGAGTTGATGTCCGGCTTCACCACGAGCTGCGCGCCGCCCGAGGTCGCGCCCGCGACCAGCCGCACGGCCTCGCCCTTGGACTTGGCGTAGGCGTTGATGGCGGGGCCGGAGCCGATGAACGCCACGTCGAGCGAGCCGCCCAGCAGCGCGTTGACCTCGTCCGGGCCGGCGTTGAACGTCTGCGTGGTGAGCTTGGTGGAGCCCAGTTCCTTGGCGAACAGGCCCTTGTCCACGCCGATCAGCGCGGAGGCGTGGGTGACGTTCGGGAAGTAGCCGAGCCGCACCTCGGCGGCCGGGCCCTTGTCGTCGGACGCGGCGGGCGCCGCGGCGGGGGTGTCGCTGCCCGCCCGTGAGCACCCGGCGAGCGTGGCGAAGGTCGTGAGGACGGCGAGGGAGGTGGCGAGGACTCTGCGGTTGCTGCTCACGGCTGCGGGGACCTTTCGGGAATGTTCAGGGGCCGGGGGAGACGAGGGCGTGGTCGTCTGCGCGGGGGGCGGTGCTCCCGCCCTCGGTACAGCTGTCCACGCCGTCCAGCACCGGGAGGCCAGCGCCGACGAGGCCCGCGGCGAGCGTGCCGCCGTCGGCCGCGTCGATCACCAGGAACGCCCCGGTGCGCCTGCTGCTGTAGTACCCGTCGACCGGGAGCGGCTCCGCCGTGCGGATCGCGACCCGGCCGATCTCGTTGAGCCCCAACGAGGCCGGACTGTCCACACTGGCCAGTCGCTGTTCGTCGAAGCGCGCGCGCAGCTCCGTGACGATTGCCTGCACGGTGCGGGCGCCGTGCTTGACCAGCACCCGCGCGCCCGGCGCGAGCGGCTTCTCCGACAGCCAGCACAGGGTGGCGTCGAACTCGTCGGTGACCTGCGGGGGAGTGCCCGCGGCGGCGATCAGGTCGCCGCGGGAGATGTCCAGGTCGTCGGCGAGCAGCAGCGTCACGGACTGGCCCGCCGCCGCCTCGTCGAGGGGCCCGTCGTAGGTGTCGATCTTCTCCACGGTGCTGCGCAGCCCGGCGGGCAGGACGACGACCTCGTCGCCCACCTTGACCGTGCCCGACGCCACCAGGCCCGCGTAACCCCGGTAGTCCAGGTGTTCCGGCGTGCGCGGCCGGATCACGTACTGGACGGGGAAGCGGAACACGGCGTCGTGCGGGTCGGCCTCGACCGGGACGGATTCCAGGTGCTCCAACAACGTGGGGCCGGAGTACCAGGGGGTGTTCGTGGAGTGTTCCACCACGTTGTCGCCCGCGAGGGCCGACACCGGGATGTGCACCACCGCGTCCGGGCTGTAGCCCAGCGCTGTCGCGTGCGCGGTGAACTCCTTGGAGATGCGGGCGAACGTGGTCTCGTCGAAGTCGACGAGGTCGATCTTGTTGACCGCCAGCACGAGCTGCGGCACGCCCAGCAGCGCCAGCACGGCCGCGTGCCGCCGGGTCTGCTCGATGACGCCCTTGCGCGCGTCGACCAGCAGGATCGCGAGCTGCGCGGTGGACGCGCCGGTCACCGTGTTGCGGGTGTACTGCACGTGGCCGGGGGTGTCCGCGAGCACGAACGAGCGCTTGTCGGTGGCGAAGTACCGGTACGCCACGTCGATCGTGATGCCCTGCTCGCGCTCCGAGCGCAGGCCGTCCACGAGCAGCGAGAGGTCCGGGGTGGTCAGGCCGCGGTCGGCGCTCGCGCGGTGCACGGCGTCGAGCGTGTCGGCCAGCACCGACTTGGTGTCGTACAGCAGCCGTCCGACCAGCGTGGACTTGCCGTCGTCCACGCTGCCCGCCGTCGCCAGCCTCAACAGGTCGCTCATTTAGAAGTAGCCCTCCCGCTTGCGGTCTTCCATGGCTGCTTCGGACAAGCGGTCGTCGGCCCGCGTGGCGCCGCGCTCGGTCAGCCGCGACGCGGCCACCTCGGCGATGACCTCGCGGATGTCGGACGCCTCGGACTCCACCGCGCCGGTGCACGAGCCGTCGCCGACCGTGCGGTAGCGGATCGTCTTGTGCAGCACGGTTTCCTCGGGCCGCGGGCCGCCCCACGGGCCTTCGGTCAGCCACATGCCGTCGCGCAGGTACACGTCGCGCTGGTGCGAGTAGTAGATCGACGGCAGCTCGATGCCCTCGCGCTCGATGTAGTTCCACACGTCGAGCTCGGTCCAGTTGGACAGCGGGAACACCCGCACGTGCTCGCCCGCGCGGTGCCGCCCGTTGTAGAGGTTCCACAGCTCGGGGCGCTGGCGGCGCGGCTCCCACTGGCCGAAGCTGTTGCGCAGGCTGAAGATGCGCTCCTTCGCCCGTGCCCGCTCCTCGTCCCGACGGCCACCGCCGAACACGGCGTCGTACTTGTGCGAGGTGATCGAGTCCAGCAGCGGCACGGTCTGCAACGGGTTGCGCGTGCCGTCCGGACGCTCTTCCAACCGGCCGTCGTCGATCCAGTCCTGGACCTTCGCGACCTCCAGCCGCAGCCCGTGCTGGGCCACGACCTTGTCCCGGAACTCGATGACCTCGTCGAAGTTGTGCCCGGTGTCGACGTGCAGCAGCGGGAACGGCACCGGCGCGGGCCAGAACGCCTTGATCGCCAGGTGCACGAGCAGCGTGGAGTCCTTGCCGCCGGAGAACAGGATCACCGGCCGGTCGAACTCGCCCGCGACCTCGCGGAAGATGTGGATCGCCTCGGACTCGAGGCGGTCCAACGTGGTCTGTCGCGTGGGGGCGCTCATCCGTGGAGTCCGCATTCCGTCTTGGCCATGCCCGCCCAGCGACCGCTGCGGGCGTCCTGGCCCGGCAGCGGCTTCGCGGTGCACGGCGCGCAGCCGATGGAGGGATAACCCGCCTGCACCAACGGGTTCTCCAGGATCCCGTGCTCGGCGATGTAGGAGTTGAACTCGTCGTCGGACCACGGCGCGATGGGGTTGACCTTCACCAGCCCGTTGCGCTCGTCCCACTGCACGATCGGCGTGGTGGCCCGCGTCGGCGCGTCGACCCGGCGCACGCCGGTGACCCACGCGTCGTACCGGGCCAGCGTCCGCTGCAGCGGCACGACCTTGCGCAGCGCGCAGCACCGGCCGGGATCGGTCTTGTTCAGCAGGCCGAACTCGGCCTCCTGGTCGGCGACGGACTGCTCGGCGGCGGCGTTGACGATGCGCACGTCCGGGTAGACCAGGTCCACCGCGTCACGGGTGCCGATGGTCTCGGCGAAGTGGTAGCCGGTCTCCAGGAACAGGACGTCGATGTCCGGCTTCGCCTTCACGGCGAGGTCGATCAGCACGGCGTCCTGCATGTTGGACGCGACGATCCAGCTCTCGCCGAACGTCCGCGCGGTCCACTCCAGCGCCTCCGCGGCGGTGGCGTCGGCCAGTTCGACCGACGCGGCCTCCGCGATCACCCTCAACTCCTCGGTGCGGGTAGTCGTGGTCATCGCTTCACCTCAGTTTCTTCGTTTCGATCCCGCGAGCGAATCTCAGAAGGCAAGTGCAGTCCAACGAACTTGACCGTGAACACGCGGCGACAACCCGTGCAGAGCCAGGCCGCGTGGGGCTCCTCCTCGGGACGAAGGTCCTCGTCACCGCAATAGGGGCAGTAGAAGGGCGTCGCACGCTCGGTGGCGCTCACTTGAGGTCACCCTCCTCGGCACGCAGGACCCACTGGGCGAACCGCTCGCCGTCGACCCGCCGCGCCACGAAGTTGCGGACCACCCGCTCGACGTAGTCCGACAGCTCGGCGGCGGTCACCTTGTGCCCGCGCACCTTGCGGCCGAAGCCCGCGTCCAGCCCGAGCCCGCCGCCGAGGTGCACCTGGAAGCCCTCGACCTGGTAGCCGTCCGCGTCCGTGACGATCTGGCCCTTGAGCCCGATGTCCGCGGTCTGGATGCGGGCGCACGAGTTGGGGCAGCCGTTGATGTGGATGCTGACCGGGGCGTCGATGTCGCCGACGATGTCGGCCAGCTTCTTCTCCAGCGTGCTGACCAGGTCCACCGCGCGGGCCTTGGTCTCGACGATCGCGAGCTTGCAGAACTCGATGCCGGTGCACGCCATCACGCCCCGCCGCCACGGCGACGGCTCGGTCTGGAGGCCCAGCTTCGCCAGGTCCCCTTGCAGCGCGGGCACGTCCGCCTCGGCCACGTCCAGCACGACCAGCTTCTGCTGCGGCGTCAGGCGCACCCGGCCGGAACCCGCGCGTTCGACGGCCTTGGAGACCTCGACGAGCGTGGACCCGGACACCCGGCCCGCGATCGGCGCCGCGCCGACGTAGAACAGGCCGTCCTTCTGCTTGTGCACGCCGATGTGGTCACGCGGCTGCGCGGGCACCTCGGGCGCGGGGCCGTCGATCAGCGTCCGCTTGAGGTACTCGGTCTCGAGGACCTCCCGGAACTTCTCCGGCCCCCAGTCCGCCACCAGGAACTTGATCCGCGCCCGGTGCCGCAGCCGCCGGTAGCCGTAGTCGCGGAACACGCTGATCACGCCCGCCCACACGTCCGGCACCTCGTCGCGCGGCACCCACGCCCCGAGCCGCTTGCCGATCATCGGGTTGGTGGACAGTCCGCCGCCGACCCACAGGTCGAAACCGGGGCCGTGCTCCGGGTGGTCCACGCCGACGAACGCGATGTCGTGGATCTCGTGCGCCACGTCCGGCAGCCCGGAGATGGCGGTCTTGAACTTGCGCGGCAGGTTCGAGTAGGCCGGGTCGCCGATGTAGCGCTCCAGGATCACGTCGATCGCCGAACTGCCGTCGATCACCTCGTCCACGGCGATGCCCGCGACCGGCGAACCGAGGACCACGCGGGGGCTGTCCCCGCAGGCCTCCATCGTGGTCAGGCCCACGCCCTCCAGCTTCCGCCAGATCGCGGGGACGTCCTCGATGCGGATCCAGTGGTACTGGATGTTCTGCCGGTCGGTGATGTCGGCCGTGTCGCGCGCGTAGGTCTGCGACACCTCGCCGAGCACCCGCAGCTGTTCGGTGGTCAGCCGACCGCCGTCGGAGCGCACCCGGAGCATGAAGAACTCGTCGTCCAACTCCTCCGGCTCCAACGTGGCTGTCCGGCCGCCGTCGATACCGGGCTTGCGCTGGGTGTAGAGCCCGTACCAGCGGAAACGCCCGCGCAGGTCGGCCGGGTCGATGGAGGCGAAACCGCCGTGGGCGTAGATGTTCTCGATCCGGGCGCGGACGTTGAGCGGGTTGTCGTCCTTCTTGCTGCGCTCGTTGGGGTTGAGCGGTTCGCGGTAGCCGAGCGCCCACTGCCCCTCACCGCGGCGTTGCTTCGTGCCGCGCTGAGACGTCGTAGTCGGGGGGACCATCGTCGTCCTCCGGGGTTTCGGGGCGCTGGGCGCGCGCGGCCGAGTCCCGGTGGAGCGTGGTGGGAGGTCTCGTCAGCGCACCCGGCGCCGGCGGGAACAGATCAATAGCAGGCGCTGGCTATGCCGAAGGACGGCACAATGCGCTGGAGACACGACGGAAGTCGACGTGGCGGCGTACCACCAGGCGGACTCCGGTCGAGGTCATGGCTTGAGAGTGCCACCTGTCCACCCCGTGGTCCACAGCCAACCGAATGCTGGGACGGCGTTCGGACGTGTGTTAAGTGGGAGACTGGACCTCATGCCCTCCGCTCTTCCCGCTGGTGATCCCGCACCCGCCGACGGCTCGCTGCCGCCGTCGGCGTTGGCCGGGCTCGGCAGCCGCCCGTTCGGCGTCTACGTCCACGTCCCGTTCTGCGCGACCCGCTGCGGCTACTGCGACTTCAACACCTACACCGC
>Ga0247771_1000164_pt1 | contig 24406 bp, 11 predicted proteins | sample UWRJL197509C6_FD_179948 | JGI IMG/M metagenome (GOLD analysis project Ga0247771, IMG submission 179948) | Plant litter microbial communities from Arlington Agricultural Research Station in Wisconsin, United States - UWRJ-L197-509C-6 | ecosystem: Environmental > Terrestrial > Plant litter >... | reverse complement strand
GGACCCCATGACCTACGTCGGGCTGACGAGCTACCTCAAGTCGCGCCCCGAAATGGTCATCGTCGACAAGCACGAAGCAGGCCACGCGGACGTCGCCGTGTTCTCGACCGAGCGGCTCACGTCGGAGGCCATGAACAAGCTCCGGGCGCTGTCGGCGGAGCGCACGGTGCCCACCGTCCTGATGGCGAGCGAACTGACCGAAGCGCCGCTGCTCGCGGTGGTGGAGTGCGGTGTGGTCGCGATCCTGCCGAGGGCCGCGGTGACCGGGGACCAGCTGGTCGACAGCATCATGGCCGCCGCGGCGGGCAACGGCGTCATGCCGCGCGACATCCTCGGCAAGCTGCTCAAGAGGGTCGAGATGCTGCAGCGCGAGGTGCTGGCGCCCAACGGCCTCAACGTCGCGGGTCTCGAACCGCGCGAGGTCGACGTCCTGCGGCTGATCGCCGAGGGGTGGGGCACCGACGAAATCGCGAAAGAACTTCAGTATTCGGAGAGGACCGTCAAGAACGTCATCTACAACGTCACGAACCGGTTGAAGTTGCGCAACCGCGCCCACGCCGTCGCCTACGCGCTGCGGGCCGGAGTGATCTGACGCTCTAATGTTCGTTTGGTAAGGCAGAGTTCGTTTGGTTCACCACTTGGCCTTTCGTTTGTTCAGCGCTTGACCTTTTGCCGTCGAGGAGCCGCGCGCGTGCGTTCACGTGAGCGCTGTGGTCCGGCGGACACCGTTCTTGCACCCGGTCGTCGACCGCACGACGACCGCGAAGAGGAGGCGGGCGCCCGGTATCGGGCGCCCCGACGAGGGACCGGGGCGACCGCACGCCCCGGCCACTGGTCGTTCCGGACTTCCTCGCCCTGCACGTGCATCCGCACAAGACGAACGCCACCCGCGAACGGGTGGCGTTCGAGACGCGCCTGGCGACGACCGTCAGCGGCTGGTGGCCGAGCGGCCCATCTCGTGGTGGCGTTCGGCGATCTGCGAGCGCGACCGCACGCCGAGCTTGCCCAGTATCCGGGTGACGTGCGCCTGCACCATGCGCCGCGGCAACGACATCCGCACCGCGATGTCCGGATTGGACTGACCGCTCGCGACCAGTTCGGCGATCCGGCGCTCGACCGGCGTGAGCGTGTCCCAGCCCCCGGTCGCGCGCGCGGACGCGGCGATGTCGTGGTGGATGTCGAACTCGTCCATCTTCGACCTGGCACGGGCCAGGTCCCACTTCGCGTCCAGCTCGGTGTAGATCTCCGCCGCCTCGGCGTACGCCGCCCGCGCGTCGGCGCGCATCCCGACCTGGGCCAGCAGCACGGACGCCTCCTCCAGCGCCGCCGCCAGCTCCACGCGACGGCCGACCTGGCGGTAGTGCCCGACCGCGACCAGCGCCGGTTCCGGGTCGCCCGTCACGAGCGCCTTGCACCGGTGCAGCGCGGTGTACGCCCGCGTCGGCACGGCCTCGCGCGCGGCCTCCAGCTCGGCGACCTCCATCACCTCGGCCACCCGCTCCTGGTCGCCGACCTCCAGCGCCAGCCGCAGGATGTCCGGCAGCCACTGGTGCCGCAGCATCATGTCCGCGTACGCCGGGTTCAGGATGCGCTTCACCGCGTCCAGGCCCCGCCGCACGTCGCCGCTCTGCACGGCGGCCAGCGACCGGGCCAGCAGCAGGAAGTCGCACGCCTCGCGCTCGGCCGCGGTCACGACCAGCAGCTCGTCCGCGGCGTCCAGGTGGGCGGCCGACGCCGCGCCGTCGTGGCGGTGCAGCGCGATGAGCGCGGACACGCCGTGCAGCAGCAGCCCGTTGGGGCCGGGGTCGACCAGACCGCTGTAGCTGATCGCGGGACCGTCCTCGGTCACCGTGTCCAGCTCCAGCAGCGCCTCGTCCCAGCGGCCGGTCCAGTAGTGGTGCACCGCCGCGGAGATCTGCGGCCCGACCGGCAGGCCGTGCTTCACGGTCAGCTCGTCCACGGTCGCCAGCGCCACGTCCACCTCGTCGAGCTGGTCGAGGTTCTGCAGCGTGAACATCCGGTTGTCGAGCAGGTTGAAGTGCATGCCCGCCAGCTCCGGGGCCCCGCCGAGCGCGGTGATGGCGTCGTCCACGTACCGCAGCGCGGTCCGGTGGTTGCGCCGCACCGACTCGACCAGCCACAGCGTCTGGAGCGCGTGCGCGATCAGGTAGGCGTCGCCGTTGGAGACGGCCTCGGCGTGCGCGGCCTTGCCGGTCACCTCGGCCTGGTCGATGTCCGTCACGTCGCGGATCAGGTGCGCCAGCAGCGACTTGTGCCGGAGCTGCCAGATCTTCGGCACCGACGGGTCGACCTCGACCTCGGTCAGGGCGCGGATGGCCAGCTCCCGCTTGTCCTGCCGCAGCAGCGTGGCCGCGAGCAGCTGGCGCAGCTCGGCCGAGCGCGCCGGGTCGGTGGAGATCGCCAACGCCTGCCGCGCCTGCGCCTCGGGGTCGCGGGCCAGCCGGAACAGCACCCGCACCAGCGCGGTGAGCAGCAGTTCCCGGTTCGGGTCGCGCGGGCCGACGAGGTCGAGCGACTGCTCCAGCAGGTCGGCGGCGATCAGGGGCGCGCGGTTCGCCAGCTCGGCCGCGTTCTCCACGAGCCAGTCGCCGACCCACTCGTCCAGGTCGGACGCGGCGGCCACGAGCTGCTCGGCTACGCGGCTCGCGGGCGCGTCCACGTCGGCGAGCGCCTTGGCCGCCTGCTTGTGCAGCACCCCGCGCATCGGCACGGCGATGCTGCCGTACACGGCCTCGCGCAGCAGCGGGTGCCGGAACACCAGCCGCGGCTCGCCGTGGCCGAGCACGTTGGCCGCCATGGCGTCCTTCACGGCGCGGGCCACCTCGGGCACCAGCCTGCCGGACAGCACGGCGATCTGCGCGATCGTGGCCTCCGCGCCGAGCACGGCCGCCCAGCGCAGCACCTCCCGCGTGCGTTCGGGCAGCGCCTGCGAGGTCCGCTGCACGGCCGCGAACAGCGTGCGCGGCGCGTCGTCGGCCTGCGCCTCGTCCACGTGCGCCACGCCGTCGATCAGGTCGACGGCCCGGTCGCGGACCAGCGCGCCCACCATCTCCCGCAGGTACAGCGGGTTGCCCGAGGCGCGCGCGGTCAGCCTGCGCAGCAGGTGGCCCGGCCTGCCGCCGACGAGGTCGGCGGTCATCGAGTCCACGTCCGCGTAGGTCAGCGGTTCGAGGACCAGCACGTCGCCGTCGTTGGCGCGGACGCGCGACCGCAGCTGGTCCAGCTCGGTGCGGCCGTGCCGCGAGCGCGAGCAGGTGACCAGCAGCAGCGGCAGCTGGCGGGTCGCCGCGGCCAGTCGGCGCCACAGCGACACCGTGGACTCGTCGGCCCACTGGAGGTCGTCGAGCACCAGCACGGTCGGGGCCTTGTGGCACATCCGGTCGACCAGCGCGAGGAGACGGTCCACCGCGCTCTGGATCGGGTCGTTGTCGTCGGTGTTGCGCGTGCTCGGCTCGCCGGTGCGCAGCCTGCGCGCCAGCTCGGCGCGGTCCGGGTCCGGCGAGGACTGGTCGACGCCGAGGCACTCCAGCAGCACCTGGAGGGGGAACCGGCCCGCGAGCTGGTCGGCGACGGCCCAGCCGACCTGGAGCCCCAGGCGTTCGGCGTCGGCGAGCGCGACGGCCAGCAGCTCGGACTTGCCGATGCCGGGCTCGCCCTCGATCCACACCGTGCCGCCGACGCCCAGCGCCAGGTCGGTCAGCCTGGTCCGCAGGCGCTCGGTCTCGGCCTCGCGGCCGACGAAGACGGTGCTGTTGGCCTTGCGCAGCACGCCGGTCTCGACCGGCTCCTCGTCGTCCTCGGGCTCCTCGACCTCGACGAGGGCCTCCGCGCCGCGGAGCACCTCGGCGTGCGCCTGGCGCAGCGCCGGTCCGGGCGTGGCGCCGAGTTCGCTCAGCAGCGTGTCCCGCGCCTCGCGGAACACCTTGAGCGCCTCGGCCTGGCGGCCGCCGCGGCTCAGCGCGGTCATCAGCAGCGCGTACAGCGACTCGCGCAGCGGGTGGCTCTGCACCAGCGCGCCCAGCTCGGCGGCCAGCTCGACGTGCGCGCCCAGCACCAGCCGGAGCGTGGCAAGCGCTTCCACGGCGGAGAGCCTGCGCTCGGTCAGCCGGTCGCGCTCGTGCTCCGCGTACGGTCCCGGCACGCCCGCGTACGGCTCGCCGTGGAACAGCGCGAGCGCCCGCTCCAGCTCGTCGGCCGCGTCGCGGTGCTCGCCCGCGCTCGCCAGCTCCTCGGCGTGCGCGACCCGGCGCTCGAACGCCACGGCGTCGACCTCGGCCGGGTCCAGCCGCAGCGCGTAGCCGAGCTTGGTCGAGAGCAGCACGTCCCGGCCCTCGGCGACGCCCGCGTCCCCGAGGGTGCGGCGCAGCGCCGAGATGTAGGTGTAGACGCTGCCCGCCGCGCTGACCGGCGGGGACTCGCCCCACACCGCGGTGATGAACTCCTCGCGGGTGACCGTCTGGTTGGCCCTGGACGCAAGCAGGGCGAAGACCGCGCGCTGCCTGCTCGGGCCGAGCGGGATGTCCGCGTCGCCGAGGACCGCGCGCACCGGGCCCAGCAGTTCGACGCGCAGACGCCTGTCGCTCGCTGCTTCCTGCACCCTCACTCGATTCCCTCTAGGCGTCGGTGTGCTCGTCGCGGCGTCGTCGGGTGGCGGGGGGAACGGCGGGTCGGGCCTCGTGACGTCACCTGCACCCTCCTCGCGGCTCGTCGGGAAACCCACACCACCGTCAACGACCGAGGGGCGAAGGAGGTTCACCCGAGGCCGTCGCTTCCACCGGCGGATCCTACGCACGTCCGGATAACGCCCGGTGTCACCCGCACCGCCATTCGGGTCTTGTCCTGATCAAGGGTGCTCTGCTAGCCGCGGGCGCGTCACGCGGGACAAACGGACTAGTCGGACTTATCGGGCGTGGTCGGGTGTCGTCGGTCCCGTCCGCGGACCGGACGCGCGCCGCCGGAATACCCTCACGCCGTGACGACACCACCGGTCGAGCAGTGCTCCTGTTGCGGCGCCGCCATCAGCAACCCCAGTCGCGTCGACTACGTCGTGCCGCTGCCCGACGGCGCGACGCGGTCGCCGGACACCGACCCCAACGCGGCGTTCCTGCGCCTGGAGAACGGGCAGGCGTTCGCCCGGTGCCTGCTGCCCGTGCGGCTGACCGGCGGCACGACGCTGGTCTACCTCACCTGGATGGAGATCAGCGACGACGACCTGCGCCGCGCCGCCGCCGAGTGGCGCGGCGAGGGCTGGGCCGACCTGGTCCTCTACGGGAAGCTCGGCAACGACCTCAAGCCGTGGGAGAAGGAGCTGCGCGGCGCCGAGGTCATGGCCACCGTCGGCGCCCCCGACGAGCCGCCGACCGTGCAGAACTCCGACCACGAGCTGCTGCGGCGGATGCTGACCGAGACCTGGGACCGCGACGTCGTCCTCAGCTGGTTCAGCGACCCGCTGCCGGTGGCGCTGCGCGCCCGGATCGCCCGGAACTGGAGCCTGGAGCGGAGCGCGGGGCTCGCGGCGGGGCTGGACAACCGGACGTGGCGGTTCGTCGCGCCCGGCCGCAGCGTGTTCGTCGACGTGCTGACCGACGACCAGCAGCGGCCGCCCGGCGAGTTCCTGCACGAGCTGCTCGACGGCGCCCCCGAGGTGCCCGCGGGCCAGACGCTGATCACGCCGACCGCCGACGACATCACCCACGCGTTCTGGCTGGAGACCGTGGTGGACGGTCGACCGCAGCACGACTTCTACGCCCACGTGGTGCGGCGCGGCACGGCGTTGAGCCTCGGGATCTTCCACGGCGATCCGGACGACCACGCGTGGGCGCTGCACGTGCTGCGCTCGGTCAAGCACCACGGCTGAGCCCCCGTTCGGCCACAGCGGACTCCGGCCGCGCGTTGTGACGAGCCCCCGGAGCGGGGTGTCCAGTGGTCCAGCGCCGCGGGCCCTGTGGTCCGCAGTGGCGCTGACCAGGGCGTCCGGTGGCGAGTTGTTGCACGTGGGGTGGTGCGCGGCGGTCCCGTGTGACAGTCTCGCCCCGCTCCCTGCGGCGGTCGCGCCCCGTCGTCACTACTTGGTCACTGTTTCTCCACACCCGCTTCTTAAACTGTTGACACGCTTGGGCTGCCTTTGTCGGTTCCCCCTCCGCAGGGAAGCGGGCCCGAAGGTTTCGGTCCTGGGATCTGCTCTCGTGGGTATGGAGAAGACCATGACAATTTCGGATGAATCTCGGGTGGCCAGGATGAATTCTCTCCGCGCTGCCGGTGACCACAAGTTCCACCCCGTCTCGGCGATGCTCAACGATCAGCAGCTCCAACTGATGCGCTTGTTGGCGGGTGGGCTGCCCGATCGTTCGATCGCCCGGCGCCTTTGCCTCGCCCCCCGCACCCTCGCCAGGCGGATTTCCGAGATCTACCGGATCCTGGGTGTCGACACCCGCTTCCAGGCGGGTGTGGCAGCCCAGCGGCTGGGGATCATCGACGAGCCGACCGCCGGAGAACTGCCTGTTAGGTCGCGTGTAGGGGTGGTGTAGGGGGTCCGGCCCTCGGCCGATGTGCGGAAGGGCAGGTGCGGGTAACACGTTCGGGCAGTCTTTGTTGCGTGAGCTGCATCTCGCTGGTTAGCGTCCGCTCAAGGGGTGGCAGCTCCTTGCTTTACGGCAGAGTCGCGGCGGGCCCATCCGCATTGAACGGCTTCGCCGGTCTGTACGTTTAGTTGACACGAGAACGATGTTTCGGTGGGTGTAATCCGGGTTACCGGGCATTGATCGACGACTTCGTGAGATTTTAGTGAGGAGTTGCAATGACTAGTGCTGAGAACTCGGTAACAAAAGAGGGCATGATCGCTGCGGGGCAGCGGATGCAGGAGGCCTCGCAAAAGGTCCAGGCCGAGCGCCAGGACGTCGAGGACGCGATCACCCGCCTTTTCGGCACCTTCACCGGCTCCGCCGCGACGGGCTACCGCCGCGCGATGACGAACTGGTTCGGCAACGTCGAGACCATCGTCAACGAGCTCAACCGCATGAAGACCGTCATGGACCAGGGCGCCGAGCTGGTCGGCCAGGGCGACCGCGACACCTCGGACCTGTCCGACGACATGGATCGTCAGATCTCCACCGTGACGAGCGGCGGGCTGTCCGGTCTCTGACCGCGGACACCGGTAGAAGCAGCTTCGCACCCAGGAAGGGAACCGCACCATGAGCCAGCCCACATACACTTACAGCGGTGGCATCAACGCCGGCGTGTCCAGCGAGATGATGGACGCCCACAGCAAGATCAAGGCCGAGCTCCTCGCGCTCGACACGGACATGCGGCAGTCGCTGACCCACTGGCAGACGCCCACGTCGAAGCAGCAGTACGAGCTCTCGAAGCAGCGCTGGGACAACGCGGCCGACACGATGCCGCAGTCGCTCCAGATCGCGTCGTCGACGCTGGAGAACATCACGCTGCGGATGAACAAGACCGAGGACGCCGTCACCGACAGCTGGTCCTAGGCAGTTCGCCCACCGACGGCTCCGCCGTCAGAGCACGCGCCGCGGCGGGGAGGTCGTGGCCGGGAAGTCCCAGTGACACCCGGCCACGACTTCCGCTGCCGCGGTGGCGTTCGCAGCAGGACCCCCAGCGACACCACTCGGATGCGAGCCGCCACGGCGACACCCGCCCTGGCTGAGCGGTACAGGAGGCAGGACCCATGGCGGACGGCGACGTTGTCCAGTACGAACCCCCGGACGGGTGGTCACCCACCGGCCACGCCTACGGCGACTTCGTAAGTGCCACGAAGCACGCGGACGGCACCTACACCATCAAGTACGACAACGGCGACACGACGAACTTCGGCACTCCCACCGTCGCCAAGCCGGACCCCAACTGGCGGCCGGACACCAGTGGCGCGAACAGCAACCCGTGGGACAGCACCAAGGGCACCACCGATCCGCCCCTGCCCGCGCCGCCCGCCATCCCCGGTGGCGCCGAGACGCCCGGCAAGGGCGTGCACGTCATCAGCGTCGACGCCATCAAGACCTACGCGACGAACATCGAGGCCCTGCTGCCGACGATCACGGCCACGATCACCGAGCTGGACGACCTGTCGGCCAGCGGCTTCGGCGCGGGCTACTTCGGCGCGGCGAACAACTTCAAGTCCAAGGTGTTCGGCGGCGCCAACTCGGCGAACACCGCGACGCTGCTGGCCTCGACCCGCACGGTCTTCACCGAGGCCGAGTCGATCATCAAGTCGATCGCGCTGCGGTGCCGCGAGATCGCCCAGAAGTACAAGACCGCCGACGAGCTCACCGGGTTGGACGCCGAGGAGTTCGGGCACATGGTGTCCACCGTGAAGACGAAGGTGGACGCACTCCCCCTGGGTGGAGCCAGCTGATCGGCTCGCTCTAAGTTCGACCCCTGTCGGGTCCAGCCGGCCAGGTTGGACCCGACAAAGCTGTATCGGCGGTGCGCGGTTCCGGTGCCTGCCAGGCGTCGACGCTCGCCTGGCGGCCTGTCTTGAGCAAAGGTGTGGGTGCGCGATGGCTCCCGGCGTGTATGACAAAGACGGGTTCAAGCCCGGTCCGACCGGGGGGGTGTACCCGGACCCCACGGCGAACCTGACCGACAACCGGGACTTCGAGAGCTGGGACTGGAAGCAGGTCAAGGCCGCCGTCGTCGGCTACTCGGCGACGGGCGACGTCCCGGCGAGCGTCCCCGGCGCGGACCCCAACTCGATCCGCAAGGCGTCCAACGTCTTCAACCGCGCCCGCGCGGCCCTGGAGTACCTGAGCGACAACATCCGGTTGCAGACCGAGGCGCTGACCGGTGAGAACGGCGCGTGGAAGAGCCCGGCAGCCGACGCCTTCCACGGCATGAACACCTTCTTCGCGGCGAAGCTCCAGGCCAAGGCCGACCAGATCAACGGCGGCGAGGTCGCGGGCACCAACAACGTGCCCGCCCAGATCTGGGAGAGCGGCAACTACCTGGAGTGGGCCCAGAAGACGATCAACTACATCGACGGGTACTACGCCGACTACGTGCGCTCGGTGGGCGTCACGATGAGCGGCGGCCTGGCGCGGATCTCCGACTACCCCGAACTCGTCGCGCAAATGGGCGAGGACATGAAGAAGGTCGTCCGGATCCTCGCCGCGCAGTACACGATGAACACCGACAGCGTGACGGTGCCGAACGCCGCGGACTTCCAGACCAAGCCGAAACCGCCCGGCCCCGGCGACCTCCCACCGCCTCCCGGCGGTGGCCCACCGCCCCCCGGTGGCGGTGCCCCGCCGCCCGGTGGTGGCGCTCCGCCGCCTCCGCCTCCCCAGCTCCCCCCGCCGCCCGGTGGCGGGGGCCAGGGTCCCGGTGGCGGCCCCGGCGCCCCGCCGCCCCTCAACGTCGGTGGCGGTCCCGGTGGCGGCCCTGGCGGCGGTCCCGGCGCTCCGCCGCCGCTCAACGTGGGCGGCGGCCCTGGTGGCGGTCCCGGTGGTGGTCCCGCGGGCGGTCCCAACGGCACCCAGAACCTCGCGGTGAAGCCGCCGCCCCTCCCGCCGCCCCTCGACATCGGTGGCGGTCCGGGTGGCGGCCCCGGCGGCACCGGTGGCGGCACCGGTGGCGGTCCCGGCGGCATCGGAGCCCCTCCTCCTCTCACCGTGCCCCCGCCCCCCGGCGGCGGTCCCGGTGGCGCCAACGGCGGCATCAAGCCCCCGCCGTCCGTCAGCGTGCCCCCGCCCCCCGGTTCCAGCACGGGCGGTGGACCCGGCGGCACCGGTGGTCTCAAGCCGCCGCCGTCGCTCGCGGTCAACCCCCCGCCCGGTTCCAGCACGGGCGGCGGTCCCGGTGGCACCGGCGGTACCGGCGGTCTCAAGCCGCCGCCCGCGCTCGACGTCAACGGTCCTCCCGGCAGCGAGACCGGCGGCACCAACGGCGCGGCCAAGCCGCCCGCCCTGCCCAACCCCGTGGACATCCAGACGCCCGGCTCCGGCCCCGGCGCCGGTGGTGACAAGGCGGGTCCCGGTTCGGGCATGCCGATGATGCCTCCGGGTGGTGCCGGTGGCGGTCAGCCCGGTGGCTCCGGTTCCGACCGGCCGGACTCGTCCGGTCTGCTCGGCGGCGTCAAGTCGCCGTGGGAGTCGCTCAAGCCGCCGGTCGTCGGCGACCCCAGCGTCATCAAGCCCCCGGCGGTCAAGCCCGAGGACTGGGCCGCGCCTCCCGGCATCGGCAAGCCCCCGGCGCTGGACATCCAGGGCCCCGGTGGCGCGGGCAGCCCCGGCGGGATGCCGATGATGCCTCCGGGTGGCGCCGGTGGCGGTCAGCCCGGTGGTTCCGGTTCGGACCGGCCCGACTCGTCCGGTCTGCTCGGCGGCGTCAACAAGCCGTGGGAGGCGGGTTCGCCCTCGCCCATCGGCGGTCCCAGCGAGGTCGCCCCGCCGGTCGTCAAGCCCGAGGACTGGGCCGCGCCCCCCGGCGTGGGCACCCCGCCCGGCGTCCAGGTGCCCGGCGGTCCCGGCGGGATGCCGATGATGCCTCCCGGCGGCATGGGCGGCGGTCAGCCCGGTGGCTCCGGCTCGGACCGGCCGGACTCGTCCGGTCTGCTCGGCGGCGTCAACAAGCCGTGGGAAGGGGTCACGCCCCCGGTCATCGGCGACCCCACGGGCGGCGTGAACCCGCCCGTGGTCAAGCCCGAGGACTGGGCGACGCCCCCCGGCGTCCAGGTGCCCGGCGGCCCCGAGGGCCTCACGGGCTCGGTGCCGCCCCCGGTCGACGTGTCGGGTCCCGGCGGCGTCGGGTCCCCCGACGGCCCCGGCGTCCCGGTGCCGCCCGGTGTCGGCGTCCTGCCGCCCCTGGGCGTGCAGACCCCGCTGTCCCCGAGCACCCCGGTCGTCCCGCCGGTCCCCGGTGGCACGACCACGCCCGGCCAGCCCGGCGCGCAGTCCCCGATGATGCCTCCGGGCGGAGCGGGCGCGGGCCAGCCCGGCGCGGGCTCCGAGCGGCCGGACTCGTCCGGTCTCCTCGGCGGCCTGCACGAGCCGTGGGCCGGGTCCGACGACGTGGGCAAGATCGGCGGCAACTCCGACCTCATGCCCGCGTCGGACAAGCCCGAGTCCTGGGCGAACACGCCCGCCGACACGACGACGGCACCCGGCGCGCCGCAGCCCGGCACGCCGATGATGCCGCCGCCGATGGCTCCGGGGGCCACGCCCCCGGCGGCCGCGGAGCACTCGGACTCGTCCGCGCTGCTCGGCGGCGAGACCAGCTCGTGGGAACCCGCTCTGCCCCCGATGGGGACGGACCAGGTGAGCAACACCCCGGCGGCGCCGACCGCGCCGTGGGCGGTGACGCCCGGCGAGCAGGTCGTCGCGCCGCCGACCGACCCCGTGTCGGCCCCGGTGCTCCCGCCGGAGACCGCGCTCGACCCGCAGGTCGGCGTCGTGGCGCCCGGCGACCAGGTGGTCGTCCCGCCGCTCGGCACCGAGCCCGCTCTGCCCCCGGCGGGCACCGAGGCCGGCCTGCCGCCCGGCACCGAGACCGCTCCGGTGGTCCCGGTGGAGACCGCGCTCGACCCGCAGGTCGGCGCGGTCACCCCGGAAGCGCCCGTCGACGTCGTCACGGCCCCTGAGGTCGCGACGCCGGACGCGGGCACGCCGGAGGTCGTCGAGCCGGTCGAGGAGGTCGACCTGACCCCCGCGGCCGCACCCGCGGGCTGGGCGGCGAGTTCCGACGTCGTTCCCGCGACGCCGGGAGCACCCGCCGCCGCGGCGACCGCCGTGGCACTGGGCGCGGGTGTCGTCACGGCGGCCGCGTTCAGCGCCATGACCCCCTCGGTCCCCGGCGCTCCCGCGGTCGGCGGCACCCCGCCGGTCACGGCCCCGCCCGCGGGCTCCGGCACCGGTTCGTCCGGCGTCGGGACCAACGGCACGGCGCCCACGGGCTCGACCCAGCCGCAGGGCTCGGAGTTCCCGCACGTGGACGGCGACGGCTTCGTCGAGGACAACCGCGACGACGACCGGGCGGCGGGTCCCGGACTCGTGCTCCAGGGCGGCGAGACCGCGACCCCCGGCATCGACCGGGTGGCCGTGGTCCGGCCGGACGACGCGGTGCCGAACACCAGCGCGTGGGACACCGGGACGGCGGACTTCCTGCTGCCGGGTGTCGTCGTGCCCTTCGTCGTGGCCACGTCCGACAAGTCGGGCTGGGGCGAGGAGGAGGAAGCGCCGCCGGACATCGTGCTCAAGTCGACCGAGCCGTGGGAACCCGAGCCGGAGCCGGGTCACGCCACCTACCGGCGCCGCAAGGGGGGCGAGGCCTACACGGTCGTCGACTCCTTCGTGGCACCGCCCGCGTGCGGCGACGAGTACTCGCTCCCCGAGGACGAGCGCGAGCAGTACCTCGCCCTCATGAACAAGCCGCCGGTCGAGGACGAGGACGACGACGACCCGGACGCCGAGCCGGAGGAGAAGTCCGCCGCCGACCTGCTCAACGAGAGCGGATCGGCGTGGGGCGGCACCAAGGTCTCCCGCCCGACGGGGGTCCTCGAATGACCACCACGACCACGCAGCACCGGATGGAGACCGTCTGATGGCGACCGTGACGGTCAAGCGCCCGCCGAGGGTGGCGGGTCCCGAGATGCCGACGGGGCAGATCGAGCTGCAGGAACCCCCTGTGCTCGCCGAACCCGCGACGCGGGACATGGCGTCCATGATGATGTTCCTGCCCATGGGCATCGGCTCGATGGTCATGATCCTGGCGTTCTCGGGCGCCGGGGGCAGCTCGCCGATGACCTACGTCATGGGCGGCGGCATGGGCATCGCCATGATCAGCATGGGGCTCGGCCAGATGGGCCGGGCCTCGGGCGACCGCAAGAAGAAGATGGCGGCCGAGCGCCGCGACTACCTGCGCTACATCGGCCAGATGCGGACCCGCACCCGCGCCACGGCCGACGAGCAGCGGGCCGCGGTGCTGTGGAACAACCCCGCGCCGGGCTGGCTCTGGTACATCGCGGGCGGCTCCCGGCTGTGGGAGCGGCGGGCGAGCCACGACGACTTCGGCCGCGTGCGCATCGGTCTCGGCACGCAGCAGGCCGCGTTGGAGCTGGTGCCGCCGACCACCAAGCCGATCGAGGACCTCGAGCCGCTCGCGGCGATCTCGCTGCGGCGGTTCAGCGAGGCCTACCGGACGGTGGCGGGCATCCCGATCGCGGTGGGGCTGCGCAGCTTCACCAGCGTCGAGTTCGCGGGCGACGTCGGCAAGGCGCTGGCGCTGGCCCGCGCGATGGTCGGCCAGCTCGTCACGTTCCACGCCCCCGACGAGCTGCGCATCGCCGTGCTCACCTCGGAGGAGACCCGCTTCGAGTGGGACTGGATCAAGTGGCTGCCGCACAACTCGCACCCCACGGCCCGTGACGACGCGGGCCCGGTGCGGATGCTCGCCTGCGACCACGACGAGCTGATGGACCTGCTGGGCAAGGAGGTCACCGACCGCGGCCCGCACGACAAGGCCGCGTCGCCCGGCGGCACCGAGCCGTTCATCGTGGTGATCGCCCACCTGGCGACGATCCCCGAGTCCTCCCGGCTGTTCGACGTCGGCCTGCGCAACGTCGTGCTGCTGGACATCACCGGCATGCTGCCCGGTGGCGCGAAGGTCCTCCGCCTCACGGCCGTCGACGACCGGATCGAGTTCCCCTCCGGCGACGGCGTCGGCGTCGCCTCCCGCGACGAGCTGAGCCTCGTCGAGTCCGAGGTGCTCGCCCGCTCGCTCGCGCCCAAGCGCACCAGCGGCACCGTGGAGCTGGTCGAGCGGTCGCTGGACTCCGACTTCGAGCTGACCACGCTGCTGGGCATCCGCGACGTGAACACGTTCGACATCAACCACCAGTGGCGTCCCCGCAACGTCCAGCGCGCCCGCATGTCGGTCCCGATCGGCGTGACGGAGGAGGGCGAGGTCGTCGAGCTCGACCTCAAGGAGTCCGCGCAGGGCGGCATGGGCCCGCACGGCCTGGTGATCGGCGCCACGGGGTCCGGCAAGTCCGAGCTGCTGCGCACCCTGGTGCTGGGCCTCGCGGCGACGCACTCGTCGGAGATCCTCAACCTGGTGCTGGTGGACTTCAAGGGCGGCGCGACGTTCCTCGGCATGGACAAGCTGCCGCACACGTCCGCCGTGATCACGAACCTGGCCGACGAGCTGCCGCTCGTGGACCGCATGCAGGACTCCCTCAACGGCGAGATGATCCGCCGCCAGGAGCTGCTGCGGGAAAGCGGTTACCCGTCGCTGTTCGAGTACGAGAAGGCGCGCGGCGCGGGTGAGCCGCTGCCGCCGTTCCCGACGCTGTTCCTGGTCGTGGACGAGTTCTCCGAGCTGTTGGCGAGCAAGCCGGAGTTCATGGACCTGTTCGTGTCCGTCGGCCGGTTGGGCCGGTCGCTCGGCGTGCACCTGCTGCTGGCCTCCCAGCGCCTGGACGAGGGCCGCATCCACCGGGTCGAGGGCCACCTGTCCTACCGGATCGCGCTGCGCACGTTCTCCTCGATGGAGTCCCGCAGCGTCATCGGCGTCGCCCACGCCTACGAGCTGCCCTCCGAGCCCGGCAACGGCTACCTGAAGATCGACACGACGAACCTGGTCCGCTTCAAGGGCGCGTACGTGTCCGGTCCCGCGCCGGTGGCCAAGGCGGATGTCGGCCATACCGCCGTTCCGGTCAACCACCACGTCGTCCCGTTCGTCACCCACGGCAGGCCGCTGCGTCAGATGCTCGCGGACGACCAGTCCGAGAACACCGAAACCGAGGCCGAGCCGGAACCCGTCCAGCAGGGTCCTGTGGTCACGCTGGCCGAGGCGTTCATCGGCAGGCTCAACGCCGCGGGTCCCGCCGCCCGCCAGGTGTGGCTGCCGCCGCTGGCCGAGTCGCCGAGCCTCGACTCGCTGCTGCCCAGCGTCCTGCCGGACCCGTTCCGCGGGATGACGGTCGACGACCCGTCGATGCGAGCCGGGCTCCGCGCGCCGATCGGCATGATCGACCGGCCGTACGAGCAGGTCCGGGAGCTGATGATCGCCGACCTCAACGGCGCCGAAGGCCACGTCGCCGTGGTCGGTGCGCCCCAGTCGGGCAAGTCGACCCTGCTGCGCACCCTGGTGCTGTCGCTGGCGATGACGCACACGCCGGAGGAGGTCCAGTTCTACGGCCTCGACTTCGGCGGTGGCGGCATCATGTCGATCGCGGGCCTGCCGCACGTCGGCTCGATCGCCACGCGCCTGGAACGGGACCGCGTCGTCCGCACGGTCGAGGAGATGCTCCAGCTCATCGAGTTCCGCGAGGCGGAGTTCACCTCGCGCGGACTGGAGTCCATGACCGCGTACAAGGAGCTGCGGGCCAGAGGCGAGGTCGAGGACCCGTACGGTGACGTGTTCCTGATCGTCGACGGCTGGTTCACGGTCCGCCAGGACTACATCGACATCGAGCCGAAGTTCACCGAGATCGCCGCCCGCGGCCTGTCGTTCGGACTGCACCTGGTCATCGGATCCACCCGCTGGTCGGAGATCAGACCCGCACTGCGCGACCTCATGGGCACCAAGTACGAGCTGCGACTGGGCGACCCGATGGAGTCGGAGGTCGGCTCCCGCAAGGCCGCCACGGTGCCGTCGCAGCCCGGCCGCGGGCTCACCCCGTCCGGACTGCACTTCCTGTCCGGACTGCCCCGCATGGACGGCAGCTCCGGGACCGCGGACCTGGCCGCAGCCACCAAGGCGATCTCCGAGGAGACGGCGACGTTCTGGCCCGGCAAGCCCGCACCCGCGGTGCGGCTGCTGCCCGCGACACTCCCGTCCGGCCAGCTACCGAGGCCCGAAGGCGATGTGCGGATCTGCATCGGGCAGGACGAGCAGCGGCTGTGGCCGGTGTGGCACGACTTCGAGCAGACGCCGCACATGCTGGCACTGGGCGACAGTGAGACCGGCAAGACGAACGCGCTGCGCCTGGTGATCTCCTCCGTCATCGGGCACTACGGGCCGTCCGGGGCGAAGTTCATCCTCGGCGACTCCAGCCGCGCGCTCGACGCCGACGTGCCCGAGGAGTACCGGGTCGGCTACGCCGTCACCGGCGAGTCGATGCGCGAGCTGTGCCAGAAGGCCGCGGTGTCGCTGCAGCGTCGTGTTCCGGGCCAGGACATCAGCTCCGATCGGCTGCGCAGGCGTGACTGGTGGGAAGGGCCGCAGGTCTTCGTCGTGGTTGACGACTACGAGCTCTTCGCTCTGAGCGCGGGCATGGGTTCTCCGCTCGACCCGCTGCTGCCGCTGCTCGCACAGGGAGTCCACATCGGACTTCACGTCATCCTCGCGCGCAGCACGTCCGGCGCTATTCGAGCCATGATGGATCCGGTGATTCGGCGCTTGTGGGAACTCGGCACACCCGCGCTGGTCTTCTCCTACCCCAAGGAGGAGGGCAAGTTCCTCGGCGAGGCCGTACCGCGCAAGCTGGTCCCCGGCCGCGCGCAGTTGGTCAACCGCCGGGGCGTCAAACTCGTGCAGACCGGCTACGTGAGCGGCACGCTCGCGTTGTCCCAGACGGTGGGGGGCCCGCGTTGATCGAGCCAAGTGGAAGGAGGCGGTCATGACTAGCGTGCAACAGGCAGAACTCTGCCGGATCACCGTCTTCGGACCTGCGGGCCGAGCGGACGTCGCGGTCCCCGTCTCGATCCCGATCGCAGGGCTGCTACCCGTGCTGCTAGAGCACACGAGCGACCCGAATGAGCAGATCGTCGGGGGAGGGGAGCAGCCGAGCGAGAACTCCTGGGTACTCCAGCGGATCGGCGAACAGCCCCTCGACCCCGAGGCCACCCCGGAGAGCCTGAACTGGCTGGAGGGAGAGACGTTCTACATCCGTCCCGCGTCCAACCCCTTGCCCGAGCTCGCGTTCGACGACATCGCCGACGGCATGGCGACCGCGGTCGGAAGGCAGAAGGACCGTTGGCGACCGGAGTTCAGCCGCTGGCTGTTCCTCGCTCTGTCCGTCAGTGTGCTGGCTACGATGGTGATGCTGGTGTTCGGGGCCGACACGACGTTCCGGAGCACGGTGACGGCCGTCTTCGTCGGCGTACTGCTGGTCGTCGCGTCGATCGTGGCCGGCCGCAAGCTCGACAACGGTGCGCTCGTGCTCGTTCTCGGTGTGGCGGGATGCCTGTACCTGGCGCTGGCGGCTGCGGTCGCCGTTCGCGGCGTGGCCGAAGCGGTGAACCTCGACCCACTCGCGGTGGAGTCGGGTGGGCTGGCACTGGCAATCGCCGCCGGCATCGTGCTCGGCTCCAGGGCCTTGTGGGCCAAGGGCATGCCGACGCTGCCGTTCGCAGTGCTGTTCGCCGTGGGTGCGTCGGCGTTCGTGGCGATGCTGCTGTTCATCGAGCTGAACATGAAGCCCGTGAACGCGGCGGGCATCTACAGCACATTCGCACTGGCATTGCTGGTGGTGGTGCCACGACTGGTCATCCGGATGGCGCGTCTGCGTGGACCGCAACTTCCGCGCACAGCCGACGAGCTGCAGAACGACGTCGACCCGCTCGACGCCGAACTGCTGATCGAGCGCACGAAGAACGCCGATCGCCACCTGACCGTCTTCATGGTCACCGCCGCGCTGGTGTTCATCTGCTCGTTCCCAACGCTCTACGAAGCGGACGGCTGGGCGCCGACGACGTTGGCGCTGCTGGTGACGACGTCCGCGCTGGTCCGCTCCGGTGGCTTCCTGAGCGCGTGGCAGCGGGTGTCGCTCGTCCTCGCCGGCGTGACCGGTGTCGTGCTGCTGGTGGTGAACTTCGGCGACTCCCTGGGCTTCGGCTGGCGGGTCTTCAGCATCGGCGTGCTGGCTTCCGTGCTGCTGTCGCTTGGCTTCGCGGTACTACGGCCACCTACCAGACGCATCGTCCCGATCTGGGTGCAGCGCGCCCACAGCGCTGAAACGCTCATCGCGGTCGCTGTGGTCCCGGTGCTGCTGCAGATCCTGGGCGTCTACGCCTGGGCTCGCGGATTGGCCGGGTGAGCCGACCGTGCAGACGCAGAAGGACCACGTCCACGCCTACCAGTTCATGATGCAGCGGATGACGACCGCGCTGGTGGTGGGAGACCCCAGCAACACCGAGATGCCCACCAAGCGGGGCCGGTCGGGCATGGCGATCGGTGCCGTGATCGCGCTGCTGGTGGTCATCGGGTTCGGCGTCTTCGGCCTGATCGTGCCGGGCGGCAACACCGCGTACAAGCAGAAGGGCGCCATCCTCGTCGAGAAGGAGTCCGGCACCCGGTACGTCTTCGTCCAGGGACGCCTGATGTCGACGCCGAACCTCGCGTCGGCGATGCTGGTTCAAGGCGACCAGTCCAAGGTCGTGCTGATCTCACGCGCGTCACTGGCCGGTCTGCCGCACGGCCCGCGCATCGGCATCGAGGGCGCACCCGACACCGTGCCGAGGGGCGGTGAACTGCTACCCGGCGCATGGGTCCTGTGCCCGGCCGCGGTGGAAGGCTCGAACGCTCCCGGCATGAGCGTGAACATGGACGAGCGCGTCCAGACCACCGCAGTACCGCAGGAGCGCTACGTGCCCGTTCGCTCCGCCGACGGCAAGACGTTCCTGTTGTGGCGCGGTGCCAAGCACCTCGTCCCCGACGTCGGGGCACTCGTCGTACTCGGGCTCGCGTCCACGACCCCACCTGTCGTGCCCGACACCATGCTCGGCATCCTCCCGGACGGGCCGGCGCTCAGCGCCGCGGTGGTCCCGAACGCGGGTAGGCCGGGCCAAGCCGTGGCGGGCAGACCGACGAAGATCGGCGACGTCTTCACCCACCACCCTGGGAACTCCACCGAGCAGCGGTACGTGCTGCTGGACCGCGGACTGTCCCCGTTGTCCGCCACCGAGTTCGCGCTGCTGGCCGCCAACGCGGACAACCCCCCGGTCGAGATCGACGCGGCGTCGATCCTGACCGCGCCGTTCTCCCCGGACAACTCCTACCTCTCAAGGCTCCCCGACTTGGTCGGGCAGCAGCAGGTCGACCCGAAGGCGGGTACACCGTGTTTGCGCCAAGCGGGCGCGGGCACGGATGTGAGCACCACCGTCGTGCTGGCCACGGGCACCGACCGGTGGCCCGCCGTGAGCCAGGCGGGCGCGCTCGTGTCGCCCAACAGGGGTCTGCTGGTCGCCGAACTGCCCATCCCCGCGGGCCAGAAGATCCCCAACCGATTCCTCATCACCGACCGCGGGAAGCGCTACGCGATTCCCGACAACGAGTCGATCCAGGCACTTGGCCTGGGTGGTGTGCAACCGGTCCCCATTCGCACCGAGGTGCTGTCCACGATCCCGACGGGACCGGTGCTCAGCCGCACCGCCGTGGTCGTCGAACAGGGAGGATGACGGCGAGATGGCGATCCTGACTCGAAACCGCGAGTCCGGCGGAGACGTGGGCCTGACCAAGCACACGATCGGCAACGCGCTCGTGGTCTACCCCGTGGGCAACATGACGAGGGCGGCGCAAGAACTGGCGTTGAACGTCGCGGCGGACACCGAGAACGACCTCGTGGTGGTCGACCTGCCGATCGGGGCCCCCCTCACGATGTGGGAGTCGGTCGCCGAAGTCCTGCCCAAACGCCGTCGAGGCCTGCGCCTGGTGATCGGCGGCCGAACGCGCGAGACGACCGCGCTGGCCGGGCACTGGCTCGCCGAGCGGCTCAAGCGGACCGTGCTCGTCCCGGACGGTCCCGTCGTGCGAGGTGCGGGCGGTTCCTTGTTCGTCCACTCCGGACAAGGCAGCGGCTGGATGCGCTGCACACCCGGCCGTCCGCCGAAGTGGGAGGCCAAGCGCTTTCCCTGCCCGGTGTGGGACTCGGGCGTGGTGTCGGAGAACTTCCCGACCAGCGCGCGGGGTATCGCCGAGCCGCTGCCGAGCGGTATCTGGATCCGCCCGATGGGCGATGACCCGCTGCTTCGCAGCCACCGGCAGCGACTGATCGAGATCATGCCGTGCCAGCCAGAGATCGTGACCGTGGTCCTGGGCAGCCCCGGCGGCGTTCCCTTGGACCAGGACGATGTCGTCCTGATGTGGCGCGAACTCCCTGAGCACGTGCGGGAGCGTGTGCGCTTCGTGCAGTACGGCCCGATGTCGGTTCCCAGGGGCAACTCGCTCGGGCAGCTCCTCGCCGACGCGCTCGGCCGCGAGATCGTGATCTACACCGGTATGCCGATCGGCCCCGCCGTCGCGCCGGAGATCTTCACCGTGCGCAGAGACGGCAGCCTCGGTTGGCACGCCTATGCCAGAGAACTGTCCTACCGGCCTCGGGTCGGCGACGAGCCGGGCCGGGTACCCTCGGTCGTGACGCACCGCGCGCCGATCCCCGGAGGGCACGAGCTCTCGCCTGGTGTCTACTGGTATTCCGTCGACGCAGTCGTCGAGGTCATCCAGTCCGGACTGCTCGTCCGCCCGCCCGGCGCGATCGAGAACGTCGAGGCGATCCGCTCGGTGCGGGTCGACGCCGACACGCACAACCTGCTATTCGAGGCGGCGACCGAGGCCGACCTCGACCGCATGGAGTACCTCGCCGGAGACCTCTCGCGGCGGCTGGACAACTCGGTCCGCCCGATGAACAGGGTCGTCAGCGCACGCGAGGTCATTCACTCAGCGGAGAAGCCCGTGGTGCCCGCCACGGCGGGTGGCACCACCGACACGCGGTTGACGGCCCAGCTCTTCGAGGCCGTCGCCCAGGTGACCCATTCGGCGCCGCCCGCGCTCGCCGCACCCGTGTTCCGCGCGGTGGAGGCACCACAGCCGCAGGCCGCGACCTCCCCGAGCGCCTTTTCACCGGAGCACGCACCGGCGTACACGCGCGAACAACCGGGCCCGATGCCGCCGGTGCCTGATTTCACCCCCGACATCGTGCCCTCGTTGCCGCTCGCGATTTCCCCGAACACCACACCGGACCCCGAGGTGGTCGATCCGTTCACGTCCGACGAGACGGCAGCGGCACCGCCCGTGCTGGCCGACCACCCGTTCGCAGACCCCTTCCACTCGGGTTCGGTGGGCATCGAACCAAGCCTTCCGGATGCGGGCGCGTCGGCCCCCGGCCAGCACGTGACCTCGTACACCGCGCCGGTCGCACCCGCCTACACAGAGCCGGTGGCCCTGGTCCTGGAGGACCCCGAACTCGTCGCGCCGGGTGGGAGACGAACCGGAGCGGACCTCCCGGAGGCAGCGCCCATCGAGACGTCGCCTGTCGACCACGAGTCCGTTCCCACCGACGTGGAGCCCACGATCCAGCAGGAAGAGCGACCCACCACCGGCGCGCGGTTCCAGCCCGTGCCCGCACCGGAGGCGTCGGCGCTGCTGCCCAAGCGCGGGATCGAGGACGAACGCACCTGGCTGCGCCGCACGCTGTCCACCGAGTTCGGCACGATGTCGAACTCGGTCGCCAGGGTCCTGTCCGAGCACCCCGGCTTCCAGGGCGCGCTCTCGCGGTCGTCGGCTGAGGTGCTGACCGACGCGGTCGCGGTGCAGCTCTACCTAACCAACCGCGGCCAGGCCATGGACCAAGCGCTGCGCACCGCCACCGTCGGCCCGCACGTGCCCTTCGCCCGCTGCGTCGTGGCGGGCCTGAGCAGGCTCCCGTCACACCGCGGTCCGGCGGTGTTCAGCACCACACCGACACCCGACCAGTGGGCCCTCTACCGCGCCCACCCCCTGCTCACCGAGTGGGGCTTCCTGCACGCGCTGACGGCGCCCACCGAGCCGGGAGACACCTCGGTCGACGTGCTGGTGTGGTCGATGACGGCCCGCCGCACCAGGCTGCTGGAGGCAACGGACGAGGGAGTGCAGGAACGAGTGCTCTTCGTGCCCGGCACAAGCTTCAAGGTGCTGGAGATGAACGAACCGCTGGCGGACGGCACGCGCGGGCAGATCCTGCTGCGCGAGCTGACGTCGGTGGAGATCGACGCCAACGGCAGGGTCGACCCGAATCGCATCTCGTTGGACGAGATGGCGCTGAACTCCTTGCGGCGTCAAGTGGAGACGTGGTCCGCGACAGATCCCGCGCTGCGAGTGGCTCCCGCCGCCGCAGGACGTTTCGGCGCGCTGCCGGGCCTGGCTTGAGGAATGGGTGAGTACCGATGAACCGTCAGCTGCTCGTCGTCGCCGCCGATCGGGCGGGCGCGTTCCCGTCGATCACCACCGCGCTCGCGAACGCGCTGCCCGGAGCCATGATCACGGTCGCTGCCGGGCGTTACGAGGAGAACCTGGTCATCACCAAACTGGTGACCCTGACCGCCGAGGGTGGCAGTGGCACTGTCGAGGTGCGCGCGAAGCAGGGCAGCGTTCTTGTGGCCAGCGCGGAGGCAGTGCAGATCAACGGTTTGACGCTCATCTGCGACGACCAGCGGCTGGCCGCGGTTGACGTGGTGCGCGGCGAGGTCGCACTCGACACCTGCACCGTGCGGGGTGCGTCGTGGGCCACCCTGTACACGCGCGGTGAGGGGGCGATCGCACTGCGCGGCTGCACCGTCGGCAGCACCGGTGGCGCGGGCATCGTGGTCGCCTCTCCCGCCGCCAGCACGGTGGAGGACACCAGGATCGTCGATGCCGCGTCGTCGGCCGTGGTGGTGACTGAGCGCGGATCGCTGGTGCTGCGCCGGTGCGTGATCACCCGCCCGCAGGGCAACGGGATCTGCGTCAACGGCTCGGGCACCGTGCAGGTCGAGCAGTGCGAGGTGATCGGCGCGGCCAAACCCGCCGTGGTCACCGAACAGCAGGGCACGGCGTCATTGACCCGGCTTACGGTGACGGACAGCGCGAACGTGGACCTGTACTTGCTGAGCCGGGGCAAGGTGACGATCGCCGACTCGACGTTCGACGGCGCGGCCGTGCAGTCCGCGCACATCGCGGGCGAGTCGTCGCCGACGTTCACAGGCTGCTCCTTCACCGGTGCGGGCCGCAACGCCATCCAGGTCAGCGGTGGGTCGTCACCCCGATTCGTGGACTGCCAGGTGCGCGATTCCCCGGTAGGCATCGCGGTCGACGAAGCCAGCACGCCTTGGTTCGACCGCGTCTCGCTGACTGGATGCGCCCGTGGCGCTGCCCACGTCGGAGCCGAGTCGACAGCCGCGTTCGATGGTCTCCGGGTGAAGGCAGGGCCTGGTGTCACGGTCATCGGCAAGAGCGTCATCCGCTTGTCCGACATCGAGATCGACTCCGCCGCGGACCGCGCGCTCGACCTGTCGGAGGCGTCCACGGTAGAAGCTTCCGACATCAGGATCGCCTCAACCGCCGAATCCGCCATCAGCCTGGCGGGTGGGTCGACCGCCACCCTCACGTCGCTGCTGGTGCGCGGCGGAGGTCTGAGCGTCACCGAGAAGAGCCGGATCACCATGCAGGACAGCGAGGTCGTCAACGCGTCGGGCAACGGGATCGATCTCGGCGGCGGTGTGACGGCGACCCTGTCCAGGGTTCGGGTCACCTCGTCGAAGCGCACCGGCGTGAACTTTTCCAAGGGCTCTGCGGCAACGCTGACCGCGTGCGAGATCATCGGGAGTGCCGAGGACGGTGTCAGCCTGGACACCGCCGAGCCGGTGCTGCTCAGCCGGTGCGTGGTGAAGGAGAGCCGCGGCACCGACGTGCGGCGCTTCGGCGAGGACCGCGTCACGATCGAGGAACTCGTCGCTACGCAAGAACAGCGGCCGGCTCCGGTGTCGGTCGCCGCCGCCTTCGGCGCCCGCGCCGCGGACCGCGAGGCGTCCGCACCGGCCCCGGCGCAGGAGGCCCAGTCGGACGTGCCGCTGTCCGGCCCGCTGGCCGAGCTGGAGGTCCTCGTCGGCCTGCACGGGGTGAAGCGCGAGGTCACCGGCCTGATCAACCTGATCAAGATGTCGCAGGTGCGCAAGGAGATGGGGCTCCCGATGCCCCCCATGTCCCGGCACCTCGTCTTCGCGGGCCCTCCCGGTACCGGTAAGACCACGGTCGCCCGCCTGTACGGCACCGTGCTCGCCGAGCTGGGCGTGCTGTCCAAGGGCCACATGGTCGAGGTCGCGCGCGCGGACCTCGTCGGCCAGTACATCGGCTCCACGGCCATCAAGACCACCGAGGTGGTCACCAAGGCCATCGGCGGCGTGCTGTTCATCGACGAGGCGTACACCCTGTCCGCGGGCTCGGGCGGTTCCGGCCCGGACTTCGGCCAGGAGGCCATCGACGCGCTGATGAAGATCATGGAGGACCAGCGCGAGTCCATCGTGGTCATCGTCGCCGGGTACTCCGAGCTGATGGAGCAGTTCCTGGAGTCCAACCCCGGTCTGGCGTCCAGGTTCACCCGAACGATCGAATTCCCGAACTACAGCGTCGACGAGCTGGTCACGATCACCCTCGGGCTGTGCCGCAAGCACTACTACGAGATGACCGAGGACGGCCTCCAGGC
>Ga0247771_1000163_pt1 | contig 24420 bp, 12 predicted proteins | sample UWRJL197509C6_FD_179948 | JGI IMG/M metagenome (GOLD analysis project Ga0247771, IMG submission 179948) | Plant litter microbial communities from Arlington Agricultural Research Station in Wisconsin, United States - UWRJ-L197-509C-6 | ecosystem: Environmental > Terrestrial > Plant litter >... | reverse complement strand
GTGTACGAGCTCGTGGCGCTGGCCTTCCTGCTGCGTTATATAATGGGCGCAAAGCCGCACTGGCTGCTGCTTTCGGCCGCGGCCTTTTTCCTGTTCTGCTCCTTCTTTACCAAGCAGGACGGCGGCGGGCTGGCGATCCTGCTTTCTAGCGTATTGCTGGGCGCACACTGCCTGTACGAGCGCAACTGGCGGCCCTTCGCCATCTATGCCGTCAGCTTGCTTGTGGTGGGTTTTGCCCTGCTGGCTCCGCTGATGCGCTTTCCTTTCGGTTACTGGTTCAACCACGGCCAGCCGCCGCATACGGCCCGCTTCTCTCCTTTCGAGATCGTTGAAGAGTTCTTCTCGGGCTCGCAGTGGATCAAGTTCTATATCGTGCTGACAGTGTTGGTGGCCATCGCCTATTTCCGCAGCTGGCGGGCCCTGCGGCAGGATCGTAAGGCCGCTATCTTTCTCCTGCTTACTCTGGGTATTCTGGCCGAGGCCGCCGTGCTTCAGGTAACGAGCTATACGCCGCCGGATAACAATATCTTCTTTCACAGCTTTGCCTTCGTGTTCCTGCTGAGCTTCCTCTCACGCCTGTTGCCGCTGGATTTTTCAAAGCCGCGGCTGCTTCTTGTCGGGCTCGCCAGCGTGCTGCTGTGGTGGAGCGGTACCTATTGGAAATATATGGGGCGATTCGTGCAGCGGTTCCGGCCCGCAGCGGCCAGCGTATCGCCCACCGGCGAGAACATCGTGAACCGCAGCACCTACATGATCTTCCGCGATACGACCGAGATACCGATGGACCAGTGGACCTTCACCGGGCTTCATGCCTTCGACAAGATTTACATGCCCAAACCCACGGTGGACGGCATTCACCGGCTGCTGGATATGGACCTCGTAAAGAACAACCGGGGCCGGCTGCGCGTGCTCAACATGAGCGAGCTGACGCCGCTGGCTGTGGAGATGCCCTATGCCCTCGAACGCGGGCCCAAGGTGCCGCTGTGGTACCACCTCGGCGTGGCCATGTTCAACCGCGAGGCGGCAACGTACGAGCAGAAGATCGCCCAAAAGCAATACGACCTTGTGCTTTTCGAATACATTCCGACCCTGAACAATTTCTATCCTTTCCGCGTGCGCGACTCGCTGATGAAGCATTACCGGCGCGTCGACTCCTTCTTCGCCCCCCGCCGCGGTGATACGAAGGGCGTGATCGAAGTGTATACGCGTCCTTAATCAATTTAAGCGAGCCCAGCTTGTTTTCAAGGCTTCATGAGGGTCCGGCAGAGGCCGGATTCACCGAGGCTTTTGAGGCCGTGGGCTAAGAAATTTCCCTTAGTGCTGAAAATGGCCTCCATTTGCACTACGCAACCTCCCCACCACTATTTCTTGGCATCATTTTCGCCTTTGCGGACCGCCGCCGTCCCTTTGACCGTTTACCGTACCTGACTCTGTGGAAATTTGACAACAAAAAAACCCAATCGTCAACATTTATGAAGCACCAAAGATCGCTCTGGCGCCCCGTGGCCGCCCTGCTCTTTTTAACGCTTTTCTTCAGCAGCCTCAAGGCCCAGATTCAGCTCCCCCGCTACGTTTCAACCTGTGCCGCCTCCAACGGTTTCTACGAGTACCTGCCTCAGGGTTATGCAACCAACCCCAGCCAGACCTATCCCGTGATCATCTTCATCCACGGCGTAGGCGAGCTTGGCGACGGTAGCCCTTCTCAGCTTCCGCGCATGCTCAATGCCGGCCTTCCGGCTTCGATCAACGTCGGTGAAATGCCCGTATCGCTGACTGTGAACGGCCAGACCAACAGCTTCATCGTCATCTCTCCCCAATTTACCTACAACCCCTCCGCGAGCGACGTGAACAGCGTGATCGACTACGCCATAAGCCACTACCGCGTAAATCCCAACCGCATTTACCTCACCGGCATCAGCATGGGTGGCGGCGTTGTTTGGGAATACATCGGCGGCAGCAGCGTTTATGCCAACCGCATAGCCGCGGCCGTGCCCCTGGCCGGCGCCTCCTGGCCCGACAATACACGCGCCCGCATCATCGCTACGGCCAATGTGCCCGTCTGGGCCTTTCACAATAGCGGCGACGGCACCGTGCCCTCCTGGTACACCGACAGCTACATAGCTCAGATCAACGACGCCCCCGCGCCCAACCCCCAGGCGCGCAAAACCATTTTCAATGCCGGCGGTCACGACTGCTGGACTTTCGTATACAATTCCTCGTACAAGGAAGACAACATGACCATGTACCAATGGATGCTCCAGTATTCGAAGGGCAGCACGCCTCCGCCTCCTAACAACCTCGTGCCGGTAGCCAATGCCGGTCCCGACCAGACCCTCCTGAACTCGAACAGCGCCCAGCTGAACGGCAGCGCCAGCGACCCCGACGGATCGATCGCGAGCTACAACTGGACGAAGGTCTCGGGCCCCGCACAATGGTCGCTGAGCAATTCGAACGTTGCCAGCCCCACCGTAAGCAACCTCACCGCAGGCGTCTATACTTTCCGCCTGACCGTTACCGATAACCAGGGCTCCGTTGCCTACGACGACGTAACCATCAACGTAGTGGCTACCGTTCCCGGCCGCGTGGAAGCCGAAAGCTTCTCGGCGATGAGCGGCATTCAGACCGAAACAACGACCGATGCCGGCGGCGGACAGGACGTAGGCTGGCAGGACAACGGCGACTGGATGGACTATCCCGTAAACGTTACCACAGCCGGCACCTATACCGTCACCTTCCGCGTAGCCACGCAGAATACGGGCGTGCAGTTCCAGGTGCGCAATGCATCCGGCAGCGCCCTCGCCACCGTAACGTCGCCCAACACCGGCGGCTGGCAAGCCTTCCAGAACGTGACCGCACAAGTGACCCTGCCCGCGGGCCAGCAAACGCTCCGCATCTATACCAGCAATGCCGCCGGCTCGGGCTGGAACTTCAACTGGATGGACTTCGCCCTTTCATCGACCACACCCGTTACTCCGCCCGCAACAACGTATGCTGCCATACCTGGCCGCATCCAGGCCGAGGCTTATACGACCATGAGCGGTATTCAAACCGAAAACTCGGGCGATACCGGCGGCACGCCGGATGTAGGCTGGCAGGATAATAACGACTGGATGGATTATGCCGTAAACGTAGCCACCGCCGGCACGTACACCGTAACCTTCCGCGTAGCCACGACGAACAACGGCGTACAGTTCCAGCTGCGCAAGGCCGACGGCACCGCGCTGGCAACCGTTACCGCTCCCAATACGGGCTGGTGGCAAACCTACCAGAACGTAACCGCCACCGTGACGCTTGCTGCTGGCCAGCAAACGCTGCGCATCGTTACCACCAACGCGCAGGGCAGCGGATGGAACTTCAACTGGATGGAATTTGCCCAGGGCAGCACCACTACACCGCCTGCAGCCAACTACATCGCCGTCCCCGGCCGCGTAGAGGCTGAAGCCTTCACGACGATGAGCGGAGTTCAAACCGAAAATACCGGCGATCCCGGCGGCGGCCTCGATGTGGGCTGGCAGGAAACGGGCGACTGGATGGACTATAATGTAAATGTTGCTACGGCCGGTTCGTACACCGTAACCTTCCGCGCAGCTACGACCAATACAGGAGTACAAGTGCAATTGCGCAATGCAGCCGGCACCGTACTCGGTACCGTTACCGTTCCCAACACGGGCTGGTGGCAGACCTATCAGAATGTTACCGCAACCGTAACTCTGCCCGCAGGCCAGCAGACGCTCCGCGTATACACGAGCGATGGCAAGGGCTCGGGCTGGAACTTCAACTGGATGGACTTTGCGGCCGCCACGACGACCACGCCTCCGCCCACTTCCTCGACCACCCAGCACATCGAAGCCGAAAGCTACACGACCATGTACGGCATCCAAACCGAAAACTCCGGTGATGCCGGCGGCACGCTCAACGTAGGCTGGCAAGAGACAGGCGACTGGATGAACTATTCCGTCAATGTTGCTACGGCCGGTACGTATACCGTTTCGTTCCGCGCAGCCACGACCAACACCGGCGTTCAGGTACAGCTGCGTAATGCATCGGGCGTTACCCTCGGCACCGTTACCATTCCGAACACCGGCTGGTGGCAGACCTATCAAACCGTTACAACGACCGTAACGCTTCCCGCCGGTCAGCAGACGCTGCGCATCTACACAAGCGATGCCAAGGGCTCGGGCTGGAACTTCAACTGGTGGGAACTTTCGGGTCCGACGACGGGCACCGTGCCGACCACGTTCACGCAGCGCATCGAAGCCGAAAGCTATGCGACGATGAGCGGCATTCAAACCGAAAACTCGGGCGATGCCGGCGGCACGCTGAATGTAGGCTGGCAGGAAACCGGCGACTGGATGGACTATTCCGTAAATATCCCGACAGCGGGCAGCTATACGATCAACTTCCGTGGCGCTACCGTAAACACCGGCGTGCAGGTGCAACTGCGCAACGCCAGTGGTACGGCGCTCGGTACCGTAACCATCCCCAACACGGGCTGGTGGCAAACTTATCAAACCGTAAGCACCACCGTAACCCTGCCCGCCGGCCAGCAAACGCTGCGCGTATACAACAGCGACGCCAAGGGTAACGGCTGGAACTTCAACTGGTGGGAGATCACCAACGCCACTACATCGACGGCCTCGATAGCGGCCAACGGCACCCTCGAAAGCATTGCCGACCTCGATGCGGCCGATGCCTTCGACGTGTATCCCAACCCCGTTACCGATCGCTTTGTACTGAAGTTGAGCAGCGCCTATGCAGGCAAGATGACCGTACAGGTGTTCAGCATCAGCGGCGCGCTGCAAAAGCAGTTCTCGCTCAGCAAGGCTGCCGGCGCCACGCAAACCTATCTTAACATCAGCGACCTCACCAAGGGCGAGTATATCCTGAAGGTTACCGCCGGCGACTGGAGCGATACAAAGAAGCTCATCAAGCTCTGATCACACAAAATCACACGATAAAAAAATCCCCGGCCAGCAACCGGGGATTTTTTATTGAATAAATTTCATACTAACGGCCATGTATATACGCAAATCCATTCAAGCCGTTCCATACACTCATGTAGTAAGCGAGCGGTGCGCTACGGGCCGGCGCGCAAGCGGACGCCGCCTCAGGTAAACGATAGTGCCGAGAATGGCAACCGCTCCCGCACCAAGGCCGATCCACAACCAGGGCACCGAAGCGCCGCTCGCCGTTTGCCAGCCATGACAGTCGCGCCAGGTGATGCCGTCCGCGACCTTCACGCCGGCGGGCTTGCCCTGTACGGTATTGTTGCAGATAAGATTGTCGCGTCCATAGGTCTTTACTGATTGCCAGATCTCGATGTTCTGCACGTCCTTGCCGGGGTGGCCGAGCTTGTTGTTGACGATGATGAAGCGCGTACTGTCGGCGGGACTGGTGGAGCGCGTATCGATCACGATATTCTGCGCCCAGTTGAGCGAAAGGTCGGCGAGCTGGCCCGAGCGGTCGATCGTATTGTTTTCGATACGAATGAGGCCACTGCCGCCGAGCGAGGCGATCCCCCACGTAAGTGTATTGCTGATATTGTTGTGATGCACCCAGGCCCGCGTATAAAGCCCCAGCGAGATGCCCGTGCCCTGCTGGTCGTTGCGCTCCTGGCCCACGTTGGTGATAACGTTGTTGTAGATCTCGCTCATGCCCACCTGCGCGTTGGAAAGCTGTATGGCCGGGCGGCCCGTGCCGGCGATGAGGCCGTTAAAAATCTTGATATTGCCGAGGCGCGAAGGGCGATAGAACTGCTGCACGCCGTTGCAGTTGACGGGGCGGCTGGCATTGTTGGCATCGGTGGAGCCCATGTAAAAACCTTCGGTCTTTATGTTCCTGAATTCATAATCGTGCACGCTGATGTGGTCGAGCACCCAGTTGTTGATAGAGGTATCGCAGCTCGCTTCGTTCTTGATCCAGCAGCCGAAGTTGCAGTCGGTGGCGGAGAAGCGCTCGGCTTCGATATTCGAGCTGCGGCCGTGGATGGTGAGGGCTACGCCGCCGGAGCGCTTTACCTGTATGCCATAGCGGTCCCTGCCGCCCGAGCCGGTGAGCTTGATGTAGCTGCAGTTCTCGAGGTCGATGCCCGAAGCCATCTCCACGGGTCCTTCGTTGATGATGACGATGGGCCGCTCCGCCGTGCCGTTTACATTGCCCACATAGAGGTAGCTCCAGGGGTTCAGCTCGGCGCGCAGCACGAGGGTATCGCCGGGCTGATAGGGCGAGCCGGCGGTGAACAGGAAACCGTTGTCGCCGTTCTTCGGCAGGGGTATGCGCTTGCCCTTCGGCTGGGCGGTGGCGGCGAGCGCGGGCAGGAGCAGGAGGAGCAGATAAATCTTTTTCATGTCGTACAAAAATAGACAAGCTTTCGGTGGCCGTGACGGATGATCGGTTCTAACGGTGATGGTAATGCGCAAACAGCCCGGAAGTTGCGCTTGATGTCAATCAAGATAACAAAAATATTTTCGTAACATGGCTTCATTTCACATTTTTGGCACGAAGCCCGGCGGCTGGAAAACCTTGCCGCTACTGCTTTTCAGCCGATGCAGAAATAAAAATTTTTTCTTTGAAGGTCCATGTTCTTCAACGTCATATCTTTTCAACGATAAAATCTATCTTCTCGTCGAGATGCCGCATCACTTTTGCATTTACAGGGGTAATTTGGCATAATTCTCGTCAAAGGGGCGAGACGTCCACACCCTGAAAACTTCTTTGATCCTATTGCCCAGTTTATTGATCATTTTTTAAGCCTAACCGTTAAAAACATCATGAAGCACCAGCCTCTCCACAAGCTCAGTAGATCACTGTTCCTGGCCCTCGCATGCAGCTTCCTCGCAGCCGGCCAACTAACTGCCCAAACGACTATTGGCCGCCAACTGGTGGACCAGTTCCCGACCACAGCCTGGAGTACTATGACCTACGGTCTTACCTGGCTGCCCACCGATTATTCATCGAACACCACCGAAAAGTATCCCCTCATCATCTTCCTCCACGGCTCCGGCGAAGGCGGCGATGGTGTGAACGGTCTGTGGAACCTCATCTCCCAGGGCCTGCCCCAGCGTATCGCCATGGGCTGGAACCCTGAAGCCGTCAACCCTACGGATGGCAAGAACTACAAGTTTATCGTCGTATCGCCCCAGGCCCCTTCGGCCGCGCGTTGGTCGTACGGCTACGGCCAGCTGCCCTACATCCTTTACGATGTGGTGCACCGCTACCGCGTAGATACCTCGCGCATCTACGTTACCGGCCTGTCGGCCGGCGGCGCGGGTGCATGGGCTTGCGTTACCAACACACCGGAGTTCGCCAAGCAGTTCGCGGCCATCGTGCCCGTTGATGCCGCCGGCACCAACACGCCCGGCGAGCAGGCCAACCTGCCCCTCGTAGGCGGCACCTATGATGTGAAGGTTTGGAACGTTTGCGGCGCCAACGATGCCTGGTACTCTTTCGCACAGCAGGCCACGGCTACCATCAACGGCGCTACGCCTTCGCCCGCAACACCGGCGATCCTCACGGGCATCCCCGGCCTCGGCCACGAGCCCAATGCCTGGAACATGCCCTACGATCCCAGCTGGCGCAACAATGCGCAGGGTCTGAACACCTTCGAATGGATGCTGAAATACAAGCGCGGCGCCGGCAGTCCCTCGACGCCGTCAGCCCCCGCCGCCAACCAGCCGCCGACAGCCAATGCCGGCGCCGACCAGACGATCACCCTGCCTACCAGCACCGCTACCCTCAGCGGCATCGGTACCGACCTTGATGGCACGATCGCCTCGTATAGCTGGGCCAGGATCTCCGGACCTTCGACCCCGGCCTTCTCCAATGCCAATGCCGCACAATGCACGCTGAGCGGACTGGTACAAGGCACTTACGTACTTCGACTGACCGTTACCGATAATAAGGGCGCTACCGCCACCGACGACGTGAACATTACCGTTAATGCCGCACCCGTGGTGAACTACCTGGCCGTTCCCGGCCGCGTGGAAGCCGAAGCGTACAGCAGCATGAGCGGTATCCAAACCGAAAACTCCGGTGATGTTGGCGGCACGCAGAATGTAGGCTGGCAGGAAACCGGCGACTGGATGGACTACTCCGTGAATGTTGCTACTGCCGGTTCTTATACCGTGTCCTTCCGTGCAGCCACGACCAATACAGGCGTACAGGTGCAGCTGCGCAATGCAGCCGGCTCGACGCTCGGCACCGTTACCATCCCCAACACGGGCTGGTGGCAAACTTATCAGACCGTAACCGCTACGGTAACGCTTCCCGCAGGTCAGCAGACGCTGCGTGTGTACACGAGCGATGCCAAAGGCACGGGCTGGAACTTCAACTGGATGGAATTTGCAGCGGCAACCGTTGCTGCTACGCCTCCTCCTTCGGCACCAGCACCCACAACACCGACCACCACTACGACACATATCGAAGCAGAAGCCTACAGCAATATGTACGGCATTCAAACCGAAAACTCCGGCGATGCAGGCGGTACCCTCAACGTAGGCTGGCAAGAGAACGGCGACTGGATGGATTACTCCGTCAATGTTGCTGCTGCCGGCACCTACACCGTTTCCTTCCGCGTAGCTACCGTTAACACCGGCGTTCAGGTACAGCTGCGTAACGCATCGGGCACTACGCTCGGCACCGTTACCGTTCCCAACACCGGCTGGTGGCAGACCTACCAAACCGTTACAACGACCGTTACGCTTCCCGCGGGTCAGCAAACGCTGCGCATCTATACCAGCGATGCCAAGGGTTCGGGCTGGAACTTCAACTGGTGGGAACTTGCCGGTCCGGCAACGACGACCACACCGACACCGCCGGTAACAACCTTTACCCAGCGCATCGAAGCCGAAGCGTACAGCACGATGTACGGCATCCAGACAGAGAACACAGGCGATGCCGGTGGCACATTGAACGTAGGCTGGCAAGAGACCGGCGACTGGATGGACTACTCCGTGAACATTCCTTCGGCCGGCACCTATACCGTCAACTTCCGCGTGGCTACCGTAAATACAGGCGTACAAGCCCAGCTGCGCAACGCAGCCGGCACGACGCTCACGACGATCACCGTTCCGAACACCGGCTGGTGGCAAACTTATCAGACCGTCAGCGCACAGGTAACGCTTCCTGCAGGCCAGCAAACGCTGCGCATCTACACAAGCGATGCCAAGGGCTCGGGCTGGAACTTCAACTGGTGGGAGATCACCAATGCCACCACGAGATCGGCCGGTGTAGACGACGTCATCACCCGCACCGACCTCACGACGGCAGAAGTATTCCCCGCACAGATAACAAGCCGCTTCGCGCTGAAGGTGGACAACAAGCTCACCGGCACCATGAGCATCGACGTGGTGGACGCGCAGGGCAACGTGAAGAAGAGCTTCACCGTGAACAAGGCTGCAACCGGCGCGATACAAACCTATCTCTCGGTAAGCGACCTGGCCGCGGGTCAGTACACGCTCCGGGTCAGCATGAACGGCTGGAACGGCTCTACAAATTTTGAAAAACTCTAACCACTCACCATCAATAAGATTCCAAAAGTCGCATTGACATCAAACATTCAACTATGAACAAACAGAAATTCCTGATCCTCGGCATGAGCGTAGCCCTCCTCGTTACCGCCTGCAAGAAGAACGACCTGCAGCAATCCGTAGCCGCCGCATCGACCACCACGGCTGCCGCTGCCGCCACCGCAAGCACTTCCGCCAACTGGAGATCGATCAGCAACTGGTCGGCACAAAGCCAGGACAAGTATACTACCTTCACCAGCGCTATCGGCGACAGCTCCATCAGCGGTTCCGTAGCCTCCAAGGGCCTGGTGCTCGTATACAAGAAATCGGGCAGCACCGTTACCGCCCTTCCCTACGAAGAGCAGGCAGCTACCGGTTCCTATTTCTGGTACTACCAGGTAGCTTCGGGCAACCTCTCCATCACCGCGGATGCCTACGACGGCGCCAAGACACCGGCCGCCGATCAGAGCTTTAAATATTTTGTAGTGTCGGCCGACAAGCTCGCCGAGCTGGAAGCCCAGGGCCATTCGAAGGCCGAGCTGATGAAATTGACCTATGAAAATGCAGCAGCAATTTTGAAGTAAGGAACACCGGTTCCCCATCCTTCCCCATGATCGGCTGCGGGTCACTAAAATCCCGTAGCTGATCATTCTCTATTCTACCGACCACCATGCACGGCCACCACTGTGCTCATAATTGCTAACAACTATGAAAATCACCTTTAATGCAGCACGGACCAGCAGGCTGCTGGCCGCTGCCCTGGCGAGCTTTTTCCTTCTTCCCCGCACAGCGCTCGCAACGGACAAAACACCAAACCCCGCTCCCTTCGCCAACGGCAGAAAGATCTACCTGAACAAGGGCGGCGACAACGGCATCTACATCAACGGCTCCACCTACAGCTACTCGCCCGGCGATACGCTGGTGCTGCGCGCAAGCCAGAACCCCTTCTCTTATTTTTCGATGGAGAACGTGCACGGCACCGCCGGCGCACCCGTCGTTATCATCAATGAGGGCGGACAGATACAGATCTCGGCCATGGCCGCCAAGAACTGTACGTTCATGAAATTCACCGGCACGGGCAGCCCGTCGAACCAGTACGGCTTCTACCTCACCTCGCCCAACCAGACTGTATCGGCGCCGGCCTTCGACATCAACGAACGCTCGTCCGACATCGAGGTGGATCATGCCGACATCAACACGCACGGCTATGGCTTCTGGGTGAAGCAGGAAGCCTCCTGTCCCGACTCGCTGCGCTACCCCAACTGGCGCATCGCCAACATCTCCATCCACGACAACCGCATCACCAACACCGTGCAGGAAGGCATCTATGCCGGCTCCACCGCACCCAACGGCGAGCGCTACGTGTATTGCAACGGCGCCAACATCAATCCCCTGCCCCTGCGCCTCGGCAACATCAAAATCTACAACAACATCATCGACCATACCGGCCGCGGCGGCATCCAATTGTCCAGTGCCGACTATGGAAACAACGAGATCTATAACAATACCATCACCAACTGCGGCTACGGCTTCGACCCGGCCCAGGGCAACGGCATCGTGCTCGGCGGCTATACGTCCGCCTACGTTCACGACAACAGCATTGACTATACCTACAGCTCCGGCATCTTTTCGCTGGGCTCCGGACTGGTGCGCATCGAGAACAACCGCGTGGACCACAGCGGCCTGCTGGCCGGCAGCGTGGCCAACGGCTCGGCCAACATCATGGTGGATACGCGCTTCACCAGCCCTATCACTACCACGCTTTTTTATATCAAGAACAATACATTGGGCGTGAACTCGGACATCAACATCCGCGTATACAATGCCTATAACACCTTCGCCCTCGGCAATGTGGTCTGCAGCAACGTAACGACCTCGGGCGGCGCTGCCGGCGCAAATATCCCCGCCCTCATCAACTGGCTCGGCTGCACCGGCGTGGCCAACTACACCACGGCCAACGCTGGCCCCGACCAGACGATCGCCATACCCACCAATTCAGTACAGCTTAGCGGCGGCGGCACCGTTACCACGGGCGCCATCCAGCTGTACGCCTGGACGCAGATCGCGGGCCCCAGCCAGGCGGTATTCTCGTCGGCTGCATCGGCCAGCACCGGCGCCAGCGGCCTCATTCAGGGCACCTACATCTTCCGCCTGAAGGTTACGGACAACAGCGGCGCATCGGCTACCGACGACGTGGCAATCACGGTGACCGCACCTGCGGCCTCTACCTACCTGCCCGTGCCCGGCACCATCGAAGCCGAAAGCTATGTGAACATGTACGGCATTCAGTCTGAAACGACCTCAGATGCCGGCGGCGGCCAGAACGTAGGCTGGATGGACAACGGCGACTGGATGGATTATAACGTAAACGTGGCGGCTGCCGGTATTTATACGGTATCGTTCCGCGTGGCTACCCTCAATACGGGCATACAGATCCAGCTGCGCAACTCGAGCGGCACCGCCCTTGCTTCCGTTGCCGTTCCGAACACCGGCGGCTGGCAGGCCTTTCAGACCGTGACCGCACAAGTGACGCTGCCCGCGGGCCAGCAGACCCTGCGTGTTTATACCGTAGATGCCAAGGGCAGCGGCTGGAACTTTAACTGGATGAATTTTGCTTCGACCGTAACTACCGTAGCGCCCCCGGCACCGACCGTTACCTACCTGGCCGTACCCGGCCGCGTAGAGGCCGAAGCCTTTACAACCATGAGCGGCGTTCAAACCGAAAATACCGGCGATCCCGGCGGCGGCCTCGATGTAGGCTGGCAGGAAACCGGCGACTGGATGGAGTACCCCGTTAATGTCGCTACGGCCGGTTCGTACACCGTAACCTTCCGTGTGGCTACTGTGAATACGGGCGTGCAGGCGCAGCTGCGCAATGCAAGCGGCACCGTACTGGGTACGATCACCGTTCCCAACACGGGCTGGTGGCAAACCTACCAGGACGTTACCGCAACCGTGACCCTGCCCGCAGGCCAGCAGATGCTCCGCGTATATACGGCCGATGGCAAGGGTTCGGGCTGGAACTTCAACTGGATGGACTTTGCAGCGGCAACAGTTGTAACAACTACGCCCCCGCCCACTTCCTCTACGACACAGCATATCGAAGCCGAGGCTTATAGCAATATGTACGGCATTCAGACCGAAAACAGCTCCGATGCCGGCGGCACGCTCAATGTAGGCTGGCAGGAAACAGGTGATTGGATGGACTATTCTGTCAATGTTGCTACGGCCGGTACGTATACTGTTTCGTTCCGTGTGGCTACCGTCAACACCGGCGTACAGGTGCAGCTGCGTAATGCAAGCGGCACGACCCTCGGCACCGTTACGGTTCCCAACACCGGCTGGTGGCAGACCTACCAAACCGTTACAACGACCGTTACACTTCCCGCCGGTCAGCAAACGCTGCGCATCTACACAAGCGATGCAAAAGGCTCGGGCTGGAACTTCAACTGGTGGGAACTTTCGGGTCCGACGACGACCACGACGACACCGCCCGTAACGACCTTTACGCAACGCATCGAAGCCGAAAGCTATGCGACGATGTACGGCATTCAAACCGAGAACAGCTCCGATGCCGGCGGCACATTGAATGTAGGCTGGCAGGAAACGGGTGATTGGATGGACTACTCCGTAAATATCCCGACAGCGGGTACGTATACGATCAACTTCCGCGGCGCCACCGTCAATACCGGCGTGCAGGTACAGCTGCGCAACGCCAGTGGCACCGCGCTCGGTACCGTTACCATTCCCAACACGGGCTGGTGGCAGACCTATCAAACCGTAAGCACAACCGTAACCCTACCCGCCGGCCAGCAAACGCTGCGCATCTACAACAGCGACGCCAAGGGTAACGGCTGGAACTTCAACTGGTGGGAGATCACCAACGCCACGGCAAGAACGGCGAACACCGGCGCGATTGACGTAGTTACTTCTACGGATGCGAGCGCGGTGGAAGTCTTCCCCGCCCAGGTAACCGCCCGCTTCTCGCTGAAGGTCGACAATGAGCTGACCGGCAAGATGATCGTTGACGTGGTGGATGCGGATGGCAAGGTGAAGAAGACCTTTACGGTGAGCAAGACCGCTGCCGGTGCCCTGCAAACCTACCTCTCGGTAACCGACCTGCCCGCAGGCAAGTATACCCTGAAGGCAAGCATGAGCAACTGGACCGGCTCGACCAACTTCGAAAAACTCTAGAAAACAATAGTCAATAAAGAAAGGGCTGCCCATCGGCGGCCCTCTTTATTTATACCCGGCCCGAACAACGACAGCTCTTGCCGAAGGAAATATCGGGCAGGCAATTGCAGGAAGAACATCTCATCGCTCAATCATTCACCCGCAATTCAACAAACAATACAAGAAAAATTATATAATCATATTAATTAATAACCACTGCCGCACGAACAATCATTGCCGGCATATCATCCCGGCATCTATCGAGCTGCGATCACTAACAGGCATTAGCCACAAAAAAATCCCGGCTGCACGCGCAACCGGGATTTTTTATTGAGGTCGATCCATTCAGGATCGAACGGTATTTTAATCCTTGATTACTTTGATCATCTGCTCGTTCACCTTCACTAGGTAAACCCCGCGAACCAGCCCGCTCATGTCGATGGACGTGGAAAGCGTAGTGCCCGAAGACCGTACTTCAAAGGCCTTCACCGTGCGGCCCGAAGGATCGATCACCCGGATCGCTACCGGGCCCGCAGGTGCCGTCAGCTGCAGGTTCAGCGAAGTCGTTACAGGGTTCGGCCAGGCCTCGAAGCCCGGCTTGGCATCGAAGCGCACCGCCACGATCTTGCTCAGTCCCGTAGTGCCATTGGCATTCATCACGCGCAGACGATAAAAATTAAGTCCGCTGAACGGCTGCGCATCCGTGAAACGATAATCCTTTACAGAGCTGCTGTTGCCGGCCGCCTGCACCGAACCGATCGTGCTGAAGTTAACACCGTCGCTGCTGCGCAGCACCTGGTACTCGAGCGTATTCTGCTCGCTGGCCGTTTGCCAGTTCAGCTGCACCGCCGCCGCCTGCTTTGCCGCCGTGAACGACGAAAGGCTGGCCGGCAGGATCACCGATGAATTGAGCAGGCGCGCCGTGCCGAGCGTAGCGCCCGTAACGCCGCCGATGATGATATTGTTTCCCTGCGTGGCGATGTCATAACCGAAATCATTACCGCCGAAATCGATGAGGTTCGTGCCCGGCTTGCTGCCCGAGCTGTTGAAGCTGTTATCGAGCAGGCCATTCGACATATAGCGCACGATCGAATAATCGGCATCGGTGCCGAAACCATAATCCGAAGAGCCCGCAGCAACCAGCTTGCCGTCGGGTTGGAAGGCGATCGTGTAAGCAATGTCGTTGCCGGTAGCGATGGCCGTCGTCACCTTGCCGTCGCCGTCGAAAGTAGCATCGGGCAGGCCGTTGGGCGAATAGCGCACGACTGCAAAATCGTTATCGCTGCCATTGAAGCTCGAGCCCGCAGCCGCAAGCTTGCCGCTGATTCGGTCATAAGCCAAAGCATAAGCCGCATCCGAACCGGCCACGCCGATGGATGTTGTAACCTTGCCGCCGGTGCCGAAAGTATTGTCGAGCGAGCCGTTGATATTATAGCGGGCCAGCGCAAAATAGTTGGTCGAGCCATCGGGCGATGCGAAACCGGCCGCCACCACCTTGGCATCGGCCTGAACGATTATCGAGTAGGCCACTGCGTTAACGCCGAAGTTGGTCGTAACCTTGCCGCCCGTTCCGAAGGTATTGTCGAGGGTACCGTTGTTGTTGTAACGCACGAGCGCAAAATCATAGCTCGAGCCTGTCCAGCTGAAGCCCGACACCACGAACACGCCGCCGCTTTGAAGGATGGAGAAGGCGTTGGCTTCGGTACCTACGGCCGTCGTTACCTTGCCGCTGGTGCCGAAGGTATTGTCGAGGGTGCCATTCGTATTTATACGGGCGAGGGCAAACACGCCGTCGTTCGATCCGACCGACGAGCTTTTGTAACCGGCCAGCACCACTTTGCCGTCCGACTGGATGGCCATGGAGGTAGCTACTTCGTTCGCGCCGAAATCCACTACGGCCAGTCCCGGCAGGGCGCCGCCGCTGTTGAAGGTATTATCCAGAAAACCGTCGCTGGTATAGCGTACGATCGCAAAATCGTTGTTGGTGCCGTTCGACAGGGAAAAGCATTGCAGGATCTTGCCGTTGGTCAGCACGGCGATCTGGTGCATGGCATTATAAACGGGGAAGTTGCCGGGGAAGGCATCGACCGTTTGCTTGCCGCTGGTGCCGTAGGTCACGTCGAGCGTGCCGTCCTGTGCGCTTGCGGTGAAAAAAACAAGGAATAAAAAAGGGGTAAAGATGTTTCTCATGAGAGGGTCTCCGCCGTTATTTTAAGTAAGGGAATAGGGTTAAGCAAGGAGGCTTCTCAAGGGATGGGGGGATGAAGATAGCATTTCCCTTAAAAAAATGCCAGTAATTACCCTGAAAAGGCCTCAATGCGCGTAAATCTACGCGAAAGCGGCCCTACGCTCCCGCTTCCGTTCACTGATCGAAGCCCGCCATCCGCCCAAAGTCTGCGGATTATAGTCCTGCCCGTCCTTGATCACGAGCCAGATTCTGCGTAGGTTGGCGATAATTTCCAGCGGTTTGGTCCACGATCAGCAGGTCGGCGACCCTGTCTTCGGCGATGCTGCCGGCGGACTCGTATCGACCCATTACTTTGACATGGGTAATAATTAATATATAACCAAATTACTAGCGCACGAGCGATCGGGCTACGCCAAGCTCGAGTCCGCGCAGCTCGGCCAGTCCGCGCAGGCGGCCGATGGCCGAGTAGCCCGGGTTGGTTTTTTTATGCAGGTCGTCGAGCATCTGGTGGCCGTGGTCGGGGCGGAAGGGCAGCGATATCTTCCGTTGCTGCTGCAGCTCTACGACTTCCTTCATCACCGCGTACATATCGTTGTCGCCGTCGAGGTGGTCGGCTTCGAAGAAATTTCCTTCGGCATCCTTGCGCACGTTGCGGAGGTGGAGGAAGTGTATGCGTTCGCCGACGGCCCTGACCATTGCGGGCAGGTCGTTGCTGGCCGAAGCGCCGAGCGAGCCGGTGCAGAAGCAAACGCCGTTGGCGGGGTTGTTCACGCGGTCAAGGAAGTATTGCAGGTCTTCGAGCGAGCTCACGATGCGGGGCAGGCCGAGGATGGGGAAGGGCGGATCGTCGGGGTGGATGGCCAGCCGCACGCCGCATTCGGCGGCGGTTTCGCTGATCTGCTGCTGAAAGTGGCAGAGGTTATCGCGCAGGGCTTGCGCGTCGATGTCCTTATAGGCTTCGAGCTTTCCGAGCATGAGGGCGGGCGTATTCTTTTCTTCGCCGGGTATGCCGAAGAGCACGACGTGGGTCAGCGCCTCGAGCTCCTGTTCGGTATATTTCTTATAGCGTTGCTCGGCCTGTTGCAGGATGGATGCGGGGTAGGAGGTATCGGCGCCTTTTCTTTTGAGGATATAGAGGTCGAACACGGCGAGGTCCACCCAGTTGAAGTAGAGGGCCAGCGATCCGTCGGCCATGGGCAAGTCGAGGGTGGTGCGGGTCCAGTCGTTCACAGGCATGAAGTTGTAGGTGACGACGGGTATGCCGCAGGCGGCCACGTTGCGGATGGAGGTCTTGTATTTATCGATATAGGACTGGTAGTTGCCGGTGCGGGTCTTGATGCTTTCGTGGACGGTGATGCTTTCCACTACGGACCAGCGGAGGCCGGCGGCTTCCACCTCGTTTTTGCGTTTATTGATCTCGTCGGTGGTCCACACTTCGCCGTGGGGTACGTGGTGCAGGGCGGTAACGACGCCGGTAGCGCCGGTTTGTCTTACATCCCGGAGGGTTACGGGGTCATTGGGCCCGAACCAGCGCCAGGTCTGTTCCATCATATACATAGCTATATTATTTTGCCGTCGGCAAGCTAAAGCATTTTTAATAAAATCGGTGAATTGTACTCGTAGTAACCTAAGCAACGTCCCAATTAGTTTTTTCTAATATGGTAATCACGTTGCCGGAATCCATTTAGGACAACTTACCATCACATCATAATAGAAACAAGGCTGACATTTTAGCTATTCCAAGCCATTGCCTCCTGAAGAGAAATCAATCATCACCGTCATCGTCTGTAGCATCGTCATCTTTTTCCAAATTATAATCCGCAGCTAAAGAATTTATTGCACTATGGTTTCTTTCTTTCTCGTATATCTTATAAAGAATATCGTATGCATTCCGCCGCGCGCCTCCGTAAATGGCGCTCCTTAACTTGTGCTCTGCAGATTCGAGATCACCATTAATATAATAGTCATACTGTGCTTGCATGACCACTTTCATTTCTGGCGCCTTTGGATGTTGGCTGCTGCTCACTCGCTTCAACATACTATCTAGAAGCGCCATTTCCTTTTCACTTCTGTGCTTTTTATAAATTAAGCACTTGAAATAAGCTTGAATATAATATGGATTATTTTTATGCTTATTATAATTGTCTCTAGCAAGTGATTCAGCCTCTGCATATTGCTCTAATGAAAACAATGTTAACACTAACTCACTTTTCACCTGCACCTTAGTAGGCATGTGTTTTACAGCAGTAGTTAAATGCCTTTTTGCTTTATAATATTCCTTCTTAATTCTGTAATAAAGGCCATATAGAAATTCTGAATCAGGAAAATCAATATTCCTTACCTCCAATTCAAAGCTCGAATTTTTTAATCTTGCGTATGCCAAACATAAAAACACATGAATTTCATGCTTAACCTGCCGATCTATATAAGCTCCGTTCTCTAGTATTTTTTTGCCTAAGCTAATCACATATTTATAATCTTTTCTGTCATAAAGTGATGAAATACTTTTTAGGACTAAAGATGGCAAAAGCAAATGATCAGGAATACTTTCGCCATTAATTAAACCTTGCCTCAAGGTGTTTAGAGTATCAGAATAAGTTGGAATATCTGATTGCTGTTTAATAACTGAATTAACCTTGTATTTAATCCTTAATTCTACGCTCTCAGACATCTTTATTCTATTTCGAGTCACATAGTCTGCTAACGCATGATTGACTTTTAAAAATTCCTTAGCCAAACCGACCAATTCATATACACCCAAAATGAATAACCTATCAAGAGCATCTTCCAATTCATGATTATCATAAAATATGTCAACTAGATATTCATGACTAATAGTACCAAAGTGCGCCAATACAACAACAATGTTTTTTGTTTTAGCATTATCTATGACGCTTCTAAATTGGTTGATCAATTTATTATCATAAAAATCCGTTATATAATCCTGCATTTTTAAAACCTTGTCGACACCTATATCCTGTATAAGATCTGCAGTATAAAATATCTGATCTGGGAAACCATTTAAGAAAGAGAGTATTGTGTCTAACTTCAACCTGTCAAAAGAAATTTGACGAATATTCATAACCTTGACAAATAACTTTTCTTTATCTGCATCTGATAATGGAGGTATATGTAAAAATATATTTTTGAATTTCAAGTTATTCACTTCCATCTTTGCAAGCCTATATCGAGAAATTAAGCAGAACGAAACTCTGTTTTCGAACTCATCTGAATTAATTAAAGAAACGAACCAATCGTTGAATTGACCAGACCGTAAAACCAAGCAGCCATCATCAATGAAAAATATAACTTCATGATTATTTAAATAATCTAGCATGGATTTCTTAAGAATCTTAATTTTTTCATTAAAATCCGCAGCTTTTAGATCGTATATAAATTCTCGATTATAAGCAGAATACCCTTCGTCTAATTTTAATATCAAATCATCTACGCCATCAGATGAATACAAATTAATAACTGCCGGCTCATAAGTTGCAGCAAACAATTTATTTTTCTCTAATGCTTTTTTCAAGAAGGATCGTCTTCCCGAGCCCTCAATACCTGAAACAACTATCGTTGTCGGTTTAATGTTCTCTATACTGATATATTTTTCTTCGAACTCTTCAATTAGAGAGTTGCGTCCTACAAAATTGTTCAGCCGCTCTGCAATTTGTGGGTTTGATTCAATAGTAATTTCGCGTAATTGTCGCTTAATTTTATTAACTATAATGTTTAAATTGTATACCCTTTTAAGATCATAGTTGGATTTGATCCATTGTGGAATTCGTGGATCGTCGTGACCCACATTTTTATCAATATTAATTGGCAGAAACCTTTTTATTTGGCTTAAGTCAAGACGATCTTTTGAAGAGTTTACTTCTAGTGTAACCCAGTCAGATTCTAAAGCAGCTCCAGAAATAATTAATACGAAAAGATCTGTCCTGTCCAAGTTTTCAAAAATTTGCAATAGAGTCTTGCTTCCAGCATCAAACTTATATTCATCGACAACACAGTTATCAATACCTAACTTTTTGGCAAGTTCCTCTACAAACGGTTTATTTTTACTACTATGTGAAATGAACGCTATAGCCATTGAACAATATTTAATAAGAAAAATACTAATAATAATTAATGTGGTTAAATTCTATTTCAATAATTAAAATTAACAATTATCCCTGCACGATCCTATGTAGAAGCTATCGCACTAAAACTATAACTCATAAATGGTGAATTGATTATGCTATCACAAACATACTTGCTAAAAAATCAGTTCGCACCATCTACTTCCCGATACAAAACTTACTGAAAATATAATCCAACTGATCCTCGTTCGTAATCTCACCCGTGATCTCTCCCAAGAAGTGCAGACAACGCCGGATGTCGAGGGCGAGCAGGTCGCCGGGAATGCGTTGGGTGATGCCTTCGGAGACGTCCTGGAGCGCGGCAGCTACCTGCACCAGCGCATGATAATGCCGCGCATTCGTAACGATCACATTCTCCGCCATCGCCTCGTCGCGCAGCACGAGGTCGATCATCCGCTCTTTCAAGGTTTCCAAGTGGCGTTGCGTGCGCGCAGAAATAAAAAGCACATCATTTCCCAGCGAGAAACGGCTGCGCGCCTCCTCCTCTACCCTATCGGATTTATTACCTACCAGCAAATAATTAAGCCCGCCGGCACGCAGCTCCGCAGCCGTGCGGGCCAGCTCGGAAGGCTCGGTCTCGGCCACGTCGAAAACATAAAGCACCAGGTCGGCCTGCTTCATTTTCTGCAGGCTCTTCTCGATGCCGAAGCCTTCGATCACATCGGTCGTATGCTCGCGGATACCGGCCGTGTCGATCAGGCGAAAGAGAATGCCGTCGATGTTGATCAGCTCTTCGATCGTATCGCGCGTGGTGCCGGGGATCTCGCTCACGATGGCGCGGTCCTCGTTCAGCAGGGCATTGAGCAGGGTCGATTTGCCGGCATTCGGCCGGCCCACGATGGCCACGCTCACGCCGTTGCGGATCACGTTACCAAGCCGGAAAGATTGCACGAGCGCATCTGTCTGGCGGCGCGCTTCCTCTATCAATTTCAACAGAGCGCCGCGGTCGGCAAACTCCACGTCCTCCTGCGAAAAATCAAGCTCCAGCTCAATGAGGGCCGAGAAGCGGATCAGCTGCTCGCGCAGATCCTTAAGCGAGGTAGAGAAGCCGCCGCGGATATTGTTGAGGGCCGTCCTGCGCGCCGCCTCGGTATTGCTGATGATTAAATCTGCAACGGCCTCCGCCTGGGCCAGATCGAGCTTGCCGTGGAGAAAGGCACGCTGGGTGAACTCGCCGGGCCGCGCCAGTCGTGCGCCTTCGGCTATGCAGGCATCGATCACCTGCTGCTGGATAAAGGGCGAGCCGTGACAGCTGATCTCCACCACCTCCTCGCCCGTATACGAACGCGGAGCGCGGTAGAGCGACACCACCACTTCGTCGAGGGCCTGGCCCGCGTGCTTCAGCAGGCCTACGTGCAGGGTATGGGTCGGCTGATGCTCGAGATCCTTGCCGGGGAAGAGCCGGTCGATGATGGCTACGGACTGCGGGCCGCTGAGGCGGATCACGCCGATGGCGCCCACGCCGGGCGGTGTGGCCAGGGCCACGATCGTATCATCCCAGCCGGTCAGTTTCAAACTCATGATCAAAATTACCTAAATAAAAAAATCCCGCCGGTCGGCGGGATTCAATATCGAAAGTTCTGTATGCTTACTGCTCTGCGATCACGAAGGTGATGGGCTGCGTGTGGTACGAGCGCACCGGGCGGCCGTTCTGAATACCGGCTTCCCACTTGGGGCCCTTCTTTACCACATCAACGGCGCCCTTGCCCAGGCCGTAGCCGGGATCGTTGAGGGCCTGCACGTCGGCGATGGTACCGTCCCTCTCCACGAGGAAGCGAACGGATACGGTGTACTGGCCGGGCGACATGCCTTGGGAGGCGGCATCCTCAATGTAGCGCTGCAGCTGGCTTTCCAGGTGCCTTCTCCATTGCTTGGGGTCCACCTTGGCTTCGATCTCCACCTTGGTAAAGATCTGGTCGGGGTCTTCCTTGGGCGCTTCCACTACCTGCTTGCCTTCATCCACTACGGGCGGCGTGGCGATGTTATCGTCCTTGATACCGTCCTGGCTCTGGATGTCGATCTTGGTATCCTTCAGGTCTTCTACCGGCGGAATTTCTTCCTTCTTCACCTCTTCGTCCTTCTTGATGACGGGCGGGGTGAACTTGGCGGTTTCTACCTTGGGGGGCGGAGGCGTTTTGGGGGGAGGCGGAGGCGGCGGAGGGGGCTTCTGCTCTTCCTGCACGTTCTGGATCACCACATCACGGGCGATGAGGTCCTTGTCGCTGTCGCCGCTGAACTGCTTGGCGAGCAGCGTGGCACCCACGGCGATGAGGGCGGCGGCGGCGGTGATGATCAGGGCCAGCGTGATGCGCTTGTTGTAGCGCTTGCGCAGCTCGTAGGCACCATAGTCCTTGTTCTTACCGTCGAAGACGATGTCGAGCAGGTCCGCCTTAAGTATTTGATTTGCTTCCATTTGGTTTGTTTGTGTTTAGATACAATTTCAGCCGTATTCCACAAAGGATTACTGGACTTTATTGCTTTGCTCGGTAAGCTTTACCAGCTTGTTCTCGTCCTCGGTGATATCGACCATGGCAAAACGCTTTACGCGGTTGATGGTCATCTCGTCGAGCATGTCGATGGTATTCTTGTAAGTGGCTTCCGAGTTAGGCTTGATAACGACCACGAAATCCTTGTCCTTGCAGGCATTCTTCCAGTCGGGGTCGCCGTTTTCCTGGGCCTTCTTCACGATGTCGTCGCAAGCGGCGTCGGGACGCCAGTTGGAGACGACCTGCTTTTTCTTGTCGATGATCACTTTGCGGATATCGGAGAAATTGCTGGTCTTGAAGTTGGAGCCGTCGGATTTCAGCTGGCCTTCGTAGTAGTACACCTGGTTGCCCTTGCCGAGCATGATGGTGAGGGCGCCTGATTCTTTTACTTCGGTCAGGTCCTTGGGATCCTTCTCATCTTTCGGCATGGTCAGCGGCATGGTGGCCGGCGTGCTCATGGTCGTGGTAAAGATGAAGAAGGTGATCAGGAGGAAGCCGAGGTCCACCATCGGGGTCATGTCCACACGGGTGGAAAGCTTCTTGGCCTTCTTGACGCCCGGGCCCTTTTTATGGCCGCTGTCTCCGCCTGATACATCTATATCTGCCATATCGATTGGGTTTTATTGGTTAGAAGATGAAGAATACTTATCACCCATAAGCCTTCTCATGTACAGCTCGGTACCGGCGGGGGCCGACTCGGGGTCGGTGATGAGCTGGTACTTGAACTGCTCATTTTTGCGCAGCGCTTCGATCACGCCTTTGAACGAGGGGTATTTGGCGTTGTTATCGCCCTTTACCAGATAGTTCACCTGGTGGCCCTGGAAGGCCAGGATGGCCTGCTGGATCCACGTAGTGAGCTCGTTGTTGGCGGTATCGACGGGGATGCCCGGCTGGCGCGCGCTGGTCCGCTGCTCTTTAGGCAGGGAGAGCAGCTGCTTCAGGCTGTTGAAGGGCACACCCACGGTTGTGTTGTTGACGAAGTTCTGGATCTCGATATTGCTGAGGCCCAGGTTTCTTTCTTTGTTGATGCCTTCGATCAGGTCCTTTTTCAGCGATGCGTCCGAAGATTTCTTCGTGTTCATCGAGAAGTAAACCTTGCCGGTGGAGTCGAACTCGATCTGCACCGCATCCTGTTCCTTCAGCTTGTCGGAGGAAACGGAGTGGGGCGTCGTGATCTGCACGGCTTCCGGCGGCTTGAACTTGGTCGCCAGCATGAAGAAAGAAAGGATCAGGAAGGCCACGTCCACGAAGGGGGTCATGTCCGTCGCCGTACTTTTCTTTGGAATTTTGACACTTGGCATTTGTAAATCAATTTTTTAGTAGAGTCGATTCGTTCTTTAAATCCATAAATCCCACGTCCCTTATTTGTAGAGGGAAGCGAAAGATTGTGTTAAAGTAAAACCCGACTCGTCGATGCCGTAAGTGATGCTGTCGATCTTGGTAGTGAACACGTTGTACATTACGAGGGCGAGGGCCGATGTACCGATACCGAGGGCGGTATTGTAGAGGGCCTCGGAGATACCGATCGCAAGGGCGCTGGCATCACCGCCGCCGGAGGCGCCGAGGGCCGAGAACGAGCGGATCATACCGATTACCGTACCCAGCAGGGCTACGAGGGTACCGACCGATGTGATGGTGGAGAGGAACACCAGGTTCTTCTGCAGCATGGGCAGCTCGAGGGCGGTGGCTTCTTCCACTTCTTTCTGGATGGAGATCACTTTCTGCTCGGTATCCAGCTCGGTGTTGTTCATCATTTCCTTGTAACGGCGAAGGCCGGCCTTCATCACGTTGGCTACGGAGCCGCGTTGCTTGTCGCACTCGGCGAGGGCGGCGTCAACGTTGCGGTTGGCCAGGTGGTATTGTACTTTGCGGATGAAGTCGGCGATGGAGCCTTTGCCCAGCGCGCGGCTGATGGTCATGAGGCG
>Ga0247771_1000162_pt1 | contig 24691 bp, 23 predicted proteins | sample UWRJL197509C6_FD_179948 | JGI IMG/M metagenome (GOLD analysis project Ga0247771, IMG submission 179948) | Plant litter microbial communities from Arlington Agricultural Research Station in Wisconsin, United States - UWRJ-L197-509C-6 | ecosystem: Environmental > Terrestrial > Plant litter >... | reverse complement strand
GACCCCTCGTTTTGCCCCTTTGTCGGGCCAAAACGGCAGGTGGAAAGCTTGCCGCCCGACAAATTTTAAGGGGCAAAACCCCCGAGTAAAATCGGCCACGTTCCGTGGCCACCCCGCCAGTCCCGTCGTGCTCACCAGCTTTGTGCCAGCACCGTCGTGCTCGCCAGCCAGCCCGCTGGTCCCGTCGTGGCTGTCAGGTCTTGGGCCGCTCTTGTCGCGGTCACCAACTGGCCCGCTGATCCCGTCGTGGCTGTCGAGTCTTGGGCCACTCTCGTCACAGTCACCAACTGGCCCGCTAATGCTGTCGTGGCTGCCAAGCCTCGGGCCACTCTTGTCACCGTCACCAGTTGTCTGCTGTCAGGTGATTGGCCAGGAGTGGACGGGTTCGTTGGTGTGCATGAGATCCCTGTACGTGCGCAGCATGAGTCGTAGTGCTTCCACGCGGTCCAGGCTGGTGTTGTCGTAGTGGCGGTGGAAGGCCCGTGATTGCCAGGTGGCTCCGTTGACGCCTGTGAGGCAGCGTTGTTCGATCACGCCCAGCAATCTGTCGCGTTCCTTGGGGTCCACGCCCCAGCGGTCCAGGCCGTCGTACGCCATGGGGAGCAGGCGGCGTAGCACGAGTTCCGCCACCGGGACCGTTCCTAGTCCTGGCCAGTACATCTGGGCGTCGATGCCGTTCTTCGCGCCTGCCAGGAAGTTCTCCTCCGCGGCGCTGAAGGACATCTGGGACCACAGTGGACGTTCGCTTTCCGCGAGCACCCTCACCAGGCCGTAGTAGAAGGCCGCGTTCGCCAGGGTGTCCACGACTGTGGGGCCTGCCGGCAGGGTGCGGTTCTCCACGCGCAGGTGGGGCTTGTCCTTCACGACGTCGTACACCGGGCGGTTCCAGCGGTACACGGTTCCGTTGTGGAGGCGTAGTTCCGAGAGGGTCGGGGTGTCGCCCCTGTCGATGACCTGCAGCGGGTCTTCGGGGTCGACGATCGGGAGCAGGGCCGGGAAGTAGCGGACGTTCTCCTCGAACAGGTCGAAGATCGAGGTGATCCAGCGTTCGCCGAACCAGACCCTCGGGCGGACTCCCTGCTCCTTGAGTTCGTCGCCTCGGGTGTCCGTGGACTGCTGGAACAGGGCGATCCTGGTTTCCCGCCACAGTTCCTTGCCGAGGAGGAACGGCGAGTTCGCGCCCACCGCCACCTGGACGCCCGCGATCGTCTGCGCCGCGTTCCAGTAGTCGGCGAACTGGTCCGGGCTCACCTGGAGGTGGAGTTGGGTGCTGGTGCACGCCGCCTCGGGGACGATGGAGTCCGCCGTCATGTTGAGGCGTTCGATGCCGTCGATCGAGATTTGCAGGTCTTCGCCGCGTGCCGCGAGGACCTGTTCGTTGAGGAGCGCGTACCTCGGGTTGACCGAGAGGGCGTCGATGGCCATGTGCTCCGCCCTGAGGGTGGGCAGGATGCCGATCATGGTCATGTGGGCGCCGACCTCGCGGGCCTTGTGCTCGGCCTCGTTGAGGCTGTCGCGGACCGTGTCCTCGAACGCCGTGATGCCGCCGCCCGCCAACTGCCTGGGGGCGACGTTGATCTCGAGGTTCCACTGGCCGAGTTCGGTGACGAAGTCGGGGTCGGCGATGGCCTCCAGGGCCTCGGCGTTGCGCATGGCGGGATCGCCCTGCTCGTCGACGAGGTTGAGCTCGATCTCCAAGCCGGTCATCGGCTTCTCGAACTCGAACCGGGACTCGCGGAGCATCCGGGCGAACACGTCCAGGCAGCGCCTGACCTTCGTGCGGTACCTGGTGCGGTCCTCGCGGGTGAACTCGTGGCGGGCTACGTCGTCACCCATGGCGACTCCTCACGGTCGTGGCACCCGGACACTGTGCACCAGGAGACGGTCAGGCGGGTACCGCGATCGAGGTGATCACAAACCCGTCCCTGGCCAGCCAGCGGCCGGTGAACCCGGTCAGGGGTTCTCCGTCCACTATCGGTGCTTCGATGAGGATCCGTGCGGTGAACGTGCCCGCGTCGGGGTCGATGGTGACGTCGGCGTCCTCGAAACCCAGCCACAGGCGGGTGATCGGGAACCACGCCTTGTAGACGGACTCCTTGGCGCTGAACAGCAAGCGGTCCCAGCTGACCTTGTCGCCCGCCGCGCGCAGACCGTCCATCCTGGCCAGTTCGGTCGGGACGGCGATCGCCTCCAGGACGCCCTTCGGAGTGGGGGCGTTGGGCTCGGCGTCGATGCCGATCGAGCGGAAGTCCGACCTCCGCGCCACGGCGGCGGCGCGGTAGCCGGTGCAGTGGGTGATGCTGCCGACCACGCCGTCCGGCCAGACCGGTTCCCGTTTCGGTCCAGGCAGGATCGGGACGGCGGGGAAGCCGAGTTGGCCGAGTGCCGTCCTGGCGCAGAAGCGGCCGGTGGTGAACTCCTTGCGGCGCTTCTCGACCGACTTGGCGAGCAGTTCCAACTCCTCCGGGAACAGCTCGACGCCCTCGGGGTCGTCGAAGCGGTCCACGGCCGCGACGGGGCTCGGCAGGAGGTCGGTGATCATCGCGAGTCCCCCTCGCGCAGCACGTCGACCAGGCGCGCGCCGGTCAGACCCCTGGGCTTCCACTCGCGCGGGTAGCCGAGGGACACCTCGTCGAAGCGGATGCCGTCGTGGCGGGTCGTGCGGGGGATGTGCAGGTGGCCGTAGACCATCTCGGCGCAGTTGAAGCGCAGGTGCCAGTCGGCGGTGCGCTCGGTGCCGCACCACAGCGCGAACTCCGGGTACCGCAGCACCCGCGTGGGCTCGCGGACGAGCGGGTAGTGGTTGATCAGCACGGTCTTCAGCGCCGGGTCCACCTCCGACAGCCTGCGCTCGGTCTCCGCGATCCGGGACTCGCACCACGCCTCGCGGCTGGGGAACGGGTCGGGGAACAGGAAGTACTCGTCCGTGCACACCACGCCGACCTCGTGCGCCTTCGCGAGCGCCGAAACCTGGTCGAAAGTGCCTTCGGGGCGGAACGTGTAGTCGTACAGCGTGAACAGGGGAGCGACGACCAGGGGAGCGGCGGAGCCCTCGAAGACCGGGTACGGGTCCTCGGGCGTCACGACGTCGATGCTCCGGCACATCTCGACGATCTGCTTGTAGCGGACCTCGCCGCGGGTCTGCACCGCGTCGTCCTTCGTCGTCCACAACTCGTGGTTGCCCGGCGACCAGATGACCTTCGCGAAGCGCTTCCGCAGCAGGTCCAGGGCCCACTCGATGTCGTGGAACTTCTCGCCGACGTCCCCCGCGACGATCAGCCAGTCGTCCGGGGACGGGGCCTCGATGGCGGCCACGAACTCGCGGTTCTCCTGGTACGTCACGTGCAGATCGCTGGTGGCGAGCAGTTTCGGCGTACGGGTCACGAGTTCGACCTTAACCGTTCCCGACGCGCTTCTCCGATACCCCGAAGCCCCCTACGGCGGTAATTCAGCGCACGAGAACGACCGTTCATCCGTTCGTCGCAGAAGATGGCCCGTTGGGCTCATACCCCTACACCGTGTAACGCTAGGCGGGTCCGTTCAGCCCTACGGGCCCCTAAACCACCTATCGGGTAGTCGGCCGGCTTCCTACGGTGATCACATCGCAACCATCCCGGCGGAGGACCAGATGTCGGAGTCCCACTTCGCACGAACCCCCGACCCCCGGTTGGCCCGTCAGGTGCCACCAGGTGTCCGCGGCGCCGCCACGCCGTTCAGTCGGACGGTCGGGGCCGAGATCACCCGTACCGCGCAGCAGCAGCAATACGGCTACCCGCCACCTCGTCGCCGCACCCCGGCCGAGGAAGCCGCGTTGTCCACCCTGCTCCGCACCCGTCAGCGCGCGCAGACCAGCAGGCCCGAGCCGTGGCTGCGCCAGAACCCCGAAACCCCGGCCCCGGCCGCCGCCCCGCGCGGCGACGTGACCGAACTGCTCGCCGCGCGGCTCGTCCCCGCGTCCCTCTGGTCGCTGGTCGAACCGCTCATCCCGCCGGTCAAGATCCGGCGCCAGGGCGGCGGCCGCAGCCGCGTCTCGGACCGCGCGATCTTCACCGCGATCGTGTTCGTCCTGACCAGCGGTTGCGCGTGGCGCCACCTGCCGTCCTCCTTCGGCGTCACGGTCCCGACCGTGCACCGGCGGTTCCAGGAGTGGACCGACGCGGGCCTCTGGCTGCGCCTGCGCCGCGCCGCGATGGACCGCCAGACCGCGGGCGAGGAGAACGAGTGGATCCACGCCGTCCTGGAGGCGGCCGAACGCCGCGGAACGAAGTCCTGAGCTCTGCCGTCGGATGAACGTGGTGGCCGGTCCGGCTCGCCGAGCAGGTGAACCGGACTGATCCCCACCACGTTCATCTTGGTAAGACCTCAGGAGGAACCCATGTCCACCACCGACACCCCGCTGTCGCACCGCGCACTCGCACTGCTCCGCGCCACCGCCGCGGGCCGCGTGGAACTCACGTGCAGCAGCGAACCCGACTTCCGCGTCGACAAGCTCGCCTGCTGCGACCAGCCCGCGGCCCGCCTGCTCGTCCACGCAGGCCTCGTCGAACCCGCCATCGCGGCCCCACTGGGCCACTGGGTCCCCGCCCACCTCAGCCCGGCAGGCGCCGAAGTCCTCGCGCTGGAGACCACCACAGCCGCGGCCTGAGCGGTCGCGGACGGACCCGGCCTGTTCACGCGGCCTAGCTGCCCGACTGGTTCCACTGTCCGGCTTGGCTGTCTGACCGGCTCGGCTGCCTGGCTCGACCACCTGCCTGGCCGGCTGTCTGGCTTTACTACCTGCCTGGCTCGGACTTCACGGCCGGCTGCCTGTCTGGCTCGACTGCCTGGTCCGGCTTCAGCGCTTTCCGCCGCCACTCTCTCGGCGGCCGGCTCGTCTCCGGTGACGGCTTGCCCTCGGTGACAGTTCGCCGCCCGTGCCCGGTCGGCTTTCCGCGCCTGTCCTGCCTTCGGTGACTGGCCCGCTGTTCACACCAGGCGCTTCCCACAGTTCACGTTCTCGCGTTTCGGCACCGTTCGCAGAGGTCCCCCGGCCAGGGGGTCCCCCTGATTTCAACACTACTGGCGAGCACCGACAAAAACGGATCGCCAAGCTTCTGACCAGGTCAAACCGTGGTCGCTCAGCGCGTTGTCAGTGCCGTCGCCACTCGGGTGAGCGGCCCAGGTGGGTGAGGATCCTGTTCAGCGGGTCCGTGTCGTCGCCGGTGGTCAGCGCCGGGCCGAAGGCCGCGTCCGGGGCCAGTCGGTTGTCACCGTCAGGCACCGTGAGGGCGATCCGCAGCGCGGTTCCGGCCACCTCCGGCTCAAGGCGGTAGTCGAGGTCGAGTGCGCGGGCCACGTCCCAGCCGTGCACCACGTAGTCGATCAGGTGGAAGCCGATCGCCAACTCCGCGGGGAAGCGGGACACCGGCTGGAACTCCGGCAGGTCGAATTCCGGGACCGGTTCCGCGAAAGCGGTCAGGACGTCCTCGGCCGCGGCGGTGTACTCGGCCACCGCGCCGAAGGGGTGGACTCGCCACGCTTCGAGGTCGTCCCCCCGGCCTCGGGCCGCCGCGGCGAAGCCGTGGTGTTGGGCGGTCATGTGGGCGAGCAGGTCGGCCAGTGTCCAGTCGGCGCACGGGGTGGGGCGGGTCAGGAAGTCGGGGTGGACGTGGGAGACGAGCGTGGTGCTCGTGCGGATCACGGTGCGGTGGTGGGCCAGGAGTTCATTGATATGCACCTGCTTACGATAGGCAGGTGCATATGATCTGGTCAAGGTCGGTACCATGCCGATCATGGGTGGTCGGCGACCGGATCTCGCGGCGATGATCGCGCCGTTGCAGCAGGCGCTGGTCGCCGCCGAGCTGCCGGTGCTGCGCGCGCACGAGCTGAGCATGTGGGGCTACGTCGTGCTCAGCGCGCTGGACAACCAGCCGATCCGTACCCAGGCCGCGCTCGCCGAGGTCATCGGCGCGGACAAGAGCCGGATCATTGGGGTGCTGGACGAGTTGGAGGGTGACGGGTTGCTGGAGCGCACCCGTGACCCGGCCGACCGGCGGGCGCGGTTCGTCGCCATCACCGACGAAGGGCGTCGGAAGCGGCGGGCGGTGCAGGCCGACGTGCAGCGCAACGAGGAGCGCGTGCTCGCCCACCTGCCGCCCGGCGACCGGGAGGCGTTCCTGCGGTCGCTGGAGGTGCTCGCGGCCGAGGTCGCCGACCCGGCTACGCGTGCAGGCCGTGCTGGTACTTCGGGAACCGGACGCTGATCTTCGTGCCCAACCCCTGCGCCGTCTCCACGACGAGGCCGTAGTCGTCGCCGTAGAAGCGGCGCAGGCGCTCGTCGATGTTGCCCAGCCCTATCCCGGCGGTCTCGTCGACCTGCCCGGCCAACGTCCGCCGCAGCGCCTCGGGGTCCATGCCGATGCCGTCGTCCTCGATGGTGATGTGCGCCTCCGCGCCCGCGTCGGCGGCGAGGATCTGGATGTGGCCCGGCTCGACCTTGCCCTCCATGCCGTGCCGCACGGCGTTCTCCACCAGCGGTTGCAGGCACAGGAACGGCACCGTCACCGACAGCACCTCGGGCGCGATCTGCAGCGTCACGGTCAGCCGCTCGCCGAAGCGGGCCCGTTCCAGCGCGAGGTACTGGTCGATGGACTTCAGCTCCTCCGCCAACGTGGTGAAGTCGCCGTGCCGCCGGAACGAGTACCGGGTGAAGTCGGCGAAGTCCAGTAGCAGCGTCCGCGCGCGCTCGGGGTTCGTGCGCACGTAGGACGCGATGGCGCTGAGCGAGTTGTAGATGAAGTGCGGCGAGATCTGCGCCCGCAGCGCCCGCACCTCCGCCTCCACCAGACGCGTGCGCGAGCGGTCCAGCTCGGCCAGTTCCAGCTGGCCCGACGCCCACCGCGCGACCTCGTTCGTCGCCCGCACCAGGCCCGCCGACGCCTCGCGGCTGTACGCGGCGAGCACGCCGACGACGTGGCCCTCGACGGTCAGCGGGGCGACCACGGCGATCTGCACCGGGCAGTCCGGCAGCGTGCAGCCGATGTCGAACGCGCGCGTCCGGCCGGTGCTGAACACCTCCTGCGCCAGCCGCATCGTGTCGCCGGAGTGGTGGCCGCCCATGCCCTCCCACGCGACGACCTCGACCTCGTCGGTCAACGCCAGCGCGGGGGTGTCGAGCAGCGTGCGCAGGTGGCGGGCCGACTTCTTCGCCGCCTCCGGCACCAGACCGGCGCGCAGCGGGGGAGCGGCGGACCACGCCGTGTGCAGGGTCTCGAACGTGATCCGCTGCGCCTCGGTGAGGAAGTCCTGCCGCGGACCCGATCCCCGCCACAGCACGAACACGATGGCCGCGCCGACGAGGAGGATCGCTCCGACGGCCAGCAGACCCGTCACGGCTCGGTTCTCCGGCGGATGTCGCTCATGGACGGTTCCTCGTTCGTGTCCAGCCCGAGGTTCTCGGGCGCGTGCAGGCGGACCATGACCCGGTTGACGTTCTCGGGCACCTTGCCGGGCGTCAGCAGCGACACCGCGTACATCACCACGAACCCGAGCGGCACCGTCCACGCGGCGGGCCGCGACAGGAACACGTGGTACCACTGGTCGCTGGTGCGGGCGCTGATCGTGATGATCCCCGCCGCCAGCGCGGGCAGTCCGCCCGCGAGCATGCCCGCCACCGCGCCGACCGTGGTGATGCGCGTGCTCCAGATCCCCAGCAGCAGCAACGGGCACAGCGACGACGCCGCGACGGCGAACGCCAGCCCCACCATGTCCGCGACCGGGATCCCGCCCACCAGCAGCGTCATCGACAGCGGGACGATCGCGGCCAGCCCGGCGGAGATCCGGAACCCCCGCACCCCGCGCATCTTCAGCACGTCCTGGCTCAGCACGCCCGCGAGCGACACCATCAGCCCGGACGACGTGGACAGGAACGCGGCGAACGCGCCCCCGGCGACGAGCGCGCCCAGCAGTTGCCCGCCCAGGCCCTCGATCATCCGGCTGGGCAGCACCAGCACCACGGCGTCGGTGTCGCCGGTGAGCAGCAGTTCGGGCGTGTAGAGCCTGCCGAGCACGCCGTAGATCGGCGGCATCAGGTAGAAGATCCCCAGCAGCCCCAGCACGATCAGCGTCGTGCGCCGCGCCGCGCGGCCGTTCGGGTTGGTGTAGAAGCGGACGATCACGTGCGGCAGCCCCATGGTGCCCAGGAACGTCGCCAGGATCAGCGAGTACACCGCGTACAGCGGGAACTCGCCGCCCTCGGACATCGGCAGCGCCCAGTTCGCGTTCGTGGTGTGCGGCAACGACTCCAGGTGCGGCACGGTCGCGCCCGCCGGGAACACGAACGTGCTGCCCGCCGCGATGGTGTGCTCGCCCTGCGTCAGCACCAGCCCGTCGCCCTCGACCCGCTGCCCGTCGACCAGGCCGCGGCCGGAGTAGACGACCTCGTGGTCGGCGTCCACGACCGTGGCCGTGTCGAACGAGACGCTCGTGTCCTGGCGGAACACCGGGTACTCCGGGCCGTTGACCCGCTGGCCGCCGTGCGCCTGCCACGCCAGCAGCAGGAACACCACCGGCACCGCGATGGCCGTGAGCTTCAGCCAGTACTGGAACGCCTGCACGAACGTGACGCTGCGCATCCCGCCCGACACCACGTTCACCGTCACCACGACCGCGACGATCAGCCCGCCCAACCAGTCCGGCGCGCCCGTGACCGTGTGCAGCGTCAGGCCCGCGCCCTTGAACTGCGGCAGCAGGTACAGCCACGCGATGGCGATCGCCAGCCCGCTGGCCACCCGCCGCACCACCGGCGAGGAGAACCGCGCCTCGGCGAAGTCCGGCAGCGTGTACGCGCCCGACCGCCGCAGCGGGGCCGCGACCAGCGTCAGCAGCACGAGGTAGCCCGCGGTGTAGCCGACCGGGAACCACAGCATGTCCGGGCCGTGCGCGAAGATCAGGCCCGCGATGCCCACGAACGACGCCGCCGACAGGTACTCGCCGCCGATCGCGGACGCGTTCCACCACGGCGACACCGTGCGCGAGGCGACGTAGAAGTCCGACGTCGTGCGCGAGATCCGCAGCCCGTACGCGCCGATCAGCATCGTGCCCAGCGCGACCACCAGCACGGCGACCACGCCGTAGGTGTTGTCCACCTCAGGACCGCTCGACCAGCTCGGCGAACTGGCGCTCGCTCCGCTCGGCCTGCCGCACGTAGAACCAGCCCGCCAGCACGAACACCGGGAACACCACGGCCCCGAGCAGCACTCACGGCAGCCCGATGCCGAGCACCTGCGCCCGCGACACCGTCGGCGCGAACTTGAACACCAGCGGCAACGTCGCCAGCCCGCCCGCCACCAGGCCCACCACGAGCAGCCCCAGCGTGCGCTGCGTGCGGATCAGCGACCGCATGTACAGCGCGCCCAACTGGCTCTGCTCGGTGATCTCCCGCGACGCCGGGTACGGCCGCCGCGGGCGGGGAGCGCCGGTCCGCGGGCTCGTCACCACCACGCGCTGCGTGGGTGGCTGCTCCGGCCTCATGTGGACTGCCGGTTCCGCGGGCTCTCGTCGGACGCCGAGCCGTGCGGCACCGGCCGAGCCCGCCGCACCAGCAGCTGCCGCAGGTGCCGGGCGTGGCGGCGGCTCACCGGGAGCACCGCCCCGCCGATGTTGACGCTCAGGTGCCCCTCCTCCAGCCTCAGCTCGTCGACGTGGCTCAACGACACCAGGTGGCTGCGGTGGATCCGCACGAACCCGGCGGACCGCCAGCGCTCCTCCAGGCCGTTCAGCGCGGCCCGGACCAGTCCGCTGCCGGTCGCGGTGTGCAGGCGCGCGTAGTCGCCGTGCGCCTCGACGTAGCGGATGTCGGCCAGCCGGATGAACCGGGTGATCCCGCCGAGTTCGACGGGGATGACCTCCTCGCCCACCTCGGGCTGCGGCGGCGCGACCGGCTGCGGCGCGGGCTCGGCCACGGCCTTCACGTCCAGCACCTCGTGCACGATCCGGTGCACGGACTCGGCCAGCCGCTCGGCCCGCACCGGCTTGAGCAGGTAGTCCAGCGCCTTCAGCTCGAACGCCTCGACCGCGGGCTCCTGGTGCGCGGTCACGAACACGATGGGCGGCGGCTGCGCGAACCGCGACAGCACCCGCGCCAGGTCCAGCCCGTCCAGGCCGGGCATCCGGATGTCCAGGAACACGGCGTCCACCGGCTGCCCGGCGTCCATCGCGCGGTGCAGCCCGCGCAACGCCGTGGTCGCGTCCGTGACGCCCTCGACGTGCGCGATGCGCGGGTCGGAGCGCAGCAGGTACACCAGGTCCTCGAGCGCCGGCGGCTCGTCGTCGACCGCGAGCACGCGCAACGTCCGTTCGAGAGCGCCTCGACGCTCGGGCCCCTCGCAGAGGGGACAGGGCAGGCCTGCGGTCATGTCGGGTCGAGTCCAATGCTGTGAACGGCCGATCTCCACGGCGACGGGGATTAGACCACCAGTCGGTCATCGTCGCCCGTCGAGGGGCCGGTAGCAAGGGCGCGGCCGGCACACGTGTGCCCGCGCGGCGGAGCGGACCGGTTCGACCTGTCCGTCAGCCCGCGATGCGGCGGGCGCGGTGGTCGGCGACCCTGGGGTGGGCGGCCAGCGCGTCGCCGAGGGTGATCTCCAACTCGACGAAGGACTCCTCCGCGCGGCGGGCGGCGACGATCACGGACGACGCCGCGGCCGGGCCGACGAGGCGGCGGGTCGGGTCGGTGAGCGATTCGAGCACTTCGGACCACTGGTTCGACAACTTCGCCAAACCCTCCAGAGCGGCCACCAGTTCACCCGTTGTCGTGGGTGGTTTCGCGGCAATCCGGGCGAGATGGGCGGCCAGCGGTTCCCAGTCGGCGTTCATCGTCACCCCCAATGCGACAGTCATGTACCCAGGATATTGCTCCAGGTCGGCGAAATGGTCAACCAGGTCTCAATTGGCTGCTGTTCGCGCTGGTCACCGGGCAGAATGAATGGTGCAGGCAAGGCCTTTCCGCAACCATTCCTACGTTCCCGTGAGCTGGGTCACCAGTAAACCGGTAACCATTTCACGGGCGCGGACCTCGAATAATCCGAAGCCGGCATCGACCGCCATGTCCAGTGCCGTGCGGGAGTGGTCCAGTGCCTGTGCGTATTCACGCGCGCACAGGTGCGCCTCCGCCGAACCGAGAAGCGCTCGAACGGCCCCGTAGCCGTACTCGCTCGCCGTCGCCAGCTCCCGCGCCCGCCGGTACACCGCCACCGACCCTGGCAGGTCGCCGGAGTGCCGCAGCACCAGGCCCCACGCGCAGTGCACCTCGGCCTCGATGCGGCTCGACCCGCCGAGGTCCCGCACCATCGTCAACGCCCGCTCGACGACCGCCGCGGCCTGGTCATGATCACCCGATCGGCTCAGCGTCGTGGCGAGGTGCGCGAGCGCCTCGGTCAGGTGGTGCCGCGACCCCGTCCGGTCCCACTGCTCCGTCGCCGTCCGCAGCAGCCCGATCGCCGTGGCGTGGTCGCCGCGCGCCAGGTGGCACCGCGCCAGCAGGGACGTGCACGACGCCTCGATGTTCGTCCCCACCGCCGACCGCGCCAGCTCGACGCCCTCGGTGAGGTGCCCGACGGCCCGGTCGATCTCGCCCTTCATCAGGTCGATCGCCCCGAGCCCGGTGAGCGCGGAGATGCGCATGTGCGGCAGCGACCCCGGACCGTCGCCCAGCTCCAGCAGCCGCTCGAACGCCGCCACCGCCATCGGGAAGTCGCCCAGCTCCATCGCCAGCACCCCGCGCACCCCCGCCAGCAGCCACGCCGACTCGCCGGGGTGGGCGTCGGCGACGTCCACGTGGCCCAGCGCGACCCGCAGGTTCCCCAGGTTGCGGTGCTCGCACGCCAGCCACACCAGCATCCGCGTCTCCACGGCCCGGTCGCCCTCGGCGCGCGCCGCCGCCACCGCCGCGTCGATCGCCCCCAGGAACTCCACGTGGTGCCCGTGCGTGCCGAGGTAGCCGCCCATCCCGTTGACCAGCTGCCACGCCAGCGGCCGCGGCCCGACCCGCGCGCAGTGCTCCGTCGCCGCGAACAGGCTGGGCCGCTCGGCGTCGAGCCAGGCCAGCGCCTCGACCTCGTCGTGGAGCAGGTGCGGGGCGGGCGGCGTCGGCGCGCCCAGCTCCGGGTACAGCAGCACCGCGACCTCGTTGGCCGTCCGCAGGTACCAGTCCAGCAGTCGCCGCAGGGCGACGTCCCCGGCCTCGTGCTCGCGGGCCCGTTCCGCCGCGTAGTCCCGCAGCAGGTCGTGCAGCCCGAACCTGCCGTCGTCCGACCGCTGCACGAGGTTCGCCGTCGCCAGCTCCTCCAGCAGCGCGGCCGCGTCCCTCCCGAGCAGCGCCGCCGCGCCGTGCGCGCTCACGTCCGGGCCGGGCACCAGCCCCAGCAGCCGGAACAGCTCCGCCGCCTCGGGCCGCAGCGTCGCGTACGACAGGTCGAACGCCCGCCGCACCGCCGCCGTGTCGTCGTTGTCGACCGCCAGCGCCGACAGCCGGTCGCCCTCGCGCAGCTCGGCGACGTAGCCCTCCACGTCGCCGGTGCCGACCAGGTTGCCCAGCGAGATCCGCAGCGCCAGCGGCAGGTACCCGCACAGCCGCGCCAACTCGGCCACGAGACCGTCCGCCGGGTCGGCGCTCAACGCCCGCGCCAGCAGCTCCCGCGCGTCGCACTCGTCGAGCACCGCCAACCGCACCACGGCCGCGCCCTCGACCCGCAGGTCACCGCGACTGGTGATCAGCACCGAGCAGCCCGACTCGTCCGGCAGCAGCGGCGCCACCTGGTCCGCCGAGGCCGCGTTGTCCAGGATCACCAGCACCCGCCTGCCCCGCAGCGCCGCCCGGTAGGCCGCCACGAGCGCCGCCTCGTCGAGCGGCATGTGGTCCACGCGCACCCCCGTGGCGCGCAGGAAACGCGCCAGCACGGCGGTCGTCGCCAACGCCGGCGCGGGGGAGTAGCCGCGCAGGTTCACGTACAGCTGCCCGTCGGGGAACCGCCCGCGCAACGTGTGCCCCACCGACGTGGCCAACGCCGTCTTCCCGACCCCCGGCGGCCCGCTCACCACCACCGCGGAGCCAGAACCGTTGTCGTACCTCGGGTCTACCGTGGAATCGGGGGCCCATCCCTCGCGCGCGCGAGCGGGGGTCCCCCCGATTTCCAGCGTACCGAGGGGGTCCGACAATTCCGGGTCGTCGACGTCGGCCGCCCGGAATTGTCGGACCCCCTCGGTAGAGTTGAAATCGGGGGTCCCCACCGGCCGGGGGACGCCGGCGCGAGCCTGGCCGACCAGCAACTCCGTCACCCGCGCCAGTTCCGCGGTCCGCCCCACGAAGTGCCCAACCGGCGCGGGCAGTTGCGAGATCGGCGACCACGGTCGCCGCGCGGCCTCGACGACCTGCCGCCGTTCCTCCTCCAGCCCGGCGGCGGACAGCCAGGTCGTGTCCACGTCGGCCAGCGCGTCCCCGCGCCAGCACGCCAGCGCCCGTTCGTGCTCGCCCTCGGCCACCAGCGCCCGGAACCGGTGCAGGTCCAGCGATCCCTCGGGCACCTCGATCCGGTACCCGGTCGGCGTCGTCCCGATCAGCGGCGGGTCGCCGAGCGCGCGCCGCAGCCGCATCACGTACACCGGCAGCGTGCGCGCCGCCCGCGCGGGCGGCGCGTCACCCCACACGCAGCGGATCAGCTCGGCCGTCGTCAACGACCCGTGGACCAGCAGCGCGGCCAGCACGACCCGCTGCTTGGCCGCGGTGATCGGGACGTCGACGCCGTCGCGGCGGACCACCAGCGGCCCGAGCACACCGAACTGGTCCACCTGCGCCATTCCTCCTGTGGGGACGTGCCCCGCGGAGAACCGCTACAGGGCGCCTACTTCGGTGATCCGGATCGACGCCGTGCCGGTCTCGTCGGACTCCTCGAGGTCGACCTCGGCGGAGATGCCCCAGTCGTGGTCCCCGGCGGGATCGTCGAAGATCTGACGCACGTCCCAGCGCCCCGGTTCCTCGGTGATGATCAGCAGTGCCGGGCCGCGCGCGTCGGAGCCGGTGCCGATCGAGTCGAACGCCTCGAAGTACGGCTCGATCGCGTCCTCCCACGCGTCCTGGTCCCACCCGGACTCGCCGTCGAGCAGGCCGAGTTCGTAGTAGTTGCGGCGCGCGGCCAGCTCCACGCGGCGGAACAGGGCGTTGCGCACCAGCACCCGGAACGCGCGCAGGTTGCGCGTGACGGCCGGTGGCTTGTCGTCGATCCGCACCTCGGGCTTGGCGTCGCCGAGCGGGTTGGTGAGCTTCTCCCACTCCTCCAGCAGGCTGGAGTCGACCTGGCGCACGAGTTCGCCCAGCCACTCGATGAGGTCGTTGAGCTCCTCGGTCTTCGCCTCTTCCGGCACGGTGTGGCGCAGCGCCTTGTAGGCGTCGGCCAGGTACCGCAGCACGATCCCCTCCGAGCGGGCCAGCTGGTAGAAGCTGACGTACTCGGTGAACGTCATGGCCCGCTCGTACATGTCGCGGACCACTGACTTCGGCGACAGGTGGTGGTCGGCGACCCACGGGTGGCCGCTGCGGTAGGTGGTGAAAGCGCCTTCCAGCAGTTCTTCCAACGGCTTCGGGTACGTGACCTGGTCCAGCAGCTCCATCCGCTGGTCGTACTCGATGCCGTCGGCCTTCATCGCCGCCACGGCCTCGCCGCGCGCCTTGAACTGCTGCGCCGAAAGGATCTGGCGCGGGTCGTCCAAGGTGGACTCGATGATGGACAGCGCGTCCAGCGGGTAGCTCGGCTCCTCGCGGTTGAGCAGCTCGATCGCGGCCAGCGCGAACGGCGAGAGCGCCTGGTTGAGCGCGAAGTTGTCCTGGAGGTCGACGGTCAGCCGGTAGCGGCGGCCCTCGGCGTCCGGCTCGTCCAGCCGCTCGACCACGCCGGACTGGAGCAGCCCCCGGAAGATCGAGATCGCCCGCAGGATGAGCCGGAGCTGCGACTTCCGCGTCTCGTGGTTGTCCTCCAGCAGGTGCCGCATCCCGGCGAACGCGTCGCCGGGGCGGTTGATGACGTTGAGGATCATCGCGTGGCTGACCGAGAACGTCGAGGTCAGCTGCTCGGGCTCGGCCGCGACCAGCCGCTCGAACGTCTTGTCGCTCCACGACACGAAACCCTCGGGGGCTTTGGTGCGCACGACCCGCTTCAGCTTCTTCGGGTCGTCGCCCGCCTTCGCGACCCGCTTGGCGTTCTCCACCTCGTGGTCCGGGGCCTGCACGACGACGGTCCCCACCACGTCGTAGCCCGCCCGGCCCGCGCGGCCCGCGATCTGGTGGAACTCGCGCGCCTTGAGGATCCGGGTGCGCGTGCCGTCGTACTTGCTCAGCGCGGTGAACAGCACCGTGCGGATCGGCACGTTGATGCCGACGCCGAGGGTGTCCGTGCCGCAGATGACCTTCAGCAGGCCCGCCTGCGCGAGCTGCTCGACGAGCCGCCGGTACTTGGGCAGCATGCCCGCGTGGTGCACGCCGATGCCGTGCCGCACGATCCGCGACAGCGTCTTGCCGAAGCCGGAGGTGAACCGGAACCCGCCGATCATCGCGGCGATGGCGTCCTTCTCGGCGCGCGTGCACACGTTCACGCTCATCAGCGCCTGCGCGCGTTCCAGCGCCGAGGCCTGGGTGAAGTGCACGACGTAGATCGGCGCCTCCCGGCCGTGCAGCAGCTCCTCGATCGTCTCGTGCAGCGGCGTCGTGACGTACTGGAAGTTCAACGGCACCGGCCGGTCCGCCGACCGCACGACGGCCGTCGACCGCCCGGTGCGCCGGGACAGGTCCTTCTCGAAGAACGAGACGTCGCCGAGCGTCGCCGACATCAGCAGGAACTGCGCCTTGGGCAGCTCGATCAGCGGCACCTGCCACGCCCAGCCGCGCTCGGGCTCGGAGTAGAAGTGGAACTCGTCCATGACGACCTGGCCGACCTCGGCCTCCGCGCCGTCGCGCAGGGCGATGTTCGCCAGGATCTCGGCCGTGCAGCAGATGATGGGCGCGGTGTCGTTGACGCTCGCGTCGCCGGTCAGCATGCCGACGTTCGCCGGGCCGAAGACGTCGCACAGCGCGAAGAACTTCTCCGACACCAGCGCCTTGATGGGCGCGGTGTAGAAGGTCCGCTTGCCCTCGGCCAGCGCGGCGAAGTGCGCGCCGATCGCCACCAGGCTCTTCCCGGACCCCGTGGGGGTGCTCAGGATGACGTTCGAGCCGGAGACCAGCTCGATCAGCGCCTCCTGCTGCGCCGGGTAGAGCTGGAGCCCCCGTTCCGCCGCCCAGGAGGCGAACGTGTCGAAGAGCAGGTCGGGGTCGGGGGTGGCCGGAAGCCGATCGGTGAGAGTCATCGCAGGTCGGATCATAGGTGAGAACGCGGTCCCCGGTGGCGGCCACCGCCGCGCGGGCGTGTGGGATTCTCGGGTGTGAGCGATCGCCACCTGGACGACCTGCGTCGGACGGCGCGAACGGCCCTGCCCGCTCCGCCGGAGCCGCTGGGCCCGGAGCCGGAGGACGACCTCGCCGACCTGGTCCGCTTCAAGCACGGCTGCGCACTGCTGGGCGAACCCGGCTCCGGCAAGACCACCCGCCTGCGCGGGCTCGCCGCGGACCTCCTGGCCGACGAGGAGGGGCCGGTCCCGATCGTGCTGTCGCTGGCCTCGGGCAGCTGGCGGGTCGAGCCGCACCGGCTGAGCGCCCTGCGGTGGGCGAGCAAGCAGGACGTCGTCCCCGAGGACGAGTGGGACACCGAGGCGCTGGAACGGGCGCAGCGGCTCAGCGTGGCGAGGCTGGAGCAGATCGACCACGCCGTGGACAGCGCCGTCGAGTGGCTGGCCGACGAGATCGGCAGGGTGTACCAGGCGCCGCCGCACCGGGTGGGGGAGTGGCTGCGCGCGACACCCAGCCCCGTCGTGCTGCTGCTGGACGGGCTGGACGAGATCCGGCACGCCGACGACCGCCGCCGCTGCGTCGAGGTGCTGACCCTGCTGAAGTCCCGGCTCACCACCGCGATCGTCGTGTGCGCCCGGCCGCGGGACCGGGAGGAGCTGCGGAAGTTCGGCCAGGCCGTGGAGATCCCGCCGTTGAGCGCGGAGACCGTGGACGCGGCGCTGGCCGGGGAGGGCCTGGAGCCGCTGCGGGCGGCGTGCCTGCGCCACGACGACCTGGTGGCGCTGCTGGACACGCCGCTGGCGGTGACGCTGGCTGTGGAGGGCTACCGGGGGAAGGACGTCCCCGACGACGAGGTGGAGCGGATGCTCGCGGGCGGCCTCGACCACCTGTGGGCGGTCCGCCTGCCCGAACGGGCCTCGGCGTTGCGCGGCCTGGCCCGGCTGATGGACCGGGGCGACCGGGACGTGTTCACCGTCGAGGCGCTGAGCCTGGCGTGGGTGCGGCAGGCCGGGCTGCGGCCTCCGCGCTCGCTCGCGCCGTGGATCTACGGCGTGCTGGCGCTGGTCGCCGCCGTCGGCGTGGTCGTGCTCGCCGCGCGGGCCACCGACGTCGGCTTCGCCCTGCTGTGCGCCGGGGTGCTCGCGGGCTCGGCCGCCGCGCAGGCGTGCACGGCCCGCAACGCCACCGACCGCCGCCCGTCCCGGCTCGACTCCGGCGACTTCGTGGCCGCCCGCTGGACCGTCGACTGGCGGGGCGCGTTCACGGCGGCGGCGACCTGCGCCCTCACCGGTCTGGTCATGGGCGCGTCCGTCGGCATGTTCGGCGGCGCGGCGGGTCTCGCGCTCGGCGTCCTGCCGGGCGCGGCGGCGGGCGTCGCGGTCGGCGTGATGACCCTGCCGCACCGCGCGCCCGCCGCCCGGCACCGTCCGACCGCGTCCCGGTGGACCCTGCTCGTCCGCGTCACCGCGGGCCTGATCGGCTTGGCCGCGGCACTGGGGCTCGCGTTCGCCGTGCTGCTGCACGAGGACCGGACCCTGACCCCGTACGTCCACCACCTGATGCTGTCCACGACGGCGGGCGTGTGGCTGGCCGCGTTCGCCGTGTCGCTGCACGGCTGGTGGAGCCACCGGGTCGCGGTGCGGACCGTGACCCGCGCGGGACTCCTCCCTGCGGACCTGGCCGACTTCGTCGCCGACGGGGTGCTGCGGATCGGCCCGGACGGCTACGCGTTCGGCCACCACACCTTGCGGCGGCACCTGTCGCGGGACTGACGGTCCCGCGACAGGCGTGCGTCAGCCGCGGGCCATCGCGAACACGTGCAGCGACGGCGTGCCCGCGGTGGCGGTGGAACTGCCCGCCGGGAGCCGGACCCGCGACGTGGTCTTGCCCGCCTGCAACGGCACGCCCACGATGCCCTGGTACGTCGTGTCGCCCTGCCGGTTCTGGTAGGCCGCCTGGAACGCCACGACACCGGAGCCGCCGAGCCAGTCGGGGCTGGTCAGGCTGAACTCCTGGGTGGTGCCGTCGGTGTAGACGACCGTGCCGGTGCCACCGGCCGTGCCGTAGGCCGCGGTCACCAGGAAGCCCAGGGTGGTCCCGCTGCCGCAGCACCGGCTTGTCCAGACCGATCTTGACGGGCCCGAAGTGCTGGGCCGAGGTTCCTGGGCCGGCGCCTCGTTCAGGTTCGCGGCGACGATGCCGGTCTCCTCGTTGTACGGGTTCGCGCCCGCGGAGCCGAACAGGTTCCCCATGTACGCGTAGCTCGGCTCCAGGTCGAGGTTCTCACCGTTGTTCAGCTGGGCCGCCGGCTGCGTGGAACAGGCGATCACGTCCTGGCCCGCGGCGTCGTCGGCGGGGGTCGGCACCTGCGAGTGCGTGGCGGCGTCGGTGAGGGGCAGCGGCGGGACCTTCGTCGCCGCGGTCCGGGAAGGTGGCGGCGATGCGCGAGTGGCTGCTGGGTGGCACCTTGCCTCCCTTGACAGAGGGCGAGCACGGCGGTCATCGGAGGTCTGCCGTCGATCGCGACCAGTGGACAACGCGGCGCGGGCACTGTCAACGATCGATTATCCACTGTCGAGCGGGTGGCACTCTCTTGCCGAGCGAAGGGGTGGGGCTAGTCCAGCCGGAACCCGTACGGCAGCTCCAGCCGGTGCGCGGCGAGCAGCGCCGTGTCGGCCAGGATCTCGCGCGTCGGGCCGTCGGCCACGACGACGCCCTCGTCGATCACCACGCTCCGGGTGCACAGCTGCAACGCGTACGGCAGGTCGTGCGTGACCATCAGCATCGTCCGGTTCAACCCGAGCAGGACCTCGGCGAGTTCGCGGCGGGCCACCGGTTCGAGGTTCGCGGACGGCTCGTCGAGCACCAGGATCTCCGGGTCGCAGGCCAGGACGGTCGCCAGCGCGACCCGGCGGCGCTGTCCGCCGGACAGGTGCAGCGGGGAGCGGTCGGCGAAATCGGCCATGCCGACGGCGTCGAGGGCTTTGCGCACGCGCTCGTCCAGGTCCGCGCCGCGCAGGCCGAAGTTCGCCGGGCCGAACGCCACGTCCTGGCGGGCCGTCGGCATGAACAGCTGGTCGTCGGGGTCCTGGAACACCACGCCGACGCGGCGGCGGATCTCCTTGAGGTTCGCCTTGTCGACCGGCAGCCCGGCCACCTCGATCCGGCCGGAACCGCCGGTGATCACGCCGTTGAGGTGCATGACGAGCGTGGTCTTGCCCGCGCCGTTCGGGCCGAGCAGCGCGACCCGTTCACCGGGCTGGACGCGCAGGTTGACGCCGTACAACGCCTGGTGGCCGTCCGGGTACGCGTAGGCCAGGTGCTCGACCAGCAGCGCGGCGGTGTCCCGCTCGACCACGCGGACTGGCTGCGGACTGCTGGACCCGGTCATCTCCGGCATCGTGCCACTCCACCCGCGCGACACCATCGCCAGGTGCACGCGCTCGCCGCGCTCGTAGGAGCGGATGAACAGGCTGCCGATGCCGCGCGCGGTCGCGCCGACCTGCCAGAGGAACCGCGGGTCGTGGCCGCGGGAGATGCGGGCGATCCGCATCCGCTGCGCCTCGCCGACGATGACCTCGCCGTAGCGCAGCATCAGCGTCGCGATGGTGATCAGCACGGACGGCGTGCGCAGCCGCTGCATCCCGAGCAGCAGGTCGTGCGGCGCGGTCGTCGCGGCCAGCGTCAACGACACCAGCACGCCGAGCGTGCCCTTGGCGAGGATGTTCCACCCGGCCAGCGCGCCCTCGACGGACACGGCCACGCCGAGGAAGTCGACCCGCCTGCCGTGCCCGACCAAGGGGAGCAGGACCGCGAGCACCACGAACGGCAGCTCGATCAGCGACCGGGCCGCGAACCAGCGCACCGGCACCCGCGCGACCCACCACACGGACACGATCGCCAGCAGGTAGACGCCGAACGCCCAGAACGCCTCGCGTGGCGTCGCCACGACGCTCAGCACGGCCACGAACGCCGCGACGATCTTCAGCTGCGGCGGCAGCCGGTGCACCGGCGAGTCGCCCGGCCGGTGCAGCACGCCGTGGCCGTGGCCCGCGCCCATCTACTTGTCTTGGGGGGTGCTCTGGGGGGAACGCTTGCGCAGCAACCAGAACAGGCCGCCCGCGAGCAGGAGCGTGACGATCACGCCGACGATGCCCGCGACACCGGTGAACCGGTCGTCGCCGCCCACGGCGTAGTCCGCGAACAGCGAGCCGCTCATCGGGCTCTCCTTCGCGTGCTCCGCGATGCCGTGGACCTCCGTCACGTGGTCGAGGCCGTCCGGGTTGGAGTTCGCGAAGTACGACACCACCCCGGCCAGCACGAGCGAGACGACCGCGAACCCGAGGAAGAACCGCTTCACGCCCTCAACTCCAACTTCTGCTCGGTCCCGCGCAGCAGGTACACCAGGTCCGGTCGGACCGCGCTCACGGCCGTGACCGTCGCCGCGGTGATCAGGCCCTCGCCGACGCCGATCAGCACGTGCACCCCGACGATCGCCGCGGCCACCGTCCCGAGCGACACACCGCCCTGCCCGCCGATCGCGTACTCCAGCACGAACCCGCAGGAGGCGACCACCGTGTTCACCAGCGCGGACACGAACGCCACCGCCGCGATGCCGCCCTTGCCCCGGCGCGCGAACCTCCGCAGCGCCATGGCGACCAGGTACCCGGTCGCGGTGCCGATCAGCGCCATGTTGGTCACGTTCGCGCCGAGCGCCGTGACCCCGCCGTCCGCGAACAGCAGCGACTGGAGGACCAGCACGATCGTCACGCACAACGCGCCGACCCACGGTCCGACCAGGATCGCGGCCAGCGCGCCGCCCAGCAGGTGCCCGCTCACGCCCGGCAGCACCGGGAAGTTCAGCATCTGGGTGGCGAACACGAACGCCGCCACCAGCCCCGCCATCGGGGCGGTCCGGTCGTCCAGGTCGCCGCGCGCCTTCGCCAGCGCGACACCGACGCCGACGACCGCGACCGCGACGAACAGGAGCGAGGTCGGCGCGTTGAGCAGGCCGTCGCTCATGTGCATTGCGATGGTTTCGGTCACGCGGGTCACGGTAGTTGCCACACACCCGTTATGGCCAGACTGCTGCAACAACCGCCACCGGATGTACGCCACACCGCCACCGGTGAACCGTTCGCGCTGGTAGCCGTAGCTGTCACGGCGGAACGTTCGGTTCGACGGCCCGGTCGGTTCAGGCCTGGTAGCGCGGCATCGCCGTCCAGTCGCCCGTGCCGCCCACGCGGGGGTCGTAGTTGGGGTCGTTGGTGCCGCGGATCTCGCCCTGCCGGTTGACCCAGTAGTACCGGTGCCGGGTGCTCAGCTCGACGGGCCGGTTGTCGTACGGGTTGACCCGCGTGTCGACGTTGCCCAGCGCCTCGCGGAACTCGAAGTTCCGCCGTTCATCGGACCCCCAGCGCTGGTCCACGACCTCCTGCCACTGCCGCTGCCCGTGGTCGTTCACCTCGCGGAACCGCTCGCCGAGCGCGATGGAGTTGTCCAGGTTCTGCCGCGCCAACGCCCCCGCCATGAACGTCTGCGACCCGGCGGGCGCCACCTGCGCCGCCACGTCCGGCAGCCAGTCGCGGTAGGCGGGCCACGACGGCGCCTGCGCGGCGGCGAACGTCATGGTGGCGTTGCACTGCCCGTACCCGTGCGTCACGTGCGACACCGCCAGCGCGTGGCACAGCACCCCGCCGGTCGCGTAGCTGATGTCGAACAACCCCGACGCCGTCACACCGGGCGGAGGCGGCACGGGTTGTCCGGAGTGGAACGCGGTGACCTGCAACCCGTGCATCTGCATCGCGTACTGGAGGAACTGGTCGGGCGTGAGCGGCTGGAACATCCCCACCAGCCCCACCATCATGATCGCCGCCTGCTGGTCGGGCGAGTTGAGGCAGATGAGGTTCGAGTTCTCCTGCACGCCCCACCCCTCGGGCAGCGCGTAGCGGAAGAAGGACCCGACCTGCTGGCTGATCCGGGGTCGCACAGGTGCCTCACAAGGGGAGTCGACGATTCCCCCCGATGATCGCCGCCGCGGTCCTCCTCGTTTCACCTGCGCGCCCTAGGGCGCGTCCTGCGGATCTTTCTCATGATCGTGTGTAGATGATGGGGCGTGGTGGGACGTGGTGAGCTGACGGACAAGGCCTGGGCGAGAATCGCGCCACTGTTACCTGCGCAGACGGGGCAGCGTGGTGGCCGGTGGCGTAGCCACCGGCAGGTGATCGACGCGATCCTGTGGAAGGAGCGCACGGGTGCGCCCTGGCGGGATCTTCCTGAACGGTATGGGCCGTGGAAGACCGCGCACGAGCGGCTGCGTATGTGGACCGCGGACGGGACGTGGGACCGGATCCTGGAGCACGTGATCGTCAAGGACGACTCCCTCGGAACGCTGGAGGACAACGTCGCGTTCGTGGTCAGCGTCGATTCCACGAGTGTTCGGGCGCACCAGCACGCGGTGGGTGCCCGGAAAAAGGGGGCTGCGCGGACTGGATCGAAGCCCTCGCCGTCGACGGGGAATGCCTCGGACGCTCCCGTGGAGGACTGACGACCAAGCTCCACCTGGCGGTCGATGCCACGGGCTTGCCGCTGGCGGTGATCCTGACACCCGGTCAGGCCGGGGACAACCCGCAACTGCTGCCACTGCTCGACGACATCCACGACATCGACGTGGACGGGCGGACCGTGCGGGTGGGACGGGTGATCGCCGACAAGGCTTACACCCACCTCAGCACCCGCACGGCTTTACGCGCACGGAAGATCAAGGCCACCATCCCCGAACGCAGCGACCAGATCGCCCGACGCAAGACGAAAGGCTCGGCAGGCGGCAGACCACCGGCTTTCGACCCCGATCTCTACAAGCTGCGTAACGTGGTTGAGCGCTGTTTCAACCGGCTCAAGCAGTTCCGTGGCTTGGCCACCCGTTACGCAAAACGGGCCGCTTACCATCGTGCCGAGATCGTCCTGGCCTGTATCGTCCTTCATCTTCGGTGAAGATCCGCAGGACAGGCCCTAGACGGACACCGGTACCTCGAACGCCGCCAGCTCCGCACGGGCCTGCCCCGGCCGCACGACCCGCATCCCGGCCCGCGCGCACCGCCGCACCACGTCCCCGTGCTCCCGCCACAACCGCACCCCGCGCCGCAGCAGCACCGGCACCGGCTTGCGGGCCTCGGCCACGTCCCGCACGAACCGCCGCACGAACGTGACGAAAGCGTTGGGGGACAACACGATCGCGTCCACCAACACCCCGGCCTCCCGGCACCCGGCCACCAGCCGATCGGCGAACAGCCCTTCCGCGATGAACGCGGGCGCGTCCCCCAACGTCACCGTGTGACACCCGGTCTTCCGGCTCTCGCTGATCGAGTACGTCGGCGCTTCCACCATCCCGGTCGTGGCCAACCGCACGATCGCCGCCACGGCAGCCCCGGTGTCCCACGACCCCGCCGCGTCCCAGTCGGCCAACCCCGAGGGCAGGCGGGGGAGCAACGGGTCGTCGGCGTCGCGGTAGAAGTCGTCCAGCCGCAACACGGGCCAGCCCAAGTGGGCGGCGAGGTGGGACTTGCCCGAACCGGAAGGACCGGCGAGCAACACGGCGCGCGCGTGAACGGGAGATGACGGCACGGAACACGATTCTTGCACAGAACACGACGTCAGGGCGTCGGACCGGCGGCTTCGGCACGTCCCTGCCGAGGGACGTTCACCGTCCGCCGGTCCACGCCGACACCATCCGCGTCCGGTCGACCACCCACCGTGCGACTTCGCTCGTTGTCGTACCTGCCCGGTAGGTTCGAACACGTGAACGAAGGGCTGTTCGACGAGGGCTTGTTCGGGGCTACTCCGGAGGAGCGGGCGGCGCGGATCGCGGCCAACGCGCCGCTGGCGGTGCGGATGCGGCCGTCGTCGTTGGACGAGGTCGTGGGGCAGGACCACCTGCTCGGGGCCGGGGCTCCGTTGCGGCGGTTGGTGGAGGGGTCGTCGCCTGCTTCCGTGATGCTCTACGGGCCGCCCGGCACCGGGAAGACGACGTTGGCCACGCTCGTGTCGCAGGCGACCGGGCGGCGGTTCGCCGCGCTCTCCGCGCTGTCCGCGGGCGTGAAGGAGGTGCGGACGGTCATCGACGACGCCAAGCGGCGGCTGGTGCGGTCGGGCGAGCAGACCGTGCTGTTCATCGACGAGGTGCACCGGTTCTCCAAGACGCAGCAGGACGCGCTGCTCGGGGCGGTGGAGGACCGGATCGTGCTGCTGGTGGCCGCGACCACCGAGAACCCGTACTTCTCC
>Ga0247771_1000161_pt1 | contig 24861 bp, 15 predicted proteins | sample UWRJL197509C6_FD_179948 | JGI IMG/M metagenome (GOLD analysis project Ga0247771, IMG submission 179948) | Plant litter microbial communities from Arlington Agricultural Research Station in Wisconsin, United States - UWRJ-L197-509C-6 | ecosystem: Environmental > Terrestrial > Plant litter >... | reverse complement strand
CAAGTCCATCTACTCCGTCGATGAGGTTATAGGCATTGATCACAACGATGATGGTTGTATAGGAAAGCGCATAGCTGAGGGCCAGCGGCAGGGTGCCGAGGTTGAGGAAGCCGTGCATGCTGTCGATGCGGATGCCGCCGAGATGGATGATGATGGCTGCGGCAAATAATTGTCCGAGGAATTTCTTTTTGGGCGAAAGGATGAGTATATCGTCTTTGAGGCCGAGGAAAAAGATAACGAGCGCGGCGGCGAAGAAGAAGCGAAGCTCGGGGCTGAGCTGCGTGGCCATGGTAAGAAAGGCGGCCAGGGAAAAACCGATGAAGATTCCTACTCCACCCAGCGAAGCGATCGGCTTGGTATGGAGCTTTCGTGCATCCGGCAGGTCATATAGCTTTTTTTCTGTGGCAACCTTCATGATGGCCGGGACGGCCATAAAAGTAATCATGAAGGATACAGAGCCTGTCAACAACACATCTAGCATTCAGCAGGATTTTGGGGTGCAAAATTAGGTTTCATCGGTGACGCTTTACAATTTTTTTTAATTGTACTGCCGGGTTTCGGGTCAGCAAAGGTAATGAGTTAAGCCAGAGAAAGTGGTTTTAATTAAAAAAGGTTGCACATTTGCAGCGCAATCGTTCCGGATAAATACCGCTTGAAAAAGTTTAAATCTTCATAAATCTTATGCCAACACTTACCGATATCGCCGCCCAGGTCAGAAGAGACTGTCTGCGCATGGTTCACGGAGCGCAGAGCGGACACCCCGGCGGTTCGCTGGGCTGCGCCGATTTTTTTACGGCCCTTTTCTTCCAGGTGATGAAGCATAACCCCCAGCCCTTCGACATGGATGCGCATGAGGATGATGTGTTCGTGCTTTCTAACGGTCATATATCCCCGGTTTATTATTCTTCGCTGGCCCGTTCGGGTTATTTCGAGGTGAGCGAGCTCGCTACTTTCCGCAAGCTCGACTCGCGCCTGCAGGGTCATCCCACCACGCACGAAGGACTGCCCGGCATCCGCATCGCCACCGGCTCGCTCGGCCAGGGCATGAGCGTAGCCATCGGCGCCGCCCTCTCGAAAAAATTGAACAACGAGCAGAACGTGGTCTTTTCTCTACACGGCGACGGCGAGCTTCAGGAAGGACAGAATTGGGAAGCCATCATGTTCGCGCCCAACCACAATGTCGACAACCTTATTTCCACGATCGACTGGAACGGCCAGCAGATCGACGGTCCTACCTATCAGGTGAATGACCTCGGCAACATCCGCGAAAAATTCGAATCCTTCGGCTGGCGCACGCTCGAGATGAACGGCAACGACCTCGAGGAAGTGATCCATACGCTGGGAGAAGCCCGCTCGCTTGTTGGCAAGGGCAAGCCCATCGCCATCATCATGCGCACCATCATGGGCAAGGGCGTCGACTTCATGGAGAACGACCACAACTGGCACGGCGTAGCCCCCAACGACGAGCAGCTCAAGCTCGCGCTGGAGCAGATCCCCGAAACTTTAGGCGACTATTAAAAAGTTAGGTCGCCTTCGCTGAAGCTACGACAGGCGCAGCCTACCTTCGCTGAAGCTACGACAGGCGCAGCCTACCTTCGCTGAAGCTACGGCAGGCGCAGCAGTTAAACAGCCGCCTCCGCTGATGCTGGAAAGTATTATATAATCAGAATGCAGCTGTTGCCGAAAGGAGCAGCTGCATTCTGATTATATATAGTCCCTTACTTATTCAATTTATTTTAGGTAATCGATTACGTATATACATTTCCGTTAGAAAGCACAGAAAACCCTGAACAAACAAACATCATCAAAGCTGATCTATATATCTTGTATTGACTATACCCTCCGCGGAGGCTGGCTGTTCAACTGCTGCGGCCGCCGTAGCCTTGGCGAGGGCGGCTGCGCCCGCCGTAGCTTCAGCGAAGGAGGGCTAGCTCAAACCATAAGCCTCACTCTTCTCTAAGGATAAACTGCTGCCTCGCGGCTTTGCGCGCGGGGATGAGGGCCGCGATAAGGGCGATCACGAGAACCGTAACGCCCACCAGCAGGAAGTCGCCGGGCACCATGCGCACGGGGAAATAATCGATCATGAAGGTATTGCCCTGCAGGGGCACGAGCTTGTAGCGCGTTTGCAGGAAGCCGAGCACGAAGGCCAGCAGCATGCCCGCGCCGCCGCCGATGGTGGCGAGCAGCAGGCCCTCGCTTAAAAATATTTTCTGTATGAACGAGCGGTCGGCGCCCAGCGCATGAAGCACGCTGATGTCCGCCTTTTTTTCCAGCACCAGCATCGTCAGCGCACCCACCATGTTGAAGGCCGCCACCACCAGTATCAGCGAAAGGATGGCATAGATGATCCACTTCTCCACCCGCATCACCGAGTATAGGCTTGCATTCTGCTCGAAGCGGTCCTGCACCAGATAGCGGTCGCCCAGCAGCTTTTTGATCTCGCCGGCGGCGCGGGCCGTCTCGCCCGGTGCGGTCACGGCGATCTCCGCGGCGCTGAAGGTATGCGGGTCCATCGCTAACATTCTTTGCACGAAGGCCAGGTTGGTGAGCGCATATTTATTATCGAAATCCTGCTGTATGACGAAGCTGCCCGAGGTATTGACCGCCTCCGCGCTTAATGAAGTAAAGGGATCGGCAAGATTGACCTCGCCCTTGCGCGGCATATAGATCGCCAGCGGACGAACATTGCGGTCGGCCTGAATGCCCACGGCATTCTCGATGCCGGCGCCCAGCACAAGCAAGGGCTGGTCGGACGTGCCGGTGCGGAACTCGCCCGACACCATGTGGTCGGCCACGCTGTTGACGGCCGTATAACTGCTGTCCACGCCTTTAAGATAGATCACCGACTGGTAGTCGGCCGTGTCGGCCTCGTTGCCCTTGTTCTGCAGCAGGGCGCGCTCCTCCACCACCAGCGATACGGCACGGATACCCTTTACTGCACGTATGCGGCTCAGCTGCTCCTCGCTGAGCGTGATCTGCTTGCCGGCTACCGGCGATATGCGGAGGTCGGGGTAGAAAGATGAATATAAAGATTTCACCAGGCCTTCGAAACCGTTGAACACGCTGAGCACGAGGATGAGCGAGGTCGTTCCGATGGCGATAGCCACGATGCTGATCCATGCAATGATATTGATGGCGTTCGTTGTTTTTTTGGCTTTGAAATAGCGCCAGGCAAAAAGAAAGTTCATGAAGCCTCGCCCTCGCCTTCGTCTTTTTTGATCTGGCGGAATATCTCTTCCATGCGGAACACGTGGTCGAGGGTATCGTCGAGGTAGAAGCGCAGCTCGGGTATGCGGCGCAGCTGGTGCTTGACGCTGGCGGCCAGCTCGCGCTTTACTTCCCAGGCGCGGTCCTCGATCTTTTTCAGCACGGCCTTGTTATCCGGCGCATTGAACACGCTCAGGTAGATGCGCGCTTCGAGCAGGTCGGGCGTCACCTTCACCGAGGATATCGATACCATGCCGCCGTCGATCGTGCCCAGTCCCAAACGCTGGAAACTCTTGTTGATCTCTTCCTGGATCAGTCCACCCACCTGTTTTTGTCTTTTTCCTTCCTGCATAATTCTTGATTTTAAAAGCGGCGAAGCCGGCCGTTCTGCTGCCCGGCACCGTGCTTCGGTGTAAAATTAGTTACTTTGCGGCTTACACCACCCCTGCCCGGATTATCCATGAAGAAGTACGCACGAGTTTTCACCTATATCAGCCAGTACAAGAGCGAGGCCATTCTCTATATCCTGTTCATCATGCTCTCCATCGTATTTGGACTGGTCTCTATCGCCATGCTCTTTCCTTTTCTCGAAATGCTGTTCAATGGCGACAAGCCTGGCGCCAGCGGGCTGATGGGCAGCTCGAACAGCAGCATCGTGGTCTATATCCGCACGCTGCTGGTGAAAAGCATCGAGGTGTATAAGAAGCAGGGCACGCTGGCCATTATCTGCGCCTTCATCGTCGTCTTCATCTTTCTTAAAAACCTTTTTCTCTACCTCGCCTATTATATCCTCAACCCGCTGAAGAACAAGATCGTGAACCGGCTGCGCAACGAATTGTATGAAAAGATCCTGCACCTGCCCATCGGCTACTTCACCGAAAAGAAGAAGGGCGATGTGATCAGCCGCATGACCAACGACGTGGGCGAAGTGGAAGCCTCGGTCATCGGCACCCTCGAAGGCTGGGTGCGCGATCCGCTGACGATCGTCTTCACCCTCGTGTCGCTGCTGATCATCAGCGTGCCCCTCACGCTCTTCGTGCTGCTGTGCATACCGGTGGTGGGGTTTGTGATCGGCCGCATCACGCGCTCGCTCAAGCGCCAGTCGCTCGACGTGGCCCAGCACTATTCGGAGGCCGTCTCCATCCTCGACGAAACCCTGTCGGGATTGCGGGTGATCAAGGCTTTCAACTCGGAGACGCTTTTGCGCACGCGCTTTTTTCATAACAACGAAGTGATGCTTCAGTCGAAGAACCGCATCGGCTACCGCCGCGACCTGGCCTCGCCCGTGTCGGAAGTGCTGGGCGTGCTGATCTTCGCGTGCATACTTTATTTCGGCGGGCTGCTGGTGCTCGGCAACCGCTACGGACTTACGGGCTCCCTCCTCCTTACCTATCTCGGTGTTTTTTATACGCTTATCAACCCGACCAAATCGCTCTCCACCTCGTTCAGCAACATGCGCAAGGGCAGCGCCGCCATCGACCGCATCGAGGAAGTGCTGAAGACCGAAAGCACGATCGACGACAACGTGAACGGCAAGCAGCTCACCCGCTTCGACCACAGCATCGAGCTGCGCAATGTCTCCTTCTCCTACGACGGCGTGCCCATACTGAAGAACATCAACCTTAAGATCGAAAAGGGCCGGACCGTAGCGTTGGTAGGCTCTTCGGGCGCGGGCAAATCGACCCTCGCCGACCTGGTGCCGCGCTTCCACGACGTGAGCGGCGGCGAGCTGCTGATCGACGGCATAAACATCAGGGACTACTCATTAAAATCGGTGCGCGGACAGATCAGCATCGTTACGCAGGAGCCGATACTTTTCAACGATACCATCGCGAACAATATCCGCATCGGCAAGCAGGACGCCACCGAGGCCGAGGTGGAAGAAGCCGCGCGCGTGGCCAATGCCTACCAGTTCATTACGCGCAAGGAGCTGGGCTTCGGCACCAATACCGGCGACCGCGGCAGCAAGCTCAGTGGCGGCGAACGCCAGCGGCTGACCATCGCCCGCGCCGTCGTAAAGAACCCGCCCATCCTCATCCTCGACGAAGCCACGTCCTCGCTCGATACCGAGAGCGAGCGCCTGGTGCAGGACGCGATCAACAACATGATGCAGAACCGCACGTCCATCGTCATTGCCCACCGCCTTTCCACCATCCGTCATGCCGACGAGATCATCGTTCTTCAGAAGGGCGAGATCGTCGAGCGGGGCAACCACGACACCCTCATGTCCCTGCAAGGCTACTACTACAAGCTGGTGCAGATGCAGGAAGTGAAGTGAGTTAACCCGCCTTCGCTGAAGCTACGGCGGACGCAGTCCTCCTTCGCCAGGGCTACCGCAGATGCAGTCGTCCTTTGCCAGGGCTACGGCAGACGCGGCAGATTTCGATTATTTATAAATAAATTATATAATTAATAAAAAATATAAAGCCCGGTCATGATGACCGGGCTTTAGTTCATTTACTGCTGCGTCCGCCGTAGCCTTGGCGAAGGTGGTGTGCGTCTGCCATAGCTTCAGCTAAACTGCAAACTTCTCTCTTAGCTTCCCTTCAGCACTTCGCGGGAGATGACGAGCTTTTGGATTTCGGAGGTGCCTTCGCCGATGGTGCAGAGCTTGGCATCGCGGTAGTATTTTTCCACGGGAAAGTCTTTTGTATAGCCGTAGCCGCCGAAGATCTGGACGGCATCGTTGGCTACGCGCACCGATACTTCGCTGGCGTAATATTTTGCCATGGCGGCAACCTTGGTCACGTCGCCGTGGCTTTCCTTGAGGCTGCAGGCTTCGAGGGTCAGCAGGTCGGCGGCCTGGATTTCGGTGGCCATGTCGGCGAGCTTGAAGGAAATGCCCTGGAAGGAGGCGATGGGCTTGTCGAACTGGTGGCGCTCCTGCGCATATTGCAGGGCTGCTTCATAGGCGCCTTTGGCGATGCCGAGCGACAGCGAAGCGATGGAGATGCGGCCGCCATCGAGCACCTTCATGGCCTGCTTGAATCCGTCGCCGACCTCGCCGAGGCGGTTGGCATCGGGAATAACGCAGTTCTCGAAGATCATCTCGGCGGTTTCTGAGGCGCGCATGCCCAGCTTGTTCTCTTTCTTGCCGCCGCTGAAGCCCGGCGTGCCGCGCTCCACGATAAAGGCCGTGGCATTGTTGCGGGTGCGGGGTTCGCCGGTGCGGCAGATGACCACGGCCACGTCGCCGCTGCGGCCGTGCGTGATCCAGTTCTTGGTGCCGTTGAGCACCCAGTTGTCGCCTTCGCGAACGGCCGTGCACTTCATGTTGCCGGCGTCGCTGCCGGTGTTGGGCTCGGTGAGGCCCCAGGCGCCCAGCCATTCGGCGGTAGCCAGCTTGGGAAGGTATTTCTGCTTCTGTTCCTCGTTGCCGAAAAGCAGGGTATGGCCGGTGCAGAGCGAGTTGTGGGCCGCTACGCTCAGACCGATGGAGCCGCACACCTTGGCGATCTCCTCGACCACGGCCTTGTATTCATAATAGGAAAGTCCGGCGCCGCCGTATTGTTCGGGTACCAGCACGCCCATCATGCCCAGGGCGCCAAGCTGCTTGAATACCTGCATCGGAAATTCCTGGCTTTCGTCCCACTCCATTACGTGGGGCTTGATATGTTGCTGGGCGAAGTCGCGCGCGGTCTGCGCCACCTGTTGTGTTATCTCAGAGGTTTCGAAGTTCATGGGGGCAATCGTTTAAACGTACAAAGGTAGCAGGAATTGAGTGAGAAACGGAAAGAGAAAGAGAGCGTAAAAGGGAGCGTTCAAACGTGGATTCGACCAAAGCTTTTTGGGAAGTAGCAGGTTTACGGCACGCTCCGGAATATCTGATATTTATATATAATTACTGCGCATATATAAGAACAACCGATACCGAATTTATACGGTTATCGTCAGGCCGTCGTAGGCGAGGTGCAGGCCGGGCGGCAGGCGGCTGTCCACTTCGGCATGGAGGCCCAGCTGGTGCGAGATGTGGGTGAAATAGGCCGTAGGCACCCCCAGCTCGTGAACGAGGGCGATGGCTTCGTCGAGGGTGTAGTGGGAGATGTGCTTCTCGCGGCGGAGGGCGTTCACCACCATCACGGAGCTGCCCCTGATCTTGGCCTTCTCGGCTTCGTCGATGCGGTTGGCGTCGGTGATGTAGGTAAAGTCGCCGAAGCGGAAACCCAGCACGGGCATCTTCAGGTGCCATACCTGTACGGGCGTCACGGCGATATCGCCGACTGTAAAGGGCTCGAGGGTGATGGTGTTGAGCTGAAGGTTGGGAACGCCGGGGTATTTCTTGTCGGCGAAGGCGTAGGCGAACTCGCGCATCAGGGCATCGATGGTCATGGAGTTGGCATAGACCTGCATTTCCTGCTCCTGGAAAAAATTAAAGGCGCGCACGTCGTCGAGGCCGGCCACGTGGTCTTTGTGGGGATGGGTAAAGACTACGGCGTCGAGGTGTTTTACGCGGGCGCGGAGCATCTGGTAGCGGAAGTCGGGCGTGGTGTCCACCACCAGGGTCGTTTCGGCCGATTCCACGAGGATGCTGCTGCGCAGGCGGTTGTCGTGGGGGTCGGGCGAGGTGCACACGACGCAGTCGCAGGCGATCATGGGCACGCCGCTGCTGGTGCCAGTACCGAGAAAGGTGATCTTTAGTGGAGGGTGGGTCACGCCGGGTAAAGTTCGCGGTTTCTGTGTTTGCAAAGGGGTGAAAAAATTACGCCGTTCCTTCTGCATCGGCGTCGCGGGCAGCCTGGTAGCGGCCCATGATGTCGTTGAATACCTTCAGGCTTTCGGGGCTGAGGGCCGTGGCATCGATCCTCAACTGGGGGATGAGGTCGATGAGGGTGTTGATGCGGCCTTCGAGCTGCAGGAACTTGTTCAGCACCACCACCTTGCGGTCTTCCAGAATACAAAAGCCGCTCTGGAAGCTGCCCCGTTCGTAGCGGACGATATAACCCGATTCTTCGATCACCTTCTCGATCTTGTCGAGGGTGTTTTGCGTGTACTTCATGCACGGCAAATGTAATACAAGTTCTTCCTCCTTCGCCAAGGCTACGGCGGGAGACCTACTTGCTTACCATCTGTACAACGGGAACGATCATTTCCTCGAGGCTGACGCCGCCGTGCTGGAAGGTGTTGCGGTAGTAGTTTACGTAGTGGTTGTAGTTGTTGGGATAGCAGAGGAACACGTCCTCGCCGCCGAAGATGTAGGAAGAGTTGATCGTGGGCGAGGGCAGGCCGGCTTCCTTCGGATCGCGGAAGGCCAGCACTTCCTTGGGGTCGTAGTTGAGGTTGCGGCCGTGCTTGTAGCGCAGGTTGGTGGTGGTCTGCTTGTCGCCGATCACCTTCACGGGCGTTTTCACGCGCACGCTGCCGTGGTCCGTAGCCAGCACGATCCGGATGTTCTTGTCCGCAATTTTCTTCAGGGCCTGGTGCAGGGGCGAGTGCTCGAACCAGGAGGCGGTGATGCTGCGGTAGCTCACCTCGTCGCCGGCCAGCTCCTTCAGCACTTCCATCTCGGTGCGGGCATGGCTCAGCATATCCACGAAATTATACACGATCACGTTCAGGTCGTTCGACAGCAGGTTGTGCATGTTGTTCACGAGCTCGAGGCCCGCATGGTTGTTCACCACCTTGGTGTAGGATACGCGGAGGTCGCCGAGGCCGAGGTTGCGCAGCTGGCCGCGGAAGAACTCTTCCTCGCTCATGTTCTTGCCGCCTTCCTCGTCGTCGTTCTTCCACTGCTGGGGGAAGCGCTTCTCGATATCGGCGGGGAGCATGCCGGCGAAGATGGCGTTGCGGGCGTAGTGGGTGGCGGTGGGCAGGATGGCGTAGAAGCTGTCTTCCTCCACTACGCGGAAGCTCTCCGAAAAAATGGGCTGTATGGTGCGCCACTGGTCGAAGCGCAGGTTGTCGATGAGGATGAAGAAGAGGGGCGTGCCTTTTTCCAGTTGGGGGATCACCTTCTCGCGCACGAGCGTGTGCGACATCACGGGCTTAGCCGCCGTCTTCTGCTGCAGCCACGAGAGGTAGTTGCGCGAGATGAACTTGAAAAATTCGGTGTTGGCCTCGCTCTTCTGGGTCTGGAACACTTCCTGCATCTCGGGGCTGTCGCTGCGCTGGAGGCTCAGCTCCCAATGCACCAGCTCCTTGTAGATGCCCATCCATTCGTTGTAGTTCGGGCTGCTGTTGAGGGCCATGAAGAGGTTGCGGAACTGCTGCTGGTAGGCCGTCGTGGTTTTCTCGGCCACGAGGCGGCGGTTGTCGATGATCTTTTTCAGGGAGAGGAGCACCTGGTTGGGGTTCACGGGCTTTATGAGGTAGTCGGATATCTGGCTGCCGATGGCGTCGTCCATCAGGTTCTCGGTTTCGTTCTTGGTGATGAGCACCACGGGTATCTGGGCGTTGTACTCCTTGATCTTGGCCAGGGTTTCGAGGCCGGTGATGCCGGGCATGGTCTCGTCGATCAGCACCACGTCCACGATGTTCTCCTTGATGTAGTCGATGGCGTCGAAGCCGTTGGTGAGGGTGTGAACGTCATAGCCCTTGTTCTGCAGGAATATCTTTTGTGATTGAAGGCTCTCGATTTCATCGTCTACCCAGAGGATCTTTGCTACTGCCATGGTGTGGTGTTCCGGTTTTGCGGTACGCTGCAATTTACGATTGCAGGGCGAGCGCCGCGCAGAAAGATGGACTTGCGTTACCTTGCGAACAAAATGGCCGGTAAGCGGTTATAAGACTGCCGTATGGAAAGAAAAGCAAGAAAAATTATTAATGATCCCGTGTATGGCTTTATCACGGTCGACGACCCGCTGATCTTCGAGATCATCTCCCACCCCTGGTACCAGCGCCTCCGCCGCATCCACCAGATGGCCTTTGCCTCGCTGGTCTATCCCGGTGCGGTGCATACCCGCCTGCACCACTCGCTGGGCGCCTACCACCTGATGGGCCTCGCTCTCAACGAGCTGCGGAGCAAGGGCGTCGACATCACGCGCGAGGAAGAGATCGGCGCCAAGATCGCCATCCTCCTGCACGACATCGGCCACGGGCCCTACTCCCATGCGCTCGAGCGCAAGCTTATCCGCGGCGTTCATCACGAAGACATATCGACCCTCATCCTCGGACTCCTGAACGAGGAGTTCGGCGGCCGCCTGCAGCTGGCGATCGACATCTTCAGCAATACCTACCACAAAAAATTCCTGCACCAGCTCGTGTCGGGCCAGCTCGACGTGGACCGCATGGACTACCTCACCCGCGACGCTTTCTTTACCGGCGTGGTGGAAGGCGCCATCGGCTACGATCGCATACTGAAGATGCTGACCGTGCACGAAGGCGCGCTGATGATCGAGGAGAAGGCGATCTATACGGTGGAGAAATTCCTGGTGTCGCGGCGGCTGATGTACTGGCAGGTATACCTGCACAAGACGGTGATGGGGGCGGAAAAAATGCTGGTGCGGATCATCGAGCGGGCGCAGGAGCTCATCGCCAGCGGCATCGAGCTGAGGGTAGCCTCCGAAAACCTGAACTTTTTTCTTCATGAGCCGCAGGCCGGCGAGAACTTCATCCAGCACCTGGAAAAATTCACACAGCTGGACGACACCGACGTGATGTGCACGATCAAGAACTGGTGCGGCCATTTCGACCCCGTGCTGGCCCGGCTGAGCAAGGGCCTCGTGGACCGCAAGCTGCTGAAGGTGCGCTTCCAGTCCGAGCCCTTCGATCCCGCCACGGTGGCCGATCTGCGCGCGGAGGCCGCGCGCCGCCTCAACCTGACGCCTGCCGAGGCGGAGTATTTCGTCTTCACCGGCGAGGCGGTGAACACTACCTACAACCCCTACGACGAGCATATCCGCGTGCTGTTCAAGGACGGCACGGTGTCGGATATTTCGAAAGTGGACAATGCGCTCATCCATCAACAGGTCTCCTCCCCTGTTAAAAAATATTACCTTTGCTACTTCAGGTAGAAGCGGAGGAAGCCTTAAAACCGATGCCCGTCATACTAAGCGGCCCCGCCGCCGCGTTTGACAGGGACCGGAGCGCAGGACTTCCGACCGCCGCCGGACCCGGTCCGACCTGAATTATTACAATTACCTATGCAGTTTACAGCCGCACAAATTTCCATATTGCTGAACGGAAAGATCGAAGGGAATGCCGACGCTACCGTATCTTCTTTCGGCAAGATCGAGGAGGCCGGGGACGGCCAGCTTACCTTTCTCGCCAACCCCAAATACGAAGAATACCTCTACACCACCCAGGCTTCCATCGCCATCATCAACGAAGCTTACGAGCTGCGCCAGGCGGTGACGCCCACCCTCATCCGCGTGCCCGACGCCTACTCGGCCTTCGCCCAGCTCCTGGGCAAGTACCAGGAAATGGCCACCCAGCAGATGAAGGGCATCCAGCAACCCAGCTATATCGCGACGTCCGCACGCCTCGGCAACGAGGTGTTCATCGGCGCCTTTTCCTATATCGGCGAGAACGTGAAGATCGGCGCCAACACCAAGATCTTCCCCAACTGCTTTATCGGCGACAACGTGACCATCGGCGAGGACTGCCTCATTCACCCCGGCGTAAAGATTTACCACGACTGCACCCTTCAGAACAGCGTGACCATCCATGCCGGCAGCGTCATCGGCTCCGACGGCTTCGGCTTCGCGCCCCAGGCCGACGGCTCCTTCAAGAAAGTGCCGCAGATCGGTAATGTGGTGATCGAGGACAATGTGGAGATCGGCGCCAACACCACCATCGACCGGGCCACCATGGGCTCCACCTGCATCAAGAGCGGCGCCAAGCTCGATAACCTGATCCAGATCGCCCATAATGTTGAAGTGGGCGAAAGCACCGTCATTGCCGCGCAGGCGGGCGTGTCGGGCTCCACCAAGATCGGGCGCAACGTGATGATCGGCGGACAGGCCGGCCTCGTGGGTCATATCCAGATCGCCGACGGATCGAAGATCAATGCGCAGAGCGGCGTAAGCAAATCGATGAAGGAACCCTATACCGCGGTTACCGGCTCGCCCGCCGGCGACTATACCAGCGCCCTGCGCAGCCAGGCCGTTTTCCGCAACCTGCCGCAGCTGGAAAAAAGGGTGCACGAGCTCGAGGAGCTGGTGCGTCAGCTGATGGCTGAAAAAGTGGGTTGATAATGCAGTTTAAGAGCGACAGAAAGCCTTGAATTTAACAGGGCGAAGCGCTTAATTTTCGGTACATTTGTAAGAATGACAGCACCGGACCGGTGCGCAAATTTTACCCCGAAAATGAGTGATATTTTAGATACGTTAGTGACCAACACCTCCCCTACGGTCATGCCCGCCTACGGCGCGGATTCCATCCAGGTTCTTGAAGGTCTCGAAGCTGTTCGCAAGCGCCCCGCCATGTACATCGGTGATATCGGCGTGAAAGGCCTGCACCACCTGGTTTATGAGGTCGTGGACAACTCGATCGACGAAGCCCTCGCCGGCTGGTGCAGCAACATCATGGTGACCATCCATGAAGACAATTCCGTTTCCGTTGAGGACGACGGCCGCGGCATTCCCACCGCCATGCACACGAAGGAACAGCGCAGCGCCCTCGAGGTGGTGATGACCGTTCTGCATGCCGGCGGCAAGTTCGACAAGGACAGCTACAAGGTTTCCGGCGGTCTTCACGGCGTAGGCGTAAGCTGCGTGAACGCCCTCAGCACCCGCCTCCACGTAACCGTACAGCGCGACGGCAAGATCTACGAGCAGGAATACCGCATCGGCGTTCCCCAGTTCCCCGTACGCGAGATCGGCGCCAGCGAAAAGACCGGCACCAAGGTTCACTTCTGGCCCGACGATACCATCTTCATCACCTCCGTTTACAACAAGGACATCCTGGAAGGACGCCTGCGCGAGCTGTCGTTCCTCAACCGCGGCATCTCCATAACCCTCATCGACCTGCGCGAGAAGGATGAAGAGAGCGGCCTCAATTATTCCAAGACCTTCTTCAGCGAAGGCGGCATCGTGGAGTTCGTGGAGCTGCTCGACCAGAACGCGGGCCGCACGCCCCTCCTCCCCAAAGTTGTTTACGTGGAAGGCCGCGACGAGAAGAGCAACGTGGCCGTGGAAGTGGCTACCATGTACAACGACGGCTATAACGAGCACATTTATTCCTACGTCAATAATATCAACACCATCGAGGGCGGCACCCACGTAGCGGGCTTCCGCCGCGCCCTCACCCGCGTGTTCAAAGCCTACGGCGACCGCAACGGCCTCTTTGAAAAGGCCAAGGTCACCATCGAAGGCGACGACTTCCGCGAAGGCCTCAGCGCCATCATTTCGGTAAAGGTTCCCGAGCCTCAGTTCGAAGGACAGACCAAGACCAAGCTCGGCAACAACGACGTAATGGGCGTGGTCGACTCGACAGTATCGAAAGTGCTCGAAGCCTATCTGGAAGAAAACCCCCGCGAAGCGAAGAGTATCATCAACAAGGTGATCCTGGCCGCTCAGGCCCGTGCAGCGGCCCGCAAGGCCCGCGAGATGGTGCAGCGCAAGAGCGTGCTCAGCGGCGGCGGCCTCCCCGGCAAGCTGGCCGACTGCTCCGAACGCGACCCCGAAAAATGTGAGCTCTACCTGGTGGAAGGTGATTCGGCCGGTGGCACTGCCAAGCAGGGCCGCGACCGCAGCTTCCAGGCCATCCTGCCCCTCCGCGGCAAGATCCTGAACGTGGAGAAAGCCATGGAGCACAAGATCTACGAGAACGAAGAAATCCGCAACATGTATACCGCCCTGGGCGTAACCGTCGGCACACCCGACGATCCCAAGGCCCTCAACCTGGCCAAGCTCCGCTACCACAAGCTCATCATCATGACCGATGCCGACGTGGACGGCAGCCACATCGCCACCCTCATCCTCACCTTTATCTTCCGTTATATGAAAGAGCTGGTAGAGCAGGGTTATGTATACCTCGCGCAGCCGCCCCTCTACCTCGTGAAGAAGGGCAAGGAGCAGGTATATGCCTACGATGAGGAGCAGCGCAAGATGCTGGTAGAACGCCTCGGCGGCACCAACCCCGAGAGCGTGAACATACAGCGGTACAAAGGTCTGGGTGAGATGAACGCCGAGCAGCTTTGGGAAACGACCATGAACCCGGGCTCGCGCACGCTGAAGCAGGTGACCATCGAAAGCGCTGCCGAAGCCGACATGATCTTCAGCATGCTGATGGGCGACGAGGTGGCCCCGCGCCGCGAGTTCATCGAGAGCCATGCGAAATATGCGCGCATCGACGTATAAATACGGACAATCGTTTTATTCGATATTGTGCCCGGCCTTCGGCCGGGCATTTTTGTGCTCATCGGTTCCTTAATGCCAAAGAATAAGTTTCTTTGCACCTCAACCCAAAACCATGTCTTACCAGGCCAACTCCTCCCGCTACGACCAGATGGAATACCGGCGCTGCGGCCATAGCGGTCTCAAGCTTCCCGCGCTTTCCCTCGGGCTGTGGCACAACTTCGGCGCCATCGACGACCTTGCCAATTGCACCGATATCATCCATACCGCCTTCGATGCCGGCATCACCCATTTCGACCTCGCGAACAACTACGGCCCGCCGCCCGGCGCCGCCGAATCGACCTTCGGCAAGGTGCTGGCGCAGGACCTCAAAAGTTATCGCGATGAGCTGATCATTTCCAGCAAAGCTGGCTGGGGCATGTGGCCCGGCCCCTACGGCGACCACGGCTCAAAAAAATACCTGGTGGCCAGCCTCGACCAAAGCCTCAGACGCATGGGCCTCGAGTATGTCGACATCTTCTACCACCACCGCCCCGATCCCGAGACGCCGCTTGAAGAAACCATGCGCGCCCTCGACGGAATGGTGCGGCAGGGAAAGGCGCTCTACGTGGGCATCTCCAGCTACTCGGCGGAAGAAACGGAGAAGGCCATAGAAATGCTCAACAGCCTGGGCACGCCCCTGCTCATTCATCAGCCCAAGTACTCCCTGCTCGAACGCAGCGTAGAGGGCGGACTGCTCGATGTGCTGGGCCGCAACGGCGTGGGTTGCATTACCTTCTCATCGCTGGCGCAAGGCCTGCTCACCAATAAATACCTCAACGGCGTGCCGGCCGATTCACGCGCGGCCAGCCACCGCGGCAACGGGGCCATTGAAGCCTCGAGCATCACACCCGAAAAGCTAGAGCGCGTACGCAAGCTGAACGAGCTGGCACAGGAACGCGGCCAGTCGCTGGCGCAGATGTCGCTGGCCTGGGTGCTGAAAGATCCGCGCATTACCTCGGTGATCGTGGGCGCGAGCAAACCCGCGCAGGTGCTGGATTCGGTGCAGTGCCTTAAAAACTATAGCTTCGCCCCTGAAGAGATCGCCCGCATCGACCAAATTTTAAACTGACCGCCGCGCTTATGAGACCCGCATCGACCGCCCTGCTTTGCCTTGCCCTCTGTATTGGTTCCGCCCGCCTGTCGGCCCAGGAAGGCCCTAAACGATTCAAATCGGCCGGCGGCATCGTTGGCTATGGCAATGCCTTTAGCAATAATACTTATTATAAAATTTTCTATTTAGCCGGCGATTTCTCCTGGTCGGTCAACAAGCCGAAGAAGCGCGATTTCGTGGCCGTCTACCTCGAACCCCAGTTCAATTTCGTACACACCTTGCGGCCCTTCGATTACGAGTTTGGTGTGAATGCCGGCATCCGCAACTATATCAAGGCCAACGACGGACTGTATTTCTACCAGATGCTAGGATCGGGACCGCACTATATCTCCGCCGAGCTCGACCGCCAGGCGACGGGCTTTATCTTTTCGGACAACCTGGCCATCGGCGCCTACACGCGCGTGAGCCGGAAAAAATCGCTTTTCCTCAACCTCCAGTTCCGCATGCGCCATATTTCGAACGCGGGGCTTAAGCTGCCGAACCGGGGCGTGAACTCGATAAACTTTTTTGTCGGGCTGTCGCATTTTCGTTGAAACGGGGCTGTGCAGCGGCTTCTGCGGGAGCGGTTTGTAAAAGATTTTGGCCCCGGTTTTGCCGAAATGGTGTAGATTTAAACATTACTAACTTTAAAATCTAATCGTATGGCAGACGTTACGCTCACTGCTTATAATGTGAAAACCAAAGAAAAGAATGTCCCGATCCAGGACGCAGTCGTTACCAAAACCGCCAAGGGCGCCTACATGGTGCAGGGCCACGACGGTAAGGGCAACAAGCTGACAACCCTGTGCAACGAGGAAAAGGCACTCTCCGCCATCAAGGCCGGTGTAGCCAAGCAAGGCTGGTAAAAACACTTTTGAATAAAAGAAAAAGCTGTCCATAACGGGCAGCTTTTTCTTTTATTTCAAAGTGAGAGCGATGGTGCCCGACTGTATTACTACGGTCGGGCATTTTTCATTTATCGCTTGTATAGTTTGAAGGAGAGGTCTTTGGCCGCCGTATGTACACGCAGCAGGTAAACGCCTGCGGGCTGACCGGAAAGATCGATGTGGAGCTTTTGCTGGAAGCCGTCGGCCACCTTGCGCAGGTTTTGCACCACGGCGCCACGCGCATCGAGCACGGTAGCGGTGATCGTTTCAGTATTATCCAGCTGGTAGGCCAGCTCGAACAGTCCTGTAGAGGGGTTGGGATAGACCTGCCAGAGCACCGCATCCCCAAACACCACGGGCCGCACGGCCGAGTAGAGGAAGCTGCCGTCGGCATTGATGATCTTGAGGCGATAATAGCGCGGACCGTACTTGCCGGCTTCTGCGTCCACGGCCGTATAAATACGGGTGAGCGGCGTATTGCCCTGGCTCGGCGTGGTGCTGATGGTCACGAACTCGCTGCGTTGCAGGGCGTCGTTGCCTCGCGCCAGCTCTACCTCGTAGCGGGCCACGGCCGTTTCGCTGGCAACGGTCCAGCGCAGCGCCACGTCGTTACCCGACTTTTGCGCGGTGAAGTCGAGCAGCTTTACGGGCAGCGGCGTGCTTTGGTTGAAGCTGCCGTTGTTCAGCCAGAACTCCGAGAAATTACGCACCTTGAACTCGGCATAATAACCTTTATCGAAGGGCACCTTGGCTGCAGCCGCGGGCTGAATGAAGGTCCACGTGCCCTGCTGGTTGTCGCTGATGGTGCCGTTCTCGAAGCTGCGATCGGGGTCGGTATATTTCGATACGCCGAGGTCGTAGGCGGTCGTGGCTTTTGAGCAGCCGGCGCAGCCCGTGGCGTTGATCAGGTTCTCGGTTTCGGTGTCGAGGAAGTAGAAGCGCACGGCCACCGAATCGGTTGCGGGTGCCGAAGGCTTAATGGTGATGTTGCGATCGTGATAATACTGCGACGAGGTATAGCGCACCGCGCCGGTATTGATGAAGGCCTGCACATCGGCCGTGCCCAGGTTCTGCCCGTTGGGCTGCATCGACGCTACAAGTTTGCCGCCGCTGGTGATGTTCACCCAATTGCTGCCGGACACCGCCTGGCTTACGGGCGCAGTCATCGTAACGCCATCGTAAATACCCATCGTGTTATTATATATATGAATATCGTCTATAGCCATGCCTTCGCGGTTCGAGTTGGGGTCGGACGATAGGACGAAGCGCAGGCGCAGCCGGCTGATGCCCGTGGGCAGGGCCGTGGTGGCTACGTGCCAGCGCGTATAATCCTGGATGCTCCACAATTGCAGGGCGGGCTTGTTGTACCAGTTGGTGCCGCTGCCCGAAGAGCCCAGCACGTTCCATGTAATGCCGTCGGCCGAATACTCTACCCAGCCGCCGTCGCAGAAATCGGTGCCGCAGTCCTCGAGGTCGAGGGCCGAGCTGAAGCTCAGGGTCGGATTGGTCATGCCCGTAAGGTCGAAGCAGGGCGAGTAGAGGTAGGATAGTTCAAGGTCGTTGTAATTGCCGGCCAGCCTTGTTTTCCAGGCCTTGGCGCCGCTGGCGGCCCGGTTGATCTTTGTAGATGCGGGCGTGCCGTATTCCCAGCTGCTGTTCTTGCCGCCGGTATACCAGTAGCCGTTGCCGCCCTCGAAGTTCTGGAGGTAGGGGAAGCTGGCGATGACGGGCGTATTGGTGATGGTCGATGTGGCCGTGTCGTTCTCGTGGAAATTATCGGCGGGATAGCTCACCACCGTTTGTATCGTATACGTGCCGAGGGCGGAGAGGTCGGCCGGGGTAGCGAAGCTGTACGAAACCGTCGTGTTGGCGGCGATGGACGGTATCGTTTCGCTGACCCAGGCGCCGCCGTTCACGCGGTATTGTACGGGCACTGAGGTGACGGTCGTGTTGGCGCTGTTGCGTACCGATACCTTGATGGTGCTGGTCGATGTGAGGCCGCAGCTGGCGGCTATCGGCGCGTCTATGCTCAGCATTTGCAGGTCACTAACGGCCTCGTATAGACGAATATCATCGAAGGAGAAGCCCGCGGCGCTGCCGGGATCGGTGGCGGCGATATTACCTTCCTGTCCCCAGCGAACCTGGAAGCTCGCGCCCAGCGTCTGGCCGTTGGCGGCCAGCAGGTCGGACAGCTCGATGCTTGGTGTTTTTTTATACTGGCCCACGAGGTCGCCGATATTGTCGAGGTTATAGGCTTCGATCCAGGCCTGCGTATCATTACCCCTGATCCATACGCGATCGTTGACGTGGGTCGACTGGCCATGACTGTTGTAGAGGAAGTCGAGGCGAATATCGTTTGCCGACACATTATAATTGGAGAGGTTGAACGTGCCCACGAGGTAGTTGACATTGCCCGCGGGATAATACTGGCTGGCATCGAGGGTGAGGGCCTTTGCACCGGAATAGGCTATGCCCGAATTGACAAAGGTGCGCACGCGGCCGTAAATGGTGCTGCGCGAAAAATCGTAGCGGTCGATCCCATCGAGGCCGATGGTATCGCGGTCGTAGGTGGCTGCGGTGGCGGATTCCACGTTGTCGAGGAAGGGCGAGGCCAGCACCAGCGGCTGGTTGTCGAGCTGCTTCACGATGGCGCGGGCTGTATCGTTGAGGGGTTCGGGATCGCCCGAATTGCTTACCACGGCAACGATCGAATACTGACCGACGGCCGAAAGGTTTGCAGTAGTGCTGAATGTATAGACGGCCGAACCGTTCGCCGGTACGGAGGCCGTACAAAGCTCGGGCACGAAGGCGCCGCCGTTGATCGAATACTTCACCGTAAAATTGCTGATGGCCACATCGTCGAGGTTGCGGATGCGCACCGTAATGGCCGTGGATGCACCCAATTGCGTGGAAGTGAAGCGCCGTCCCGACTTCGGCGGAACGATCGCATCGAGCTTCAGGTCGTTATCCGAATAGCTGCCCGAACACGTGCCTGCGTTGGGTTTGTAGAACAGGGCGGGCGCGCGGCGGCCGGGCTTACCATTGATGCGGGCGCGAACGCTCACGGCATAGTTGGTATCTTTCGACAGGCCGTGCAAAAGATAAGCGGTAGCGCCGGTGGTGGCTATCGTCTTCATCTCGCTGCCCTGCAGCAGCATCACGTCATAATCAGTGGCGCCGGGCACTGCGGTCCAGGAAAGGTTGAGATAACCCTCGCACTGCGGCGCAACGGCCGTCAGCGTGGGCTGGCTGATGATGGTGAAAAGATTGCTGGTGCTGCTCTCGCCCGTGCCGTCTTTTGTGATGCGCACGAGGGCCTGGCTGGTAGCGACGTTCGGCACAATCCAGCTGTATACCACGCGGTTGATGTCGATGCCGGCAGCGATGGTCGTCCACGTAGCGCCTCCGTTGGCGGAGAACTCGATGGTGGCCGTGCCGCTCGCAAAGCCGTTGGCCTCCCAGCTGATCTTATGATAATTATAAGTGGCGGTGCTGGGGATCAGCGCTTCGCCGCCAACCGGCGAGGTGAGCTTGAGGCGCACGGGCACCGGATCGTACACAAGAAAATATTCCTGCGCTCCGTTCTGCGGTACGGCCGTGCCTTTTACCGATAACGTATAAATACCGGCGGCGGGATTGTTGATCACCACCTGCTCCATGTTGTTGATATGATCGGCGCCGGTAACGGCAATGGTGTTGAGACCCGTGGCCGATGTATCGAGAACGCCCGGCAACGTAGTGGCGGCGCTGCCGTCGGCAACCTTCAGGTCGAGGTCGTTCACGAGGGTGTGGGCGCTCAGGGGCGATGCGGCGGGGTCGTTCCAGTAGAGCATCACCTTCAGTTGGGCCGTGCCCGCAGGAACGGTGATGGTATGGTTGTTCTGTCCGCCGGTAGATACATTTGAAATAAAATAATTATTATTTTCCATCATCTCTACGCTGCGCAGCAGGTTCATCCAGCCGTAGCCGTACTGAAAATCGGGACCCGTATTTCCACGGTCGGATGCGCCGTTGCAGAGCAGGGCCTTCATCAATCCGTTCTTCGGGTTGGCGCCGCCGTGCAGCTGGCGATAGCGCTGGTATAAAAGTCCGAGGCCGCCCGCCACTGCCGGACCGGCCATGCTGGTACCGTTATTATACGCATAGATATTGGTCGGCCAGGCCGAGATCACGCTCTGGCCCATGGCCACGATCTCGGGCTTGGTGCGGCCGTCGCGCACGGGGCCGCGGCTCGAGAAGGGAGCGATGAGCCCGGAGTCGCTGCTTGCCCCGACGGTGATCACGTTCTTGGCCGACTGGTAGCCGCCGAGCACCGTGTGATAGCCCGTGGCATAAGGCGTACAGGCGCTGCTGCCGCTGTTGCCCGCCGAAAAAACCTGTTGCAGGTTGGGCAGATCGAAGGCCTGCTGGTCGAGCACGCGCGAGTAGAGGTCGTAGATGCCGTAATAGCCGCACTCGATATTGTTGCCGTAAGAGTTATTGGTCACGACCATGCCGTAGTCCTGCACATAGGTGGGCGCATACACGAAAATATTCTGAAAGCCCTGGCTCACGATGGTAGCCTTGGGTGCGTAGCCGCGGAAGAGCTCATCGGCATTGCCGGCGCCGGCCATCGTGCCCGTGGTATGGTGTCCGTGTCCCGAGCCGGTCGATTGCGCGGCGCGGTCGATGAGGCGGCCGGCAAAGTCTACGTGGTTGACCACGTCGGCATTGTCGCCGATGCCCAGCACGACGCCTTCGCCGTTGAGGCCGCGGCCGCCGCTGGCGATGTCGGCATTCAGCAGGTTGGCGCGCGAGGCCGCACGGCTGTTGGCGTTCAGGGTCTGGTCTTCGGCAGGCGCGGATTGCACATAATCGATAAAGGGCAATGCAGCCAGGTCATACAAACGGTTGGCGGCTATGCGCACCGACACGATGCGGTAATCGCTCAAGCGGGTGGACAGTATATCTACGTTCTGCTCCTTCAGCCCGGCGAGGGCTTCGGAGGGCGTAAAGGTTTTGGGAAAGGAGACCCACACGTCTACCGTACCGGGGATCCTGATGGCGCGGGCGGGCGGCGTGCCGCGGGCCAGCAGAGCATCCATCTTTTGTGTGGGCGACAGCGTCATGATCCCCGTCACACCCGCCTGTTGCAGGATGCGCAGGTCGAGGCGGCCGCTGACCGTAGCGGTGTAGGCCGCATCGGGAATATATTCAAGGAGCTCGATGCCGGCATCGGAAAGGATCTTTCGCGCAGCGGCCGAAGGCAGGGCGCTGAAACGCACGACCAGCAAGGCTTTGTCCTTATACCGGGAGAGACCCGTATTCATCGAGTCGACCACGGAAGCGCGAAGGTTATCGGAAACGGCGACGGTGCCGGAACGCAGATAAAGCCTGGATTGGGCAAAAGATAAGGAAGCAAGCAGCAGCAGAGCCGGCAGAAGGAGGCGGTTCAGTTTCATGGATAAAGTTGTACCCGATAAAAGTAGATAAAAAATCCTGTAGGTCCCAGCCAATACGGCTGAAAGCCCATTTCCGGCGACGGATGCTCAGGGACGCGTTTTTTCCAGTGCCGGTGCGCGTTTCACCACGGAGCGGTGCATGTGCTGAAGGAAGCCGAACACGTCCTGCATATCGCGCACGGGTTCCACCACGATCATGAACAATTTCCCCACCTGCCGCAGCCTTGCCTTGTTGGTGCCGGTCTGCAAATATTGTATGATATTTTTAAATATATCCGATTCGAAATAAGGTGAGTCGGGCTTGTTCACGAAATAGCACTTGAGCGAGTCGTTCTTGAGGATCATGCGCTCGAAACCCAGTTCCACGGCCAGTTTGCGGCAACGCACGGTGATGAACAGCTCGCGCACCTGGGGCGGCAGCGCGCCGAAGCGGTCGGCGAGCTCGGCTTCCATTGCACCCAGCTCCTCGTCGTTCTCGCAGTTGTCGAGGCGGGAATAAAGCGAGAGGCGCTCAGTGATATTCTCGACATAATCGTCGGGGATCAGTATCTCGAGGTCGGTGTCGATTGTACAGTCGTGAACGAAATCATCCTGCCGCGAGATCTCTTCCTGAAAAATATCCTTGAAGGCCGTGCGCTTCAGCTCGCGGATCGCTTCATCGAGGATCTTCTGATACATCTCGAAACCGATCTCGGCCATGAACCCGCTTTGCTCGCCGCCAAGCATATTGCCCGCACCGCGAATGTCGAGATCGCGCATGGCGATCTGGAAACCGCTGCCCAGCTCGCTGTGCTGCTCCAGGGTTTGGAGGCGCTTGCGTGAATCGGTAGGCAGCGTGCTTACGGGCGGCGCCAGTAGATAACAAAAAGCTTTTTTATTGCTGCGGCCTACGCGTCCGCGCAGCTGGTGCAGGTCGCTGAGGCCGAACTGGTGGGCATTGTTGACGATGATGGTATTGACGTTCGGTATGTCCACACCGCTTTCCACGATGTTGGTGCACACGAGCACGTCGTATTTCTTGTCGATAAAATCCATGATGCGCTCTTCCAGCTCGTGCCCTTCCATCTGTCCGTGGGCGAAGCCGATACTGAGGTCGGGGCAGAGGCCTTGAATGATGGCGGCCATTTCGGAAAGACCCTGGATGCGGTTATGGATAAAGAAAACCTGGCCGCCGCGCTCGGTCTCGTAATAAACGGCCTCGCGCACGAAGTCTTCCTGGAATACGCGCACTTCGGTCTGGATCGGCTGGCGGTTGGGCGGCGGCGTGTTGATGATGGAGAGGTCGCGGGCGCCCATGAGGCTGAACTGCAGCGTGCGCGGGATGGGCGTGGCCGTCAGCGTCAGCGCATCCACGTTGGTGCGGAGGGTCTTGATCTTTTCCTTATGCGCCACGCCGAACTTCTGCTCTTCGTCGATGATGAGGAGGCCGAGGTTCTTGAACTTCACTTCCTTTCCTAACAGCGCGTGGGTGCCGATGATGATATCGACCTTGCCTTCCTCAACTTTTTTATATGTTTCTTTTTTCTCTTTAGCCGACTTGAAGCGGTTCACATAATCGACGGTGACGGGAAAATCCTTGAGCCGTTCGCTAAAGGTCTTGAAGTGCTGGAAGGCCAGGATGGTGGTGGGCACGAGCACTGCGGCCTGCCTGCCATCTACCACGGTCTTGAAGGCGGCGCGCACGGCGATCTCGGTCTTGCCGAAACCCACGTCGCCGCATACGAGGCGGTCCATCGGCGAGGCCGACTCCATATCTTTCTTTACATCGGCAGTGGCCTTGCTCTGGTCGGGCGTGTCCTCGTAGATGAAGGAAGCCTCGAGCTCGGTCTGCATATAATTATCGGGCGTGTGCTGAAAGCCTTGCTGGGCCTTGCGTGCGGCGTACAGCTTGATGAGATCGAAGGCGATTTCCTTCACCTTCGTCTTCGTCTTTTCCTTCAGGCGGTTCCATACGTCGCTGCCTAGCTTGTTCACTTTCGGCACCGTGCCTTCCTTGCCCGTATACTTGGCGATCTTGTGCAGCGAGTTGATATTAACATAGAGGATATCGCTGTCTCGGTAAATGATGCGCACGGCTTCCTGCAGCTTGCCGTTCACTTCCAGCTTCTGCAATCCGCTGTACACGCCCACGCCGTGGTCGATGTGGGTCACGAAGTCGCCGGGCTGCAGCTCGCGCAGGGAGCGGAGCGTAAGGGCCTTGCTTTTATTGTAGGCCTGCTTCACCTTGTATTTATGGTAGCGCTGGAAGATCTGGTGATCGGTATAGCACACCACTTTTATATCCTCGTCGATAAAGCCTTCGTGGATGGAGGTAGCGATGGGCGTGAACGTGATCTCTTCCTTGAGGTCCTTGAAAATGGTATAGAGCCTTTCAAGCTGCTTGGGGTTTTCGGCGAAGAGGTTGAGCTCGAAGCGCTGTCCCTCCCAGCTTTTAAGGTCACGGATAAGCAGGTCGAACTGGCGGTTGAACGAGGGTTGCTCGCGGGTATTGAAGGTCAGCTCCCAGTCCGAGCTTGCGGGCTGCTCGTGCCCGAAATAAACTGCGTGGCGATTATCGAGGCCCACGAAAAATTCATCGGCGCTGATAAACTCATTGCGGTTGATCTCTTTTTTTATCAGCTTGTCTTCGTTCTCTTCGGGCTGCGTGCGCGTGCCGGCGGCCAGCTGCTTCAGGTAGATGTCGACGTCCTCTTCGGCGGTCAGCAGCTTTTCGCGGAGCAGGGCTTCGTCCTGGATCCAGATGACGGTATTCTCGGGCAGGAAATCGAGCAGCGAAACCTTGTCCTCATCCTCGAAGCGGGCATCGACGTTGGGTATGATGCTCACCTGAAGCAGGCGCCGCTCGCTGAGCTGGGTCTCGGGGTCGATGATGCGGATGGAATCTATATCGTTGCCGAACAGCTCGAGGCGATAGGGCTTTTCATTACCAAAAGAATATATATCTACAATGCCGCCGC
>Ga0247771_1000160_pt1 | contig 24949 bp, 23 predicted proteins | sample UWRJL197509C6_FD_179948 | JGI IMG/M metagenome (GOLD analysis project Ga0247771, IMG submission 179948) | Plant litter microbial communities from Arlington Agricultural Research Station in Wisconsin, United States - UWRJ-L197-509C-6 | ecosystem: Environmental > Terrestrial > Plant litter >... | reverse complement strand
GCACGCCGTCGACCAGCGCGGTCCCGTCGCCGGTCGCGACGGCGAGGTCCATGGCGGCCCGGTGGCCCGCGATGTCGACGGCCTGGCCGACGTGCGCGGCCCGCACCGACCGCAGGAACGTCTGGTAGACCCGAAGCCTCAGCCGGTCGTCGTCGGGCAGGATGCGCGGCACGACCCGGTCCAGCGCGAAGCAGGCGGCGGTGCCCGCGTTCACCGCCGTGGCCACGCCGTGCACCACGTGCGCGGCCGGGACCCCGCGCCGCAACGGCGACCCGTCCTCCACGTCGTCCACGACGAGGTTGCCGCTGTGCACCAGTTCCACGACGCCGAGCAGCGGCGTGAACGGGTCGCTGGACACCCCGACCATCTCGATGGCGGCGCAGGTCGCGAACGTCCGCCACCCGTGCCCGCCCGCGTCCACCACGTGCCGCACCGGCCGCACCAGCGCGTCGTGCACGACGGCGTGCGGCAGCCCGGTCGCGTCCACGCCCGCGAGGTCGCTGGTCGACGCGGCGCTCGGCGCGTCCGGGTAGAGCGCGCGCACCTCCGCGTGGGTGATGTCCCGCAGCCTGCCGAGGAACTCCCCGAACCGACCGACCCGCCGCTCCGGCACGACGTCCGGGAACGCCCTGCCGGTGACGGGTCTGCCCGCCGTGGTCCCGCGCACCCGCGCCCACCCGTGCAGGTGCGGCCCCTTGCCGATCATGGTCCGGGCCTCGCGGCGCGGGAAGTCGCCCTCCAGCACCAGGTCCAGCTCCGGGTAGGCGATCCGCCGGCGGGTGGAGTAGGTGTTCAAAGTGGACAGCGAGGTCCACGGACGGGACCCGGTCACCGAAGTGGTGGTCGGCACCAGGTCGTGCTCGGGCGAGAACGCGTGGTCGGTGGTGACGTCCCAGCCGTTGTCGAGGTCGATCGTCAACGCGGGGTCCTCGTGCGCGAGCCACGCGGTACCGGTGACCGGTTCCCCGTCCAGCAGGCCTTCCACGTCCAGCCGTGAGCAACCGCCGTCCGCGTCGACCGGCCCGAGCGGACGACGCGGACCAGCCGCAGCGCGTCGGCGTCCACCCAGCAGGCACCGTCCACGAGGACGGCGTGCGATCCGTTGGCGTGCCGAAGGAAACGCACGGAGTGCCCGCGCTCGCCACCCCCGGCGGCGACGAGGTCGACGTGCAGGGTCCACCACTCGACGCGTTAGGCCGCGTTCCACCACATGAGCCACCCCTTGACTTTGCGTAGTCAACCGGTCGCTCAGTGCAGAGAGGTCAGGCGCTGGCCCGAACCACCAAAGAGGTGGGAAGCAGCAGCGAGGGCGGCAACCCCTCCTCGCCGGCGAGCTCGGCGAGCAGCCGCCAGGTCATCGTCCGCCCCAGCTGTTCGACGTCCTGCTTCACCGTCGTCAACGGCGGCACGGCCGTGGACGCGAGCGCGAGGTCGTCGAACCCGACCACCGCGACGTCCTCCGGCACCCGCTTGCCGTTGGCGTGCAACGCCTGCAACGCCCCGAGCGCCATGATGTCCGCCGCGACGAACACCCCGTCGATGTCCGGGTCGCGGGCCAGCAACTCGGCCATGGCCTGCGCCCCGCTCTCCGGGGTGAAGTCGCCGTACGCCACCAGATCCGACTCGATCCCCGACTCCGACAACCCGCGCCGCCACCCGCTCAACCGGTCCATGCCGACAGCCATGTCCTTCGGCCCGGCGATGGTCGCGATCCGCCGACGACCAACGGTGGCCAGGTGCCGCGCGGCCTCCAGCGCCCCGTTGAAGTTGTCGGCGTCGACGTACGGCACACCGGACGCCCCCAACGGCCGCCCACCGACCACGATCGGCAACCCGGCGTCCACCAACGTCTGCGGCAACGGGTCCTGCCCGTGCAGACTGAGGACGAGAGCACCGTCGACGTGCCCACCGCAGAGGTACCCGACGAGGTCCTTCTCGTCGTCCTGCTGACTCATCATCAGGACCAACTGGACCCGATGCCCGGTCAACTCGGCGTGCACACCGCGAAGGACACCGGCGAAGAACGGGTCCGACAAGACCCGACTGCCCTGCTCGGACACCACCAGTGCGATGCAGTTGGTACGACTGCCTGCCAGCGTGCGCGCGGCCTGGTTCGGGCTGTAGCCAAGCGTCAGGATCGCCGCGTGCACAGCTTCACGGGCCTTCGAACTGACGTACTGCTCCCCGTTGATGACGCGGGAAACAGTCGACTTCGAGACCCCCGCTTCACGGGCGACCTCTTCGATCCGCGCGCCCAAGCGTCTCCCACGGGCCGCGTCGGTCACGCGAAACCCAACCCGAACACCAACACCTGGTACGACATGGGCCCCATCCTAGGTCTTCTTCGTCAAGAGTCGAACGCTCAGTTGGAACGTGTCGACAGGATGGACCAACGAGAGCCGGAACCTACTGGCGCGTTTGGTATTTGGAGTCGGGACAGCGGGCCTGCTTTTGGAGCCGGGCCCAGTCTTGGCGACGGGAAGCTGACGGGCTTCGGACCCGACCTTGTGTCCGCTTGGCGCGTTTTGTCTTTGAACCCAGCCCCGTACCCACTGGCGATCGCGGGCTTCAAGGCCTCACGGTGGCGGGCTTGAGCCTCAAGCGGGCGCACCCAACTGGACCATCGCCCGAGCAGTCCCCTCCCTGCACCCCGATCCGGAGCGCCTTCGCACCCGTTTCGTCTTGTCAAGTCGTCTTTCCAGACTTGACAAGACGAAACGGGTGTTGAAATAATTGCGCGAGCGGGGTGAGGTAGGCAGCCCTTACAACCCCGTTGGCGGGCACGCTGGAAGCGGTGGACGCAGAGCAACGACTCCACCCCAATCGCGCAAATTATTTCGATGCTTTTCACGCTTTGTCAAGTCTGGAAAGACGACTTGACAAAGCGTGAAAAGCACGAACTGCGCTGAGGATCGGGGTGGTGGCGGGGGTCTGGGTGTCACCCAGGTTGCGTGCTCCCGCTTTTAGTACGGGGCTGGTCAGGCCGAGCCGCGTTGGAAACACCACAGCTCAGCCATCCCGTGCCGCCTACACCGCCTGCCGAAGGACCGTCGCGTGCGGCCGCCTGTCCCCAGGGCGGCCGCCCACACCCCTACCGGTCCTCCAAATCCCCCTCCGTGCTCAAGTACACAGCCTGGAGTGCTTCCAGCGTCTCCGGGTTCGGGTGTTCCCACATTCCCCGGTTTGCCGCCTCTAGCAACCTCTCCGAAATCCCGTGCAACGCCCACGGGTTCGATTCGGTCATGAACTTCTGGTTCTCCGGGTCCATCACGTACGTTTCGGCCAGTTTCTCGTACATCCAGTCGGCCACCACGCCGGTCGTCGCGTCGTACCCGAACAGGTAGTCCACTGTGGCCGCCAACTCGAACGCGCCCTTGTACCCGTGCTTCCGCATCGCCGACAACCACCGGGGGTTCACCACCCGCGCGCGGAAGATCCGGGTCGTCTCCTCGTTCAACGTTCGCGTCCGAACCGCGTCCGGTCGGGTGCTGTCGCCGACGTACGCCGCCGGGGACTTCCCCGTCAACGCGCGCACGGTCGCGACCATCCCGCCGTGGTACTGGAAGTAGTCGTCCGAGTCGGCGATGTCGTGTTCGCGCGTGTCGATGTTCTTGGCCGCCACGGCGATCCGCTTGTAAGCCGACTCCATGTCGGGTCGGGCCCGCACGCCGTCGAGTTCCCTGCCGTACGCGTACCCGCCCCACACCGCGTACACCTCGGCCAGGTCGGCGTCATCACGCCAGTTCCGGCTGTCGATCAACGGCAGCAAACCGGCCCCGTAAGCCCCCGGCTTGGACCCGAAGATCCGCATGGTGGCCCGGCGAGCATCCCCGTGCGAAGCGAGGTCAGCCTGCGCGTGGGCGCGGACGTAGTTGGACTCGGCGGGCTCGTCCAGGGCCGCCACCAACTGCACGGCGTCGTCGAGCATCGCCACGACGTGCGGGAACGCGTCGCGGAAGAACCCGCTGATCCGGACCGTCACGTCGATGCGGGGACGATCCAGCTCGTCCAGGGGAATGGGTTCCAGGCCGGTGACGCGGCGGGACTGGTCGTCCCACACCGGGCGGACGCCCATCAGCGCGAAGACCTCGGCGATGTCGTCGCCGGACGTGCGCATGGCGGAAGTGCCCCAAACGGACAACCCCACCGAAGGCGGCCATTCGCCGGTTTCGCTGCGGTACCGCGCCAGCAGCGAGTCCGCCATGGCCTGGCCGGTTTCCCACGCCAGCCGCGACGGGATGGCCTTCGGGTCCACGGAGTAGAAGTTGCGGCCGGTCGGCAGGACGTTGACCAGGCCCCGCAACGGTGACCCGGACGGACCGGCGGGGACGTAGCCGCCGTCCAGGGCGTGCAGGACGTTGGTCATCTCGTCCGTCGTCCGGGCCAGGCGGGGGACGATCTCGTCGGCCGCGAACTCCAGGATGCTTGCCACCTGGTCGGAGTCGGTCAACGTCCGCGCGGCCTCACGAGCCCACCCGGCGTCCTCCATTCCTTGCACCAGGGCACGGGCGGTGGTCTCGATGTCGTCGGTCGTCGTGCGGGTCTCGGAGCCGTCCTCGTTGAGCCCCAACGCTTCCCGCAGGCCGGGCAGGGCGGCGACCTGGCCCGCCCACATCTGCTTCGCCTGGAGCATCGCCAGGACCAGGCCCACGCGGGCGTCGCCGGTGGGGGCCTCGCCGAGGATGTGCAGGCCGTCGCGGATCTGGACGTCCTTGATCTCGCAGAGCCAGCCGTCGACGTGGAGGATGAACTCGTCGAACTCGGCGTCGTGCGGGCGGTCGTCCAAGCCCAGGTCGTGGTCCAGTTTCGCGGCCTGGATGAGGGTCCAGATCTGGGCCCGGATGGCGGGCAGCTTCGCCGGGTCCATCGCGGCGATGTTGCCGTGCTCGTCCAGCAGCTGCTCCAGCCTGGCGATGTCGCCGTAGCTGTCGGCGCGCGCCATCGGCGGGACCATGTGGTCGACGAGGGTGGCGTGGGCGCGGCGCTTGGCCTGGGTGCCCTCGCCGGGGTCGTTGACGAGGAACGGGTAGATCAGCGGCAGGTCGCCGAGGGCCGCGTCCGAGCCGTCGCCCGCGGCCATGCCGACGGTCTTGCCGGGCAGCCATTCGAGGTTGCCGTGCTTGCCCACGTGGACGACGGCGTGCGCGCCGAAGTCGTCGGCCAGCCAGCGGTACGCGGCCAGGTAGTGGTGGCTCGGCGGCAGGTCCGGGTCGTGGTAGATCGCGATCGGGTTCTCGCCGAAGCCGCGCGGCGGCTGCACCATGACGACGACGTTGCCCGCCCGCAGCGCGGCCAGGACGATCTCGCCGTCGGCGTCCTTCGACCGGTCCACGAACAGCTCGCCGGGCGCCTGCCCCCAGTGCTGCTCCATCTCCGCGCGCGTGTCCTCGGGCAGCGTGGCGAAGAACTCGCGGTACCGGGCGGCGGTCATGCGGACCGGGTTGCCGGTGAACTGCTCCTCGGTCAGCCAGTCCGGGTCCTGCCCGCCGGCGGCGATGAGCGCGTGGATCAGCGCGTCGCCGTCCAGCTGCTCGACGCCGGGCAGCTCGCCGGGCGCGCCGATGTCGTACCCCTGCTCCTGCAACGCCGTGAGCAGCCGGACGACGCTGGCCGGGGTGTCCAGGCCGACGGCGTTGCCGATGCGGGAGTGCTTCGTCGGGTACGCCGACAGCATGACGGCGATCTTGCGCTCGGACGGCGGTGTGTGGCGGAGGCGGGCGTGGCCCAGCGCGATGCCCGCCACGCGCGCCGCGCGTTCCGGGTCGGCGACGTAGACGGTCAGGCCGTCCTCGTCGATCTCCTTGAAGGAGAAGGGAACCGTGATGATCCGGCCGTCGAACTCCGGGATCGCGACCTGGGTCGCGGTGTCCAGCGGCGAGAGGCCGTCGTCGTTCTCGTCCCACGCCGCGCGGCTGCTGGTCAGGCAGAGGCCCTGGAGGATCGGCACGTCCAGCGCGGCCAGCGCGCCGACGTCCCACGCCTCGTCCTCGCCGCCCGCGCCGACGGTCGCGGGCTTGCTGCCGCCCGCGGCCAGCACCGTGACGATCAGCGTGTCCGCCGTGCCCAGCACGGCCAGCAGCTCGGCCTCGGCGGTGCGCAGCGACGAGCAGTACACCGGCAGCGCGCGGCCGCCCTTGGCCTCGATCTGGTCGCACAGGGCGTGCACGAAGGCGACGTTCCCGGCCACGTGGTGGGCTCGGTAGTAGAGGACCGCGACGGTCGGGCCGTCACCGGCGGGCTCCGGGCGTTCGAGCAGGCCCCAGTTGGGCGCGGGGACCGGCGGCGCGAAGCCGTTGCCGGTCAGCAGGATCGTGTCGGAGAGGAAGTTGTGCAGCTCCGCGAGGTTCGCCGCGCCGCCGTGCGCGAGGTAGGCGTGGGCTTCCGCGCACACGCCGCCGGGCACCGTGGACAGCTCCATGAGCGGTGCGTCGGGGTTCTGCTCGCCGCCGAGCACGACCACCGGGCGGGGGCCCGCGATCAACGCGTCGAGCCCCTCCTCCCACATGCGGCGACCGCCGAGGATGCGCACGACCACCACGTCGGCGCCCTCGACCAGCTCGGGCAGGTCGTCCACGCCCAGGCGCGAGGGGTTGGCGAGCCGGTAGTCCGCGCCGCTGGCCCGTGCGGACAGCAGGTCGGTGTCGGAGGTCGACAGCAGCAGGATCACGCGAAAGCTCCACTCCGGGGTCCTCGCCCCAAGTCGTCGGCACACGGCGGAGCGGAGTTCCTGGCTCCCGGATCACTCCGGTGACAGTGGCGGGACCGCGTCGGATTCGCACCGACTTCCTCGCTGCTTCGCCGTTCGGCCTGACAGTACAGCCGTCACGTAGCATCCGGCGCGTGCCGAAGGAGCGAACTCACGCCGACGCCTGTCCAGGCGCTATCGACGTGCACCCAGCCGCCGATGGCGGCTTGGCACGCATCCGCGTTCCCGGCGGCACGCTGACGAAAGTCCAGTTCAGAGCCATCGTGACCGCTTCAGCCGACCTCGGCGACGGCCAGTTGGAACTCACCTCGCGGGCCAACTTCCAGATCCGCGGCCTGGCCGACGGGGCCCAGTTCGACCTCGGCGAGCGGATGGCCGCGGCGGGCCTGCTGCCCTCCCTGACCCACGAACGTGTGCGCAACATCATTGCCGCCCCCCTCTCCGACGCCACCGAGGCCGTCGTGGACGAGATCGACAGCGCGATCTGCGCCACTCCCGCCCTCGCCGACCTCCCCGGCCGCTTCCTCGTCACGGTCGGCGCGGAGGTCGCCGGTCTGGGCGGCGACGTCGGCCTGATCGGCGACGCCCTCCTGCTCGCCGGGCAGGACACCGGCCTCCGGCTCGACGACCCCGTGGCCGCCGTGATCGAGGCCGCCCGCCTCTTCGCCGCCGAGCGCGGCAGCGCGTGGCGACTGGCCGAGGTGCCCGACCTCGTCGCCCGGATCACCACCGCCCTCGGCACCCCCACCGCCGAACGCCTCCCCGTCACCACGACTCCCCCACTCCCCGGCCCGACGGGCGACCGCTTCGTCGTCGGCGCTCCGCTCGGCCGCCTCGACGCCCACCAGGCCGCCGCCCTCGCCGATCTCGACACGGAGCTCCGGCTCACGCCGTGGCGCAGCCTGGTCCTCCCCGGCTCCCCCGACCTGACCGGGCTCGGCCTGATCACCGACCCCGACTCCCCCTGGCACGGCGTGACCGCCTGCACCGGCCGGCCGGGCTGCGCCAAGTCGCTGGCCGACGTGCGGACCGACGCGCGGAACTGGCTGGGCACCCCCCACACCCGACCGGTGCACTGGGCGGGCTGCGCACGACGCTGCGGACGACCGTCCGGAGACGTGATCGAGTTCGTCGCTACCGGCGACGGCTACGAGGAGAAGAGTTGACGAGCTACCTCCAGGACGGTGCCGAGATCTACCGGCGGTCGTTCGCCACGATTCGCGCCGAGGCGGATCTCGGCGGGTTACCAGCGGACGTCTCGCGGGTGGCGGTTCGGATGATCCACGCCTGCGGCATGGTCGACCTCGTCGAGGACATCGCCTTCTCGCCGAACGTGGTCGCGGACGCCCGTGCCGCGCTGCTGGCGGGCGCGCCGATCCTGTGCGACGCCACCATGGTCGCGGCCGGCATCACCCGCAAGCGGTTGCCCGCCGACAACGAGGTGCTGTGCACGCTCGGCGACAGCCGCGTGCCGCACCTGGCCGCGCGGTTGGAGACCACGCGCAGCGCGGCGGCGATGGAACTGTGGCGCGACCACCTGGAGGGCGCGGTCGTGGCCATCGGCAACGCGCCCACGTCGTTGTTCCGCCTGCTGGACATGATCGACGCGGGAGCGCCGAAGCCCGCCGCCGTGCTGGGCATCCCGGTGGGCTTCATCGGGGCCGTCGAGTCGAAGGAAGCCTTGGCTGCCAACGAGTTGGGCCTGGAGTACCTGGTCGTGCGCGGACGTCGGGGCGGCAGCGCCATCACCGCGGCGGCCGTCAACGCGATCGCGAGCGAGGAAGAATGACGGGCACGCTGTACGGCGTCGGGGTGGGTCCCGGCGATCCGGAACTGGTCACGGTCAAGGCGGCCAGGCTGATCGGCGCGGCGGACGTGGTCGTGTTCCACAGCGCGCGCCACGGCCGCAGCATCGCTCGGGCGACCGCCGCCCCGTACTTGCGCGAGGGGCAGGTCGAGGAGCAGCTGGTGTACCCGGTCACCACCGAGGACACCGACGACTACCAGGGCAGCATCGACGAGTTCTACGTCGAGTGCGCCGCGCGGCTGGCCGCGCACCTGGACGCCGGGCGGAACGTCGTCGTGCTGGCGGCTGGTGACCCGTTCTTCTACGGCTCGTACATGCACCTGCACAAGCGGTTGGCGGACAAGTACCCCACCGAGGTCGTGCCCGGCGTGACGTCGGTGAGCGCGGGCTCGGCGGTGCTCGGCAGGCCGCTGGTGGAACGCGACGAGGTGTTGACGATCCTGCCGGGCACGCTGCCGCCGGACGTGCTCGCCGACCACCTGGCGCACACCGACTCCGCGGCGATCATGAAGCTGGGCCGGACGTTCAAGAGCGTCCGCACGGCGCTGGAGTCGGCCGGGCGCTTGGACGACGCGTGGTACGTGGAACGCGCCACCACCGGCAGGGAGCGGACCGCGAAACTGTCCGAAGTGGACCCGGACACCGTCCCGTACTTCTCGCTGGCCGTCCTCCCCTCGCAGCCGCGGAAACGCACGTCCGTCGGCGAGGTCGTGGTCGTCGGCCTCGGCCCGGCGGGTCGCGAGTGGCTGACGCCGGAGGCGCGCGACGCGCTGGCGTCGGCCGACGACCTGATCGGCTACGGCCCGTACCTGGACCGCGTGCCGCCGAGCCCGCACCAGCGCAAGCACCCGTCGGACAACCGGGTGGAGGCCGAGCGCGCCGCGTTCGCCCTCGACCTGGCCAAGTCCGGGTCACGGGTGGTCGTCGTGTCCTCCGGCGACCCCGGCGTGTTCGCGATGGCCAGCGCCGTCCTCGAGGTCGGCGACGAGGAGCAGTTCGCCTCGGTCCCGGTCCGCGTGCTGCCCGGCCTGACCGCGGCGCACGCCGTCGCCAGCCGCGTCGGCGCTCCGCTGGGCCACGACTACTGCGTGGTCTCGCTCTCCGACCGCCTGAAGCCGTGGGAGATCATCGCGGGCCGCCTGGAAGCCGCCGCCAAGGCCGACCTGGTGCTGGCGATCTACAACCCGGCGTCGCGCAGCCGCACGTGGCAGGTCGAGGCGGCCCGCGACCTGCTGCTGGCCCACCGCTCCCCCGACACCCCCGTGGTGATCGGCCGCGACGTCGGCGGCCCCGAGGAGCACGTCCGCGTCGTCCGCCTGGCCGACCTGGACCCGTCGGTGGTGGACATGCGCTGCCTGCTGCTGATCGGCTCGACCACGACCCGGATCACCAGCCAGGGCCAGGTCTTCACCCCCCGGCGCTACCCCGCCTGACCCACTCGACCGCCGCGTCGACCGTCTCCACGGTCGGCGCGGCGGGAGCGGGCGGCCGCCGCACCACCACGACCGGAATCCCCAACGTCCGAGCCGCCACCAGTTTCGCCGAGGTCTGCTCACCCCCGCTGTCCTTGGTCACCAGCACGTCGATCGCGTGCTCCCGCATCAACGCCACCTCACCGTCCACGGTGAACGGCCCCCGCTCCAGCACCACGTGGATCCGTTGGGGCACAGGAGGTTCCGGCGGCTCCACCGACCGGGCGAGGAAGAACCGGTCCACCCCCGCGAACACCCCGATGTCCTGCCGCCCGGTGGTGAGGAACACCCGCTCCCCCGGCAGGTCCACGGCGGCGTCCTCCAGCGAGTCCACCCACCGCCAGTCGTCACCGGGCCCCTGCACCCACCCCGGCCGCCGCAACACCAGCAGCGGCACACCGGCCGCCGCCGTCGCCGCGACCGCGTTGGCCGTGATCCCCGCCGCGAACGGGTGCGTGGCATCGACAACGGCGGTGACCCCGTTGGCACGCAACCACTGCACGAGCCCGGAAACCCCACCAAACCCGCCGACCCGCACCTCACCCACGGGCAACCGGGGATCACTCACCCTCCCGGCCAACGACGACACCACTTCACCGGGCAACAACCCGGCCAACCGCCGCGCCTCCCCCGTTCCCCCCAGGATCAGGATCACGACCGACAACGCTCGGCCGAGTACAGGTGGCTGTCGACGAACTGCGACGCGTTCAACACCCGCCCCACCACGATGACCGCCGTGCGCTTGATGCCCGCCGCGATCACCTGCTCCGCGATGTCGGCCAACGTGCCGCGCACGATCACCTCGTCCTCCCGGCTCGCTCGCGCCACGACCGCCACCGGGCACTCGACCCCGTAGTGGGGCACGAGTTCCGCCACCACTTCCTCGATCCGCTGCACCGCGAGGTGCAACACCATCGTCGCCCCAGACGCCCCGAGCGTCGCCAGGTCCTCACCAGGCGGCATCGGTGTAGCCCGCGCCGACGTGCGGGTCAGCACCACGGTCTGCCCCACCCCCGGCACCGTCAGCTCCCGCTTCAACGACGCCGCGGCCGCCGCGAACGCGGGCACCCCAGGCGTCACGTCGTACGGCACCCCGACAGCGTCCAAGCGCCGCATCTGCTCGGCCATCGCGCTGAACACCGACGGATCACCGGAGTGCAGCCGCGCCACGTCCAGCCCGGCCGCGTGGGCCGCGACCAGTTCGGCCACGATCTCGTCCAGCGTCAGGTTCGCCGTGTCCACCAACCGCGCGCCTGCCGGACAGTGCTCCAGCACCTCGTCCGGCACGAGCGCCCCGGCGTACAGGCAGACCGGCGACGAGCCGAGCAGCTTGGCCGCCCGCAGCGTGATCAGGTCGGCGGCACCGGGCCCGGCGCCGATGAAGTGCACGGTCATCGAAACTCCCTCATCCGACGTCCTTCGTCACGGCCCACGTGGTCACCGGCATGTGCGGCCGCCACCCGGTGAACCCACCCACGGGCGACCCCCGGTTGATCGCGATCCGCGTCAGGTCCCCACCCAACTCCGGGTGCCACCGTGCGATCACCGCCTCCGACTCCATCGTCACGGCGTTCACGACAAGCCGTCCACCGGGCAGCAACGCCTCCCAACAGGCCTCCACCACACCCGGCACGGTCAACCCACCACCGATGAACACCGCCGACGGCCGTTCCAGGTCCTTCAACGCCTCCGGCGCCTTCCCCACCACCACGTGCACACCGGGCACCCCCAACGCCCGCGCGTTCCGCCCGATCCGCTCAGCCCGCTCAGCGTGGTGCTCAATTCCGAACGCCCGACACGCCGGATGCACCCGCGCCCACTCGATCGCGATCGAACCGGCCCCAGCACCGACATCCCACAACAACTGCCCCGGAGCGGGCGCGAGCTGCGCCAACGTCACGGCACGCACTTCACGCTTGGTCAACTGCCCATCGTGCTCGTAAACGTCATCAGGCAACCCAGGAACCCGAGACAACACAGCAGCACCAACACACTCAATCGCCAGGACGTGCAACGGATCCACATAGGACAGGTCGTCGTGCACCCGTTCCCCAGGCCCCCCAAGCCGTTCCAACACCGTCACCACACTGGCCCCGTACCCGCGCTCGACCAGCAGGTCCTTCACCGCCAACGGCGTGGACCCCAACACCAACACCCGCCGCCCAGGTGCCAACACCGGGTGCAACAGCTCAACCGGCCGCGCCACCATGCTCACCACGTCGACGTCGTCAACCGCCCACCCCAACCGCGCACAGGCCAACGACACCGACGAGGGGTGCGGCACGATCCGCACCCGTTCCCGCCCCAGCAACCGGATCAACGTCGACCCGATCCCGTGGAACATCGGGTCCCCACTGGCCAGCACGCACACGCGCCGATGCCGATTGGCCTCGAACAGCCCTGGCAACGCGGGCAGCATCGGCGACGGCCACGCGATCCGCTCGAAGTCACCCGGCACCATCTCCAACTGCCGCGTGTTCCCCATCAACACCTGCGCGGCCTCGACCTCGTCCCGAGCGGCGGGCGACAACCCGTCCCACCCGTCGACCCCGATGCCGACGACCGCGATCACACGGTCCCCAACGCACGCGTGACCCGGATCTCGATCACCACGCGCTGCGGGTTGACCCGAGGCTGCCGGTACCGAGCGGCATACCGCCGCTCGGCATCCGCCACCACCGACGCCTCGCGCCGCACCACGGCCACACCTTCCAACGTCGACCACCGACGACCGTCCACCTGGCACACGGCGGCAGCGACACCACCTTCCCCGCCCGCCAGCACGTGCCGCACCTTGTGCGACCCACCGGACGTGATGACCCGCGCCACACCGGCTTCCACGTCGACCGTCACCCCGACGGGCACGACGTGCGGCGTGCCGTCGGCCCGCACCGTGGTCAACGTGCACAGGTGGCGCTCGCTCCAGAACGACTCGAAGTCGGCGCCCTTGTTCGTCAGCATGCGCACATCATGCTTGATCCCCCTGCTACCGTTGACGACGTGCACGTGACGCGCCGATTTACCCACCCCCGGCCGGGAGCACCGGTCGCCGGGGTAGTCGGCCTGCGCTGATTCACACCCGGTGACAGGACCGGCCGAGGGGAAACCCCGCCCGTCCACACTCACCGACAGGACACAGCGATGCTTCCGCGCGACCTCACCGACCCCACCCAGGGCCCCCACGCGATCCAACTACTCCTGAAAGACATCCTCGCAGCGACAAGGGACACAGCGGACCTCCGCGTGGTCCGCGAGGACCCCATCACCACCATCGCCGACAACTACACCAACCTCGGCTACCCACCGGACGCCATCACCAGGGACGCCCGCTACACGCGCTACCTGGACGACGACCGAGTCCTCAGAAGCCACACCAGCGCCATGATCCCCCTGTCACTCCGCCGCCTAGCAGCAGAGGACAACGCCTGGACAGACGTCCTTCTGGCCTGCACAGGAGCCGTCTACCGCCGAGACGTGGTGGATCGCATCCACACAGGCACCCCACACCAGTTGGACCTCTGGCGCATCAGCCACACCCCCCACCCTGTGAACGACCTGGTGGTAACCGCAGTCCGAGCAGCACTCCCCAACGCAACCCTGCGCCTCATCCCCGCCACCCACCCCTACACGGAAAACGGCCACCAGGTAGACGTCCTGGTAGACGGCCAGTGGCTGGAAGTAGCCGAATGCGGCCAAGCAGCCAGACACGTCCTGGACCGAGCAGGCCTGGACACCACAGTCACCGGCATCGCCCTGGGCCTAGGCCTGGACCGCCTGCTCATGCTCCGCAAGAACATCCCCGACATCCGCCTGCTGACAGCACCAGACCCAAGAATCGCCACCCAAATGCAAGACATGACCCCGTACAAACAGGTCTCCAAACACCCCCCGGTAACAAGGGACCTGTCAGTAGCAGTAGACGCCAACGCAGACGACGAAACCCTAGGCGACCAGGTAAGAACAGCCATCGGCGACCTAGCAGAAGAAATCAAAATCCTCTCAGAAACCCCCATCGAAGACCTACCCCCAACAGCCGCAGCAAGACTAGGCGCAAAACCCGGCCAAAAGAACGTTCTCCTCAGAGTCGTCCTACGAGACCTAACCCGCACCCTCTCAGACGACGAGGCCAACAGAGCAAGGGACACCATCTACGCAACCATCCACCAGGGCACCATCAACCACTGGACAGCCAGCCCCACCAAGAACCCAACCACCTAACGGACACACCCAACCCGGGTAGCTCCCAGCCCCCTCTCCCCACCCCGATCCGAAGCGCCTTCGCACCCGTTTCGTCTTGTCAAGGCATCTTTCCCGCCTTGACAAGACGAAACGGGTGTTGAAATAATTGCGCGAGCGGGGTGGGGAGAAACCCTCGCACACACACCCTCAATCCTTAACAACCCCCCGAACCTCATTCAAATAGTTATAAATCGTATACCGAGTAACATCCAAAGCCCCGGCCAAATGATCAACAGAATCCTTGATCAAAAAATACCCGGCATCATCCAACACCCGCACCACAGCAGCCTTGTGCACCTTCTTCATCAACGCCACCGGCACGTCAACATCCGCCACAGCCCGCTCAACCAACAACCGCTGCAACGTATCCACATCCCCGGGAAACGCCTCAACGACCCTCTCAGCCCGCCCCACCACAGCCTGATCCGAGTTCACGCACAAACACCCCACAGCCACCCCATCGGCATCCCGCAGGAACACCGTGGACGACCGAATAACCCGCCCATCAGGCGCATAAGTCTCATAGTTGGTCAGATCCTGGGTGGTCCCCCGCCGCACCAACCCCAACAACAGATCCGTCATGGGCCCACCAACATCACGCCCGGTCAAATCCCCAGCGATGGCCACGATCGAGTTCGGCAACGCCCCCAGGTCGTGCAGCACCACTTCAGTCCCAGGCCCCAACGCCGCAGCCAGACTGTTCACGGTAGGCACCAACGCCGCCAACACGTCAGCCCCACCCGACACCTGCTCGATCTCCCGCCGCACAGGCACCACAGCCCGCCGCAACCCCCGCAACGCAGCCGCAAACCGCCCGATCGTCTCGGAAGTAGTCGACGCGTGCGGCGTAATCCGCACATGCTCAGGCCGCACAGTCGCGGTCACCCCAGCATCCACCAACGCCGCCCCCACCACAGAAGCAGGATGATCCGCCAACGAGAACGCCAGGATCCCAGCCCGACGCTCCTGCGAGGACACCACCTCCCCACCGGCTTCCAACACCACAGTGGTCACCTCGTCCAACCGCTCGGCGATCCGCCCCCCGATAGCCGAAACCCCACCAACCTCCACCAGTTCCAACGCCTGCGCCAACGCCCCAGCCGCCACAGGACTCAGATTGGTGAGAGACCACCCAGCAGCCCCATCAGCCACCGGATGCACCTCGTCATCGAACAACCCGGCGTCCAACGCCCCGGTCCACCCGGACATCACGGGCTCCAACCGCTCCAACGCCCGGTCCGACAACACCATGAACCCGGTGGACCACCCGGCCCGCAACCACTTCTGCCCCCCGACCACCAGCACATCGGCAACTTCCCAGGGCTCGTCGACAACCCCGAACCCCTGAATCCCGTCGACGACGAGCAGCCGATCCCCCATGACCTCCCGCAAACCACCCAAATCGGCCCGATACCCAGTCCGAAAATCCACCGCGCTAACGGACACAGCCGTGGTCTCCGCAGTCAACGCCTCCCGCACAGCGGACGGCGTCACCCACCCCCGAGCAGGCTTCATCCACCGCACAGAAGCCCACCCAGCCCGCATCCACGGATACGTGTTGGCCGGGAACTCAGCGGCGGAAACGACAACCTCCCCGGCCACCCCCATGGCCACCTGGAACAACCCGGTCGACGTGTTCGGCAACAACACCACATGATCCGTATCGCTCCGGCACAACCGAGCCGCCGCGGCCTTCGCCCGCAACTCCTGCCGCATCAGATCATCCACAGTGGACGGACCGGCGGCCGCCGACGCCTCCAGCAACCGAGTGGACGTGTCGACCACACCGTGCGACGGCGGCCCGAACCGCCCGAAATCCAGGTACCCCTCCGGCTCGTGGAACTGGACCAGGTAGGAAGCGGGGAGCCGATTTGTCACCTAGAGCACCTTTGCGAGGAACTGCCGCGTGCGCGGATGTTGCGGATTGTCCAGCACCTCCCCGGCGGACCCGGACTCGACGATCGCCCCGTCCACCATGAAGGCCACGTGGTCGGCCACTTCCCGAGCGAACCCGACCTCGTGCGTCACCACGATCATCGTCATCCCATCACGGGCCAGTGCCACCATCACGTCCAGCACCTCCCCCACCAGTTCGGGGTCCAGCGCCGACGTGGGCTCGTCGAACAGCATCACCTTCGGCTTCATCGCCAACGCCCGCGCGATGGCGACCCGCTGCTGCTGCCCACCCGACAGTTCCCGCGGATAGGCGCCGCCGCGGTCCCCCAGCCCGACTCGCGTCAGCAGGTCCAACGCCTCCTGCCGAGCCTCGGCGCGCGGCCGTCCCAGCACCTGGATCGGCCCCTCGGTCACGTTCTCCAGCGCCGTCCGGTGCGGGAACAGGTTGAACCGCTGGAACACGATCCCGATGTCCCGCCGCTGGGCAGCCACCTCGCGTTCCGGCAGCTCGTGCAGCTTCCCGCCCTTCAGCACGAACCCCACGGGGTGCCCGGCGACCCAGATCCGCCCCGCGTCGATCGTCTCCAGGTGGTTCACGCACCGCAGGAACGTGCTCTTGCCCGCTCCCGACGGCCCGAGCAGGCACACGACCTGCCCCTCCTCCACTTCCAGGTCCACCCCGCGCAACACCTCGGTGGACCCGTACGACTTCCGCACCCCGTGGGCTCGCACGAGCGTCATCGGACACCCTTCCCGTAAGCCCGCTCCAGGTAGTACTGCCCGACGTTCGCCACGCTGACCACGATCAGGTACCAGAGGGCGGCCGCGATCAGCGTCTCCATGATCTCCAGGTTCCCCGACGAGATCCGGTTGGCCGCGTGGATCAGCTCCAGGAACCCGATCACCGACGCCATCGACGTGCCCTTGAGCATGTTGATGAAGTTGTTCCCGGTGGGCGGGATGATCACCCGCATCGCCTGCGGCAGCACGACCCGCCGGAACGTCTTGCCCGGTGTCATCCCGATCGCCTTGGCGGCCTCGATCTGGCCGGGGTCCACGCTGTTCAGCCCGGCCCGGACGATCTCCGCCATGTACGCGCTCTCGTTCAGCCCCAGCCCGAGCAGCGCGGCCACGAACGCCGTGATCAGCACGTTCGTCGGCTCGTGCAGCACGAACGCGTCGGTGAACGGCACCGGGATCGAGATGAACTTGAACACCAAGGCCAGGTTGAACCACAGCAGGATCTGCAGCAGCACCGGCAGCCCGCGGAACAGCCAGATGTACCCCCACGCGAACCACCGGGCCACGGGGTTGGGCGAGCGCCGCAGCAGCGCCAGCAGCACGCCCAGCACGATCGCCCCCGCCTGCGCGCACACCGCCAGCACGACGGTGTTCACCAGGCCGTTGAGCATGATCTCGTGGGTGAAGAAGCCGGGCACGTCCTCGTAGAGGATCTGCGCGTCGGCCAGCGCCACCACGAGCACCGCGAGCAGGGCCAGGATCAGCGCCCCGACGACCCACCGCCCCCAGTGCCGGATCGGGACGACCTGGAGGTCGTCCGCCACCTCACTTGCCATTGACGGTCACCTTCGTGATCGCGCCCTGGGCCACGTCCCACTGCGCCAGGATCTTGCCGTAGGTGCCGTCGTCGACCAGCGCCTGCAACGCCGCCTGGACCGACTTCGTCAGCTCCGGGTTGGCCTTGTTCACGCCGATGCCGTACGGGCCGCCGTTGATCGGGTCGGCCTTCACCACCTCGAAGTACTCGCCCTTGCCCGCGGTCTGCGCCACGTACACGGCGGTCGGCAGGTCGTTGAGGATCGCGGCGACGCGGCCGGTCCGAAGCTGGTTCTGGTTCTGCGTGTCGCTGTCGGTCGAGGTCACGGTCACCTCGCCCTTGCCTGCCGCGACGCACTTCGTGCTCTGCTCCTTGGCGTAGGCCTCCTGGCTGGTGCCGAGGTTGACCGCCACGCCCTTGCCGCACAGGTCGTCCGGCCCCTTGACCCCGCTGGGGTTGCCCTTCTGGACCATGATCGTGATGCCGGACGTGAAGTAGTCGACGAAGTCGATCGTCTGCTGCCGCTCGGCGGTGTCGTTCATCGCCGCCATGGTCAGGTCGATCCGGCTGGACTGGAGGCTGGTGATCAGCGAGCTGAACGCCATGTCGCTGTACTCGACCTTCAGGCCCAGCTTCGCCGCGATGGCCTTGGCGAGGTCGACCTCGGAGCCCATCTCGGTCTTGCCGTCGGGCGCGTAGAAGTTGTTCGGCGGGTTCTGGATGTTCGACCCGATCTTCAGCTTCCCGGCCGACGCGATGGCGGCGGGCAGGCCGGCCGCGAGCGCGTCGTCCTTCTTCACCGCCGCCACGATCGACTCGGTGGACGGCTGGGGTCCACCGGACCCCGCGGGTGGGGCCGCGTCCTCGTTGCCGCAGGCCACCAGGGTGGACAGCACGAGCGCGGACACGGCTAGCCAACGGATCTGCACGGCGCCTCCAGGTGTGGTGGCGAAAAGCTACAACTCCTTGTTGAAGAAGTCCACAGCGAGTTGAAGTGAACCGGGGAATCCCACGGCTCGTTCGTTCGTTGAACGGTGCAGAAAGACAGCTGTCGAGCTAGGAGGACGCATGGCCACGGTGGAGCTGACCACGAAGAACTTCGACGAGGTCGTCGGTGGTTCGGACATGGTCCTGGTCGACTTCTGGGCCTCGTGGTGCGGTCCGTGCCGCCAGTTCGCGCCGGTGTTCGACAAGTCTTCCGAGAAGCACGGTGACATCGTGTTCGGCAAGGTCGACACGGAGGCGCAGCAGGAACTGGCCGCGACGTTCCAGGTCAGGTCCATCCCGACGCTGATGATCGTGCGGGACGGCGTCGTGCTCTACGCGCAGCCGGGCGCGTTGCCCGAGTCCGCGCTCGAGGACCTGATCGACCAGGCCCGCAAGGTCGACATGGACGAGGTGCGCAGGGAGGCCGAGGCCCAGCAGGCCGCGGCCGAGTAGCGCGCCGGAAGGCCGACCGGGGCTACTTCGCGCTCCGGTCGTCTTCCATCGCCCTGGTGTCCCGAGGCGGGGCGACCGGATCCTGGTCTGGTGGCTGACCCGCCTCGATTCGGCGACCCCGCTCCAGTTCGGCGTCGAGTTCGGCTCCGAGCAGCAGGGCCAGGTTGGAGATCCACAGCCACACCAGGAACACGATCACGCCCGCCAACGTGCCGTAGGTCTTGCTGTACGACCCGAAGTTGGCCACGTAGAAGCCGAAGCCCAGCGACGCCGCGATCCAGACGACGACCGTGAGCAGCCCACCCGGCGTGATCCACAGGAAACTCGGCTGCCGCACGTTCGGCGACGCCCAGAACAGCAGCCCGATCGCGAGGCTCGCGAGCAGCAGGAGCACCGGCCACTTCGCGATGTCCCACACCGTCACGGCCGTGGAACCGAGCCCGAAGAAGCCGCCGACCTTCTCGGCGACGCCACCGCTCACGCCGATCCCGGCGGCGGTGATCACCAGCAGCACCACCACTCCCAGCGTCAGGCCGATCCGCAGCGGGATCACCTTCCAGAACGGCCGCCCCTCCTCCACGTCGTAGATCGAGTTCGACGCGCGCATGAACGCGCCCACGTACCCGGACGCGGACCACAGCGCGGCGAGCAGACCGATGACCGCCAACGGCCCGGCGAACGACTTCGTCTTCTGCAACTCCTCGATGCCGCCGACGATGATGTCCCGCGCCTGCCCCGGACCGAGCGAGTTCACGCTGTCCACAAGGGACTGGGTCGCGGACGGCCCGAGCAGGCCGAGCACCGCCGTGAGCACCAGCAGGCCGGGGAACAGCGAGAGCACGCCGTAGTAGGTGAGCGCGGCGGCCCAGTCGGTGAGGTTGTCCCGGTTGAACTCCTTCACCGTCCGCTTGAGCACCGCCCACCACGAGCGCTTGGGCAGATCCGTTGGGGCGTCGGGCACTTCGTCGACCTGTCTCGCCGTGTCGCTCATGGCGCACGGGTAACCACCGGAGGGGTTCACCACACCGGGTGGTTGACGTGGGCCTTCAGGGGGTAACCGGCCGTCAGAGAGGAGGCGGTCATGGACAGCACAGTGCGTGAGGCGTCGACAGCACAACTGGTCGGCCAACTGTCGGAACAGGTCAGCAGGCTGGCGAGGGAAGAGATCAAGCTCGCCGTCGCGGAAGTGCGGAGCAAGGGCAAGAAGGTCGGTGTGGGAGCCGGTCTCTTCGGTGGTGCGGGTGTGCTCGCGTGGTTCGGCGTCATGGCGCTCATCGCGGGACTCGTGCTGCTCCTGGCGACGGTGATGGCGCCGTGGCTGGCCGCCTTCGTCGTCGCGGCGGGCGTGTTCGTGATCGCCGCGATCGTGGCGTTGATCGGCAAGAAGCAGCTCGACAAGGGCACTCCGCCCATTCCGGAAGAGGCGATCCAGGGCGTGAAGCAGGACGTCGCCGTCGTCAGCGAGAGGGCACACCGATGAGCGGCCAGAAGGAAGTCCCCACCGACCCGGACGCGTTGCGCGCCGACATCGAGAACACCCGCAGGGAACTCGGTGACACCGTGGAAGCGTTGGCGCACAAGGCCGACGTGCCCGCCCGCGTGAAGGCGAAGGGCCGGGAGACCGCCGCGAAGGCGACCGACAAGGCCGCCGCCCTCGGCGAGCAGGCGGCCGACGCGGCGCAGCAGGCCAAGGTCAAGGGTCAGGAAACCGCCGCGGCCGTGGGCGAGAAGGCCGCGGAGACGGCGCAGCAGGTGAAGGTCAAGAGCCAGGAGACCGCCGCGGCGGTCGGCGAGAAGGCCGCCGAGACCGCCCAGCAGGTGAAGGCCGCGGCCGCGCAGGCCGTGGACGCGCTCCCGCCGCAGGTGAAGGCGAAGGCCGAGGAAGCGCGGGTCAAGGCGGCCGAGGTCGTCGACTCGCTGCCGGAGCCGGTGGCGCGACGGGTCGAACTGGCGCGCAAGCACCCGGCGGCCACGGCGGCCGTCGCGGCGGCGGCGGTGTTCGTGCTGTGGAAGCTCCTCCGCGGGAGGGCGTGATGACCAAGCTCCTCTACAAGCCTCTCGGACTGCTGGTGAGCGTGCTCGGCGGCGTGCTGGCCGGGGCGGCGTTCGGCCAGGTGTGGAAGCTCGTGACCGGCGACAAGGAGGCCCCGAGCCCGACGCAGCAGGACCGCACGTGGTCCGAGGTGCTGCTGGCCGCGACCGTGCAGGGCGCGATCTTCGGGCTGGTCAAGGCCGCCATCGACCGCGGTGGCGCGACCGGCTTCGACAAGCTGACCGGCGAGTGGCCCGGCGACAAGCGGGACATGGACGCGAAGTAGTCGAACGCCGAGGCCCCGGTCCGCGAGCGTGGACCGGGGCTTCGCGCTGTCCGGGGAGCACCCGGTTGGAGGTCTTGACAGCGGAGCCCACGGAGCGCAGGTTGTTGCGTGTGACGGAACGCTGTGCGTGCTGCGCAACGCTCGTCGGCCAGGCAAGAACTTGAACATGCAACTACCATGGCCGGTGGCCTGCACGACCAGCGACCGGAGGAGCACGCCATGCCACAGCCAGAGGGCGCCGAACTCGAAGCCGTTCGCGCGCGGCGCGACGACCTGCGGACCCAGTACCTCAAGCCCCTCGCCGACCGCGGCCCCTCGCCGACGCGGGGCGTGCACCACATCGCCCTGATCTGCCGCGACGTGGAGACGACGATCAAGTTCTACCAGGAGTTCCTCGGATTCCCCCTGGTCGAACTGGTGGAGAACCGCGACTACGCGGGCTCCAGCCACTTCTTCTTCGACATCGGCCACCGCAACCTGCTGGGGTTCTTCGACTTCCCCGGCCACGACCACCCCGACTTCAGCGAGACCATCGGCGCGGTGCAGCACCTCGCGCTGTCGGTGTCCGCGGAGCAGTTCGACGCGGCGAAGGCCGCCCTGGACGCCGAGGGTGTGGAATACCTGGGTCCGGACCGCGGGGTCGACGACAGCCTCTACTTCCGCGACCCGAACGGCGTCGGCGTCGAGTTCTACCGCGAGGACCTGGGTGTCTTCGACGGCGAACGCCTGGTTGACTGATCGACTTCACCGGTACGACGAGGTACAGCGGAAACGGAGGACGACGTGGCGCAGGAAGTCAGCGGCGTGATCGCTCGGGGCAAGGGGCAGCCGGTCGAGTTGACCACGATCGTGGTCCCCGACCCCGGCCCCGGCGAGGCGGTGGTGCGCGTGCAGGCCTGCGGTGTCTGCCACACCGACCTGCACTACCGCGAGGGCGGCATCAACGACGACTTCCCGTTCCTGCTGGGTCACGAGGCCGCGGGCGTCGTGGAGCAGGTCGGTGAGGGCGTCACGGACATCGAGCCGGGCGACTTCGTCGTGCTGAACTGGCGCGCGGTGTGCGGGTCCTGCCGGGCGTGCAAGCGCGGCAAGCCGTGGTACTGCTTCAACACCCACAACGCCGCCCAGCCGATGACGTTGACGGACGGCACGAAGCTGTCCCCCGCGCTCGGCATCGGCGCGTTCGTGGAGAAGACGCTCGTGCACTCCGGCCAGTGCACCAAGGTGGACCCGTCCGCGCGCCCGGCCGCCGTCGGTCTGCTGGGCTGCGGCGTCATGGCGGGTGTCGGCGCGGCCATGAACACCGGCAACGTCGGCCGCGGCGACTCGGTGGCGATCATCGGCTGCGGTGGCGTCGGTGACGGCGCTGTCGCGGGCGCTCGCCTGGCGGGCGCGGCGAAGATCATCGCCGTGGACACCGACCCCCGCAAGCTGGAGTGGGCCAAGGGCTTCGGCGCCACGCACTTCGTCAACGCCCGCGAGGTGGACGCGGTCGAGGCGATCAAGGAGCTGACCGACGGCTTCGGCGCGGACGTCGTGATCGACGCGGTCGGCCGCCCGGAGACGTGGAAGCAGGCGTTCTACGCCCGCGACCTGGCCGGCACCGTGGTCCTCGTCGGCGTTCCCACGCCGGACATGACGATCGAGATGCCGCTGATCGAGTTCTTCGGCCGCGGCGGCTCGCTCAAGTCCAGCTGGTACGGCGACTGCCTGCCCAGCCGCGACTTCCCGATGCTCGTCGACCTGTACCAGCAGGGCCGGTTCGACCTCGACGCGTTCGTCAGCGAGGAGATCGAACTCGGCGGCGTCGAGGCCGCGTTCGAGAAGATGCACAAGGGCGACGTGCTGCGCTCGGTGGTGGTCTTCTGATGCGGGTCGACCACGCCGTCACCTCCGGCACGTTCTCGCTCGACGGCCAGACCTTCGACGTCGACAACAACGTGTGGGTGCTGGGCGACGACGCGGAGTGCGTGGTGATCGACGCGCCGCACGACGTGGACGCGATCCTCGAGGTCGTGGACGGCCGTCGCGTCGTCGCGATCCTGGCCACGCACGCGCACGACGACCACGTCCGCGTCGCCCCGGCGCTGTCCGAGGCGACCGGCGCTCCCGTGTGGCTGCACCCGGCCGACCGGGTCGTGTGGGACCTGACCCACCCGGACCGCGCGCCGGACGGCTCGTTGGAGGACGGCCAGGTCATCACGGTCGGCGGTGGTGACGTCCACGTGCTGCACACGCCGGGCCACGCGCCCGGCGCGGTGTGCTTCCACGTGCCGTCGCTGGGGGTCGTCTTCACCGGCGACACCCTGTTCCAGGGCGGGCCAGGCGCGACCGGTCGGTCCTATTCGGACTTCGACACCATCGTCGCGTCGATCAAGGCCCGGTTGCTGTCCCTGCCGCCGGACACCGTCGTCCACACCGGACACGGCGACAGCACGACCGTCGCCGCCGAGATCGCGAACGTCTAGAAGTTCGGCTCCCGCTTCTCCAGGAACGCCGCGACTCCTTCGGCGTACTCGGCGCTGTGCACGGCCTCGTCGTAGAGGGCGTGCACAGCGTCGTCCTCCTCGTACTGCCCGTCCGTGATGAGGTCGACGATCGTCTTCGCCCCGCGCAGGCTCACCTGTGCCCGTGACGCGATCGTCTCGGCCAACTCCCGCACCCGCGCGTGCACCGCCTCGGGCTCGTGGACCTCGTTGACCAGCCCGATCCGCAGCGCCGTGTCGGCGGGGATGATCTCGCCGCTGAACAGGATCTGCTTGGCCCACGCGGGCCCGACCACGTCCACGAGCTGCTTGGTGGACGTGAAGTTGTAGACGATCCCCAGCTTCGCGGGTGTGATGCCGAAGCGCGCGCCGGACTCGGCGATCCGGATGTCGCACGCCAGCGCCATCTCGCACCCGCCGCCGACGCAGAACCCGCTGATGGCCGCGATCGTCGGCTTGCCGAGCGTCGCGATCGCCCGTTCCCCGGCGTGCACGGCCTCGCTGTACTTCGCGGCCCCGTCCGCCCCCGCGCGCAACGTCGTGAACTCGCCGATGTCCGCGCCCGCCGAGAAGTGCGCGCCTCCCTTGAGGACCAGCACGCGGACCTCGTCGTCGTGCCGCACGAGGTCGAGCAGACCGGGCAGGGCGGACCACATCGCGTAGCTCATGGCGTTGCGCTTGGCGGGCCGGTCGATCGTCAGGGTGGCGACGGGACCGGCCGTGTCGAGGATCAGGTGCTCACTCACGCGGCGAGACTACTAGCCTTCCGACATGCGAATCCTGCTGGCCACAACGTCCGGAGCTGGGCATTTCGGGCCCCTGCTGCCCTTCGGGGCGGCGTTGCGCGCTCAAGGCCACGAGCTGGCGGTGGCCGCTCCGCGGTCGTTCGCCGCGGCGGTCGAGCGCGCGGGCTACCCGTACCTGCCGTGCGACGACGTGCTCCCGGAGGAGTTGGCGGCGGCGTACGAGGGCATGGCCGAGGCGACCGTCGAGGAGCAGAACCAACGGGTGGCGATGGTCTTCGCGT
>Ga0247771_1000159_pt1 | contig 24976 bp, 22 predicted proteins | sample UWRJL197509C6_FD_179948 | JGI IMG/M metagenome (GOLD analysis project Ga0247771, IMG submission 179948) | Plant litter microbial communities from Arlington Agricultural Research Station in Wisconsin, United States - UWRJ-L197-509C-6 | ecosystem: Environmental > Terrestrial > Plant litter >... | reverse complement strand
ACAACCTTCACCGGCGCCACAGCTACCTGGGCCAGATCAGCCCCAGCGAGTATGAGACGCTCTGGAACGAGGTCCAGTCCAGCCCTCAACTCTCATAACGGCGGCTCAGCTACAGGGGGCCACATCACCTGGATCAACCCAAGGGGGTCACGTCAGTGTCGTATCGGGGACAGTTCGGCGCTGCGAAATGCCCAGTACCTTCCATTCTCTTTGTTATTTCAGTGTTGACCAAAACTAATCTGATAATGGCATCGACCAGGTCATCGCACATGCACCGCAGCTGTCGCCGATTCGGACAATCCAACGAGTTGTGACGCCGATCATGACCAGGCTGGCTCGGCCACAGCGCTCATATCCAGCCGGCGAGATCTGTCGGACGTGATTCTGGTCGTTGTCGACGGTGATGGCCTGCGCCCCCGGCGATCCCAGCCATGTGTCGGGATGCTTGTTTCGTTGCGCGGCTTGCCGCCGGCTCCTGTTTGATACTCAATGTCGGCTCGGGATGGTCGACCATCTGTCGGCCTGATCGGTCCGCCACCGGATCGAGATCGCGCCTCATCGATACCGCGGCGGTGTCGCCGGGTGTCGGGTCGGAGAGTTAGTCGGTGGCTTTGGGGTGCGCGCCTGCGTACTGCACCCAGACGGTGTGTTTGTCCACGTCCAGCAGATACCAGATGCGGTCGCCGCCGGTGACCTCGATCTGCCACTGGGGTAGGGACCGCCCCCCGTGTGTCCCAAGGGCCAGGTCGCCTTTGAGTTGGTGGTGACGGGCGGTGGGTTTACCCGGTCCTGGGCCTGGATCGTGGCGCATGGTCTCCCATGCTTGGCGGAGGTTTCCCGGCGCGTGGGTCTCGAGGTCCTGCCAGCCTTTGATCGCGTCGTTGGTGCTGTAGCGGACGCGCCACTCCGCGCCAATGGTGGGTGGGGCGACCGGGTCGCCTTTCTTCGGACTCACGCGGTGGGTGCCTCCGGTGCGGCAACGTCACCGAAGTCCTCGCCGTCCTGGCGGAGGATCGACAGAAGTCGTGGATCGGCGTGGACCTCGGCGGTGTGCTGCCACTCGCGGATGAGTTGGGTGACCGGTGCGGGAGTGCCCAGCGAGTTGGCGGCCTCCAGGGTCTGGACGAGTTCGACGACGAAGGCCTGCATGTCCTCGCGGGGCAGGAACCGGACCCAGGGGAACGCTGTGGGCATCACGTCGGTCACCAGATCCCGGACGCTGTCGTTGTGCTGCATCAGCGCCACGAAGAGGGCGGTGGTGGTCGAGACGACATCGCGCACCTCCTGTGCCCTGCTGGCTGTGGTGAGCACCAGGTCCTCCTCGTCGCCGCGGCGGTGCACGAGCAGCGTCCGGCTCGGCGACTCCTGGAGCTTGCGCACGGAGTCGGCTGGCTTGTTGGACAGGTCGCTGAAGTTGATCTCAGACGCAGCCAGGGACATAGTTGCAAAGTACCTTAAAACTCGCGGAGCGGCTATGGGGATCCCTACGCGCCCCGTAGCGGCTGCGAGGACTGCTGGCTCCGAGAACTCGCTGTGCGGATGTGACCCGCACGTCAGCTCGAGCGATGTGAGGACGTTGGTCCGAACGCCACCGGCGCCTGATGGCGCGGTGCGGAGATCATGCCCACGCCGTGCGCCGCCGCAGCACCCGTGCACGACCACTGGGTACTCGGACGACCCGGACCGACGGGCGACACGTCATGGTCGAGCGTCCGTCGCGGATTCGGGTGAACGCGCGTAGCGCGTGCTGGTCACTCCCGGGCAGCGTGTGCAGGTAGCGTTCGGTCGCTCGCAAGCTGGCGTGTCCCAGGCGTTCCCGCACTGTCTGGACGTCGGCGCCGCCAGCGAGGAGCCAGGAGGCGTGGGCGTGGCGCAGGTCGTGGATCCGCACTCGTCGCGTGATCCCTGCGGCGGCCAGGGCGGGCTTCCAGATGGTGTCGCGGAACCACCGCCGCGACACATGGCCGTCAGTGTCCAGGCGTCCTGCCTTCGCGGGCCGGTCCTTGCCGTCGGCTCGGCGCTGCGCCCGGTAGTCCGCGTAGGCGCCTCGGCAGTGCTGGCACCGGCATCGTCCAATCGAGTACCCGTAGACGGTGCCGTGCCGATACCGACGCCCAGCCTCATTCACCACGGTCAGTTCCCCCACCTCCCGATCTCGCGGTACCGGCCTGACCGGGAGTCGTAGCTCCTCGGGAATCTCGAACAGCAGATCCTCCGGGCCCAGTCTTTCGGTGTGGATGAAGGCTGCGAGCCGGTCGGCCAGGACCCGGCGTATCGACAGGCGTCGGTATTCGCGGCTCTTCGGGTACATCTTGATCAGGAACCGGTCACCGGTCGGGTGGAACTGTGGCCGCAATTCCAGCACGGTGCGAGTCACGGTCACCACTGCCGCGTCGATGTCGAGGTCTGCGACGCGGAGTTCGGCCAGTTCGCCCCAGCGCAGTCCGGTTTCGATGGCGGTCTCGATCAGCAGCCGCCACCGCAGTTCCTCCACCACGTCCAGGACCGCGTCGAGTTCCCGTGGTGTCAGGAGGGTGGGAGGTCGTTTGGGCACGACCGGTGCCCGCACACCCACACAGGGGTGCAGGTGGACGACGCGGTCGGACATGGCGGTGGTGAAGATGGCGCTGAGCACTGTTTTGCACCGCTGCACCGTGTGGGGTGAAGCGCCTTCCTCGCAGAGTCGGCGGATGAAGTCCCGGACGTGCATCGGGAGGACTTCGTTCATCCGCATCCGTCCGAATTCCGGCAGGAGATACTTCTCCACGGTCTGGGTGTAGCCCTGTCTCGTGTAGGCCTCGATCATGTGGCCTGGCAGCCAGGTCTCCAGCACGTATCGCCGAAATGCTTGCCGTCCGCTGTGGATGTCGGCGAACCTGCCTTGCCCGACACTGGTTTCCGCCAACTGCCACGCGCGATCAGCCTCAACGAGGCTGGCGAACGTTCCCGCTGATCTTTCACGGCCACGGATGTCCCAGTAGTAGGCGGTGAACCGTAGCTCGCCGGCTGTGCCTTTACGCTGACGTGAATAGCCCATCACCACACCTCGCGATCATCGCTGAACGTCCGGATAGGACAAGTGTCCACCCGGTCTGGGGCGGAGGGAATCACTCGAAGGTGAGGTTTGGCTGAGCGGAATAGCCAATCTGATCAAGGCCTGAACCCGGATGCTGGCTGCAGCGGGCGCGAGGGTGGCGAACTGATTTGCTGCGTGTGGGGGAGGCCGCTGTTGCTCGATTTCGAAGCTGAGGGACGAAAGCGTTGCCTTCGTGAGGATGGTGAGCGTTTTCGAAGTCGCCCTCGTTGGTACGACTGACCGTTACTCCGCCACCACTCGTCGAAAGTGACCTGCTCGGGGAAGTCGGGCAGGTCACTTTCGACCGATGAAGTTGGCCTTTGTGGGTTCGTGTCGGATTGAACCCGTGCCCCCTACCGCGACAGCGCGCCGTTGACCTTGACCGTGATCATGCAGGGGGTCGTACGCCCTGGTCAGACCATGATCAAATGGCGATTTTATGGCGACGGGAACCCGTCGCAACGCGCCGGAACGAGGATCAACTGAACGCTGAATAGGTCGCTGACCTGCGCTGATGGTCAAATGTGCAGGTCAACAAGAAGTTGATCTTACCTTGACACGGTAGGGGTCACAGGTTCAATCCCTGTATCGTCCACAAGTTATATTTGCAGGTCAGGAAGCCGGTTAGCGATCATCGCTGATCGGCTTTTCTGGCGTTTGGGAGCAAATTGGGAGCAAACGATCAAGACCACATACCCTCCATTACAGTGTTTCGGAGTTTTCGGGGTAGAGGTCACCATCACTACGCTCCCACCGCCGCTGCATCCCGTCGAGCAGATGATCGGTCATGGCCTGCGTCACATGCGAGTAGCGGCCCCGCACTCCGTCCATCCGATGCCCCAGTCGCCGACACTGCACGACCTCCGGTACCCCGTCCTCGATCATCCACGTCTTGTGGGTGTGCCGTAGATCATGAAAATGCAAACCGGGAAACAGCGGCGCCCATCCCCGCCGCTTGTTCCCGTCGACCGCCAGCAGCCAGACTCGACGCCGGAAGTTCGTCCGCCGCATCAGCCCGCCATCGATCCCGGTGAACACGTGCTCGTGATCAGTGTCGGCCCGGTGCTCCAACAACAGCTTGATGAGGAACTCCGGCAGGTGCACCGTCCGGACACTCGCGGGTGATTTCGGCGGCCCGAGTTCCAGACGCCCACCGATCTCGTGCAGCGCCCCGGTCTTGGCATCGACCTTGATGACCCCGTGCCCCAGGTGCAGGTTCGGCCAGCGCAGCCCGGCCAGCTCACCCCACCGCAGGCCCGTGTACGCCGCTGTGACGATCAAAACCCGCTCATTGTCCCCACACCGCTCACCCAACCGCACGACCTGCCACGGCCGAGCATGAGGCCGCTCCGGCTGATCACCGGAGTTGAGCCGCAGCTTGCGACACGGGTTCGCGGTGATGAGGTTCTCGTCCACCGCCTCGCCCAGCAGTTGCGACAGCAGGGTCACCACGTCGGCGACGGTCGGCTCGGCCAACTTCCGCCGCAACGCCTTCACCCACGCCTTGACCGCCATCCGACTGATGTCGGCCACCGCATCGTCCCCGAACCGCGGCAGAATGTGATTCCGCAGATGCGACTGGTACTTCGCCCACGTCCCCGGCGACACATCATGCGCGTCGGACCAGACCTCCACCCACTCGGCCAACCGAGTCTGCCCGGCCCGCGGATCCACGAACCGACCATTGCGCTTCTCCGACTCGATGTCCTTCGCCCGATTGCGTGCGGAGGTGATGTCGTTGAACCCGGTCTCCGTTCCCAACGACCCATCGGCCATCCGATAACGGACACGGAATCCCGGCCCGTGCTTCTCGACCCATGCCATGTGACTTCTCCCTTGCGTGTCAACCGACCCGTATGGGCGGCACGCCCACATCCACGCTCCATTCGAATCAAAATGCAAGCCGTATGTGGTCACCAGCGAATACGGATTTCCCACAGAAATAAGACTCTCGGTGACGCTGCGGAGGAATTCCGCGCGTGACTGTGCGCGTCGCTTGTCGAGATCCCTGAGTTGTTCGCGTTCCGAGACCGGAACGGTAGCGACCCGATCGTGTCGTCCTGCTGCGCCACCGGGGTCAGTGCGGCCGGTGACGTGGTGCTGGTCGCCTGCTCGCGCGGGCCGCACGCGCCCCGGACCGGGCGATCACGCGCAGGTCGTCATCGGAGAATCGCAGGTGTTTGCCCACGAACGTGCAGGGAATCTCTCGGCGTCCGGCTTTCCGCCGCAACCACGACTCCGGGACGGAGAGGATGTCCGCCGCCGCGGCGGGCAGGTGTAGCAACCGAGCTGGCACGTGCTCGGTGACTGAACCGGCTGTGTTTTCGGTCGAGACGGTCGCGAGCTCGAGATCGCCGGGGGAGTTGTCGGGATTGTGAGGGGTGTTGGACTTCCGCGGGTGCATAGGACGCTCCCTGGGGCGGGGGTGCCGCGGTGTGCGGCGGGACACCCCTGAACTCCGAAAAACAGCCCCTGAGGGGACATGGGACGGCGAACTATTTTCAGTGTTGTCAGGGGAGCCCTGGTGAGGCGTGGGCATAGGGAAGGGTCCGAAGGCGTCTTCAAGCGTGACCCTGTTGCTGGGGGTCAAGGGGTCGCAGGTTCGAATCCTGTCGTCCCGACGGTCTGAATCAGCCCGCTGAATCTGGGAAGTGAGCCCAGTTCAGCGGGCGGCGGGGTACCTGGAGCTGGTACAGCATCGACCACGCCGTCATGGACACCATGGAGAGCCTGCTCCGCCCCGGCGGCCCGCTCCGCGACCTTCCCGGCACGACGACGGCCACCAGCAGCCGCTGCGACTAGTCCGAAGGATTGAGGATCCTGTCGCTGACGGTGTCCTTCGCGGTTTCCGGGTCGTGGTCCTTGAGGATTCGAGCGAACGCGGTCTCGCGTTCGGCGTCCTGTTCTGCGGTGCGCGGTGACCAAGCGAAGGGATCTTTCCCCAGGAGCCACACCACATGATCGTGTGTGTGCATCTGGTCGTCGGTAAGAACCAGGCGGGGACGATCCGGCAGCGCTCGGCGCGCGGAGGGCAAAGTGGCGCAGTCGCGTGCCGGTTGCGTGACGGCGAGAACGTCGTAGGGAGCTTGAAGCGCATCGGACAGGGCGTCCATCAAGCCGATCGCCTTCTGGTCGATACCCGCGACTCGGCGCTTCACCTCCACCGGCACGAGACTGCCATCGCCGAACAACAGCAGGACGTCCGCTTCGCCGATCTTGTTGCCCGTCACCTCGTCGAAGAAGTCGACCCCAGGATGAGCGCCGACCAGGTTGTGCCGCTCGTACAGCTCAGTGAGCCAACGCAGCGCGCTCAGATGTCCGAGGCTGTCGGTCTCCAGCACGCGCCGGAGCGGCTCTCCGATCCGATAGGTGAAGGTCAAGCCGTGGGGGGCGTAGGGCTGGTCGATTTCACGACCGCAGCCCGAGCACCCCACCGGTGGAGGCAGCGATGTCATAGGCACCCACGACGAGCTCGCGCACTCGTCGCAGGTGATCTTCGCGCCCCGCACCAGCAGATGACGACGTTCCGCCCACTTGACCCATTTGCTGGCGGATTTGTGTCCACCCAGCGCTGTCCGGAAATCGCCGAAAGGAAGATGGCGGCCTTCGCCCGGCGGGGCGATCGCGGGCTCGTCTCGTCCGAGTGCTTCTGCCTGAGCCTCGAGAACCGACTCGTCGGCCCCTTCGTCGATCAGCTTCTTGTGCACATCCGCCCACCTCCTCTTCCACCACGCCATGCCGCTGCGCTCCGCGAGCCGGTACAGCAGGTCAACGAGCGGCTTGTGCTGGAGCCAGAACGCGTCGTCGATGGAGCCCAGCGTCTTCAGCAAGGCACCGACGGCCAAACCTGCCTCGGATTGGACCGCCCGCAACCCCCGGCTCTGCGCCACGGCCGCCAAACCTGTCCAGGACGGAGGCCACGCCACCTCCACCGTGCCCGTTCTGCGCAACTCCGAGACGACGACCTGAGCCGCACCAGCTCGGAAGCTGACGTCGAACTCGCGGCCCCGCATGGTGGCATCGGTCGGCAACAGGTGGTCCTGAACATGCACGTCCAGGTTGAGTCGCGGCTTGCGCGAGGTCTGCGCCGTCGGTCCGAGGACGTCCTGGTCCGCGGCGGTGAGGGGGGAGAGTCGCGCCACGCCGTCCGTCCAGTAACCGACCTGGGTATGCGGGCGGCCCGGAGCCGGGCCGAAGCACAGCAGTTCCCGGTGGTCGACGACGACCGTGGACGGCCATTCCCGTGCCACGATCTCCAGCTCGGACACCGGCACCGAGGCGCTGGTGAGATGGCATTTGCCACCTTTGAAGCCGAACATCAAGGCACGGCCGGGGATGCTCAGCGCGTCCAGCGCGGCTGGCGTGAGTTCCGAGATCGGAATTCCGATGGGAAGCACGCGGTGATCGCCGTGGGCCGCCCGCAGATTCCACAACAGGGCCACGTCTTCCACCGAGCCGGGGGAAACCACCACTATGATGTTCGGTCCTGCGGTTCGTTGGACCAGGTTCGGTTGTGGTACCGACGGTCGCGGATCGTGGAGTCCTGTATCAGGTGTTTGACCGTAAGCCAACCAGATGTTGCTCATCTGGCGTGGGGTGTTGTGGTCGTCTTCGAGACGGGTCAGCAAGTCTTCCAGGGAGCCGACAGCGTGGTGGCGTTCAAGCGGGAAGAGCTCCTCGAACTTGAGGTCTACGCGCAAATCGGCGAATTGGATCATTTTCGGATCCGGGAGGACGGGCAGCGTTCCGAGTGTCGCGGCGTAGATGGGGAGCCAGGGGTCGTGAGCGTCGAGTTCCACGACCGAAGTAGTGCGGTGCCAATCGGCGAGTGAGGTCTTCAAGGCCAGGACGGCGGCGGGATAGTCCCAGCCGGGTCGAGTGCTGACGCGATGAGGGGTTTCGACCGTCTCGTGCGGGTGGCTTTCGACGTGGTCGATCTGTTCGACCTGGAGAAGGTGCCGGTACTCGACGGCGATCTGACCGTCGGACATCGGGATGACCGGCTGGCCCGCGCCTCCCCACACCTGGCACAGCCACCGCAACTTCTCGATCAGCGCCGGCATGTCGCCCAACGCCACCGGTCGGGCCAATCGCTCGGGCCGCAACCGCGTGGTGACCTCGTGGGGGCCGTTGAGCAGTTCGTTGTCGAGGAGACCGCGCATCGTCACAGGATCCCACCTTGGGATCGCTGCTGTTCACCTTGCCGGTACCGGCGGTTTGCACTCATCAGCGAAGGCTGACGTATGGTCTGGATCGATGAAACTCGATCCAGAGGTGCTGCACGCCAAGGATCCGCAGGATCCCTGGCACCACTGGTGGGAACTGCCCGGCGGCCTGGACGAGGGCGAAGACCTCACCGCCGCCGCCTTGCGCGAGGTCGCCGAGGAAACCGGCCTCACGCTCGCGGAGTTGGGTCGCGTGCTATGGGTGCGGGAATCCCGGTTCCACTACAAGGGCCGCGAGCACCACCGCGTCGACCACGTGCTCCTCGGCCGCACGCCGAGCACGGTGCCGCAGGTGCCGCTCAAGCCCACCAAGAACGAGAAGGCCGGGCTCATCGAACGCCGCTGGTGGTCGGCCGAGGAACTCCGACACTGTCAGGACAAGCTGCTCCCCGGAACCCTGCCCGACCTGTTGGACGACCTGCTGGCAGGCTGGCTGACCGATACGCCCCTGATGTTGGTGGGCTGAGCAGTCGTTTCGTGACTTGACCGCCATTCGAACACCTGTGCGATCGTGTCGGCATGGCGGCGATGAACATGCATCAACGGCAGCACTTCCAGGACGATGTCCAGCGCCTTCGGAAGCTGATCAACCGCACCCCGCGGTGGAACCCAGCCGAGGTCGATGGGCGGCCGGTCATGGTCGACGGCACCGGGCAAGTCGTTCTTCGGTTCGAAGGCCCGTGGACGCCGGATCTCGCCCGGCTGTTCACGCACCTGACGCACGACGTCGGCCTGAGCCTGTTGGCGTTGCTGGAAGCCGCGCCGGGCACTGCGGCACAAGGGCACGCTGTGAACTTCCTCAAAGCGCTGTGCCTGGATGGCAGGGCGAAGACGCACGACCTGCCGCACGAGTGACTGCTGGATTTCGCCAGCGTCACCGTTCGCTGGGAGCGCAGGCGTTCAGCGCTGTGGTCGACCCAGGTTCACTGACGCGACGTCCACCCATTCGTAGGAGTGGTGGTCGCGGTTGAGGTTGATCAGTGACACCGAGGACACGGTCACCTCGGCCCTGTGTTCGCCATGGGCGGTGAGGCCGCGTTCGACCGGCTCGGCCGGGCCCGCGGCGTTGGAGTAGCCCAGCGACACGTGCGCTCGGAACCCTACTTCGGGCTCCGGCACGTTATCCGGCCCCCACACGTCACCGATCGCGGCTCGGATCGCCAACCGCAGTTCCGCGATCGGCTGGAGTGGCCGGGCGGGCATCTGGATCGTCTCCGGGTCCACGTGCGCGGGCCCGATGATCACGGTGAACGGCTCCAGTGCGGCGCAGCGCTCGCGGGCGGCCCGCACGATGCGGTCGACGTCGGCGCGATCGACCTCGTCGGTGAACCCGATCCCTTGCAGCGTCAGGTGTAGCCACCGCACCGGAACCGGGTCGAGCATCGGCAGCGCGGCGAGGGCGGGCGCGTAGTCGGACACGAGCCGCTGCGCGGCGGGTTGGTCGGCGAAGGTGATGTGCCAGGTGTAGAACGACCGCCCGACCCGCCATCCCGGCCGCCACCACCAGTGGTCCCGCATCGGCTCGGTCACGCACTCAGCTCCTTGGTCACGGTGTCCCGCCGGAAGTCCGCGACGGCGTCGCGGATCCGCCGCGCGGCCGGATCGGCCGTTGCGGTGGCCATGGCACCGGCTTCCACCACGCGGTGCACCAGCGGCCTGACCCGGTGGGCGGGCGCGGTGTCGAGCACCGGCCGCAACGCCTCCTCGGCCGCGCCGAGGTCGCCGAGCACCACGTGGGCCTTGACCTGCTGCAAGCGCGTCATCCGCTCCGATCCCCGGTTGCGGCCGTCTTCGGGGGTGGCTTCGAACGCGGCCACCGCCCGGTCGGCCAGCGCGAGGGCGTTGTCGGCTTGGCCCAAGGCCAACTCGGTGTCCGACCACAACGACCCGGCCCGCTCCACCGAGCACGTCAACGGCCCGGCCAGCTCGTCCTCGACGCGCTGCGCGGTCTCACCGACCCGTTGCGCTCGGCGAAGCGCCGAGGCTGCGCCGTCGGCGTCGCCGACGCGCGCCAGGTCCAGCGCCAACGCGCTGGACAGGAACAGCTCGGCACTGCCGCTCCCGCGGTAGGTCAACCCGTCGGCGGCGTACTGGGCGGCGGCGGTGAAGTCGTTTTGCCAGAACGCGGCCGTGTGCTGGGTGGCCCGCACCCACGCGCGCAGCGCGTGGTGATCGGCGCGCCCGGCGCACATCCACGCCGCGCGAGCGTGGTCGTCTGCGGCGTCGGGACGGCCCAGGTCCACCGAGATCCACGACAGCACCGTGAGCGACCAGCCCGCCACCGCGTACAGCTCGCGGGTGTGCCGTGGGTCCTGATGACCGGTCAGCAGCGTGAACGCCCTGTCCCGCAGCGCTTTCGCCCGAGCGAACAACGGCAGGGTGGGCACCTTGAGGTAGGAATGCGCGATGCGCCGCACGTCGGCGTGCATCTGGTCGATCGTCAACTCGCCCACGTTCGTGGACTCCGCCCACGCCAGGAAACTCGCCGACTCCTCCGCCGCGTCCATCAACGCCTCCTCCGTGCCGTCCGAGGACACCCGCACCCGACGATCCGACCGCACCACACGCGCCGGGACGCGGGCCCGCGGGTCCGGGAAACCGAGGTCGGCGTCCGCAGCCACACCGAGCACCGCGCGCAACGCGGCGCGGTAGTGCTCCGAGGGCCGCGCCACGACGCCACGTTCCATCTTCGCGAGGTAGTGGGCGTCCAAGGCGACGCTCTTGCCGGTCGTCGACCGAAGCCACTCGCTCACCGCGTCGGCCAGCTCACGCCGCGACATCGCAGCACCGGCCACCTCACGCGACGCGGTGGACTCGCGCGCCGCTCGGAGAAGACGGTTCGGTTCCGGCACGAACCGAGCGTAGCCGGACCGGCGCGGCACGTCAGCGCGCCACGTGCCCCGTGCTGCCCCGGTCTGCCCCGTCATCTGGCCTGTCGGGGCGGCTTCCCGCCGCCGATCTTCGACCTATGACACCCGGAGCGCACTTCGCCGGCGGAGGTGCCGCGTGAACGCCGTCGACAGGGCGGCCGTGGCGGCCTACCCGGAGATCGGGCTGCTGCTCGTGATCCGCGACGCGGGATGGCGGTTCCTGCCACCGGCGCCCGGTCAGGACTGGCTCGACGGGTTCCGGGCATGGCCCGGCGGTTGGCGAGACGGGATGTGCGTCCGATCCGTCGGCGACGCGCTCGCGATCCGCACGAACCCCGACGGCGACCTCGTCTGGGAGCACACCGGCACGCTGGTCGACGTCGTCACCGAACTGCTGGTCCTGCCGGTTCCCGGTGATCCGAGCGGTCCTCGTCTGGTCATCGGGAGCAGCCCGGAGCGGTGATGGTGACCGAGTCGCCACGGCTGGGCGCGGGTGTGTTCCGCCGACTCGTCCACGTGATCGACCCCGGCGCCTACGTGATCGACTTTCGCGGAGTCCGGCTGCACGTGGCCCGCTGTGGCGCGGTGGCGGTGCCCATCGTGGGCCTCGTGCCTCCGTGCTGGGCGTGGTGCGCGGGATGCCGTGAAAATGGACCAAGGTTCAATTGACCTGCGGAAAGACCCTCGGTTGGGGGACTACCGCCTTGCGCTGCCCATCGGCATTCTGGGCGCATGGACGACAGCCGACGCCTTGAAGTTCGGCTGCCCGCCGATCTGCCCAACGCTCGTTACGCGGCCGTGGTGCAGGCGGTGTGGAGCGTGCTCAACGTCGCCGGACTCGGCGAGACGAGTTCGTTGCGACCTGATGATCGGGTGACCCGATACGGAGTTGAACGACGCGTTCGACGGGGACACGGCGAGCTATCCCTGGGCGCCGTGAGGTCGTGCCTGGTGCTCGCCAGGCACGACCACCGTGTCAGTCAGCGTCGGAAACGATCCTGCTTGATCCCGGTGAGGAACACCTGCAGGCCAATCGAGCTGATCTTCAGCACTGACCCCTCCCTGTTCTTGGAGTCACGGATTGCGTCGAGGCCGCCTGCGATCTCGACGCAATTCGTGTTGGAACTGCTCTTGGACGACTTCCGCCACGTTGTCATGCTGATCTCCTGATCCGTTCGGCTTCACGTGAGATCAACGCGGCGGTCTGTTCCGCGTCGAGCGCCACGCTCAGGATCTTGTCCACGGCCTCCATGTAGGCAGCGAGGTCTTCATCATCGTTCAGGAACAGCCCGGATCGTCGGTTCTCCAAGTGCACCAACGACGTGGTGCTGTTGGCAAGGAGAAGGAACGGGCCTTCGAGAGCTGGATGCCCGCCTGTTTCCTCCGGAACCACCTGCACCGTGATGTTCGGCAACTGAGCCATCTTGAGCAGGTGGTCGAGTTGCTCGGCCAACACGCGGGGCCCTCCGATGGGACGCCGCAGGACACTCTCGCCAATGAGGGCAAGCAGGTTCGTGGGCTCAGCTCGCAACAGGATGTCGCGGCGGCCCATCCGCACGGCTACGCGCGTCTCGACCTCATCATCGGCAACACCTGCCGCACGCATGACCGCCCGTGCGTATCCGCCGCTCTGCAGCAAACCGGGGACGAGCAGAGGGGACACGTCCGTGATGTGCGTGGCCATCTGTTCGAAGTCGAGCAGGGCGGCGAGTTGGGCTCGTTGTTCGGGAAGCGTGACCGCGACCCAGGCATTGCCGCTCGTGTCGGTCGCCAGCGAGAGGAACTCTTGCAGGTCCAGTTCTTCAACACCGAGCACGCGCAGCATCTCGACGATTTCGTCCGGGGCGGGTGGTCGTTCGCCGCTCTCGATCCAGGAGAGCTTGCCGTTGTCGATCCCCAACTTCTTCGCCGCAGCGCGTTGAGTCAGGCTGGCGCTTTCTCGAACAGCGCGGATCTTTGCTCCCAGGGCCATGGCCTTGGGCGTGGTGTTGCGGACCATGCGCCTGTGCCTGCCGAAAACTCCGTCCGTGCTGGTCAGGCCGCATTGTGGTACTCGTTGAGGATGCCGCCCAACCGTTGTCGTCGGCGGATGTCCAAGTCGGTGATCTGGGCTTGGTCGGTGATCGGTGGTGGCAGCGGGTGTAGTGGTCGGGCGTTGGTGATGCCCTGGTGGGGCCTGTGCGAGTTATAGAACTTCTCGTACTCACGCATGGCGTGGAGCAGGTGTCGTTGGTTCCAGATGAGGGTGCGGTCGAGGAGTTCGTGGTGGCAGCTCTGGATCCACCGTTCCATGATCGCGTTCATCCGCGGGATCCGGACTCCGCTGAGAACGATCGAGATGCCCGCATCGGCGAGAACGGCGTCGAACAGGGCGGGGAACTTCCCGTCTCGGTCGCGGATCAGGAACCGCGCGGCGTTGCCGGCGTCTTCGAGGTCCATGACGAGGTTCTTCGCTGCTTGGGTGACCCAGGAGGCTGTTGGGTGTGCGGTGGCGCCCAGGATGCGGATCCGGCGGTTGGTGTGTTCGATGACTGCGAACACGTACAGGCGGGTGCCGTTCAAGGTGAAGGTCTTGAAGAAGTCGCAGGCGAGTAGAGCGCCGGCTTGGGAGCGGAGGAAGGTCGACCAGGTGGTCGAGGTTCGATCGTCTGCTGGGTCGATTCCGGCGTCGGTGAGGATCTGCCAGACGGTGGACGCGGCGACTTTGATCTCAAGTACGAGTAGTTCGCCGTGGATGCGGCGATAGCCCCAGGTGGGGTTCTCCCGTGCCAGGCGCAGCACCAGGACGCGGATCGAGTGGACGGTCCTTGGGCGCCCAGGGCGTTTGGGTCGGGATTTGGCGGCGTGACGGCGGGCGAGGAGGTCTCGGTGCCAGCGCAGCACCGTTTCCGGGCGTATCAGCAGTCGGAACCGGCGAAGTGCCTCCGGTGGGAGTCGGTGTAGCAGTGCCGCGAGGAATGCCCGATCGGCGGGGGAGAACCGCGGCCTTGTCTTGTCCAGTTGGCGTTCCAGGACCGTGATCTGGTGCTGTAGCACCAGGATCTCCATGTCCTTGTACCGGTCGCTCATGGGGAGCAGACGCAGTAGCGCGAACGCGTTGGTCACGCTGAGGTAGGCCAGCCGAAGCAGCATGAGTGACCATCATGTCGTGCTCGTCGACAACAGGGCGAGATCACGACCGCGTCTGCTCAGAGGCCCCGTAGATCTCTTCACCTGCATGGATGGGGTTTTCGGCAACCACAGGGCGCTGGCAGTCCCGGTGCGCTGCGGCGATCTTCTCCACCGCGTCACACAGGTTGCGCTATAGGTGGAACCGGTCGGCGACCTGCACCGTGTCCGGTGCAGCCGTGCGGGCGCCCTCGGCGTAGGCGCTCGCCCGGTCCCGGCAGATGATCTCGACTCCGGGATGCCCGCGCGGCCAGGTCGTCAACGGCTCGGCGGTGCGATCGGGCAGCACCTCCACCGGGCGGCCGGACTCGATGTCGATCAGTACCGTCCCGTAGACATGTCCACGCCGCAGGGCGAAGTCGTCGACACCGAGCACACGCACGGTCCCCACCACGGGGTCCGGCAGCGCGTGCACCAGGCGCAGCAACGTGTTCCGGCCCGCTGACAGCCCCAGCCGTGCGGTCAGCCGTGATCCGGCGCGGCCGGCCAACGCCAGGCCCACCTGCTCCAGCATCCCACGCGCCAACCAGGTCCTGCGGGCGTGTTTGGCGGTCAGGCCCTCGACCTGCTCGGCGAACGTACCGACCGGGCAGTCACCGCCGGCGCAGAAGAACCGTCGGACCCGTACTCGCAGCACAACCGGCTGCCCGGCTACCGCGCCGTCGGCAAGCCTGCGGTCGTATCGGCTGTGCACCCTGCTTGATGGGAGGCCGCACTTCGGGCAGGTCGCGTCCGATGCTGTGGGACACGCCCAGATCACCACGCCTGTTCGAGTCCGCTCGACTCTCTCGACCGCGACCCTGGTCAAGTGCGGCAGGAGAACATCGAGCCAGTGATCAACACACACCGAACATGATCACAGAAGCTTGAGCGTCGCGTTCCACAGGGCCAACAAGTTGATCACACAATCAGAGACAGAACCTTCTTCACTGGCCGCGATCAGCACGGTTCGCGGCCGGCCGGGCCGTTGAGGTCGAGACCTGGCTGCGTGGTGGCGCGCGAGCAGGTCCCGATGCCAGCGCAGCACCGTTCCGGACGTACTGGCAGTTGAATTTGACGAAGCGCCGTCAGCGGGTGTCGGTGTAGCAGTGCCGCGAAAAACACCCGATCGGCGGCGGAGAGCCACGGCCGGATGTTGGCCAGTTGGCGTTCCAAGATGGTGATCTGGTGCCGTAGCACCAGGATCTCTACGTCTTTGTCCCGGTCGCTCATGGGGAGCAGACGTAGTAGTGCGAACGCGTTGGTCACACTGAGGTAAGCCAGCCGAAGCAGCATGGCTGGTCATCATGCCGTGCTCCTCGGCAGCAGAGCGATCACGACTGCATCCGTGGATGGGTCTCGGTGGATCCGCTGCCACCTGCGCGGATGGGGTTTCCGGCAGGCACAAGGTGTTCGATCGCCTGCTCGCGCCTCCCCGATATTGTGTAGGCGGAGCCAAGGAAGCGGTAAGCGCGACTGTGGCTGGCGAGGTGGTCAAGCGCAGAGTGAAGGCGAGTTGCAATGTGCTGGAGTCGAACAACGGGTCGATGATCCAAAGTTGCTGATCGATCATCCCGAGCCGCAACGAATCCAGACCACAACGGCTTCGACGAACGAGCACATGAGTCGGTTCAACCTCCAGCTGAGGTTCATCATTGTGCGTGGAATTATCTCCTTCGGACATCGTGTGGCGGAGCTGGAGTCGATACTTGCGAGCCGCTGAGCAACAGCGCAATCGTTGTCACACAACCAGAACAGGGCGAAAATCGGCGCCAACAGGCTCATCGAAGCCGTGCACCACAGGCTCCCCCTCCGCGCGTACCCAGGCGTGAAAGGAAACCGGGTCGGAGGAGAATCCCAGGCACCAGTCCAGCGACTTCCTCTTGGCGAGCGCGAACAGGACCGCGGTGAACGACTGCTCCATGCATGCCATGCGCCCAGGGAAATGCCGGCCCACCAAGTCCGCCGCGTGGAGTGCAGTTGCTGCCTGCTTCCTCGAAGCAGGCCGATCAGTGTAGCAGGACTTCGCTTTCGTGACAACAGAAATCGCCACCCTCAACGGGAATCGCAACAGCACGAGAGCACCGGCGAAGCACACCACGGCTACGAGTCGATCGACCACGGAGAGCCCGTTCGCTTCGCGGGAGGGCAATGCCATCAGGACTCCGCCGGAGTAGCGAGCGGAGATCTTCGTCGCTACCAGCAGTCCGCGTTCCATCAACGTCCCTACGAGGTGTCTCGCATCAGCCCTCACCCGTTCCTCAGGAATTTCGGGAAAGCGGGTCACCAGGTCTCCGATGGCCGCCTCGAGGTCGCCGCTCTGCGCCAATCGATCGAAAATGATCGATCCCGTGGTGTTGAGGGCGTGCCAGTATCCGGACTTAACGTTCAACACGATCAATAGTCCATCCTCGTTGCTGGTCGAGTGCACACCATCCGGAACCGTGAAGTCAGCCACGCCCACCTCCGTCATGTGATCAATTCAGGCGGGCTCGCAGCCACAACTCGATACCGAGGACGTGGTTCAACGGCGCCCAGTCGCCATCCAGTCCGCGCGCTGCTCGTTCGACGGCGGCCACTACGCGTGATGGCTCGACGAGCCCCAAGTCGGCACTGACGGAATCGTTCAGCAGGGCCAAGATCCTCGGTGCCGCGCGGCGCAATCCCAAGTGTGCGGCACGGGTGTAGTCGCCCTTGGTGGAGCGGGTTAGGACCTCTTCGGGCACTATCCCGGCTAGGGCTCGTGACAGGAGCTTCTTCGTGATCGCGGGATCCGCCTTGCGCCAGGATTCGACGCCGAGGCACGTGCGTACGACCTCTGTGTCCAAGTAGGGGGCATGCACTCGCACCCCCAACTCCGAACCGACCGCCCGCTGCATCTGGTAAGCGCGGTTCGCCGACCTCAACTGGCCCATGGTCGCGCGATCCCCCGCCCCGAATCCCCGGTCCGGCTCCTCTCCCGTGAAGCGGAGGTGGTCGACCAACGCGTTGCGTGCGGGGGCGGCCAACCAGTCGCACGACGGCGCTCCCCAGGAGGTGACGGTTTCGTGCTCCCACGATTGTCGACGGGAAGCAGGCGCCGCTTCCAAACTCGCCGCGAAACGGAGCATCCCCTCCCGCCTGCCGATCCACGCGAGCCGGAGAACGTGCTTGAACAGGCCCATGGGAGATCGGAAGCGCAGCCGTGCCCACGCGGCGCAATGTCGCCACAGAACGTCGAAGTGTCGTTGCCGAGCCAGGTCCAAGAGGTAGTTGTGAGGGGCAGTGAGGACAAGGTCCCCGCCTTCTCCGACCAGGTGGGTGTCGCATCCGAAGCTCTTGGCGGCGGCCAGTTTCGCGATGTCGACTCCGATCGCCATGACAGCGGGCGTGGGCTCGTCGACCGGACGGCGCAGTTCCTGGTAGGGCAGGTTTTCCTCCGTTCCGACCACGTGGTGTTGGCGGATGCGCGGGTCGATCCACGCGAACCGGCGGGCATGTGCCAGATCGTCCTCGACCGCCATCCTCGCGTGCGAAAAGGTGATGGCAGGGAGGGACTCGACGTGCTCCAGCGCCAGGAATGCGAGCGAGGTCGAATCGATGCCTCCGCTGAAGTCGGTGGAGATTCGCGCACTGTCGTCGAGAAACCGCGCCGCCACGGCGACCTGGAGTTTCGTCCGCAACTCCTCGGCGCACGCATCGAGCGTTCGAAGCGGATCAGGGCGGATCGTGGCGTCGACCTCCCGGACACCACCGACATCGATGTGGAGCCGGTGGCCGGGGATCAGACGTCGCACTCCGACGAATCCCGTGCGAGTGGCGTTGAGTTCCCATTCCCGTGGTGCGACCACGTCGATCGCCAACGAAAGCAGATCCACTTCCGCGCCGATCCTGCTCGCCACCGCCGACGCTGAGGATCCGAAGACGATCTCGTCCCCGCGTCGAGCGGTGTACAGCGGGAACTGTCCACCGTCGTCGGCCGCCAACACATGCTCTCCGCAGCGGCGGACCATCACCACCGAGCACGATCCGGGAGAGGCGAGGAGCCGATCGACAGTACCCGTGCGTAGTGCCAGGCCAAGCTCGAGAGTAAGGTTGTCTTCAGATAGAAGACAGTGACCGATCAGTGCGATCACTCCTTCGACTGAGTGAACCAGGCGCACTTGGTCACCACGGTCCGCCTCATTGGCCAACTTGACATCAGGGAGGGGACAACCGACAGAACGACCGTGGCCTCGCCCATGCCTCGGACCAGGCGTACATACACCGACGACAACACCCACACCGCACCCCTCGGACTACCTGCCGGGCAGCGGCACGTCTCACTCGAAAGCCTGAGTATTGGCGTCATTGCTGCCTGACACGCTGCCATTGGTTACGTCGACAACACGCCCCAGGTCGAACACCGCGGGCGCCTCGTAGCTGGTTTGGGACATCTGCTCATTGCCGTCGGTGGCTTCGCCGCTCAAGTTCCCATGCCCTCCTTACTACTCCGGAGAGTAACGCTGGGGTGACGAATAGTCATTGTAGTCGTGACTCGAAACCACCTGTAGGGCTGACTGGCCGAAGCGCCCACAGCTTGTTTGCGCTGCTGATGGCAGTAGTGCGGGTTTCATGAGAGGACTTGCCGAATCGCTCCGAAGTTGCCTGTTCGGCTGTTGACGACCATGATCTTGACTCTCACTAATCTTCGCATTGAAGCTCGCGCATAGTCGATTGGATGTAAGAAATGAGCACGGAACACGGCCAGCCACTCGACGCGAAGGCGACCCTGAACACCCCCTCGGACTCGGTGCGCGCGGTGAACACCCGCCGGATCATCCGCGCCGTCATGGCCATGCCGTCCACCCAGGTCCAACTCGCCAGGCGTACCAGGCTTTCCCAAGCGACCGTGTCCGGCGTGGTGGGACGCTTGCAACGGGAGGGGGTGTTCGAGGTCGAAGAGGGGGACGAACGCGGCAAGAGGATCCGGCTCGCGTCCATGCGAGGAGTCGCCGTCGGTGTCGAGGTCGGTCACGAGAAATTGACCGTCGCGGTTCGCCGCGTCGACAGCGAACAGACGCTCCAGAGCACTGGAGAGTTGGGCGTCAACCAAGTCAATCGCACATGGGCCAAGGAGTCGGCACGTTTGATTGACGATCTGATCAGGCGCACGGGACTTACTCCCGCCGATGTCGTGTCGATCGGCCTGGGCATCCCCGCTGCGGTGGACCCTCGCACCGGCAAAGTAACCCAGGCGGCCTCGTCCCTCGACTGGAACCTCAGTGGTGATCTGCACGAGTTGTACGAGCCTCACTACCCGGGGGTTCCGGTGGTGGTCGATAACTCGTCGAACCTTGCGGCCTTCGGCGAGCACCTCTACGGAGCGGGTCGCGACGCCGAGACCATGCTGTTCGTCAAGGCGTCGACCGGCATTGGGTCGGGGCTGATCATTGGTGGAGTGATCTTCCGAGGTCGACACGGGTTTGCGGGCGAGATCGGGCATCTCACCATGGACCCGCGGGGCATCGTGTGCCGGTGCGGCAACAGGGGCTGCCTCGAAACCCTCGTGGGTGGCGCCAGACTCGTGGACGAGGTCCGCCAGGCGTACGCGGGCCACCGCATTGACCTGCCGATGAATCTCAGCGGGCTGATTGAGCGGGCGCGCAACAACGACCCTGTGTGTCTTCGGGTCCTCCAGGACGCGGGGCGCAACATCGGCTTAGCCCTGGCGAGGGTGTGCAACATCATCAACCCGGAAGTGATCGTGCTGGGCGGGGAACTGGGGCGAGCCGGGGACACGGTGCTTGAGTACGTCACCGAGGAACTCCAGCGCAACGTCCTGATCGGCATGCTCGACCACCCGAGCCCGGTCCAAGTGCTCCAATCTGAGCTCGGATTGATCGCCGGCGCCCAGGGAGCCTTGGCGTTCGCCCTGAACAGTGATCACAGATCCACCTGAGTCATCACTTCGAAGCTTAAGCACCTTCGATTTGAAGTATCCTGCCAGTAGGATGAGGGGCGCTGGCAGGCGGTCGAAGGCGGTGACGTCATGTCTTTCACGTGCAGACGACCCTGGGGTGCCGTTACCACGACGGGCGACGGCCCTCAGGGCACTTATCCGGGTCACACAGACCAAGACGAAGGGTGACCACCCACGAGCGGCCCGACCTCGGGCCCGCGGCGCCGGACGCGGCGCGGTGGGCGACATTCCGAGGCGAGAAGATCGTCGTATGCCTGGCGCGAACATACACGTCCGCGATCACGGGCCTCGACCTGATGCGGATCTTCGACGGTGACGAGCAAGTCAAAGTCCTGTACACCGTGTGCCCTGGGTCGAAGTTCGAGCGCGGGGCGGCCGAACTCTTCCGCTGGCACAACGTGGACACGATCCCCTTCGACGCGTTGCCCGAAGCACGATGCCACCTGTTCGTGACGACCAGCGAGAAGATCGACTTCACTTCGCTGCCCAAGGTTCCGGCCATCGTCGTGCCGCACGGCGTGGGTTTCAACAAGTTCGTCCCGGACGCGGACAGCGACGCCGACCGCCTATCGGGACTCGTCGACAACGCCTCGCTGCGCGGGGGCAACGTGACGCAGATGACCACGCACCCGGACCTCGTCCGCCAACTTGAGGAGGTCACCGAGCACATCGTCGGCAGGACAGAACTCGGTGGCGACTTCGGTTTCGATCTGCTGCGCAACAGCAGGATCGAACGCGGCGTCTATCGACGAGCCCTCGGCTTGGCCCAGGGTCAACACCTCGTCGTCTTCTCCTCGACATGGGGCTCGGAGTCCCTGTCCGGCTTGGAGACGTGGGAGATCGAGCGAGCCCTCGCCCAACTCCCCATCGAGACCTTCAAGGTCGCGCTGGTGCTCCACCCCAACATCTGGTCCTTCGAGGGCGAGGGCAACGTCCGCAGGCGGCTCAACCGCCTCGTGGAGCGCAGCGGCCTCGTCCTGGTCGACCCCAGGCAGGGCTGGCACGCCGTGTTCGTCGCGGCGAGCGTGGTCGTGGGCGACAACGGCTCGTTGAGCCTTTACGCCGCGATGAACGGGACGCCTCTCCTCATCTACGCCTTCAGCAGCAAGGTGGTGTCGAGGACCACCATGGAGTTCCTGGGTGCGACCGCGCCTCGTCTCGATCCCGTGCGCAACCTCCGCGACCAGATTCAGGACGCTATCGCGGGTGAAGGCCAGATCGCACCCCAACTATTGGTCGACAGGACCATCTCCCACCCCGGTCAAGCCGACGAACTCCTACGGGATCTGTGCTACCGGAAGATGGGGTTGGCGGCACCGACCGACGAACTCCCCGTGCGGGCGGCGGCGAGTCCGATCGTCGAACAGCGTTCGATGCGGTCCTTCGAAGTCAGAACCCTCGTCGAGGTGGACGCGTCCGTGACCGTGGAGCGGTATCCGGCCGCGACCAGGCAGTGGTGCGAGCCGGTGACCGGGAGGTGGGAGCGGCACCTGGCCTCCCACATCGACGAAATCGACCTGCGAGTCAGACAGAACGCGGCGGTCATCGCCGACGGGAAGACCTGCCCGCCCGAGACAGTGGACAACGCGCTGCGCTCCATGCAGAACGACTATCCCGGCTGCAGGATTGCGGTCGTTCGCGACGGCCAGGGGTTCCGGGCGGCCGTCCGCGGCGGCTCGCACTACCGGCTGACGTCGCAGGACGGGACGGACCCCATCGTGCTCGCCTCAATGCTCTACGCGTTGATCGTCGCAGGCGGCCAGGCCGTGGGTGTCTTCACCCTGAAGACCGGCCTTCACCAGGACAAGGTGACGATCACCTCGTCGTTCCGCTCCTGAACGACGTCACGCGCGCTCCCTCAGGCGGTTGACGTGCGCCACCAGTTCACTGACGTCTGATACTCCGCTCGCCCGCTTTATCTCGATCACCCGCTCGAGTTTCTGCGAAGCGAAGGTCAACTCACCGTCACGCTCGGCAACTTCCGCGAGCACCTCCAGCGCCTGGGCTTCGTAGTAGGTGGCACGAGTTCGGGCGAACGCGCTGGCGGCGTTCTCCAGTTCTTGGCGGGCCAAGTCGAGATTTCCTTTTCGCAGGTAGGCCACGCCGAGACTCATGACGCCCCGCATCGCCATTCGCTGATCATCTATCGAAAGAAACATTCGATGGGCCGATGACAACGCCTCCAGAGCTTCCAAATGATCCCCCTTGGAACTCATGACGCAACCCATGAAATATGTCGACAGGGCGACACCACGCTCTTCGCCGGCCTCGATATTCCGCTCGATCGCGTAGCGATAAGCCTCGATGGACGATTCCATGTCGATCTTCTCGCGGAACCGCCCGATAAATTCCCAGACCGATGCGACCAGTACGTTGTTTCGCGATAACTCGGCCAGTTCCAGGGCGGTTTCGAGATGTTCCTTGGCCCGATCGACGGCCTTCAAGTCGACGTAGGCCCGCGATATGACGCTTCGCAACCTCGCCTCGGCCGCCGAGTTGCCATCACGACGGGCACTGTCGATGCCGATCTCACTCGATTCCAGCCAATCGTCGACATATCTGCGGTTGAAGTAGAGCGCGAGTAAGGATTCCGCCAACTGCCAAGCCGAGGAGTGCCATCCTTCCCGGCTCATGATGGCGAGCACCTTCAGCAGGTTGGCCCGCTCTCCCACCAACCACTCGAGAGCGTCCGCCCGCCTCTCCATACCTGTGAAGGGGTCCTCGTTCGCGGGCAACCGGGCCAGCTTCGTCGAGACGCGCATCCGGGACCCCATCACCGCGCCGTCGGCGAAGGCGGCCATGGTCAGATGGTATTCGCAGACCCTGGCGGACACCGCCCTGCGGTCCTCAGGAGGATCTTCCAGGCGCGAGCGTTCCGCAGCGTGCAAGCGGATGAGGTCGTGGACGACGAACCTGCGCTCCGGTGACAGCTCGACCAGTGACGTCTCGAGAAGACCCGAGAGCGCACGACGCGTTTCCTTCGCGGTCCGCCCGAGAACCACAGCCGCGGTTTCCGTCGTGAAACTCCGGAACCCCACCACTCCCAGCCTGCGGTACAGCAGCGATGCCACACTGGGCAATCCGCGGTAGGCGTTGTCGAAGACCCGTGACATCAGACGATCTCCTCGCACCGAGAGGGCATCCATCCGAGCATCCTCATCCTCGAACTCATCTACCAGGTCCGCGACTGAGGCGAAGGGCTGCGCCACGAGTCTCGCCGCGATCACCCTCAATGCGATCGGGTAGCCAGCACTGAACTCGACCAGGCGATTCGCCGACGGCAGATCGGCCATCAACCGCGCCGGACCGCAAATGGCGTGGAGCATCGAAACGCCGCCGCGACGGTTCAGCGGCCCTAGGTTGAGGGCGTAGGCCCCGTCGAGGGCTAATTCCGACAGCCGGTCCTGGCTGGTCACGACAACCGCGCTCCCGCGGGAGTTCGGCATGAACGGCGGAACCTGAGCGGGCTCGGTGACATCGTCCAGCACGACCAGCACCGATTTGAGGGCTGTCTTCGTTCGGAACATGCTTGTCCTGCCGGACAAGGTGTGCGGTATGTGCTCGTGGCCCACTCCCAGCGCCAGAAGACATTCCGCCAGCGCGTCGCTCACCGGCGCCCCTGATTCGGTGCGGATCAATGCGAAGTCGACGTGCAGCTGACCTCCGGGGAATCGATGCCCCTCGTCAGCCACCCATCGCCGTACCATGGCCGTCTTGCCCACGCCCGGCAATCCCGTCACTACCGCGAGATGGCGGCGGTCGTCGGCGCCTCCCAGGAGCGCTTTGCTCAACCGGGACAGCTCCGCCTCGCGGTTGACGAAGTCGGCAGGCGGCGGAGGGACCTGGCGAGGCGTGGTCGATGAGATGAAGTCGTGGTGAACCACCACATCCCCGGTGATCGAACCTACCTGCACGACAGCACCCGATGCCGCCGAGGTGCTGTTGTGGACGGACGATCCAGCCGCAGGGTGACCAGTGGCGGGTTCACTCATATGCGGCTCCAGAACTCGACCAGGTCGGCAGGCCAGATTAGCAACCGCATGTCAAAGCGCACGCGCAATAGTGCGAGTTGAAGGGTTGTCACCGAACCAGGCTAAATCATCACCCGGTTGGTCACAGTCAGTGCGCAACAGCGGAGCATGAACTACGATCGATCACTCTACCAGTATTACGTGTAAAACATGGAGGTATCGACGCGGTCGAATAGTGTCATACCTGCGTCATCGAACGGGTTCATCTGATCGTGTAATCATGCGCGAACTGGACCGATGGGACACGATCGACACTCCATCCGGTCCGACCGTGTGCCTGCCGAAAATCTCATCCATGCAGGTGACAGAGGGTCCGCAGAGACCCATGCACCTTTGCGCTCATGATCATGCTGCTGCTGCTGATGAGCACGGCATGACGACCGGTCATGCTGCTTCGACTGGCTGACCTCAGCGTGACCAACACGTTCGCACTCGCCGACGCCCTGCAAGCCCCTGCGGCACGACGGGGAACAGCGCGTCGTCGACACAACGTGCCGCCGTGACGGTCGGCTAGACCGGGGCGGTGTTGAAGACCAGGCCCTCGCTTTTGAGTGAGGCGCTGCCGGTCGTGTCGCGTGTCACGACCTTCACCCGGTACTGGCCGTCGGGGACCAGCCCGGTCAGGGTCACCTGCTTGTCCACCGGCGTGGCCACCACGGTGTCGTTGACGTAGACCTGGTAGTAGG